>Ga0315298_1011588_pt1 | contig 10303 bp, 10 predicted proteins | sample WHS_1_MG_FD_203077 | JGI IMG/M metagenome (GOLD analysis project Ga0315298, IMG submission 203077) | Extremophilic microbial mat communities from Washburn Hot Springs, YNP, Wyoming, USA - WHS_1_MG | ecosystem: Environmental > Aquatic > Thermal springs > Hot (42-90C) | place: USA: Wyoming...
TCTGAAATCTCGTGGGGCGCTCTATGCGCAATCTCTCTTATGCCGAGTAGGTCGATAGCCCAGTCAACCCGCTTCCTAATCTCATCCCTAGGTAAGCCGAGGTTCTCTAAGCCGAAGGCTACGTCCCACTCAACCGTGAACATAAAGATCTGGTTCTCAGGGTTCTGGAAGACGTAGCCCACGTGCTTAGCTATTTCAGAGATCGGGTGTTCGCTCACCTTCAGATCGTTGACGTAGACTTCACCTATGTATGTGCCGCTGTACATGTGTGGTATAAGCCCGTTTATGCTTCTTAGTAGGGTTGATTTGCCGCATCCGCTCGGGCCTGCGATGATTACTATCTCCCCCTCCTCTATGCTCAACTCTATGTCTTTGAGTGCCGGTTTTATTGAGCCTGAGTAGTAGAATGTGAACCCTTTTATCTCAATGATCTTCGGCAAGGCGCATATCGTGCTGCAAAACCAGCTATATTAAATCCTTACCTAAGTTATCTCCTGAAGCGGAGCATCAACCTTCCTAGCCAAGGTGAGCAATACTTTATCCGCAGCTTCTTGTAGAGGTCTTTTTGCTGTGAATGATGCCGCACCAGCGTGACCTCCACCTGCACCTTGTAGCGCAGCACCAACCTTCTCAGCAACATCCACCCCAAGGTGTATGCCACTCTTCTCACAGAACTCTTGAGTAGCCCTAAGGCTCCCCCTCACCTCATCATCGACTTCACCCAACGCTGCAGCTACATCCGCACCCAAGTCTATTAGAGCTCTTGCCGCTGAGGCTTGGTAAGAGCCTACGTGTGTTACCGCTACGATCCAGTCCTCAAGCCTGTAGATCTTAAGCCTCTGAGCAGCCTTTAATCTAGCTATCTTCTCAGACGCATCCTTCTTGACTCGGAGCATCTGCCTAGCCTTGGCGAGTGAAGCGCCACATCTGCAGAGTTTGACGGCGTTCTCAAGCGTTGTGCATTCGGCTAAGTTTAGACCAGCTGTGTCTGTCATAAGACCCAATAGGAGCGCTTCAGCGACCTTCTGAGGTATCTTCATATGCTTCGCCTCAAGTATGGAGAGCACGATCTCGCTAGTTGAGGTCGCTTCCTCATCTACTAGCAGATGGTCTACGAGCTGCTTCACACTCTCCGAATGAGGGTGGTGATCTATCAGCACTTTACTACATTCAACGCTCTTAATCGGCCCAACCCAATCACTCAGAAGCTGCGCGTGCCCAGTATCCACTATAACCACCATATCCTGCTCCTCAAACCGAGGCGAAGACACGACCTCAAGAGGGTACTCAGCCTGCACAACCCTAGCCAAACCGCTGAGCCCCTCTGGAGCAGCAACCGCAACCACACACCTAGAGTTAAGCCTCCTCAGAATATGCGCAACACCATACGCTGAAGCATAGGCATCAACATCAGCATTCCTATGAGTAACGACAAGCACACGCCTAAGATTCTCTGCCTTCTTAAAAGGAAACTCAGCCAGCAACCCACTCTCCAAACCAACATAAAGAGATAATAGTCCCTACTTAAACCCTCCATATAGCGGGCCCGTAGCTCAGCCAGGTAGAGCACCGGCGAGGCAAAGAGCCTCGGTGAAGCTTTTAACCCGGGGGCCCCGGGTCCGAAAAACCCAAAAAGGGTTTCGGGTGTCCCGGCGGGCCCGCAGCTTCATCTTCTTCTAAAAATGGTGAATATGCGGAAGACAATTGGATCAAAGTTTTCAAGTAAAACTTACAAACTCGCCAGCGAACAGCCTTTTTGATTATTGTGATTAAAGCGTGTTTATGTGGGTTTTGGCGTAGTTGTTATCTGTTGATGTTGGTGATGTAATCTTGATTGTGTTTTTATTCACTACTGAGCGTTGGTTTTTCACTTTTTCTTGGAGGAATGTTCTGAGCTTCTTAGCGTCTGAGCGCTCTATTATCTCAAATCTGTGGTTTGCGAGGGTGGTCAGATTATAGTTTATCTTCTTTAAAACGGTATCCTTGAGTTCAAGGTCTATTTCATAGCTTATGCTGTTTCTCCCCAGCTCTTTAGCTACTTTAGTTGCGGTCCCTGAGCCGAGAAAAGGGTCTAGGACTGTTTCGCCTACAAATGTGTATAGTTTTATTAGGCGTCTTGGTATCTCTTCTGGGAAGGCGGCTACTCCCTTTTTAAGCCTATTTTCGAGTGGAAGAACGTTTGTGATCCTCCAGATGGTAAGATACCATTTTTCCTCACTGTACTTCTTTAAATCTATTCTTGAGGCTTCCGCGATCTTTGGGTCCAAACTTTTAATATAGTCAAAATTAAATCTGCCTTTCTGAAATATTATGATGCTCTCCTGTATTCTAACGGCCTTCTCTCTAAGAATCGACTCAACAAATGGGGGTTGCTCTGCAGCAGCATAATCCCTTCTTTCGGCGTTTTACATTCAGCGAACTTTTCGGACAGCCTACTCTTATTCAGCATCATTTGATAGGTTAAAAAGCCTCCGACCCTTAAGACGAACCAGCCAAAACGGGGCAATACTCTGCCTATAGCAGGTGAAATCTTGTACTCATACTTAATGGTTGCCAACTTATCTTATTTGTATAAGGCATTCTTGGGGTTTTGAAAACAAGTCATCACCAAATATCTTTATTCCCGTGCTCCGTGCATAAGGTGAATCAGCCTGTTGACCAAGAAAGGCTGTCAACAATAACAACCTTATAAACTTCTCTTTATCCGCAGCGATGATGTTACGATAAGGAGACATATGACAACCAAAGAAGGCACCAAACACTAAAACCTTATCGTAACATCGTCTCTGCAGCCAACTTTTTTGGTAAACTGTCAATTGTTGATCTTTAGGGGCTGAAGAACTCTACCTACAATTCCCTAAGATCTTGATAGGATGCGCCTTCTCAGAATCTGATGCCTCCTTTCCAACGGGTTAACCAAATTGATCACGTAGTGCTCCATTCAATTTTAGCAAGAATCGTAACTATGGTTTAAGATGCAGATGCTTGTTTTCCCACATGCCATAGGAAGACAGCCTACCGCTCAGGATTGGTGTTAGACTTGGTGTCAGATTTAGTGTCGGATTTTTTGCTGAGAAAATTTTTTCCCGCAGGAATTTGACACTAAATCCGACACTGATCATCTCACTATCTTATGCTTTGCTTACATCATGAGTGGTGTTGGAAGGAGTGCTTCACTCACCCTTCTGCGTATCTGATAATTTTAATACCGCCTAGGCTTAACCTAAGAGTTTTTGCAGATCCTTCAGGCATCTTCTCGCCTGCTTTTATGACCTTTCGAGTAAAGTAGATTGTGACTTGTGCTATCGTTGAACCTGTTCCGAAAGAGGAAGGTAAAGCACTGTAAAGATTAGGGTTTTTGACCGAAATTTGCGAATTAACGCATGGCATACCTCGGCCTACATTCGGTTTGGATCCTCGAATCAGTTAGTCAAAAAAATTGAATACACCTCGCTAAAGGAGTGGGCTGCACGCTAGGGTTTAGGGTGTTGACTGATCGAGATGCGCAAGATGAGGTACGTCAAGAGGAGGCTAGAAAGCGGTTAATCGACTGCCTACATTCGCTCAAGAAGCAAGAAGCGAAGCTGGATCTTTCTCTAACCAGACTAGAGGCTCTTGAGTCTGATTGTTTCTCCAAAGCCGTTTGGCGGCTCAAAAATGGTGATAGGTTCTCTGCATCAATATATGCTTCTGAGGTCGCTTACCTAAGGCGGCTAAGCCGGACTGTAAAAGGGATCAGACACCACTTGACACAGCTCACCGTGAGATTGGAAACTCTACTTGAATCGAAGCAGCTAACCGCATCACTCAGCAATCTACTCGAAACACTTAGGCAGATACCAGTCGGTGTAGACGCTGACGCCCTCGGAGAGCTTACTGAAATCTTATGCGATGTAGCTACATCCCAGAAAAGAGCGGAGAAAGGTTCGATAAGTAACAAGCAGGTTGAAGAGGTGCTAAAGGAGGTTGAACATAAGGCATCCGAAGAACATCAAGAACCCCTAGCCGCTTAGCAAGAAGGTTAGTAAGGCTTATCTACGAGCCTACACAACAATACAAGGCTGTGAAGACCAAAATCATAATCAAAGGAAAGAGAGTCCAGGATGTGGGATACAGACTCTTCTTACTAAGTAGAGCGCGCAGCCTAAAGGGGTTCGAGGCATCGAACATAGGCGAAGACCTCATACTCTTGATCGAAGGAGAGGAAGATAGCGTCAAAAGATTCACACAAACCGTCAAGGCTGAGAAGCCCCCGCTAGCAGAAGTAAGCGAAGTTCTCGTGGAGGGGTATGATGGCGAGGTAATGGAGGTGAAAGAATACAGGGAGCAACTAAGCCTAGAACAACTAGTGAAGATCGCAACAGTCGGCGTTGAAATGAGAGACGACATTAAGGAGATGAAGGGAGACATTAAGGAGGTGAAGGGAGACGTTAAAGAGATGAAAGGCGACATTAAGGAGATGAAGGGGGACATTAAGGAGATGAAGGGAGACATGAAAACAATGTTAAAGAAGCAGGATGAAACGTTAGCAGAAATAAGGGCAACGAGAGATGAAATAAGAGCTACTAAGGAGGAGATAAGGGCCCTGAGAGAAGATCTAAAACAATACATGGAGAGAAGGTTCGAAAGACTTGAGAGAGAAATAGCTTTGATAAAACAGAAGATCGGTCTAGCTTAGATTTATGCGGAAGTAGCTAATTATTTCTGTAAGGGGAGGGGTTGATCGGTCAGGTGAAGAGGGTGAGTGAGAAGTATAGTATGCCTATGTTTAGTATCGTAACTGGGAGACCGATTTTGATGAATTCGAAGAATCCGAGGGTGTGTCCTCTGTTCTCAGCTTCCTCTACTATAATTAGGTTGCTTGCAGCACCTATCAAAGTGAGGTTTCCAGCTAATGTGCTTCCACCAGCTAAAGCGATCCAAGCGTATTTATCAAGCGGCTCATAGCCCGAAGTCTTCATGATAGGCAGGTAGAGCGCTACCATAGGTACGTTACTCAATAGTTGGCTGAGTAGGACGGAAGCAGCCAGTATTGCGAGGAGTGAAGTGGTTGGGTTACCTTTGCTTAAGGGTGGTAGGTAGGAGGATATTTGAGTGATGACACCAGCGTCCCAAACGGCTTGCATTAACACGAACAGCGAGGCGAACAAGACTAGGATGCTCCAATCGAGCTTCTTCAGAATTTCTCGCCTCCTGTTGGTTAAGAGTAGGAGGATCGATGCGCCGAGTAGAGAGACTTCGCTTATGCCGAACCGGGTCTTAAACCCTATGGTTTCGAACACATTAATCAGCACGATTCCAGCAACGGTTAGTGTGAGTAGGGTGGTGGTTTGCTTAGCGAGTCTTTGATCTGTTATCCTACTTTCTTTCAGCGAAGCCTCAAGATCTATAAGCTGGGTGAAGTTTTTTCTCGCAGATCTGAGCTCAGCTCGATAAAATAAGATTATGATGAGGCTTGTTAGAAGAAGGTTTGCTATGGTTGGTAGGAGGAGATAATGCACGAAGGTTATGACTGGCGCTGGCATCCCGCTTGTAAGTGCGATGAGTAGATTTTGAGGGTTCCCCATCGGGGTTAATGCACTTCCTATGGTGACTGAGAAGGCTAATGCTAGAAGAAGGGGCTTAGGTGATATATGCATCTTCCTAGCGAGTGAAAGCATAATCGGGGTACCCATGAGAGCGAGTGTGTCATTCATTAACACCGCTGCAGCTAGCCCGAAGACGAAAAATGTTAGGTAGATGATGTCCTCCGGCTTTTTAGCTTTCAAAAAGAGCTTTGCCGCTACATCTTCGAGCACGCCTGAAACATCCAAGGCGGTTACGAATGCGAACATGCTGAAGAGAAAGACTATCACCTCTAAGTTGATAGCTTTGTAAGCTTCTGAAACTTCGATTGTTCCTGTGAACACCATCGCGACCGCGCCGATAAGCATAATCGACCAGATAGGTAAGCCACGCCCTCTGATATTGCGAAAGGCAATCGCACCATACGTTGCTGCAAAGATCACTGTAGCCAATGTGTATTTGAGGTTGTCTGGTTGCAATTTCGCTGCTGGTAGGCTTCGAGTTATCAAAATATAAACGTAGTCGCCTGTGAATTCGGCTCTAGATGGATTTTTATACAAGCCCTTCTTATCGTGGATGGAGAAGGATGTTTGAGAGAACCTTTAAGGTAGTCTTCCTAAACGATAGAGGGGTTGGAAAGACTACCCTCCTTTACAGAATTTCACCAGCGGCTTCTGGACCTGAGCACATCCCGTTTTTGAAAGCAAATATCTTGGAAAGGGATTTTACACTTTCAAAATACCTGTTTAAGCTACTCTTTTGGGAAATAGAACCCACAGCAACTAGAGAGGTTATCAACAAAATCTTCGCTGATGCGGACGCAATAGTTACACTATTTGATGTCTGTAACCTAGGAACCTTAGATGCGGCGGAGAAGCGGTATAATCTAATCAGCTTTTTGCGGAAACAATCTCGCTGGTTGGTTGGGAACAAGATTGATCTGGCTGAGCGCAGGACTGTTTTTGAAAGTGAGGCTACGAAGCTTGCTGAGAGATTGAACGCCAACTATATAGAGATCTCAGCTAAAACAGGCGACAATGTGGAAAAGTTTCTGGTATCGCTTCTCAAGGATCTGTTAAGAGCAAGGCTGGAGGAGATTGAAGTCACATTAAGGGTGTAGTGTTTGAGCAACACCTCTGCCTTCTTCCGTAGACGTGAAGTGCAAGATATTCTTAAAGCACTCATCGACAAAGAAATCAAAACCATCGAGCCCTCGCTGAGCTTCGATCTGGGAGTATGCTACGAAGCCATCAGCGCATCTATTAAGAAGGAGGAGAAAGAGATCATAGAGATACTTGAGGAGTTAGCTGACCGAGGAATTTTGGAGCGAGAAATAACAGGCAACATAGCAGTATGCCCAATCTGCGGCTCACATAAGCTAATGATGGAACTCTGCTGCCCCACTTGCAAAAGTAGGAGAATCGTTAAAGGCGGTATGATCGAACATATAAAATGCGGCTACGTAGACCTAGAGGAACTCTTCCGAAACGAAGACCGGCTTATCTGCCCAAAATGCGGCAAGACACTAACAACCATAGGTGTAGATTATAGAAAACCTGGTGTGGTCTATAAATGCTTGAGTTGCGGCACACTCACACCAACCGCTGAAAAACACTACATCTGCAACAAGACCCACCCCTTTGACGAACACAACATACTAATGAGACCCATCGCATCATACACATTCAATCCCGAAAAGAGGGTACTTGTCGAAAAGGAGCTTATAGAATTTGATTCCGTGCTTGAAGGTTTTAGAGAGGTTGGGTGGATAGTTGAATCTCCAGCTATCGTCGAAGGTGAAAGCGGAGTTCAGCACCAATTCTCATTCAGCATATGGTTCCAGCCACGCCCTTCAGATGGAAGATGGCCTGATATTGTCGCTGATCACTATGCTGAAGAAAATGAGGTTGAGTCGACAAATCTCTTAGCCTTTCAAGCGAAGGCGATGGATGTCCACTCTAAAGAGAAGATCCTGGTAGCTATGCCGTGCCTAGACAAGAATGCCAAGCTGTTGGCTAAGGGTTTCGGTATAACTACAGTAGAAGCAAGCACCGCAACTGAAGTAAAAGAGAAGTTAAAACAAGCCCTACTGGATATTAAGCAGAAGCGTAGTAGAGAGGGTTTAAAGGCAGAGAAAGAGGCGCTGGAAGAAGCTCTTAAAGAGCTAGGAGGCACACTAGATCGAACATAATGAAATATGCTCTAACACTAGCGCTTTCGGTAATAGTAGTGAGCTTTTTTCTAATTTTTGTGCTTAACCCCAGTTTCAACATCCTAGGTTTCTCTGTTTACGAGCTTCTATGGGTTCTCCTCATACCTATTGTGGTTGATGCGCCTCAAACGTTTGCGAAGGGGCTTATACTGCTTTACGGTAGGAACACCAAACCTACCTCTACCTGCCAACTTAAACCCCTCCCCCAGATTTCGGTAATAATACCTGCGCACAACGAAGGAGAGTATATTCAGAATACTTTGGAGAGTGTATTGGAAGACCCTTATCCAAACAAGGAGGTTATTGTGGTTGATGACGGCTCAACTGATGCAACCTACGTTAAGGCTATGATGTACGCTGACAACCAGAGGGTAAGGGTGATTAGGCGAGAAAAGGCCAGCGGGACAAAGGCGAGAGCCGTGAACTACGGCTTCGTCTTCACAAAAGGTGAGATAATAATCGTTATCGACGGAGATACCCTCGTCGAGAGAGGCGCTATACAAAAGATCATAGAGCCCCTCCATACAAGTGATGATGCAATAGCAGTCGCCGGAAACGTAAGAGTAGTTAACAAGGTCAACTTACTAACTAGGCTACAAGCCTACGAATACCTTTGCAGCATGGAACTTGGGCGAAGATGGCAGAGCCTCTTCAGCGGCATACTCGTCATACCGGGCGCGTTCGGAGCCTTCAGAAGAGAAGTGTTCGAATCACTCGGCCGCATGCATCCGGATACGATTACCGAAGACTTCGACTTAACGGTTATGCTGCAGAAGGTCAGGAAGAGGCTGGTCTTTGCACCGGAAGCCGTAGCTTGGACACACGCACCTGAAGATTGGAGGGGTTGGATAAGGCAGAGGGTTAGGTGGGCGGTTGGACAGATCCAAGTGTATCGGAAGCATCTGAACATCCTCTTCAGAAGGAGGTTTGGATTATTCGGTTTATTTATTGTGCCTAATAGCATCTTTATGGACGTTGTTGCCTTGCTTCTAAGATTCGGCTGGGGTATTTACATCATCGCATCTTACACAATCGATGTGCTTCTCAAACTCTCCCTTGTAATATTCGCTTTCTACCTTTTCCTAGAATTCTTCACCATCTTATTCGCAGCAGCGTTAACGCCTAGGAGAGAGGATGTGAAATACGCTATTCTTGCACCTATTATGGTCATCTTCTATAGACCCCTATACTCTATCGTCAGACTCTGGGCTTACTTGAAGGCTTTCTTAGGCCGGAGGGTTAGGTGGTGAAAGCTTTAATAAGAAGTTTAGAAGATTACCTTAGAACCAAAGGTGCGTTGTGAGAGGTGTTAACTTGCTTAAGAGCAAAGACATATTTGTTAAAGTTTATTCGCCTAACTCGCAGCTTGTAGAGTTCAGTATCTGCTTAAAGAATGTGCCAGGCGCTCTCGCCGAGGTCTCGAATCTACTAGCCAGCTTAGGAGTGAACATCTACTCAGGCTTCTTAAACTTCTACCCAGGTGAGGATAAAGGTAGGTGGGCGTTCATAGCTGAGCTTAAGGGGGTAGGTGTCTCAGCAGAAGAGCTGGTAAATCGGATTAAAGGGTTAAGGAATGTTCTTGAAGTTGAATATATGCACGCCAAGTTCGACAGCCTACTTATAGATGTGATGCACTTTCCACTCCTTGTTATGGGTTTGAGAAGTTTCATCTTTAAAGTTGATACCTGGGGCAGTATAGCCGCCCATCTGCTGCAGCGGTTTGGGACAGGCGGGGCTGTTATACTCTATGAGATGGGCTTAAAGGCTGGAGAAGCACGTGCAAAAGAGGTTGTTGCTGAGGGTTTCAGCGGCTCGCTAGCGTTTGATGTGATTTTAGCTGAGCGTATTGGTCTCGGCTGGGGCATCCCTAAACTCCTTGAGTTTAACGAGAAGGAGGTAAAGGGGTCGCTGTTGGTGGAAGAACTCTTTGAATGCTTACCCTTTAAAGGAAAAGCAAAAGAGAGCAGAAGCCACCTTTTCAGAGGCTACTTAGTCGGGGTTATCCAACATCTCTTCAGCAAAAGGGTTAAGGTAGAGGAGGTTGAGTGCGTAGCAAAAGGAGATCAAGCATGCCTATTCAAGTTCGGGTGAAGGCGCTTACCTTAGTCCTCCTCTAAAGTGTATGCACTTCTCCGGATCCTCTGGGCAGAACTCTTTTGCACCACAAGGGTGTATGGGTGCATCTGGGTCACATTCTTCTACACTAACAGCACCCTTCCCTTTACTGTGCCTCATTCTCCTCAAACCCCTTGATCAGATTATGTATTGCTCTGCCTAATTCTTCGCCCCGATACCCTCCTTCGAGTACGAAGAAGGTCGGTTTATTCAAGGTTCTTATGAGCATACCTATCTTTCTGTAGCTATCCTCGGTTAGGTTGAGGGATGCTAGGTCGCCTCTGTAGGTGTCGAATCCCGCTGAAACCGCTACCACCTCGAATCTATTTGCTTTCACACTAGCTAGGGCTTCGCTAAGTGTCTTCAAATACTCCTCCTCTCCGCAATCTGCCCAGAGCGGGTAGTTTAAGC
>Ga0315298_1011589_pt1 | contig 10303 bp, 6 predicted proteins | sample WHS_1_MG_FD_203077 | JGI IMG/M metagenome (GOLD analysis project Ga0315298, IMG submission 203077) | Extremophilic microbial mat communities from Washburn Hot Springs, YNP, Wyoming, USA - WHS_1_MG | ecosystem: Environmental > Aquatic > Thermal springs > Hot (42-90C) | place: USA: Wyoming...
GACCCCGAGCACGTCGAGAGAGTCCTGGTCGAGGTGGCGACTCGGGCGGTTGGCGAAGTGGATGGTCTGCTGGGCGATCCAGCACCTTCAGTGCGCTTCATTCCCGGCTTCGGCGATTTCTCGCTCAATTTCACGCTGAGCTGCCAGGTAAGGGAGTTCGTTGACCAGTACTCCGTGCAGCACGAGCTGCGCAAACGCATCTTTGCTCGCTTCAAGCAGGAGGGAATCGAAATCCCGTTCCCGATAAGGACCGTACACCTGGTTACTGACGGCTCAATGGCTGGTAGCAAGCATTCACTCGCCCGGAAGATGGGGACAGCTGCCGGGCTCGAAATTCACGGCGCCCAGCAGATAAGTGGAGAGAGCCCGTAAGCGGCGCCAGCCTTATCTGCCGGGCAAGAATCTTGTTGTCATTTTTGAAGCCAGCTTGGTTGACGACTTTGCTCTCCATCGGTTAGAATTACTCGTACTGTTTGTTGCAGCCATTGTGAACTGCGATATCGGCTGTGACCGGGAGGAGTAGGCAACTCCGACGCTGGTAGAGATGAGGAGCCGTGGCTGAAAGCTCCTCGCAGCAAAGGTTGCCGAAGGTCGCCTGGTAGCCGCGGGGTCGAGAGTGCTCGCAAGTCGGTGGCATGAGTAGGCCTCGCCGGGTAAGCCCGTTAGCGCTTTCGAGGGTCTGGGGTACGATACCCCGACTGAAGCAAGGTGGTACCACGAAGTGCTCCTTTCGTCCTTGAGGCGAGGGGGCTTTTTTGGTGCTAGCTGCCGGTGCCCTCGTGGCGCTACCAAGGATGAAGACCTACGGACGTTAACCGCGAAGGACGCAAAGACCTTTTCATATTCATAATTTCCTTTGCCCCCTTGGCGCTCTTTGGGGTTAAGGTGTTTTCGTACTTCCGACGGAGGTTCCATAGATGAACAACAGGAACACGAATCCAATTCAAATGCCCAAGGCTTATGATCACACTAAGGTCGAAGAACGGCTGTACGACTTCTGGGAGCGCAGCGGCTACTTCACGCCCCAAATAGACTGGTCGAAGGAGCCGTTCGTTATCTCGATGCCGCCCCCTAACGTGACCGGCGAGCTACACTACGGGCACGCTATGTACGTAGCCTTCCAAGACCTTATGATCAGATGGCGAAGGATGCAGGGTCGCCCAACACTATGGTTGCCGGGTACCGATCACGCTGGCATTGCCACTCAGAATGTAGTGGAGGCAGAACTAGCGAAACAGGGACTCACGAGGCATGATCTGGGCCGCGATAAGTTTGTGGACACCGTTTGGCGCTGGAAGGAGAAGTACGGCGGCATCATCACTCATCAGTTGCGGAGGATGGGGGCCTCGTGCGATTGGACTCGCGAGCGCTTCACCCTGGATGCTGGGCTCTCTCGATCGGTTAGGGAGGCTTTCGTCGGGCTGTACAACCGGGGTTTGATCTACCGTGGCGAATACCTCATCAACTGGTGCCCCCGCTGCCAGACGGCATTGTCTGACCTCGAGGTGGAGCACGAGGAGACTCAGTCAAAGCTTTATTACGTGCGATACCCTCTAGTGGACGGCAATGCTGAATCGACTGGCCGGGCCGGTGCAGGTGGCGATTACATCACCGTGGCCACCACCAGGCCCGAGACGATTCTGGGAGACACCGCCGTGGCGGTGAATCCCGATGACAAGCGTTACCAAAGCTTAGTCGGGCGGCGCGCAATCCTGCCTGAGGTCAAGAGAGTTATCCCAATTATCGCTGACCCCGCGGTCGATCCCACGTTTGGCACGGGAGCGGTCAAGGTCACTCCTGCGCACGATCCCGTGGACTATGAGATCGCCCAGCGACAGGGCTTGCCTTTTGTCAACATTATGAACCTCGATGGCTCGTTGAACGAAAACGCCGGAAGATACGTGGGGATGGAACGATTTGCTGCTCGTCGGGAGTTGGTTGAGTATCTGAGAGCCGAAGGTCTGCTTGTCAAGGTCGAAGATCACGTCCATTCGGTGGGTCATTGCAGCCGATGCCGCAGCATTGTGGAGCCGCTCATATCGAAACAGTGGTTCGTGCGTATTAAGCCGCTGGCTGAGCCTGCCATTGACATAGTTAGGGATGGCCGCATCCGGTTCATTCCGGAGAGATTCAGCAAGATATACTTCAACTGGATGGAGAACATTCGTGATTGGTGTATCTCGCGCCAGTTGTGGTGGGGACATCGCATACCCGTCTGGTATTGCGAGGACTGTGATGGCCTGACCGTCGCCGTGGAGGCGCCGACTATGTGCGGGAAGTGCGGCAGCCCACGACTCGTTCAGGACCCGGATGTGCTCGACACCTGGTTTAGTTCCGGACTTTGGCCGTTCAGCACCTTGGGGTGGCCGGAGGAGACCGAGGATTACCGCTACTTTTACCCAACGGAGGTCATGGAGACCGGTTACGACATAATCTTCTTCTGGGTTGCTCGTATGATCATGATGGGCTTGGCCTGTACGGGCAAGGAGCCCTTCCGCGACGTCTACATACACGGGTTGATGCGTGACCAAAAAGGCGAGAAGATGAGCAAGTCCAAGGGCAACGTGGCCAACCCTCTGGATGTGATAGCCAGGTACGGTGCGGATGCCCTACGCTTCACTATCATCACAGGGAGCACTCCTGGACTCGATATGAAAATGTCTGAGGAGAAGCTGGAGGCGGGGCGGAACTTCGCCAACAAGCTTTGGAACGCTTCGCGGTATGTGCTAAGCGTCACCCCTAAGGGCGGATCCGGCGATTTTCGCCCCGAGGAGTCGGACTACGCGCTCGCGGACAAGTGGATACTCAGCCGGTGCAACCGCATAGTTGCCGATGTCACCAGCCTTCTTGAGCAGTACCAGTTCGGTGAAGCAGGAAGAATTCTTTATGATTTCCTGTGGAGCGAGTACTGCGACTGGTACATCGAAATATCCAAGATACCGATTTACGGCAGCGAGTCCGAGCGGAGGAAGAAAACGACCTTGTTCGTGCTGCACTACGTGATGAACAAGATGCTGCATCTGCTGCACCCGATTATGCCTTTCGTGACCGAAGAGATATGGCAGCATTTGCCGCACGGCGGCCCGAGTCTGATGGTCTCGACGTGGCCCGAAGCCGGGCCACTGTACCCAGAAGCGGAAAAGGACATCACCACTATCATAGACGTGGTGAGAGCTATCCGAAACGCCCGCTCGGAGTTCGGCGTGGAGCCGGCCCGCAGAATAGAGGCCATCGCCGTTGCTGGCGACCGGGCTGCACTTCTCCGCTCCCAAGAGGCGATAATCGATACCCTGGCCAGGGTGGAGCCGCTCACGGTGGTGGAATCAATGCGCGAGCGTCCAAAACAGGCGGTGCACCTCATCGTCGGACCAATAGAGGTCTACTTGCCGTTGGCCGGCATGATAGACATAGCCGTGGAGATAGCGCGGCTCGACTCCGAGATGTCGGCCGTGCGCGACCTTATCGCTCGGCAGGAACAGCGCCTGGCCAAGCCGGAGTTCATTCAGAAGGCGCCAGCGGTGGTTGTCGAGAAAGAGAAGGCCAAGCTGGCGGATTACCGGGACCGCCTCGACCGGCTAAACGAAAGGCGCCGGTCGCTAACTGCGCTTGGCTAAAGGCCAATTGAATCCAGCTTTTCAGGCAATTTCTAGGCGGCCCATCCGGCAAGTTCGTCGCACGGTCGCGCCGTTAATGGCTGAAAGCTGATTGCTGACAACTACTCAAAGGCATATTAAAGGCATATCTTCGTTCCTACCGTACAAAGGACAAAGCTCTCGGGTAGGACATCTGCCAGGCAATTCATCGCCCCCCAGCCAGTGCAGTGCATAGGAACCAGATACCGGGGGGCGATTTGCTTTAGCTCGATGGCCGTCTCCAGGATGGCCGATTCCTCTGCACCAGAGAGGTGAAAGCCCCCAACCACGGCATACACTCGGTCGACCCCCGTGAGCTTCTGCGCATACCTTATCGTGTTGATGATACCCGCGTGCGCGCATCCGGCGATGATCACCAGCCCTTTGCCGTCGACACAAGCCACTAGCGCCTGATCGTCCAGAACGAGGTCCTGGCAAATCTCGCCCTCTCGCTCGGTGAGTAGATTGGCCTGCCCCTTCTCGAAATCGGTAGTCCGCTCGACCTCGCCGGTCGTGATCACACCCAAGGATACCTGAGACGGCTCCCTGCGGAGTTTGATGTCCGCTCCCAAAGCGATGATTGCTTGCCGATCAGGACGGGGAAGCTCGGTCCGCACGCCCTCGCGCGATTGGTGGTATTTCTTCCCGAAGGCGTCGGGATGCGCAAACAAGGTTACCCTTTCCTGTCTTGGCAGACCCAGAAAATGGGCCAACCCGCCGTGGTGGTCGTGATGCCCGTGGCTGAGGACCAGCGTGTTGATCTGGGCCAGGTCCACTCCGAGAAGCTCGGCGTTGTGTGGGAGCGCCCTCGGTGATGCTCCGGTGTCCAGCAAGACTCTACCAATGGTCTTGTGGAGACCGCTCTCGACCAGCAATGATAGCCCGTGCTCGGCCAGCGGCGTCGGCGCGAGCTGGCCGTTTTTATCCCGAGGCGGGCGTTTCACGACGTCGGTGCTTTCCAGCAACACGTCGGTGTAGTTGTCTACGAGCACGGTTACCGTAAGCTTGTCGACCGAGGCAATCTCAAACATCGTATCCCTCCCAAACTGGTTCTACGCCATTCGCAGCGAAGACTGCGCAAGACATTATACCAGTTCTCCTAATGATTTGGGCAGCAGTGGAGTTTTGAGGCAAGATACCTATGAATCTTGCCTGGTTTCTCGTATAATTGTGATTGCCGTTATGGCGGATTACTGAGGGTTGACAGGTGGTGAGGGACCTTGGCTGAGATACGCCCGTTCAAGGGCCTGCGATATTCTCTGGATACTGTGAAGAGGATGGAAGCGGTTGTAACGCCTCCTTACGATGTGATTTCGCCGGATGCCCAGCTTATGTACCACTCCAGGAGCAAGTACAATGTCATCCGGTTGGATTTGGGGCTGGATCTGCCTGGGGATTCGTCTGAGCGTAACCGATATACCCGGGCTCGGGATCTTTTCTTGAAATGGCTGAAGGATGGGGTGTTGGTGCCCGAACGCAAAGCCTCGATGTATGTGTACGAGCACGAGTTTGAGTTTAGAGGGGTTCGACGAACGCGTCGGGGTATAGTCGCTGCTCTGCGGCTGGAAGATCCTGAGGCAGGTGTGGTGCTGCCGCACGAGGATACGCTAGCCAAGCCGCTCACCGATCGGCTCAACTTGATGCGCGCGTGCAATAGCAACTTCAGCCCGATCTTTGGCCTGTTTGAAGACGAGAGCGCTAGTGTGAGCGGCACGTTGCAGAGTGTGACCAGTACTGCTCCAGTGATCAGCGTGAAGTGGGACGATGGCAGCCTGCATAGCCTGTGGGTCGTCGACGATCCGTGGATGCTTAAGAAGCTGGCCAAACCGCTCACTTCAGCGCGAGTGTATATCGCCGATGGGCATCACCGCTATGAGACGGCCCTGCGCTACCGTGACGAGATGCGCTCGGCCAACCCAAACTTCTCCGGCGATGAGGCCTACAACTTCGTCATGGCGCTACTGGTGGAAATGAGCGATCCGGGGCTTGTGATCCTGCCGACTCACAGGATCGTGATCCAAGGTTCGTCTAACAACTCAGGTTCAGTCGAGGAGAGACTGAGCGAGGTATTCGACCTGAGGCATTTTCCGACCAATGGTGATCCCGCGTCCAAGGTTAGAGCGCTCTTGGACGCGATGGATGAGGCCAAGTCTGCTAATGTCCTGGGTGCCTTTGGGCTGCGCAAAGGGTATTTCAGCCTCTTGCTTTCCAAGAACGATGGGACGATGCATCGGGCTATGCCCGAAATAAACTCGTCTGCCTGGCGTTCTTTAGATGTGAGCGTGTTGAAGGTGGCGGTGCTGGATCGCGTGCTCGGCGTTAAAGAGGGGGACCCTGCACAAGCAGGGGCTGTGGAATATGTTAGCGACGAGGTAGCGGCTGTACGGGCCGTCATCGAGGGGAAGGCGTCTATGGCCTGGTTCGTGCGGCCGCCGACTGTCAGACAGGTTCGCGATGTTGCGTTGGCTTCTGACCGGATGCCTCACAAGTCAACTTACTTTCATCCAAAGCCGCTAACGGGATTGGTGCTGAATTATCTCGTGGGAGACCTGCCGCGCCCGCTCTGACCCCTTTTCAGACAGTATCTACGGCACTGGACGGAGACATTGAGCTACCCATCCAGAACGTGTGGGCGATGGGCAGTCGTCGCCGTGGCAGAATCCGAGCCACCCCGCAACGCAAAAAGCTGGAAAGGCGCTAGCACCTTGGCCTCTTGTTTCCCAATGGTCGGTACGTCGTTGTTAGGAGTGGTGTGCTTGTGCTGTTCGCACAAGAGTAGAGTTTTGCACTTGTGGAGATTGACAAGCGCTAGATGTGAATGTATAATAGGCGTCGGCAATCGGCTGCCGACGTTGTATCTTGACTGATCAAGAATAATGCGGGAAGCACAAGTCGGGATGATGGCGGCTGTCGATTCGCACAAACACCGCTCTCGCGTCCCGGGTTCCCTATGCAAGGAGGTTATCAGCAGTGCTCAATCACGACGTCGAAAGAAAGGTGATTTCCATCCTTAGGGTGCTGAGCGGTGCGAAGGATCCACTGGGGGCAAGGACCATCTCGCGACAGCTTGAGGACCAGGGCATCTACCTGAGCGAGCGTGCTGTCCGGTATCACTTGTTGCTTCTGGATGAGAGAGGGCTCACTCAGAGTAATGGCAAGGAAGGACGGCTGATTACTCCCAAGGGACTGGAGGAACTCAGCAATGCGCTCGTGGCCGATAAGGTTAGCTTAGTGATCACCAAAATGGACACGCTGTCGTACCGAACGACCTTTGACATCAACACTGGCAAAGGCAAGATAATACTCAATACAACCTTGCTCCCGGCGGACAAGTTCAACAAGGCTCTCGCCGCTATGCGAGACGTGTTCTCTTCGAAGCTGAGCGTGAGTGACCTTGTTGCGGTGGCCTACGAGGGCGAGAAGCTAGGCGACCTCCTGATCCCTGAGGGCAAGGTTGGCTTTGGCACGATTTGCAGCATTACCATCAACGGCATACTCTTGCGCTCAGGAATACCTGTCGATTCCAAGTTCGGCGGCATCCTCCAGATGAAGGGTTTTAAGGCTCTGAGGTTTACTGATCTCATAAGCTACACTGGGTCTTCGCTAGATCCACTAGAGATCTTCATTCGTGGAAGGATGACCAGCGTGCGAGAAGCGGCTAGGTCTGGCGACGGAAAGATACTGGCTAGCTTCCGGGAAATCCCGGCCGTGTGTCGGGAGCACGTTGAGTCTTTGCTTGCCAGGATCAACGACCTGGGGCTGCGCGGATTGATTACGCTGGGCGATCAAAGCCAAGAACTTCTGGATGTGCAGGTGGGTGTCAACAGAATCGGGATGGTCGTGGCGGGCGGTCTCAACCCAATGGCCGCCGTCGAGGAGGTCGGTATTTCCACGGAAAACCGCGCGCTGAGCACGATGTACGATTTCGAGTCTCTGCGTAGCTTCTGGGAGCTGTCAACGGAAGTGGACGTCTAGACCCTGGTTCGGTGGGGCACCTGGCGCCACGGGTACAACTAATCTTATCCTTAATGAGGAGGGAAAGTAGTGAGCCTAAGCAACAGGATCAATGCCAGTGCCGTGACTGGGACAAGAAATCGGATTCCCGACGTAGCTCCTTATTCGGGACTTTGTGCGGTTTGCCTCGATGGTTGCCCCGGTACTTGTGAGGTAGCCAAATCGGCGATGCGCGGGCGCGAAGTGCTCTATCCCGAGCCGTTCGGCAAGATCACCGCAGGTGCGGTGAAGAACTATCCCGTCGACTACTCCCACTTGAACATAATGGGAACGGCAGTAGGCGCAATGGGCGTGGACCCGGATTCAGATCACGCGGTATTCCCATCGGTCAACGTCCAAACTGAGATCGGCGCCGTCGACAAGATCAAAATGAAGCTGCCAATCTTTACGGGCGCTTTGGGTTCGACTGACGTTGCCCGGAAGAATTGGGAAGGCATGGCCATCGGTGCGGCCATTTCCGGCATCAGCGTGGTCATTGGCGAGAATGTCTGCGGGATGGATCCTGACGTGGAGATCCGTAACGGACGCGTTGTCCGCTCTCCCGAGCTCGAGCGCCGCATCAAGGCGTATCGCCAGTGGTGGGATGGGTATGGCACCATTATTGTTCAGTACAACGTGGAGGACGGTCGGCTTGGCGTACCCGAGCTGGCTTTGGAGTTGGGTGTCGAGGCCATCGAGCCTAAATGGGGGCAAGGCGCCAAAGACATAGGCGGAGAGGTGAAGCTTGGCAGCCTAGAGCGCGCTTTGCAGCTTAAAAGCCGTGGGTACATTGTTCTCCCTGATCCTGAGGATCCACTGGTGCAGGAAGCCTTCAAGGCCGGAGCGTTCAAGGAGTTCGAGCGGCACTCCCGTCTAGGGATGGTCGACGAGGAGGCATTCTACAACGAGGTCGCACGACTTCGGAAACTCGGGGCCAAGTACGTGACGCTAAAGACGGGGGCCTATCGCGCAGCGGACCTAGCTCGCGCGATGGTTTTCGGATCCAACGCTCGCATAGACCTTCTGACTATCGACGGAGCAGGCGGTGGAACCGGAATGAGCCCCTGGAGGATGATGAACGAGTGGGGTATCCCCACTATCTATCTCCAATCGATGATGTACAACATGGCTGAACGACTGCGGGAAAAAGGCGCTTTCGTGCCCGATATCGCCATGGCCGGAGGGTTCTCCCTTGAGGATCACATCTTCAAAGCGCTCGCTCTAGGAGCTCCCTATGTCAAGGCGGTGTGCATGGGACGAGCCACAATGATCCCAGCAATGGTGGGCAAGAACATTGCCCAATGGATTGCCGAGGGAAAGGCACCCAAGGATGTAGCCAAGTACGGAGACACCGTCGACCAAGTCTTCGTGGGGGCAACAAAGCTCAGGGAACGGTACGGAAGGGACTACGCCAAGATTCCGCCGGCAGCTATCGCTATGTACACCTTCTGCGATCGGATCACAGGCGGCTTGCAGCAGCTAATGGCCGGGGCCCGAAAGTTCTCTCTCAAGCATCTGAGCCGGACAGACTTGATAGCCCTGACTAAGGAGGCTGCGGATGTGACCGGAATTCCTTATGTCATGGATTCTGATAAAGACGAGGTCGAGCGCATCCTCGTCAGCTGCGGAAACGGCAAGTACGCCGGTAAAGTCGCTCAGTAGTCTTTACCTGATGCTCGCGGGTCTCACGTGATGGCCTTAGCGGAGCCGGGCTCAACCGCAAAGACCGCCAAGGTCGCCAAGAAAAACTCGAAAACCTTTGCGCGCTCTGCGGTTCAAGAGCGCCGTGCCGCGCAGGTCCTGTGAGTTATTCGTTGAGTAGATGAATGGACCAGAGGCGCCTCAACTGGGGCGTCTCTGTCTGCGTACGCCCGTAAAGGCAGCACGCTCCGCTTTATGCTGCCATCGACGAAGTCGCCGGGTGTTCGAGCCCTCTACCTTCGGCTGGTTCACCTCTGTCCAATACCCGGCTAACCTTTTGCAGCAGTTCTTCCAGGTCAAACGGCATTGGCAGGATGTCCGCAAGGCCAAAGTCGCCCGCGCACATTCCCTCGAACGCGCCACGGATGAACATGACGATAATTGGCGCGTCCCCGGCTAGCGCCTTGAGTTTGTAGAGAAAAGTGGGATCGAAATCGAAAAGGTTGTCCTGATCGAAGGCTTCTGTGATAATGGCGTCGACGTGACGGGTCGACAACAGCCTTGTAGCCTCAGTCAGGGAGTGCGTAAGAATGACCTGATATCCCTTATCCTCAAGAACAGACTGCAACAATACTCCAACTTCTTGACAGGAATCCGCTGCCAGAATTGTCTTCATAGGCACCTGCTCCTCGTCGCGCCATTGCGACGCCTTGTCCGCTCGCTACACAACACCTGCAGCTTCACCGAACAATGGGCCACGATGTTGTTTGCTTGCCTCACTCCTAAGACCCCGATGTCATTCCAGAATACCAGCACCTACCCACGTACGGGCGGGACAAGAGATTCGGTTGGCTGGTAGGTGAGGTATAGAGGAGCGCAGAAGCGCTGAGTCCGATGCGACAAGTCTGTTGACAGCCTTGGAGTACCGTTTGGGGCGTGCTACATCCCCTCACAATATCGGGATCTTGATCCTGTACTGGTTCACTCTCTATTATCACCCCCTGTTCACTCTAGCCCAGGGCCCTGTGAACCTTGTT
>Ga0315298_1011591_pt1 | contig 10302 bp, 9 predicted proteins | sample WHS_1_MG_FD_203077 | JGI IMG/M metagenome (GOLD analysis project Ga0315298, IMG submission 203077) | Extremophilic microbial mat communities from Washburn Hot Springs, YNP, Wyoming, USA - WHS_1_MG | ecosystem: Environmental > Aquatic > Thermal springs > Hot (42-90C) | place: USA: Wyoming...
GTTCATGTGTCAAAGCGGAGTGTAATTAATCATTGCTCCCTGAGACCAACTACTTTCAAGCTTTTAAAGATCTCTCTCATCTTTTTATTCTTCTTTATTATTTTTAATTTTGTGCTGGAGAGTGTCATTACCAAAGCAGGACTGAAAACTTGACGCCCGAATTTGACCTTATACAAGGTACTGGCTACAATTATTCAGGAATGAGATATTTTGGAAATTGATAATTCCGAGAAGGTGATGCCTGTGATGAAAGTGGGTCTGGCACTATTGGCTTTGTCCGTTCTGGCGCTTATTGGCACTGTGGTCTGGGTAATGGTAACCGGGGCCGGAAGTATTCCAGTAGTAGTGTACATTATTTACGGGGCTGCCGGACTTGGTGCGGTCATTTTACTGGCAGTAGCTATTTACGAACGTAAAAAGCGAGAAAAACAGGAAACGTTCGAAAGGAGGGATAACTGACGTGCTTGTTGTAACTTCACCGAATATCCCGGGCAAGAATATAATCAGAACAGTCGGGCTGGTCAGAGGTTCTACCATCCGTGCTAAACATCTGGGTAAGGATATAATGGCCGCTTTTAGAGGCATGGCAGGCGGGGAAATTGTAGAGTATACTCAGATGATGGCTGAAGCTAGAGAACAAGCTTTGGAACGCATGATAAAGGACGCTGAAAGCAAAGGAGCTAATGCGGTTATCTCTCTCAGCTTCGGCACCGCTATGGTCATGCAAGCTGCGGCCGAGTGTATAGCTTACGGAACCGGCGTAGTAATTGAATAATCGGGTGACCGGTCTTGTAGGATATAGTTAAAGTGCTGTCAGTAAAAACCGGTTAACTTCACCATAATCCAGGTTAAATACTACAATTTGACTTAACTGCCCTTCAGAACGCAAAAGTGCTTCTACCCTGAATGTCATAAACACATGGCTCCCCGTTTCGGGAAGGATGGAAAACAACCGGTACTTTAAATGCATTTAATCTCTTTTTTCTTTAGCGTGCCGATTCTGAAGACACCTGAAACTCGCCGGAACGAAGATACTTCTCAAATACCTTGCGGAAATGTAATCCGTACAGGGAGAACCCGAAGATCAGGGGAAAAGCTTTGGGTTTTTTCGCGAGTGTTGAAACAACCAGCTTCCACCAGTAATATCTGTCTTTATCGACAATGCCCATAAGCCAGATTGTTGCGAAGAAGGCACGGATATGGTAGGCTTCTATGCGGATTTTCCGTTTTATTTTGGGCGGATTATAGTCCTTAATAAAGACCTTTATCCTTTCATAATAGTGCTTCGGTGAATATATTGTCTGCAGGATTGTCCTGTAACCGTTTAAAAGCGTTTGCCTGTCCATTTTGGGAATGAAGTTCAGGGAAAAATCGGTGTTGTCTCCGGAAAAACTCTTGATCAGTCTGTTTTCCTTGATCAAACGCTGATAAAGCCGTGTGCCGCGTGGCGCGTTTAATAGGCCTACCATGGCAGTTACAATCCCAGTTTTTTGTATAAAGTTTATCTGGCTCTTGAAGATATTGTGGTTGTCACTATCAAAACCGACAATAAATCCGCCCATAACCTCAAGACCATGGCTGATGATTTTCCTTACCGATTGTTCCAGGTCGCGGTTGGTGTTCTGGGCTTTATTACATTCTACCAGGCTGTCCTCGTTCGGCGTTTCAATACCGATGAAGACCTTGTTAAACCCTGCTTCTACCATCATATTCATGAGTTCTTCATCATCGGCAAGATTGATAGATGCTTCCGTCTGGAAGGTATAAGGATAACCGTTTTCTTTCATCCATTTTATCAGGGCCGGTAAAATTTCTTCCTTAAGTTTTTTCTTGTTGCCGATAAAGTTGTCATCAACGATTAAAATACTGCTGCGCCAGCCGTGAGCTTTCAAAGACTCCAGTTCGGCTATTAACTGCTGGCTGGTCTTGGTGCGTGGCGTATGGCCGTTTAACATAACAATATCGCAGAATTCGCAGTTAAAAGGGCAGCCTCTTGAATATTGCAAACTCATTGCCGAGTAGTGCTTGAAATTGATGAGTGACCAGAGAGGAGGCGGCGTTTTGGTAATGTCCGGTCTTTCCTCTGATTGATAAATATGTTTCGGACAACCGCGTTCAAGATCTGCGAGGAACTGGGGCAAGGTAACTTCCGCTTCGCCCAGTACCAGATGGTCTATTCCGGTAAACTCATCATATTCTGCGGTAAACAGGGGACCGCCGGCTACCACCTTTACACCCATTTTATTACAACGGGCTATAACCTCTTTAGCCGATTGCTTTTGCACTGTCATGGCACTGATAAATACGTAATCAGCCCATTTTATCTGCCTGTCGGTCAGGAGGGAAACATTCATGTCCACCAGCTTCTTTTCCCATTCCTTGGGCAGCATTGCTGCCACGGTTAGCGCACCCAGCGGTGGATAAGCCGCTTTTTTCCTGATTATTTTCAGGGCATGTTTAAAACTCCAGAATGTATCCGGATACTCAGGGTAAACAAACAGTACTTTCAAATTTTTCCTCCAGGCAAATCGATAATGGTTACCTTCATTATAATCTCTTGTTACCCAAGTATCAATTATTCAGGAATTATTTGGATACGAGAGCTCTTAAAATGTTCTCCAGCACGCGTGGCCATTCTTTGACCAATCGGAAATTGATATACAGGTGGGATTTACCCAGTTTCAAACCATATTTCAGATATGGTTGTATTATCTTCCCATCAAATGACATCCCCTGGAAACGGCGAAGCACGATATGACCGTCTTCTGAAGAGACCGATTCTATGCCTGACTGACTGGCTAATAATTTAACTTTTACAGCGTATAATAGATTTCTGACTTCATCCGGTAAAGGACCGAACCTGTCTCTTAATTCTGAGATATAGCGGTCTACCCGAGAGACATCGTTTAATCGGGCAATTTCGCGGTATATATTCAACCTTACATCCGCATCGCCGATATAACTTTCGGGAATAAAGGCGGGCAGGGGTAGGTCGATTGTTGGCGCTGGCAGGGACGGCTGTTTTTTCACCCCAACGTCGGCCGGTTTACCCCTGGACTTTATTTCCTCTACTGCCTGCTCAAGCATCTGCAGATAAAGATCGAATCCTACGGCACTGATAAATCCACTCTGCTTTGTGCCCAGCAGGGTTCCGGCGCCCCTGATTTCCAGGTCTTTCATGGCTATTCCAAACCCGGCTCCCAGTTCGGTAGCTTCATAGATAGTTTGTAGTCTTTTCCACGCAATGGGCGTCAGTTTTTTGTTTTTATCATAAAGGAGATAGGCATAACCGATGTTCCCTCCCCTGCCGATCCTGCCTCTTAGCTGGTATAGCTGGGTGAGCCCGAATTTATCTGCGTTATTTATAACAATAGTGTTTACATTGGGCATATCCAGGCCGGATTCAATGATGGTACTGCAAACAAGAACGTCGCTTTTCCCCTGTAGGAAGTCGGTCATGACCTTTTCCAGCTCCAATTCGCTCATCTGACCGTGGCTCACAGCAATCCGGGCTTCCGGCACGAGGGTTCGCAACTGATCGGCGATCTGGTAGATACTACGTACGCGGTTGTGGACGAAGAAGACCTGCCCGTTGCGTTCCATTTCCCGGAGTATGGCCTCCCGCACCAGGTTGTCGGCATATTCCCCCACAAAGGTCTTGATGGGTAAACGGTCTTCCGGAGGAGTTTCTATTGTGCTCATATCCCGAATGCCTGTTAGTGCCATGTGAAGTGTGCGGGGGATAGGAGTAGCACTTAGGGTAAGGACGTGGATATCCTTCCTCATTTTTTTCAAATACTCCTTGTGAGCTACTCCAAAGCGCTGTTCTTCGTCTATTATGAGCAGTCCCAGGTTTTTAAAGTGTACGTCCTTCTGGATTAAGCGATGGGTCCCTATGCAGATATCAAGACTGCCATCGGCTATTTTTTCTATAATGTCTTTTTGCTCTTTTTTGCTTCGGAAGCGGCTAAGCATGTCTATAGTAATCGGGAAGGCCTCCATCCGTTGTTTGAAGGTTATAAGATGCTGTTGAGCGAGTACCGTTGTGGGGACGAGGACTGCTACCTGTTTACCATCCATTACAGCTTTGAAGGCGGCTCTTATTGCAATCTCCGTTTTGCCGTACCCGACATCGCCGCAGACCAGGCGGTCCATTGGTTTTGGCTTCTCCATATCGGCTTTTACTTGGCGGACGGCTTCAAGCTGGTCGGGTGTTTCTACATAGGGAAAAGAAGATTCGAATTCCTGTTGCCATACCGTGTCGGGGGAAAAGGCGAAACCGGACACAACCTCACGGGTGGCATATAATTCCAGAAGATCTCTGGCTACTATCTCAACCGCTTCTTTAACCCTCTTCCTTGTCTGATGCCATTCAGCGGTACCGAGACGGGTCAGGGCCGGTGGTTTTTCGCCGGTACCTGTGTACCGGGTCACCCGGTCTACCTGGTCTGCGGGAACATAAAGACGGTCGCCGGCGGCGTATTGAATGATCATATATTCTTTTTGACTGGTGCCATTTCCCATTAGCGTAATGCCGGCATATTTGCCTATACCGTGATCGACGTGGACTACGTAATCACCGATGTTGAAGTCTCTGTATAGTTTGTGATGTGCCGCAGGCCTTTTTCTAACAAGGCGCCTTTGCTTGACGAACCCGAATATTTCCGCGTCGGTAATCAAATATGTATCGTTCTGAAAGACCCACCCGCCGGCAAAAGACACCGGGATAAGGGTTATAGAACATGCAGGAGGAATTTCTGTTAGATCATCCGTGCGTGATGCAATTATGTTCCCGTCATCCAGCAATTCTTCAAGGCGGCCGGATTGATAACTGGCGATAATCACCCGTTTTTTCTGGTTTTTTAATTGTGCGATCTTGTGGATGAATACCTGTAACTGTCCACCGTAGCTATCGGGTATCTCAAAACCCGGATTTATTGTGACAGTATTACCCGAATCGAACTCGGTAAATTGGAGAAGTTTGAATTCCTGTACCAACCAACGGGTGTTTTCCCAACTGTTGTACGGCACCGGAAAGTTTGCCGGCAGTTCTCCGTGCTGGATTCGACGGGAGCGCAGTTCCTCCGCTTCCTCGATGAATGTTTGGGCCGCATTTTTCAAAAGCGGTGGTTCATCCAGGATAATGATGCTATCATCCGGAAGGTATTTAAGGATTGAATCACTGTTGAACAGTGCTCCGTATAGCTGCTGGCCGGCCGGTTTCTGTTTAGCGGTGAGAAGAGATAGGTCCTTCCTGAATTGTTCTTTTAGTCCCGTTGTACATCCTACAAAATTCATACCCTCAAGGATCTGTTCAAGTTCGTTTTCCGTTTTTTGCCACAGGAGAAAAAGCTCTGTAGCCGGTGGAATAATGATGGACTCTGCCCTTGAAAGGGAGCGCTGACTGATGGGATCGAAGTACCTCATGCTTTCAATTGTATTGCCTGCAAATTCAAATCTGACCGGCATATCGCTGGAAGGAGGGAAGATATCTATGATGCCCCCTCTGCGACTCATTGTACCGGGTACGTCCACTATCGTTTCCTGCCGATAGCCCATCCTATCCCAGCGGGAGAACAGAACAAAAGGGTCTATTTTCATCCCGGTGGTTATAGTATGAACCGCTTCCTTGAAGTTTTTGTAAACGGGCACTTTTTGTAATACCGCTGGCATCGGGATTACCAGGATAAAGGGTTTTTTAACCGGGCTAACCAGTCTGGTAAGCACCCTTAAACGTTCAACTTCGGTTGAAATATCAGACGTTATTTTCTGGTAGGGTAGGGCGTCCGGTTCGGGGAAAAGGCTTGTAATGCGTGAATTGTCCCAAAGAGAAATCTGTTCAAAAAGTTTTTTGGAATTTTCCGGCTGTGCGGTGATAACCGTTATAGGCCGGTTTAAATACCGGGAAAGTGAGGCAATGACAAAAGGTTTGGCTGCTTCCGGAATGGAAAGATTGATTCCATTCCAGTTCTTATCCTGAAATGCTGAAGTCAGCCCAGTATTTTTAAACAGGAGTTCCAATAAAATAGAAACATCCATAACGCTTCTCAAACACCCATAGGGCTAGCCGTGACCGGACTAGCCCTTACACGTCCTTATACAATATTATACAAGCCGGTTATAAAGTTATTTCCTTTTCCCTGGAAGGGGAGTTGGTTAAGTGGAAGAATTCTACTCGCTGGCGGCCGTACCACCAGCTTAATTTTTTCTTTGTTGTAGAAAAAAGGTATTGTTACTGTTTTTAGTAATTGCTATATCAAATTTTAACATAGATAAAAGGGGATGAAGAAATAGTTTCTAACGGAGTACAATATTTAGAAGTGGTTTTGTTATAATTAAATGATTGTATTAGTGGGATGAATAAAATATGGAACCTGTTTACCGTAGAATTGTGGTGAAATTTGGTACAAGTCTGCTGACCGGTGGCACTAATTACCTGGACCAGAATGTCATGGCTGATCTGGTGCGGCAGGTAGCCGAGTTGCGCAGGCGTCAGCGGGAAATAATCATTGTAAGTTCGGGGGCAATTGCTTCAGGACGTTACAAGCTCGGTCTCAGCCGAAAAGTCAAAGGTATTCCCTACAAGCAGGTATGTTTTTCCGTGGGGCAAAGCCGGTTGATGAACATGTATGAGAAACTATTTGAACCCTATGGTATTACTATAGCCCAGGGGCTGTTGACCAAAGGGGAATTGTCCGACAGGTCGGGATATTTAAACATACGCAATACTCTTATGGCACTGATGGACCTGGGAGTGGTGTGCATCGTCAATGAAAATGATATGGTAGCTGTGGACGAGATCAGGGAAGCCAGGTTCGGTGATAACGACAACCTATCTGCAATGGTTGCCAACTTGGTGGATGCAGACCTGTTGCTGATTCTGACGGAGGTGGACGGCCTTTATAATGCCGATCCCCACTTAGATAGTAATGCTAAATTGATTCCTGTGGTAGAAAACATAAATGAGGTTGAAACTCTTGCCGGTGGAACAACCGGCAACCTCGGCACGGGAGGTATGGTGACCAAGATTGAAGCTGCCAAACTGGCTACAACTTCCGGGGTAACGGTGGTAATTGCCAATGGACGGGCTCCCGATGTTATATTGAAAGTAGCTGACGGAGAACCGGTCGGTACCCTGTTTAAACCGGCAACAAATCACCTTGGCAGCCGGGAACGCTGGATGTTGAGCGGTCTGTCCGTTAAGGGGAAGATAGTGGTGGACCGGGGTGCCGGGGAAGCACTGAAAAAACAGAAACGCAGCTTGCTGGCTGCAGGTATCCTGGAGTGTGAAGGGGATTTCCAACGTGGTGACCTGGTAAAAATTTTTGATAGCGATGGCAATTACCTAGGTTGTGGTATTACCAACTATAAAGCTTCTGATGTCGATATTATTAAGGGGCTTCATTCCCAGCAGATAGCCGAAATGCTTGGTTATGATTACGGTGCCGAAGTAATTCACCGGAATAATCTGGTTATAGTGTAAAATGTGCCTTTATTTACAGGACAGGTTTAATTAATGATTCAGGAGGTAATTCAATGACTGTAGAAACTAAGGGGGCTATGGACCTGGAATTGATGGCGCGAAGGGCAAAGGAAGCTGCCAAACGCTTGGCTTATATTTCAACTGAAGTAAAGAATAAGGCTTTACATAATATTGCTGATGACCTCATTGCATATCGTAATGAAATACTGGAGGCAAATAAGCGGGACTACGGGGCAGCTGAAGCTGGAGGAATGAGTACAGTGATGTTGGACCGTTTACTGCTGACAGAGAGTCGTCTTGATGGCATGGCTCAGGATGTTCGTACTGTAGCCGGACTGACTGATCCGGTAGGAGAGATATTTGATATGCGTACCATGCCCAATGGTCTACAGATAGGGAAGAAGCGGGTACCGCTGGGAGTAATCGGAGCGATATATGAAAGCCGGCCGAACGTCACGATAGATATCTCAGCGCTTTGCCTTAAGTCCGGTAACGCTGTTATTCTTAGAGGCGGCAGTGAGACAATAAATTCCAATCGAGCTCTGGTTAAGATAGTACAGAACGCTATCAGTCGTGCCGGCATACCTGACGGCTCGGTTCAGTTTATAGATAACACGGACCGTTCACTTGTGAATAAGATGTTGAAGTTGAGCGGCTATATCGACCTGATTATTCCTCGTGGTGGAGCTTCTTTAATCAAGTTTGTGGCTGAAAATGCCAGTATGCCTGTAGTTACTGGAGGTATGGGTGTTTGCCACACTTATATTGATGAGTCCGCAGACTTGAAGAAGGCGGTGGCTATAGTATATAACGCTAAAGTCCAGCGTCCGACGGTTTGCAATGCCCTGGATACCGTGCTGGTGCATAGTAAAATAGCTGAATCGTTTTTGCCTCTTCTTGCTGAGGAATTTCGTCGGGCGAATGTAGAAATGCACTGCGACGAAAGGTCGTATGAGATATTGAGGACTTCCGGGGCCAGGATTATAAGGGCTACGGATGAGGACTGGGGTAAAGAGTTTCTGGCATTAATTGCCGCTATTAAAGTGGTAAATTCCCTGGATGAGGCCCTGGAACATATTGCCCGATATGGCTCAGGCCACTCCGAGGCAATTGTCACCGAGAATTACACTTCGGGTCAGAGGTTCTTGAATGAGGTTGATGCCGCCGCGGTATACGTAAATGCCAGCACCCGGTTCACGGACGGCGGTCAGTTTGGGCTGGGTGCCGAGGTTGGTATCAGCACTCAAAAGATGCATGCCCGGGGCCCCATGGGATTAAAAGAACTTACCAGCTATAAATGGATCATTTATGGAAGCGGCCAGGTAAGACCCTGAGGCAGCTACGTTTCAGGCATTGTAGCACGAACTTTGCTTCCTGCACCCGGGGTTTTCATCCGGTTTTAGTGACTGCTTCAAGACAGGCTATCATAATGCGGCCGTGATTGAAGCTGGCTATTCTTATTTCCTCACGCTTTCCAGTACAGTCTTTTGAATTTGAAAAAGCTGGCGGATCCCTTTTTCGGCGAGTGCCAGAAGTGCATCCACGTTTTGCTTGGAGAAGGGTTTTCCTTCTGCCGTACCCTGGATTTCAATGAATTCCATCTGGTCTGTCATGACCACGTTTAAATCGACAGAGGCATTTGCGTCTTCATCATAACATAGGTCCAGCAGCATATTGTTGTGTAATATTCCAACACTCGTCGCTGCAATGGCGGTTTTTATCGGTATTGAAGTAATAATTCCCATGGTCTGCAGGTTCTGCAATGCCAGGTAGAGAGCCACGTAAGACCCGGTAATTGCTGCAGTACGAGTCCCTCCATCGGCCTGGATTACATCGCAGTCTACGGTGAGCGTTCGCTCTCCCAGCATTTCCAGATCGACGGCAGCCCTCAAGCTGCGTCCAATCAGACGTTGAATTTCATAACTGCGTCCCGGAATTTTACCCTGTGTGGAGTCTCGCGGTGTCCGGGTGATGGTAGACCGGGGTAGCATTGAGTATTCGGCAGTTATCCATCCTGTGCCGGTACCTTTTAAAAATGCGGGCACCCTGTCCTCTGCACTTACCGCACAAAGGACACGGGTCCTTCCCAGTTCAATAAGGACTGATCCTTCTGCAAAATTCTGATAGCCAGGTATCATTTTAACGGGTCTCATTTCATCCCAGGCGCGGCCGTCGCCCCTTTTCATGTTCGAATTAGTTCCTTTCTGATATTAATGCATGTGAAAGTATAGCAGGACGTTGTAAAATTGGCAAGTCATTCGGATAGTTTTATAAGATATTCATATAGGAATTTAAGAGCGGCTTGAGCGGCACTCCATTTGTTTTCCTCCCGGGAACCCTGAAAAATGTGCCTGCGGCTTGTAGTTACCGAACTGGATGAAAGACCTAGGTAAAAAAGACCCACCGGTTTATCAGTAGTGCCTCCTGAAGGCCCGGCAATTCCGGTATCGGAAATACAGATATCCACTTCAAGTAAACGCTTTCCACCGGCGGCCATCTCTTCCGCTACTCTGGCACTCACCGCTCCTTCTTTGTCAATCGATTCCTTCCGGACACCTGCCACTTTAATTTTAACCTCGTTGCTGTAACTGACAATTGAACCTTTAAAGTAATCAGAGCTACCCGGGATATTTGTAATCAGATGGGATATCAGTCCTCCCGTAGCAGATTCAACAGTTCCAAGTGTCAGGCCTTTTTCCCGGAGCAGGGTACCTATTTCGTATGCTAAATCAGGCACTAGATGAATGCCTCCATCAATCTTCTTATGATTTTATCGTTTACTTCTCCCCCGTTGTGGGTGATGCGTCTGATAAAGTCGT
>Ga0315298_1011592_pt1 | contig 10301 bp, 12 predicted proteins | sample WHS_1_MG_FD_203077 | JGI IMG/M metagenome (GOLD analysis project Ga0315298, IMG submission 203077) | Extremophilic microbial mat communities from Washburn Hot Springs, YNP, Wyoming, USA - WHS_1_MG | ecosystem: Environmental > Aquatic > Thermal springs > Hot (42-90C) | place: USA: Wyoming...
CCACACGCCAATGGAGTAAGTCCCGAATGAGAAGATTCCTACTGAGAACACACCGGCTGAGAAGATGCCGATGGAGAATAGCCCTGCCGAGTAGATGCCAGCAGAAAAAAGCCCGGCTGATAGCAGCCCGAGGCTGAATAGTCCCGCCGAGAACCAGCCTGAAACGACACCAAAAGCCGTGTTGGGCAGTGGCGATAAGGTCCAGCCGATAATCATGAGAATAGCCCATGGCACCCATATGATTACATGCATCAGAGTCGGCGAAAGCTGTTTCATGCCACACCTCCAGAACTTCACTTTGTAGATATACTAGCAACCTGAACTAACTCCGTCAACAATAACATATGATTCGGTGTTGGGCGGGTTACCTGTCCGGGCTATTCAGTGATTTACTACAAGGTCGGCGATGTGGACGACTTTGATGTCGCTGCGGCGTTTGTCCATGCCGCCTCTGAGCTGGAGGACGCAGGGTAAGCAACTGGTAACCACGGTGGTGGCACCTGTAGCCTCGATGGCGTCTAGCTTGCGTTTGAGCACTGAGGCTGATAGCTGAGGATAATCGAGCAGTACCTTGCCCCCAAACCCGCAGCAGGCGTCGGAATCCGCCATTTCGACGATTTCATAGCCCAGACGCTGGAGGAGTTGTCTTGGTTCGGTAGCTATACCCAGCCCGCGCTTCAGGTGGCAGGGGTCGTGATAGGTGACTTTTTCTCCACTGGTGATGAATGGGACGGTTTGGGGTGCAAGCTGGAGAACAAGCTGAGAAAAATCGCGTATCTTGTCAACTAGGGACTTAGCCCGCTGGTATAATGCGGGGCTGGCTTGTATGAGGGGAAGGTACTGCTCTTTAAGCATGACCGCACAGCCGGGGCAGAGGGTGACAATGTAGTCGGGGCTGTCCTTTTCTAAGGCAGTGATATTGGTCTCCGCGAGACGGAGACTGGTGGCAGTGTCACCAGAGAAGTATGCCGGAGCACCACAGCAGCCTTGGCTCGCAGGGAAGTAAACGTCAGCCCCGCACTTGCGCAGTGTCTCTGCTGCCTGCTCGCAGGTCTGGGGATAGACGTAATTACCGATGCAGCCGGCAAAGAGGGCTACTTTCGGTTGTCCTGTGCTCCTGGGGTGCGATTGGTGTGCCAGGCGCTGGCGCAAGGGCACCGGTGACACAATCGGCAGCGAGATAGAATCGGTCAGCTTGTTCAAGGGAGATGGAAGATGGCGGACGGCGGCGTCGGGCCCGGCAAACCGCTTTTCCAGGTAGTACACAGCTTTAGCGGCGGCATCCATACGCTGCGGGTGCTTCAGGAAGGTACTATAGATAAAGTGCTCTGTCCAGGGTAGGCCCTTCTTTTCGGCTATCGTGGCTTTGAGACGGAGAAGGAGCTGGGGTATATCGATGCGTGCCGGGCAGGCGTCCCTGCAAGCCATGCAGCCCAGGCAGAGGCTGGCTGGGTCGCGAGCCTTCTCCAGACCGTGATGGAAAGCGGTGAGAACGGCACCGATGCCGCCCTGGTAGATATAGCCGTAGACTTGCCCGGCAACTGAAGCGAATACGGGGCAGACATTGAGGCAGGCACCACATTTGATGCAGTAGAGCGCCTCCCGGAAGTCAGGTGACTGCCACATCTGCCAGCGACCGTTATCTACCAGTACGATGTGTAGCTCAGCGGGACCGCTGGCGCTCTTACCATGTGTACCCTGCTGGCGGCTGATATGGCTGGGGCCGGTGATATAGGAGACATAGACCGGCATCTTCATGCTGGCAGTGCAGCGGCTGAGGAGGCGCAGTATGGCGGCGGTATCTTCCCAGGTGGCGACTATTTTCTCATAACCCACGAGGGCTACATGTACCGGCGGTAGAGTTGTCACCATGCAGCCGTTACCTTCGTTGGTGACGATAGCTAGGGTACCGGTCTCAGCAATTGCCATATTGGCGCCGGAGATGCCCATTTCAGCATCGATGTAGTGTTGTCGCAATGTATTGCGGGCAACATCTAGCAGAAGCTGTGGCTGGGGCTCCAGCTTCTGCCCAGTAGTCCGGGAGAAGAGCTCAGCTACCTGCTCGATGGTCTTATGCAACGCTGGGCCAACGAGGTGTGCCGGCCTCTCTCCAGCAAGCTGTACAATCCATTCCCCGATGTCTGTCTCGGTGACTTTGATGCCAGCTCTTTCAAGGTGTTCCCGCAGCCCGACCTCTTCAGCCAGCATTGACTTCGTCTTAACGATGCGCTTTACCCGTTTTTCCTTTGCAATCCTGAGCACATAGGCGTTAGCCTCTTTGGCATCCTTAGCCTCATATATGACGGCACCGGCCTTAGTCGCCTGTTTCTTGAATTCCTCCGCCAGACGTGGCAGGTCGCTGACTGCTTTTTCTTTCACCCTGCGGATTTCGCGGCTTAAGCCATCAAAGTCCACACCGGCAAAGGTTATCTGTCTGCCTATCTTGATAATGGAGGCCAATCTGGATAGTGCCGTTTGCAGGTTCTGGTCGTTGAGTGCTTTAGACACTCGCTGCGACATACTATGCGACATATTTCATCCTCTTGATAGCTATAAATGTATTAGCAGAATGTGCTCTTCAGCGGGGCCCTGGGCACGGGCAAGGAGGGCACCGGGAATGTCGGCGGTGGTATTTCTTCCGGTAATGAAGGTGACGTAGGTAGGCACGGTACTGCTTGTAGAGTGTGCCAGTGACTTAATTCTGATTACCGCTTCATCGAGGTCGGCAACGATGTTCTGGCAATTTACCAAAGTGATATGGAGGTGGGGCAGAACAGCGGCAAGGCGTGAAATGCCATCATCGCTGGCGATGACGATGGTGCCGGTCTCAGCGATCGCCACGGTCGCTTCTGAGATGCCGAAATCAGCCTCAATACATGCCTCTCTCAACTTCTGCTGAGTCTGGGGCTGGGAAAGGTCGACGTCGACCACTTTGATGCCTTCGTTTGCCAGTTGTTCACCTAACCCGATGAGTCCGGCAAGCATGGGGCTTGATATCACCACCTTGTTGGCAGTGTGTTGTCGTGCTAGACCGATGATAAAACTGGCAATTTCTGGCAGGGAGCCGTACTCTTGGACTTTGGCTCCTGCACGGCTGGCCTCGCTTTTGAACTGCTCTATCCTGTTTAGCTGTGCCATCTTACTTCGCACCTGATGTTAAGGCTGCTGAGAACTCAGGTATTGTATGGTGCCGTCGGGGACGACAGCAACCTTGGCTTTGTCCGGGAAATCACGGCGGAGGATTTCCAGGACCTCGTCCCATGTCTTCACCCAAATGGCATCAGGTATAGCAAGCCAGTCTGCGGTAGCCCTTTCAAATTGTGGGCAGAGAATGATGACCTTCTTAAGCCAGGGTAGTTTGAAGTTCACCGGGCTAAACAGGCGTCCTCTGGCTCTAGTGCCAAAGCTCCCAAGGAGGTAATGCACCACCTGTCCTGTGGGATAGTCCATGATAAGCACCAAATGGCCTCCCTTAGCCATCAGCATTGGTATGCCGATGAGCAGCCCAACAATGGCCTCGTTACCCTTGGCGTAGGTGTTCACCACAACGATGTCGGCGTCGGGAACGCTTTTGGTGGCGTAATGAGTGACGGCGAGACCCACTGCCCGGTAATACACTGCTTCTGGCGTGCCGGCGAAGATAGCACAGGGCTCGCCCTTGCCATTGACTAAGGTGTCTATCTTGAAATCCAAGGCCACGAGCTTGGCAGCCTCGGTGAAGTCTTTGACCATGGGGTTGTCAACGTAGTTACCGGGACCGACTGTACCCCATTTACCTTCTTCTCTGGCTTTCAACTCGAGGCGGTGGAATGCCTCAATGGAGTCTATGGAGGCAATACCAGGGAGGACTATTTTGCCGCCGCCACCGAAGCCGGTCTGGGGATGGGGTACCACTGAGCCGATGGCGACCTTGAGGTCGCAGCCCATTACCTCGGAATTGACGCACAGTTTTGTTCCCTGGGTAGTCTCGCCCACATAGGTACAGTTCTCATAGACATTGTGGTTGTATACCGGGAAGTTGTCCATTATCCGAGCGCCCAGTTTTTTTTGGAAGTCCTGGTAAGTGTGGGCGCCGTGGCAACCGGTGGCGCAGATGAACCTGATCACCTTATCAGAGATACCGGCCGCGTGCAGTTCGTCGAGGACGTGTGGCACGATTTCGGCAACTCTGGTAGGGCGGGAGATGTCATCGAAAATTATTGCTACTTCGTTCTTGCCCTGGGCAAGCTCTCTTAGTGGTGGGGCGTCCAAAGGGTTAGTAATAGCAGACTTTATGTCGGCTGAAGAGAGCCCTGGCGACTGGTGTCCGCGCATGTTGCAAAGAACAATTTCCCAGGACTCGGGGAAATCCAGGTGACGCTCACCTTGCTCGTACCAGATGCGGCTGGGGACGGTTACCCTCTTGCTTTTCATTATGTACTGTAGCTCTCTATTCTATGACTATGTTGAATGCCTTTGTGTCAACGATGATGCCTTCAGTGGGGCGCTGGTAACTGAAATCTACTCTAGTCATACCAGGTTTCAGTGCTCTAAATTTGAAGTACTGGGTGCCGCCGGCGCCGACAACTCCCTTTGCTTGTTTCGAAGGCTTGTATTCGCTGCCCACCAGGTTAAGGAGCGAAGCGTCATGGCTTTCCTTCCACTGGTATCCGGTGGTGGGGTTAGCGGGTACGGCAATGGTAAACTCCTCACCAACTTTGGTGAATATCGTCCGAGTTTCGTCGATATAGATGTTGGCCTTGGGTGCTGCGCAGGCTGTGAAGGTGCTAGCTGCAACGATGAGCAAGATGATTACGGCTAGAGCGAGCTTTTTCATTGTGTCAACCTCCTTGTCTAATTGTTCTACCAACCTCAGTGGTTGGCCAGTTCCACGATGGTGACGCCGGTATCACCCTCACCCCAACCGCCAAGACGAAACGATTTCACCAATGGATGTCCGGCGAGTGCCTGATGTATTGCGCGACGAAGGGCACCGGTACCTTTCCCGTGTACAATGCGTATTGAGGGCATCCCGCTGAGGAAAGCATCATTCAAATACCTATCCAGTTTGGGTAGGGCTTCATCTACCCTCAGTCGGCGCAAACGTAGCTCCGGGCTGAGTGTGGGCATCTTCAAGTTGCTTGAATTTTAAACTCAGGACTTGCTTAGTGTCAACGGTGACTTTGGCCCTCTCGCTTATCCTCCAGCCTACTACCCAGAGAATTTCAGCGGGGGAGCAGACCAGAGGCACCCTATCGCGCCATGCCCTGGGGATTTTGCAATCGACCATAAAGTCCTGCAGTTTTTTAGGTTGTGTCATGCCCAGCGGCTGGAAGCGGTCCCCGGGTTGGCGGGTACGTACTATGAGCTCGGTGCCGCATCGCTCTAGGTCTAGGTTTGCCGCGAAACCATCCTGTTCACTTTGTGGTGAGTCTGCGATGGCTGCAATTATCTTCCACCCGGGGATAATGGTCTCACCGGGAACGGAAAGCTGGAAAGTGCCGTGCAGTGGTGGGAATGGGCAAGGGGGCGACGAACGGGAACTGAGTATTATCCAGCGATATCCAGTAAACAAATGCAACCCATGAGGCAAACTCAGTTTTTTCCCCGCAGGCTTCGTGAGGCAGGAGAGCATTGCTTCAATATGATTTGCTTCAATATCCCTCAAGTTGCCCTGCAGTTTTTCCACGGCCTTCCTCAATATCTGCCTTTGCAGTGAGGTCGGTAGCATGGAGAGTCTCCTGCTATCGAGATAAATGGTGGTTTCTTCTTCCAGTGCTAGCTCATCCCAGAGTTCCGCTGCTTTCTGTTCGAGAAACGCGATGTCATCTTTGGCAATGGCACCGAGGCGGAGCAAGGCGTGGTCAATATTTGGATTGTAGCTGCGCAGAAGCGGTAACAGCTCCATGCGGATGCGGTTTCTCAAAAACTGCGGCGATGTATTAGAAGAATCGGCTCGTGGCTGCAAGGCATACATGTCACAATAAGCCAGCGTCTCCTCGCGGCTAATTTCAAGAAGGGGGCGTACAATTCTTACAGGCACCTTCTGTCCGGTGCAGACCAGCTCAGAACTGGCCAGTAAGCCTCGTAGTCCGGCCATACCGGTGCCTCGGAGCAAATGTAGCAGGATGGTCTCGATGTTGTCGTCACGGGTATGTCCCACTGCGACTTTGCTGGCCGATGTCCTTTCTGCTACCCTGGCAAGGAAGGCGTAGCGCAATTCGCGGGCGGCATCTTCGAGTGACCCTCTTTTCTTCTTGTGATAGGCGGCGACGTCTTCCGTTTCTATGACGGCCGGCACCGAGAACTTTCGGGCGAGTTCCGCTACATAGGCGGCATCGCTGTCGGATTCAGCACCTCGGAGCATATGATTGAGGTGGGCTATGAGTAGCTCTATGCCCAATTCCTCTCTCAGTTGCCACAGGGTATGAAACAGGCAGACTGAGTCGGCACCGCCGGATACCGCTACCACCACCTTTTCCCCAGGGAAAAGTAGCTGGTGCTCCTTGATGAATTGTGCAACTCTGTGCGGCAGGTCCTCGGGGGCAAACTTTTGACCTGATTTTGTCATTTGTTCTTTGAAATGTCTTCCAGATGGCAGGTATCGCCCAGCAGCACCAGCCGTGGTTGGTTGTCATCGAGGTCAACGATGCTAATGCTACCGGTCTGGACACGGATGCGTTCTATCGTGGTGAGTGGCCAGCCTAAGGCTCTGCAAATAGCGACGACCACGCAGAAAAAGTGGGTAACGATGGCTACTACACCGTTATCATGCCTCTCTTGAATGCGTTGAATGCCGCGCCAGACCCTATCCGCCAGTTCAGCCACGCTCTCTCCGCCAGGCAGCCTTGCCTGTCCCTTACCCTCTCGCCAGCGGAGGATAAACTGACTGAAGCTACTGCTGAATTCTGTGAGCGACAGCCCTTCCAGTTCACCAGCTTCGATCTCGCGGAAATCAGCATCGACCTGTACCATTAGGTTGTGGTAGCTGGCAATTTCCTGTGCCGTGTCGAGGGCACGCCTCAATGGGCTGGAATAGATGGCGTCTAGCCTTACGTCCTTCAACGCCTCAGCCAGCCTTTGTGCTTGTATTCTGCCTGTTTCATTTAGTTCAGTGTCGCTGCCTCCACCCTGCACCCGCCGCTCCTTGTTCCACATGGTCTCGCCGTGTCTTATAAGGATAAGTCTGATCTTTACCTCCTTTGAAAGGTTTCTGGCCCGCGAGCGTATATTAAGTATAATGCAGGTGCCTCTCAGATAAAAGTCTAGCTATTCTTCTGGTGTCACGCTTTGAAGGGGCAATTCTCGCTGTCCCGGACTCGTCCGACGAGCATTTGACTTTACCGGCAACACATGTCATAATAATTATGAGCATATGCTAGAAATTCCTGAGGTTCAAGAAAGCAAAAGGCTTGTGGGGAGGCCGGTAAAGTGGCGCAAAGTGGGCATATTGCCGCGGGTGGCCTATTTTAAGCCGACGGCAGTGCCTTTGTATATGCTTGATGAGGTGCTGCTGGCGGTGGAAGAGCTTGAGGCCCTGCGGCTCAAAGACGTGGAAGGGCTGGAGCAGGAGGAGTGTGCCCAGCGGATGAGTGTCTCGCGTGCCACCTTCCAGCGCATATTGAATTCAGCAAGGCGGAAGGTGGCAGATGCGCTGGTCAATGGCAAGGCAATAAGGGTGGAAGGAGGCAACTTTGAGCTGGCTGTGCGGCGTTTCCGCTGTGGCAACGGGCATGAATGGCAGGTGCCTTTTGAATCTTTAGTAGAGGCACCCCCTACTGTGTGCCCTACCTGCCATACATCAGGCATTATGCCGCTAGCGCCACCAGGTGTGTTTAGGGTGGGTGCTGGTTGGGGAAGATGTCGGGGCAGAGGGAAGTGGTGACAGGTTGCAGAGGTGGACCGGAATTCAGCTTGAGGGCACGGCAGAGATGGGTTGCTAAGAAGGAGGTGAACTAGATGCCATTCGGATTTGGTCCCATAAGTTGGGCGTACATGTATCCCTATGCTTACTGGCAGGTACCACCTGCCTATGCGGTTTTGCCTTGGTGTGGTTGGGGATGGGGCAGGTGTCGAGTATTTGGCTGGCGGTGGTTTCTTTGTAACTGGTGGCGTTGTTGGTGAGATAACAATAGAAATCTGATTATCAAATAAAGGAGGTGATAGTATGTACGGATTTGGTAGAGGTATCGGTTTTGGCAGAGGCTGGGGGTTTGGCTTCAGGGGTGCTTCCCCTCCATGGCCGTTTGTCGGGATAGGTAGAGGTGGGCTGCCCAGATGTGGTTATTTCCTCGGCTGGGCGGGGGTAGCCCCATGGGCCTATTTACGTGCCTATCACCCATATTACGCCCCCGGTCCTTTTGCCGGCTATCCTCCGTACACTCCGCCGATGAGCAAGGAGGAGGAACTTAGCTACCTGAAAGAGCAGGCGGAGGCGATAAAGGAGGAGCTGGAGCGAATTGAAGCTAGGGTGCGGGAACTAGAAAGCCAGAGCTAAACTTGTTGCCTCAGAAAAAGGGGCAGAAAGGAGGTGTGACGAATGCCAGGGCTTGATGGTACCGGTCCCATGGGTATGGGACCGATGACAGGATGGGGCAGGGGCTTTTGCAGCCCTTGGGGCATTGGAGCTTCTACGCGGGCATATGGAGTGCCACGATGGTGGGGTATAGGTAGGTATCCTCCCCGTCTCTGGCGCTGGACTGCCTTTTGGGCTATGCCCTTTGCTGCCCCGCTCAGGCGGGAACAGGAGCTCAGTTTCCTGAGGCAGCAGGCTACGGCATTAAGGGCTGCACTCAACACGATCCGGGCGCGGTTAGAGGAATTGACTATTACGGAGATGAAATAATGAAAATCGCCATTTCGGCTATGGGTGCTACTCTTGACAGCGAGGTGGACCCTCGTTTCGGGCGGTGTCGGTACTTTATCATTGTTGACTCGGAGACAATGCAGTTTGAGGCTGTGGAGAATTCCGGTTGTGCTGCCTCTGGCGGAGCTGGTATCGCGGCAGCGCAGATGATTGCCAGCAAGGGCGTTAAGGTGGTGCTCACCGGGAACTGTGGCCCCAACGCCTATCGGGTGCTGTCCTCGGCTGGAGTCGAAGTGGTAACTGGTGTCTCCGGAAAGGTAAACGACAGCATTGAGGCTTACAGGCAGGGCAAGTACCGTGCGAGTTCGCAGCCTAATGTACCGGGGCATTTTGGTACTGCTGGTGCGACTGGCGTGGGGTGCGGTAGGGAAATGCGAAGAGAAGTATCACGAGGGAACGTGCCGTCGGCGGACTTGACATCGCAACCAGGAAGCTTGCAGCAAGAGCTTTCGGCGCTAAAAGCGCAGTCGCAACTGCTGGCGAAGCAACTGGAGGATATTCAAGCAAGGATCAGTGAACTGGAAAAGCGTGGCAAAGGCAAAGAGTGAAGTAAACCGGAGGAGGTGCAATTATGCCGCGAGGAGACGGAATGGGACCGCCTTGGGGAAGCGGTCCGGGCACAGGTAGGGGTCGGGGTGCTGGAAGGATGGGTGGGAACCGCCCGGGCGCCGGTCCGGGTGGAGAATGTGTTTGTCCTAGTTGCGGGCATAGGGTGCCGCATCAGGCGGGCACACCGTGTTATAGCGTAACTTGTCCTAAGTGTGGCACCAGAATGGTACGAGCGTGATCATAGCTGTAGCCAGTGGCAAAGGGGGGACGGGCAAGACCCTAGTGGCTACTAGCCTTGCTCTCTCCCTGACGGAAAGGACAAAAGTGCAGCTCCTCGACTGTGATGTGGAGGAGCCGAATGCACATCTGCTACTGAACCCGGTGGTGGCCGGGTGCAAAGCAGTTTCGTTGCTTGTCCCCAAAGTGGACAAAGGAAAGTGCAATTACTGCGGCAGATGTGCCGAGGTTTGTGCTTACAATGCGATTGCAGTGGTTCGCGGCTATGTGTTGACGTTTCCTGAATTGTGTCATGGTTGTGGGGCTTGCAGTTATCTTTGCCCTGAAGGGGCTATCATTGAGGTGGAAAGGGAGATTGGTGTCGTAGAATGGGGCAATGCGGAGGGGGTAGAGTTTGTTCAGGGTAGACTGAAGGTGGGAGAGCCATTGGCACCCCCGGTGATAAGGCAGGTAAAGCAGCTTGCCAATCGTGAAGGAGTTGTTATCGTGGATGCATCGCCAGGTACCTCCTGTCCTGTGGTTGAGGCAGTAAAGGGTTGTGATTTTTGTTTACTTGTTACTGAACCCACTCCCTTTGGGCTCAATGACCTTGCCCTGTCCGTTGAAATGGTGCGGGAGCTTGGTCTCCCTTGTGGTGTAGTGGTCAACCGCGCTGGCATTGGAAACGGCG
>Ga0315298_1011594_pt1 | contig 10300 bp, 12 predicted proteins | sample WHS_1_MG_FD_203077 | JGI IMG/M metagenome (GOLD analysis project Ga0315298, IMG submission 203077) | Extremophilic microbial mat communities from Washburn Hot Springs, YNP, Wyoming, USA - WHS_1_MG | ecosystem: Environmental > Aquatic > Thermal springs > Hot (42-90C) | place: USA: Wyoming...
CGGCCAGGGCGGGGGGAAGCGGTCCGGGGGGAAGCTGCGCTATTACTGCCCCATACATGGCGGAGATCGGCAGCGGTCCTTTGAAGTGAACCCCGACACCGGGCATTTCAAATGCCATGCGTGCGGGGCCTGGGGCTACCTGGTGGAGGCCCGGGAGCGCCGGCGGGAAGAGTGGGCAAGCATGAATCGGGGGGCAGCCCGGGCCAGGCCGGCGCCGCCGCCCTACCGGCCCCGGAAGGTGCAGGAACCCCCGGCCCGGCCGGAATTATTGGATACCCTAAAAGAGCTTCAAAAAGCCCTGCCCGGCAGCTGGGGGGAGAAATACTTGAGCCGGCGGGGGATACCCCTGGACGTGGCCCGGGCCGCCGGCGTGGGGTATGCCGGCCCCGGCAAGTGGGCCGGGAGAGATTGGAGGTGGGGGCGGGTAGTCTTTGCACATGCCAGCCCCGCCGGCGAACTGGTGAACCTCTACGGCCGGGCCGTGGGCAGCAATGAGAAGGTGCCCAAAGAAAAGCGCCATGACCACTTACCCGGTGCCAAGGGTTATTTCAATGCCCGTGCCCTGGTGGAGGGGCAGGGACCCTTGTATGTCTGCGAAGGGGCGTTTGACGCCCTGGCCCTGATGGCTGCGGGACAGGTGCGGACCGTGGCCATTTTCGGAGTTGACGGCTGGCGCTGGGAATGGGCCAGGGAAATCCGGGAGATAATCCTTTGTCTGGACACAGACGAAGCCGGCCAGGCCGCCCGGGAAGAACTGGCCCGGCAGGCCGCCATGAGGGGCAAGCGGGTTGCCTACTTGCCGCCGGAAGCCCTGGGGGGGCACAAGGACCTATCGGACGCCTGGGCCGCCGGCGTCTTGCAGCTGGCCCCGTCCGAGTCCATATCTGGTATCTGGCCAGGCCCAGCAGAATACAATATCTTGGGGGAGGTGGCCGCCTGGCCGGCGGCCTGGCGGGAAACCTGGGAAGAACGGGCAGCCATAATGGAGGCTGAAGGCAAGATGACCCGCCCCGAAGCGGAGCGGGCCGCCTTTGAAATCCTCAGGAACAGAGTGGGGGCCTAATCGAATATCCGGGCCGCCGGGTTATTCAGGACCGCCCCCGCCTGGTAATAGCTATCGAAAACGACGCTGGACCTGTGACCGGTTAGCGCCATACCTTCCCCCCGTGACCCCCCTCTGAGGCCCCATTCAGTAACGAACCCGGACCTGAGGCTATGGGCGCCGAAATGGGCCGCATACTCCCGGGCCTGCCCTTCTCCCATGCCTTCCGCCCTGGCCGCCAGGTAGGCCCGCTGCTTGACAATCCGGGCTACGGTTTCCCCTGTAAGTCCCTGCCCGTTGCCCAGGACCGGCATTAACTGGCCATGGCGGTTGACGCCCCGAAATAGGGGACCTTCCTTGATACCGCTAACCGATAACCAGGTTTCCAGAGCCCGGGCCGCCCGGCCCAGGACCGGCTTATCTTCCCCCTGGCCGGCCTGGTCTGTTTTGCTACGTTGCAGGTGGAAGATATAGCCCCCCTCAACCGGCGTCAAATCTTCCACCATGGCCCCTACCACTTCCGAGCGCCGGCGCCCCCCTGAGGCGGCTGCAAAGAGCAAAAGGGCGCGGTCCCTGGTATCAAGCAGGCTGTCCCCACAGGTGGAGAGCATGGCGTCAAGTATGCCCTTAATGGCCGCCCGTTTCTTGCGGGGCTTGACCCCCTGGGAGGCCAGGGCCTTGCCCGCCTTCTTGAGGGTTTCTTTGACGGCCGAATCTTTAACCGGATTGGCAACCCGGGCCGTTTCATGGGCCACAGAGAGGGACGCCAGGCGCCGGCGGATGGTAGCCAGGGAGTGAGGGCCGGGCATGGCTTTAACCTTGCTCTCCCCCACCAGGGCGGCTTCAACCTCTGCGGCCATGCCCCCCAGGTGATCTGAAATGAATTGGAGCACGGCGGCAACTGGCACGGGGAAGCAAGCGCCCTCAGGCCGGGCCAGGTTGGCCCAGGCTTCAAAGTAGAGCATATCCTTTTGGTAGGCCCGCCGGGTATTGGGGGCCGTGCCCGCTTCAAAGACGGCCTTGAGAAAGTCGGCCGTGGCCGGGGAGAGCTGGCGCGTTAAGCCCTGGCCGCCCTGGTAAGTGGCTATCTGATTCATCATCATGGCTTTTTATCTCCTATTCCTGGTGTCCGATAAGTGACCGTTAACCAATACTAAGAATTTTCCAGTAAGGTGTCAAGTACCAATTTACGGAAATTGATAAAAAAATAATTTATTAAATTCCCCCTTGCTATTTTCTGGAAGGTTTAATACTGTATGAAAAAAAAGAAGTGAGGGCAAAAATGACAGAGGGGAAAAGAGAGCAAAGGCGGGTTGTGTCCGTGAGCCTTCCCCCGGCCCTGCTTGAGCGCCTGGATAGTCACAGGTGGCCCGAGCACCTGACCCGGAGTAAGGCTATTCAAAACGCCCTGGAAAACTATTTGCCCCAGGAAGTGAGCCAGGAAGGGGCAGTAAGTCAAGGCTAAACCCTTCCCCCCTTCAAAATAATGCGTCCTGGGGCGCCTGAGGGAGCGAGAATGAAGCCGGAAACCGCTTTATTTATCAAGATGTTCATAAACGCCCATTTCAAAGGGGAAAGCCTTTGCTTATTGCAACTCTGAATCAAAAAGGGGGCTGCGGCAAAACGAGCCTGGCTCTCAACCTGGCCGCCATGCTGGCAACCCCCAGGCATAAGGCCGCCCTCATTGACGCAGACCCCCAAGGGAGCGCCGCCAGGTGGGCGAAGCAAAGCCCCGATAAGCGGCCCTTTGAGGTTTTCCCCCTGGACGCCGAAGAAGGCGCCGGCCGGTTCAAAACCGAACTGGCCCGAATATCCGCCGGCGTGGATATCCTCATGCTGGACACCCCGCCGGAATTGGCCCAAGCATCGATGCTGGCCGCCCTGCTTGCCGATGTGGTCTTAGTCCCTGTCACCCCTTCCCCTTTCGATTTTTGGGGGGCTGAGGCGGCCGTGAGCATGGCCAGGGAGGCAAGGAAGAAACGGGGCGGACAACTGCCCCGGGTTATCCTGATTCCCTTCAAGATCAGGCCGGGAACGGTTATAGGCCGGGAGCTTCCCGCCGCCCTGGCCAATCTGGGGGAACCCGTAGGCCCTGGCATATCGGAGCGCGTGGCCATGGTGGAGGCCGCCCTTGCCGGCCAGACGATAGACCAATACGACCCGGGCAGCCCGGCCCATAAAGAATTTCAGGAATTATCAAAATTCATACTTAAAGAACTTCGTAAGGTGGAGAAATGACAAAGAAGCCGTCCCTTGGCAAACTGGCCCAGGACCTGGACAGGACCCCCGACACCCCCCGGCCCGCGGCCCCGGCCTGGCAGATTCCCCCGGTTAAGGAAGCGAACCCGGCCCGGGGGCAGCGGGGGGAATATCCGAAAATCACCATAACCATGAGTCCCGAAATATTGACCGCCCTGAGAATGACACAGGCCCAGCGGCAAGGCCAGGGGCAGCCTAACCACGGCCTGAGTGAGATTATCCGGGAAGCCCTGGCATATTGGCTTGAACACAGGGGCGAGAAATGAGCCAGAAGAAGGCCCCTTCGTATATCAAGCGGTTTCAAAAATGGCTTGACCATTACGAAAAGAAAGAACCCAACTGGTTTCAGTTATCGGCCCTGCGAATCTTCAAAGGCGCCCTGCAATCGCTGCGGGCCTATATTGAGGACTCTAACGAGCCGGAAATCAACTGGGCTAACCCCTTTGTAGAGCTTCAATGGGAAGTGGAATGGGATTGGGAGAGGCAGCAGGTTCTTACCTACACCTTCTCAAAGGAAGCATTGCGAGATGAAGAGGCCTTTACAAACCAGATAGCGGAAGCCACAGCAAAGCACATTTCGGTATACACCCTGCAACTGCTCACCAAAGAGGCGGCCCTTTTGAAGCAGGGGGGAGAGTTTACCTATCTCTTGCCCCAGGATATCACCCCTTCAATAAATGACCTGCCAGAAAATGAACGGGAAGCCCTATTAGAAGAACTATATGAACCCTTTTCCATCGGTGCCTTTGATGCCCCCGAGGGACTGCCAGAGGACGGCCCCATACCGGATGACGTGGCGGCCCAGCTGCAAAAGAAATTGGCGGACCTCCCCAGCCTTACTATTAAGGGAGAAGCAGACGGCGTTCCTTTTGAGGCTTCTCTTATTTTCCAGTTTCACCCCCTGATAGTTGATGAGGATGAACGGCGGGCCTACTACCCGATAGTATGCGGGATTGGCTTCACCCCGGTTGATGCAGACACCCCGCCGGCTGACCCCTCCACCTGGAAAACGCAAGATCAAAAAGACTTTTGGGAACAGGTGATAGAAGGCATTGAAAAGGCCACAGAGGACCTAATCACCTGGCGGCCGGAAAATGAGACGGAAGCCGCACAATCCAAAATCTTTTCACCCGGGGACCGTCTTTTAACTGTGTTGAGCGCCAAGCACTACCGAGACTTACAAGACGCCCTGTCCAAAAAATCATTCCGGCCTATGGAGGGGACCCCCTGGCCTACAGCCCCCCTTGCCACCGGCAGGGATTTTGCCCAGCTGATACCCCCACCTTTTGAGACCCAACTATTGCCCCCAGACGAAGCGGAGCAATGGGCGGCCCTGATGTTTAAGCAGCAGCAGGAACTTTCAGACCTGGACGCGGACGCCCTGGACGCCCTAAGTTCTATCTGGTTATCCCAGGCCAAAAACCCCCAGGATGATGCCCTAACAGATATTGACCTGCTACTATCCATGCGGGGCCTTGTGCCCAAGCATAAGGGGCGGGGGAAAGCCTTTAGGAAACAACAGCGCCAGGAGATGCTTAGAGCCCTGAGCCGGATTCAAACCATTTGGCTGAACATGGCCGCGATGGAAACCTACCAAGAGAAGGGTAAGAAGATTCGCCAGGCTATTCAATCCAGGGCCTTTGTGATTACTGACCGCCTGGGGCAGCTGCGCCTTGACGGTTTTATGGACGTGCAAAAGTTCATCTTCCGGCCTGGTAAGGTTTTCGCCGCCTTCCTTTTCGGCCCAGGGCGGCAAGTGGCCCTGCTATCTTCTAAGGCCCTGGAATATGACCCCTACCGCCAGAAGCCAGAAAAACGCCTGGCCCGTTATCTCTCCTGGCACTGGCGAACCCAGGCCCGGGGCGGCCAGTTCGTTACCGTCTACCGGGTTGAAACCCTGCTTGACGTGGTGGGAGATGAAGTTAATAGGCGGTTTCCCCAACGGACAAGGGAGCGCCTGGAAAAGGCCTTAGATCAGCTGCAAACAGATCGGGTTATAGCCGCCTGGCAATATGAAAGGTGGGATGAAGCCGTTACGGAAGAACGAAAGTGGATTGATTCCTATCTAAAAACCACAATTTTGATAGAAGCCCCCGATGAAATCAAAGAACACTACCGGAGTATTAAGCAACTGCCCCACAAGAAGAAAGCCCCCCTGCCCGCCCCTGAACCCGCCGCGCCCCTTGACGGCCTGGGGGAGATGCTGAGGAAGGAACGCCTACGCCGGCGCCCCAAAGTTACCCAGCTTCAAATGGCTGAGATTCTGGACGTTACCCCGCCCTATGTCTCCCAAATCGAAACCGGCCGTGTCACCCCCAGCGCCAAGGTGCAAGCAAAGATACGGACCTGGCTATCTCAGGGAAGCTAACCCCCTCTGGAATCCTGAACCTAATCAGCCCACCAGCCGCCGGCGTGGGGCTTTATTTTGCTCATTACCAATTTACCAAAATTGATATATCAGTATTTGACAACTTGATACCTTACTGCTATCCTTCCGATAACGTCAATCAAGGGGCAAGGATATGAAGCAAACCGCTTTCCCTGAGGCTACCGTTTTAAGGCTACCCCCCGGCTACCTGGCCCAGGTTAAGGAAACCGCCCGCCGGCAAGGACAGACTTCGGCCGAATTTCTTAGGGCAGCCGTGCGCAAGGCCTTAACCGCGGCAGGGCGGCCGGGGCCAATACCTCAAAACCAAGGAGAGAAGGGCCGTGGGCGATAACGTGATTTGCGAAGTCTCCAAGAACTCCCGGGAGTTTTTCCGCTTTCGCCTGGGGGAGTTTAAGGGGCACAAGTTCATAGACATGAGGGTATTCGCCAAAGAGGACGGCAAGGACCCGGCCCCCACAAAGAAGGGCCTGGCGGTATCCCCCACCTTATGGCCGGAGTTTAAGAAGGCCCTGGCCCAGGTAGAGGCGGCCATGGTGAAAGAGGGCTGGCTTGACCGTGAGGACCTGACAACCGGTTGAAGAACCCTTATTACGGTTCATATCCGGCCCCCACCTCTAAGAAAATCGGGGGCTTAGACCTGTAAATACAGGAGAAATGCAGCCGTGGGGAAGTTCAAGGCGGGGCAATCCGGTAATCCCAAGGGGAAGCCCAAGGGGGCATTGAACAAGGCCACCATGGCGGCCCAAAAGCTGCTTGACGGCGAAGCCCAGACTATAACCCAAAAGGCGGTTGACCTGGCGAAAGAGGGAAACCCCGTGGCCCTGAGGCTGTGCCTGGAAAGACTCTTGCCGCCCCGGAAAGACCGGCCCGTAGCCTTGAGCCTGCCCAAGGTGGAAGGGGCGGCAGACATACCCAAGGCCCTAAGCGCCGTCCTTGCGGCCGTTGCCCAGGGGGAAATCACTCCGGCCGAAGCCCGGGACCTGGCCGGCCTGGTGGAGGCAGTGCGCAAGGGCATTGAAACCGTGGAAATCGAGGCCCGGCTTACGGCCTTGGAAGAAAGGTTGAACCGTGGGAGCTGAAAGGGTTAAAGGGCGGCTTATGAAAATCGAAAAGCAGGGGAACTTGCCAATTGGACCCGTCCGCCGTTTTCGGAGATTTTTCCCTTCAAACCGGCTGTATTTGAAGCTGCAAAACAGGCCATGGCCGAATGGGGTTACGATCCATCCCAGCCCATCATTGTGTGGGACGAAGGCCAAGCAGTCATTGATGGTCATACCCGGATTAAGGCGGCCCAGGAAGCCGGGATTGCTGATATCCCGGTGCATTACAAAAGCTTTGACACCGAAGATGAACCCCTGGACTTTACGGACCCGGAAATCAAAATGGGGTACATGAAATTGAGGCAACGGGCAAGAGAACTGGCCCGCCAGAGGAAGGCAGACCATGGCGAATAATAATCAGGAACGGCGGATAATGAAAATTGAGAAGCAAGAAAACCTGCTGTGCACCCCTCTTGCCGTAGTTTTCCAATGGCCGGGCGAGACGCAAGAGGCGGCTTGGCGCCGACATTTGGAGCTGAGGCCGAAAGACGAGCTTGCCCCCTACCGGGCCTATATTCAAGTCCCCAGGGGCAGCAGGGGGAAGGATGAGGCCCGCCTTTACGGATACTCCATCGTCTATGAATACCCCGAAGCACAATCCATAGACTTTGAAGATGATGAACTACGGCGGGATTTTATGGACCTGCTTTTGAAGGCCCGCCGGAAAGAACGGGCCGGGGACCCGGCGGCCAAAAGATTCTTGGGAGAAATGTAAACCCCCCAGGCCTACCCCACAAGACTACCTGTCCCACTTTTCTTTTGACAAACGACCTTACCCGCCTTATAAACTTACCAGTAGGTTATTAACCATAAAGAGAGGACAGGCTTATGTCTTTCACCTTTGGCAGAAAAGCGGTTATGGCCCTGGTGGGGATAAGCAAGATGCAGCTTGAACATTGGGACCGGTCCGGGATTGTCAGACCCTCTAAGGCCGCGGCCGGCAAGGGGACCCGACGGGAATACGACTTTAGGGACCTGGTGGCCCTGAAGGTGGCCAAGCGGCTTAGGGATGAAGGAATCAGCCTGCAAAAGATCAGGAAGGCCCTGGCCTATCTGAGAAAGAACTTTCCCGAAAAGGAAGCCCACCTATCCGAGTTTCGTTTCTTGACCGATGGGGCAACTATCTTTGTGGTGGACCGCGACCCCCAGAGGATTCTTGACACCCTCAAGGGCGGGCAGCTGGTTATCTCCCTGGCCCTGGGGGAATGGATGGAGGCCTTAAAGGGAGAAGTAAAGAAGCTGGCGACTCCCAAGGAGGAAAAGGTTATGGTGGAAGGCCAGGAGCTTACCGTAGTGCTAACCCCGGACCTTGAGGACGGCGGCTTTATGGTGCAATGCCGGGAAATCCCCGGGGCTGTCTCCCAGGGGGAAACGGAGCAAGAGGCCCTGGACAATATCTCTGAGGTCTTGGAAGAACACTTTGAATATGTGAAAGAGCGCCAGGCCGGGGAAGCCCAGGCAGTATGAAGCGGTCCGCTACCGACTACAGCGGCAAGGACCTGGTGAGGGCGGCCCGCAAGCTGGGGCTTATCCCCGATGAAGGCAAGAAACACACGCGGGTATATGATGCCCAGGGCAGGTACATAACCACCATACCCCGAAGCAAAATAAAGAAAGGACTCCTGGCCGCTATCCTCAAGCAGCTGGGGATAAGGGAAGCGGACTTAAAAAAGCTGCTTTAAGGGAAGTTAAGGCAGCCCCCCCTGAAAGCGGAAGTAAATATTCCCCCCCACCATGCGGAAACCCTTGTCAATCCTGAGGCAGAGCGTCCCCAAAGGCGCCAGGGTGTCCCTGGGATATCCCCCACAAATTAACCCAAAGGGGGCGGTATCGTGAACCAAAGGGGGCGGTATCGTGAACCAAAGGGGGCGGTATCGTGAACCAAACTTTTTTTAGTGCTTTCTGAAAATAACAGTATCGACAGGCAGTTAGACAACATTTTTTTAAAACTTAAATTCCCTTAATAGATTTAATATATTTAATGCCCCGGCCTTTTTTAAAGTCGGCCGGGGCTAAATCTATAATGCCCCCAGAAATGCTAAAAAACCGCTGTCCTGGGGGATTCAATGCCTACTGTAGCCCAGCCTAAAACTTTCCGCCTGGCAGACGAATTTACTGACCTGCAAACCGAGCGCGGCCTGATTGCGGCCGTGACCGCCAACCCTGAGCTTTACTGGCAGCTGCTTGACCTGCTACCCCTGGGGACCTTCCCGCTTGAAAGGGAGGCCTGGGGGAAGGTAGCCGGCGCCATTGAAGCAAACCAGCCCCCCGGCCCGTGCGGCTGGGAGCCTGCCCCAGACCCCGAGAGCGCCGCCCGCCGCCTGGCGGACCTTTACCAGCGCCGGCTTTTGGCGGAAGCGTGGGGCCAGCGGGTAGCCCCCGCCCTGTATGACCTGGGCCGCCCCGCCGGCGAAGTGATAGCCCTTTTGGAGACAGAGGCCGCCGGAGTACAAGCGGCCGTGAGAGAGCTTAACACCGGCCAGGCCCAAGCCCTGCCCGAGCTATTCAAGGGTATCCTGGCCATGCTACGGCAGCGCCGGGAAGCCTATCAGGAACATGGTAAGGCAACCGTGGGCATACCTACCGGAATCCCGAAGTTAGATAACCTCTTGGGAGGCCTTCAGGCTGGCCTGCATCTTTTGGCGGCAGAGCCCGGCGCCGGGAAAACTACCCTGGCCTGTCAGATCGGCAGCCATGCGGCCCGGCAAGGCTACCCGGTCCTTTTCGTGACCTTTGAAGAGAGCCCGGAGCGCCTGGCCCTGAAGGTTATTTGTAATTTGGAGGGGCTGAACCAAAAACTTTACGTGGAGGGCAGGGCAGAGCCGGAAAGGTTTAGCCAGGCCATGAGTGCCAGTGCGGCCGCCCTTCAGCCCTTTAAAATCGTGGAAGGAACCGCCCGCCTGACTTCGGCCATGCTGAAGGCTAAGGCCCTGGCCGCCATGGCTCACCACAAGGCGGACCGTTGCCTTATCATCATTGACTATCTGCAAAGGTGGGCCGCCAGCCGGCGGGAGTTTAACGACTTCCGGCATATTGTGGGGGCACTGGTAGCCGAACTTCGGGAACTGGCAACCCGCCTTGATTCTCCCGTGTTGGCCATATCAAGCCAGAACCGCCAGGGGCAGGGGGAGGCCAATCTTACCAGCCTGAAAGAAAGCGGGGACCTGGAATACAGCGCCGACAGCGCCCTTTTCCTGGTGGGCAATGACAAGCGGCCGGCCATAAGCCCGAATCGGGCGGTTGATTTGAAGGTTAAGAAAAACCGTTACGGGGACCTGGGAACCGCGCCCCTGCTATTTCAGCCGGACGTTTGCCGCATGGGAGAGGCCAGCCATGAATAACGAAAACCTGGCCCTTGCTCTTGCCGAAGTGGAATCCTACAACGGCCAGGGCGGGGGGAAGCGGTCCGGGGGGAAGCTGCGCTATTACTGCCCCATACATGGCGGAGATCGGCAGCGGTCCTTTGAAGTGAACCCCGACACCGGGCATTTCAAATGCCATGCGTGCGGG
>Ga0315298_1011596_pt1 | contig 10300 bp, 11 predicted proteins | sample WHS_1_MG_FD_203077 | JGI IMG/M metagenome (GOLD analysis project Ga0315298, IMG submission 203077) | Extremophilic microbial mat communities from Washburn Hot Springs, YNP, Wyoming, USA - WHS_1_MG | ecosystem: Environmental > Aquatic > Thermal springs > Hot (42-90C) | place: USA: Wyoming...
GACACGTAAAGAAGAGCTTCTTATGGAACCCGCCGAGGCTGCTTTGGTGTGGAAGCTTCGCTCCGTGCTTCATGCTTTGGACCCGCATGCGGCAATTGAGCTCTTAATTGCCAAGCTCAAAGAAACTCGCTCCAATGCGGAATTTCTTGAGCAAATGCGTAAAAATTCTCGCTAAAAACTTTGCTCAAAGAGTATGTCAGCCGACCTTCCTATCGAAGGCATTAGTGTTGGTCATTTCTCGGACTACGAGAATCTTACCGGCTGTACTGTGGTCTTGGCCCCAGCGGGAGTGACTGCCTCGGTGGACGTGCGCGGCGGGGCCCCGGGGACCATGGAGACCGCCCTTCTTTCTCCTCTGGCTGCTGTCAGCGAGCTGCATGGGGTGCTACTCACTGGGGGGAGCGCTCTGGGGCTGGGGGCAGCAGCTGGAGTGTCTCAGTTTCTACGAGAGCGTGGGCTTGGGTACCAGACGCCCTGCGGCCGCGTGCCGTTGATTGCTTCTGCTGTCGTCTACGACTTAAATCTTGGCAACCCAAAAGCTTTCCCTCAACCGAGCGATGCGTACCAGGCAGCTCTGTCGGCAGGGTCATGGGTAGAAGAGGGGTCGGTGGGAGCGGGAACCGGGGCGACGGTAGGGAAAATTTTGGGCTTTCAAAATGCCATGAAAGGGGGAGTGGGCTTGGCAACAGTGCTTCTGGGCTCGGGAGTGACAGTCAGCGCTCTTTCGGTGGTAAACGCTCTGGGAGATGTCCTTGACGAGTCTGGGGGTATTTTGGCAGGAGCCCGAGGGGAGAAAGGGTGGGTCCGAGCGGCCGCGGTCCTTCGCGGTATGGAAAGCGAGCCCATCTTTGGCGGGGTGGAAAACACGACCCTTTCAGTGGTAATGACCGACGCATGCCTTACCAAGACCCAGTGTAAGATGGTAGCTCGTATGGCTCACGACGGCATGGCCCGAGCTATCGATCCCGTTCATACACCATTTGACGGTGATTGCGTCTTTGTTCTTTCTACGGGAGCGCGACCTGCTAGCGTACTGCAGGTGGGGGCAGCAGCGGCGGAAGCTGTGGCCATGAGCATTCGGCGGGCTGTGCGCGAGGCATGGGGATTGGGCGGCGTGCCGGCGGTTCGTGAGGTTGGTTTGTGACTGCGACTGAGACCAAGAACGGCTGAGAGCCATGATTCGATGCATCGCAGAAATTGATGAGATTCGGGCTTTTGTGCGCACGGCTAGGGAAGCCAAAAGCTCAGTGGGTTTGGTTCCCACTATGGGGGCGCTCCATGAGGGGCATCTCTCGCTGGTGAGGCGTGCGCGCAGTGAAAATGACCTGGTCATTGTGTCGGTCTTCGTCAACCCCACGCAGTTTGGGCCGCACGAGGATTTTGAGCGTTATCCCCGTGATCTTGCAAGGGATCTTACGCTCTGTGAGCAGGCAGGAGCCAAAGTGGTGTTTGCTCCCAGCGCCGCCACGATGTACCCGCCTGGCTATTGCACCTGGGTAAACGTAGAGGGGCTAACCGATGGTCTCTGCGGTCGGTCGCGCCCTGGCCATTTTCGCGGGGTGTGCACTGTGGTCGCTAAGCTTTTCAACATTTGCCAGCCCGACCGCGCCTATTTTGGCGAAAAGGATGCTCAGCAGCTCGTTGTGGTTAGAAGGATGGTGCGGGATCTCAACTTTCCCGTGGAAATCGTTCCTTGTCCCACTGTGCGAGAGGCGGATGGGCTTGCCATGAGTTCGCGGAATGCACTTCTTACCGCTGAGCAGCGGCGGCAGGCTCCTGTGCTCTACAACGCGCTTGCCGAGGCGCGGAAGCTCATAGAGACCGGGGCAAGAGACAGCATGGCTCTCAAGCAAGTTATGGCCGATGTGTTAAGCAGAGCCGACCTGGCTCAGGTAGACTACGTTGAGATCGTGGATGCCGAGACTCTATCTCCGGTGGAGACCATACAAGGAGAATGCCTAATAGCCTTGGCTGTGCGGTTTGGCCAGGTAAGGCTAATTGATAACATCCGCGTCACCGTGTAGCAAAGCATCCGCGTCAACGGGTAGCAAAGCGAGCGCGCAAGCCTTGGAGCGCGCAAGTCTCAGTGTTTGCTTACCTTTTCTCCCAGCGCAACAGGTAGCCGACCTGGCTTAGGGTGCTGCCCGCCTGAATCTCGGCCCTCATGCGGTTTTCCCTCTCCAGCACATCCATGGCCCGGTTGGTGTATTCAACCGCCTTTTCTCGAGGTATCACGCAGACTCCATCGTCATCGCCGATGACCCAGTCACCCGGGCACACCTGTACTCCGGCCACCCGTATGGGAATCCCAATTTCGCCGAATCCCTTTGCCTCTCCTGCAGTGGGGGTGATGTGGCTACAAAACAGGGCAAAGCCCAGCTTGCGTATGTCGCCTACATCGCGGGCTGCTCCGTAAATAACAACGCCAGCCAGCTGCCGTTGGATGGCGGAATTGGTTGCCAGTTCTCCCCACACGGCCGGGGGAACTCCGCCGGCATCAATCACAAGCACGTCGCCGGGCTTGGCCAAGTCAATGGCCTCTACTGGCTTAGCCCAGTCTCCCGGGTATGTGCGTACGGTAAGGGCAGGGCCCACCATCTTGGCTCCCGGAGTCAGTGGTCTTACCCCTGGGATGTCGCCTGTGCGGTGAAGAGCATCGGAAACATTGGCGGCGGAGACCCGCATAAGCATCTCGCGGATGTCAGGGCCACTTGCCCGAACAAAGTACTGCGACTTAATTGCGGTTCTTGTGCTGATAGCCTGCTTGATAGTCTTGGCTGCCGAAGTTGCGTCTGCGGACTTAATAATTGCTCCTCCTACCACGATGATGGAGGCCCCGGCCTCGACAGCTAGTGGTGCCGTCTCCGAGTTGATACCCCCGGCCACCGCTACCGGTATTTTGACTGCGCTAGCTACTTCGCGCAAAACGGAGAAGGGGGTTTGGCCACGCATCTGGTCGTCGATGGCTATATGAACCCCAACGTAGTTTGCTCCCATTTCCTCTACTTCTTTGGCGCGCTTAACCACGTCAGGCACCTGGATCATGTCCACGATTATTTCGGCGCCATAATTTCTCGCCGCTTCTATGCACTCGCGAATAGTGGCATCAGAGGCAGCACCCAGCACTCCCACTACGCGGGCGCCCGCCTTGGCGGCGCATTCCACTTCTGCCCGCCCTGCATCCATGGTTTTCATGTCGGCCACGATGACCCGATCGGGCCACCTGGCTTTAAGCTGTCTAATGGCTTCCAGTCCCTCACTTTTTATCAGCGGGGTGCCAGCTTCAAGCCAGTCAACCCCTCCTGCAATGGCTTCTTCTGCCACCTTGAGTGCCCGGGGCAGATCAACAAAATCAAGAGCCAACTGAAGCACCGGTTGCATGGGTCTCACCTCACCCCAAATACTTGCACGATCACTGTGCGTTCCCGCGGTCGGTTATCAAAACAGACAAAACAAATCTCCTGCCACCTGCCCAAGCAAAGCCTCCCGTTCTCAAAGGGAATGACCAGAGAGGGGCCGAGCAGGCCAGCTCTCACATGGGCATGACCGTTTTGGTCTGGATGAGTCCGGTTGTGCTCATAGGCTTCGGTTGGCGAGGCAAGGCGGTCAAACAAAGCTTGAAAATCTTGTACTACGCCTGGCTCAAACTCAAGCGTGGTGACCGCGCCGGTTGCTCCAGGCACAAACACTGTGACTGAACCCTCGCTTAGCCCCGTTTGCTCAACCACATGAGATACCTGAGCGGTCAGATTGACAATATCCGCGTTACCCTGAGTGTTGAAGTTGACCCTCGAGGTTACAAACCGCGGTGCCCTTTCCTGGGGGGGTTCATTTGTCATACTATAGTTCCTTTCTGGAATTCATTTAACTAGTTCCCACAGATGCGTCCTTATTGAACCTTGCCGGGCGGACCTGCTCTATCAGGCTAATCTGCTTTGTCGGGCGAATCTGCTCCGTCAGCGGATTGCAGGTTGCAGGAGATTGTGCTTACCAGAAACTCTCTCAGTGCCTCTACCACTTCGGGAGACACCTCCTTGCGTTCGCGAACGATATCCAGCGTGGCAAGACCAAGGGCTCCATAGACCTGCCTGAGGTCAGGTGCTTCATGCTGCAGCACCAAGAGGTGTCTAAGCACAGTTTCTTTGTCTCCTCGGCTAAGCGGGCCGGTAAGGGCGTTTACTGTTCCCTGTCTTTGGATGTTGTCAAGGGTAGCGCTGACCAAGGGGAGAAACATGCTAAGCGCGGATTCCTCGGGCAGGCCAGCAAGAACAAAAAGGCGACGTGCTTGATGCTCAAGGCCAACAAAGTAATTACAGGCCAAAGTGGCTGCCGCATGATATAGGACGCGTTTTTCATCGGGGAGAAAAAATGGGACTGCTTCCAGCAGGCGTGCCAGCGAAAAACCAAACTGGGCGGCTGGTGAGGACTCTCCCCCTCCAAAAGGGGTGACGGCAACTGCAGTACCGGCAAAGCGATTTGCTCCCGTGAGCGGGTCGCTAAATGTCTGCAGAGGGTGGAACGCAAGCGTTGTGGCTCCAGCTTTTGCGCAAGGCTCAAGGATGGTAACCGATGTAGCTCCGCTAGTGTGAAGCACAAAAAATTGGCGATCCTGAAAAGACAGGCGCTCAGTGAGCGCGGCAGCCAACTGGCGGGTTACCTGGGGTAGAGAATCATCTGGGACTGTTAGTAGGTAAAGGTCGGGAGAGCGGTTAACCAGCTCGTCAACAGTCTTGCAGCCAGTTTCTCCCAGCCAGCGGCAAGCTTGCTCTAAGCCACTAGCTGACCGAGTAACAAACCCGACGAGCTGCGCGCCTTTGGCGCGCAGCGCCAGAGCAAAACTTACGCCGAGTCTCCCGGCGCCTATTACTCCGAAGCGGAGGGCTGTCGGTGTTATGTTTATTGGCCACCTACCTGTTCCGGTTCTGTGTACAGATACCAGACGCGGCCTGTTGTGGTGCTGCGCCTTCTACTTGCTCTTCTTCGGTCTCATGATACGCTGCTCGTAGTAGATACTCTGCTCGCAGCAGGCCATATGAGCCGGCTAATCTCATCGCGTCCTTGCGGCCAAAAAGAGAATGATCCACCTCCTGGTGCTGGGGTAGGTGGTCGTCTCTGGCCACACCCGCCCGCATGGGACAGCTTGTAACGGTAAGATATCAGCCATCGCTGTGTATAGCAACGCAGACAACAAGGGCCTGCAGTTGCCAAAAGGAGGGTTCTCAGGTGGATGCAGCGGGAGCGGCGAAGGCACTACATGATCTCTACACCTCCCTGCGAGGCTGCACCCGATGTGCACTTCATCGGAGCCGGACGCAGGTGGTTTTCGGCGTGGGCGATCCGCAAGCGGAGCTGATGTTTGTGGGCGAGGGGCCCGGATTTCACGAGGACAGACAGGGGGAGCCATTCGTAGGACAGGCCGGCAAACTTTTGACAGAACTAATTTCCAGTCTTGGTCTAACGCGAGAACAAGTGTACATCGCCAATGTGGTCAAGTGCCGTCCTCCGGAAAATCGTGACCCTGCTCCGGATGAGATCGAGGCATGTAGCCCCTTTCTGCTTCAGCAAATAGCTATCATCCGGCCTCGCATCATTTGCACCTTGGGCCGTCATGCTACTAAGTTGCTTGCCGATACCGACCTCAGCATTACAGCGGTACACGGTCGCGTCAAAGAACGAGAGATTGCAGGAGTCAAAGTAATGGTGTTTCCGGTGTTTCACCCGGCAGCGGCTCTCTACACACCGGCTAACCGCAAGGTGTTGGAAGAGGATTTTGCCAAACTAAAGGTGTTGTTGGAGAGAGGCGCCCAGGCTGTGGTAGCCTCCGAGGTCGCGAGCTCGGTAGCCCCAGTGCCGCCCCGGCCTGCGGCCTCGCCTGTTCAAGAGCAGCTACCGCTATGGTGAGGCATTCTGCGGTGGTGTTTGAGAGCTCAGGCGTAGATTTGAACCAGCTTGGCGCTCTGGCACGTCGCATGGCCAGGGCGCTCAGGGCTGGTGATCTTGTGTTTCTGGAGGGTCCCCTGGGGTCGGGAAAGACGGCGTTTGTACGAGCTCTCGGTGAAGCTCTTGAGGTGCGAGATCCAGTAAGGAGTCCGTCATTTACTCTAGCCAACATATACCGAGGACGTATGGTCCTGCAGCACTTAGACCTATACCGTCTGGTTGAAGTAGGACAAGAAGACGCTCTTGCCCTGGAGGAGTACATAAGTGAAGATGCCGTAACGGTGGTGGAGTGGCCTGCTGTGGGAGCCGAGCGTCTGGGGAAGCCAACGTGGACCGTGAGACTGGATCATGAATCGCCAGAGACCCGCTGGGTGCAGATAGAGGCGACAACTGATGAAGCTAGAACTCGCTGGGAAGAAGCCGGTGTCTAGGCAGGTCGTGCTGAGTCTTGATGGTTCTACCCGAGTCTGCTCCGTTGCTATTTTGACACCACGGGCTTCTCAGGAGAAAACAGCCGCGGACAATTGTCACGAAACAAAGCGCTCCGCCTTGTGCTGGGAAGTTATGGGGCGGGAGAGCGCAAGCGAGGGGCGCGGGCAGGCCCGGTTACTTCTTGTCATGATCGAGAGACTGCTGAGCAGTGCCGGTCTTGAGCCTGCTGATCTGGCAGCAGTGGTGGTAGGAGTAGGTCCGGGTACGTTTACGGGTGTTCGGGTGGCAGTGGCAACTGCCCGGGCCATTGCGCTCGCTTTGAACATTCCGGTGGTGGGGGTAAGCAGCCTTGCTGCTCTGGCGGCGCAAGCCGCGCTGGTTATCAAGGAAGAGAGGATTGAGGCAAGAAGCCTGGTTACTGTGGTCGATGCGCATAGGCGCCAGGTTTTCTTTGCTGTATACGAGAGGGCCGCTGTGCAACCCGACGGCGATTGCCCCGTGTGTTGGCAAGTCAAGACACCGTACGCGGCATGCGACCTTGATACTCTGGGTCAGTTTGTGGGGGAGGGGTCTTTGGTAGTTGCCGAGGAGGCTCGCCTGGTGGCCAGTCTGCCCGCCGGGACAATGGTCCGGATTTTTCCGCTGGGAGCTCAGTACTTGGTTGAGGGTCAGCACCTTCTGGCGGAAGACAGGGTAAGCTTTCTGCGCGCGATTTTGGCCGAGGAAGTAATGGGCCCCGCTGGGGCGGGCTTGCAGCCGCGGCTCGACAAGCCGGGTGACCCCGGCACGCCGGAAAGCGTGGTGCCTATTTACGTAAGACCTCCAGACGCTGAGGTGCACATAACCAAGATGAGGGACCCGTGGGCCAATGATTCTGGGATGCAGCGCATTTCTCGTGGCCGATGAGCACCTTGATTGCGCGGGCTGTTGGGCTGTTGGAGGGTTGGGATGGTTGGGATTCGGCCGGTCGCAAGTACCCGCGTTATGACCAGCAATGACATCTCTGCGGTAGAGGCTATTGAGCGGCTGTCTTTCGCGTCCCCCTGGACCCGGGCGATGTTTGAAACGGAGTTGCAACAGCCGCTATCTGTTCATTTAGTGGCTACCTCACCAGAGGGCCTGGTGGTGGGGTTCCTGGTGGGACGTAAATATCCTGATACGTGGCATGTTCTTGACCTGGCAGTACATCCGGCGTGGCGGAGGCGCGGCGTGGGAGGGCACTTGCTTGACTGCTTTCTGAGGCAGGCGGAGGCGGAGCGGGTTTCAGTGATTCTTGAGGTGCGAGAAAGCAACTTACCAGCGCGCAGCCTTTATGAGTCGCGAGGATTCCGGCATGTGGGCTTTAGACGAGGTTACTATCCAGACACGGGGGAAGACGCGGTAGTAATGATGCGTGTTGCTGCGGCGAAGGGAAGTTGCCGAGAGTAAGGAGGGCGGTGTTGTCTGCTGATGATCTGTTATTGGCCATTGAGACTTCCTGTGACGACACCGCCGCCGCGGTAGTTACTGGTCAGGGAGCAGTCTTATCTTCTGTTAGTCACTCGCAGGATTCCATTCACGAACGGTACGGGGGAGTAGTCCCTGAGGCGGCAAGCAGAGCCCATGTGGAGCGTCTAACTGCGGTGGTGCGAGAAGCTTTTCAACAAGCAGGCTGCGCAGTGGAGGAAATAAGTGGTGTGGCGGCGACGGTTGGGCCGGGTCTCATAGGAGCGCTTCTGGTCGGAGTGCAAACTGCAAAGGCGATAGCTTGGTCCAGACGTCTCCCTTTTTTTCCCGTCAACCACGTGCACGGTCATCTGGCGGCCATTTGGCTAACGGAACCCGGCGTACAATTCCCAATGGTGACCCTGGTGGCCTCTGGCGGACACACTCTGCTTGTACGGGTGGACGACCGGCGCACCTTTCGCCTAATTGGTCAGACTCTAGATGATGCCGCTGGAGAGGCGTTTGATAAGGGAGCCCGTCTTCTGGGGCTTGGATACCCGGGAGGAAAGGAGTTGGACCAATTGGCCGAACAGGGAGATCCCACGGCCTTTGCTTTGCCGGTAGGGCTGCGGCGCTCTGCGCGGCCCGATTTCTCGTTTTCTGGGGTCAAGACTGCGCTTTACTATCTTTTGCGCGACATGAGCCCGGGAGAAAGGGCAAAGAAGGCAGCTGACGTGGCTGCGTCCTATCGGGAGGCCATCGTGACTGCTCTGGTCGAAAAAACTCTTCACGCAGCCGTAGAAGAAAAAGTAAAGACAGTCGGAATTACCGGCGGAGTGGCTGCCAACTCCTTGCTGCGGCGCCGGATGGTCGAGAAAGGTGAAGAACTGGGACTGCGGACGGTGATGCCTGCCCCTAAATACTGCACCGACAACGCGGCGATGGTCGGAGTGGCAGCGTTGGCTGGGCCATGTCTTACTTTTCCGCGTTATCTTGACCTCGATGCTTCCGCATCTTTGCCTTTGGGGGTGTGGTACCCCGCTCGTGATAGCTGAGCGGCAGTCACTGCGAGGGATAATTTCATCCTCTGATTTTCGCCTCTTACAGCACCTGGTTCGCGTTTGCCTGTGGATGGAACCTAAACTTTTCATTTGACAAATTGTGAGTAGGCGCTTATCATATGCGCCGGTTGGCACTCTCATGGTGAGAGTGCCAATTTACCGAGAGACCCTGTTTCTCGACGAGCAGATGTCAGCATTTTGCGGAGGCCGGTAAATACGATTTGGAGGAGGTCGGTGCATGAAGCTAGTGCCTCTTGAGGATCGGGTAGTAGTTAGACCCCTCGAGCAGGAAGAAAAGACGCCCAGCGGCATAGTCCTACCGGATACGGCCAAGGAAAAGCCGACTAAGGGCAAAGTGGTTGCGGTCGGGCCAGGCCGTTACGATGACAACGGCAAGCTAATCCCCATGCCGGTCTCGGTGGGCGATGTGGTTGTTTATGCAAAGTACGCCGGCACTGAGCTCAAGCTTGACGGCGAGGAATACCTGGTTATGCGTGCTTCCGACATCATCGGAATACTGCCCGAAGGGTGATAAGAGCGGCGACGAAAGGAGAATGGGTATATGGCGAAACAATTGCTTTACGGCGAGGACGCCCGTCGGGCGCTGGAGCGGGGCATAAATACACTGGCGGATGCAGTCAAGGTAACTCTGGGCCCGAAGGGTCGTTATGTAGTGCTGGACAAGAAATTTGGTAGCCCCACCATTACCAACGACGGCGTTACCATTGCGCGTGAGATCGAGGTAGAGGACGTTTTTGAAAATCAGGGCGCACAGCTTGTGCGCGAGGTAGCTACCAAGACCAACGATGTAGCTGGCGATGGTACCACCACCGCAACGTTGCTGGCCCAGGCGATTGTGCGCGAAGGGCTAAAGAACGTGGCTGCGGGCGCTAACCCCATGGCTCTCAAGCGTGGGATTGAGCGGGCTGTCGATGCCGCGGTGGAAGAAATTAAGCGGATGGCCAAAGAGGTCTCGGGCAAGGAGGATATAGCCAGGGTAGCTACGATTTCGTCCGACGATCCCGAGATCGGCGAGGTCATTGCAGATGCCATCGAGAAGGTTGGCAAGGACGGCGTTGTTAACGTCGAAGAGTCAAATACCTTCGGCATGGAGCTTGAGTTCACCGAGGGTATGCAGTTCGACAAGGGTTACATCTCTCCTTACTTTGTGACTGACGCCGAGCGCATGGAGGCGGTGCTGGAAGATCCGTACATCCTTCTCGCCAACCGCAAGATCGGCTCTGTACATGATCTTCTGCCCGTTCTGGAAAAGGTTATCCAAACCGGCAAGCCTCTGCTCATTATTGCTGAGGATGTAGAGGGCGAGGCCCTGGCTACTCTCGTGGTAAACAAACTGCGTGGGACTTTCACCGGGATCGCGGTCAAGGCGCCCGGATTTGGCGATCGCCGGAAGAGAATGCTAGAGGACATGGCGATTTTGA
>Ga0315298_1011597_pt1 | contig 10299 bp, 9 predicted proteins | sample WHS_1_MG_FD_203077 | JGI IMG/M metagenome (GOLD analysis project Ga0315298, IMG submission 203077) | Extremophilic microbial mat communities from Washburn Hot Springs, YNP, Wyoming, USA - WHS_1_MG | ecosystem: Environmental > Aquatic > Thermal springs > Hot (42-90C) | place: USA: Wyoming...
GCCACCATAGGCAGCCCCGAAAAGGTTGCCCAGTTCCTCGTTGGAAACGGCCGACCAGTGGAAATTGTACGGGTTCCAGTTGCCAGAAAAATGCGCTTAAAGATCCTATTTCCGAAGCCCAAGCCGGAAGATTTCGAGTTGGCTGAAAGGCTCTACACGCACCCGGAGGTGGCGGCGAGGCTTAGGGTTATCCGCGACTATATAGACCGCCACCAGTCCGTGCTACTCTTCACAAATACGCGGGCCATTTCAGAGGTTTTGGCAAGCCGCTTCAAGGTTTGGGATATAGACTTTCCAGTCTCAATACACCACGGTTCTTTGGCTAAGCCCTCCCGCATAGCCGCTGAAAGAGGCTTGAAAAACGGCGAACTTAAAGGCTTGGTCTGCACAAGCAGCCTAGAACTAGGCATAGACGTGGGCCGCATAGACCTAGTTATCCAATACATGAGCCCCCGTCAAGTCACGCGGCTCATTCAGCGGGTTGGCAGAAGCGGCCACAGAATAGGCCACATAGCTCAGGGAATAATTGTCACCATGGATTCAGACGATACGCTTGAAGCTATGGCCATAGCTAGACGCGCTTTGCGGGAGGATTTGGAGCCCGTTGAAATTCCGCCGAAGCCCTACGACGCTTTGACCCACCAAATCGCCGGGTTGCTTTTAAAACAGAAGAGACTTGAGTTCAGCGAGATTCTTGAAATGTTTAGGAAAGCCTACCCCTATACAGACTTAACCATGGAGGACGTAGAGAAGATTCTGCGGTACATGCATGACCGTTTCCCAAGGCTGGCATGGGTTTCCTTCGAAGATAAGGTCGTTCTAAAACCGAGGAGAACAAAGGCGCTTTTCGAATACTACTTTGAAAATTTATCCATGATTCCGGAGGAGAAACAATATCTCGTGGTGGACGAAACAACAGACTCGGCTGTGGGCATTTTAGATGAAGCCTTCATGGCAGAATACGGCAAGCCAGGCATAAAATTCATCATCCGCGGAAGCCCATGGCGAATCATTCACGTTTCAGGCGATAAGGTTTACGTCAAACCCGTAGACGATCCAACGGGAGCGATTCCAAGCTGGATAGGCGAAGAAATCCCAGTGCCTTTCGAAGTGGCGCAAGAAGTCGGCGCCATCAGAGGATTTGTTGAAGAACAAATGCGCATAGGTGTCCCGCCAGAAGAGGTTGCAGCCAAACTTAGCGAGCAGTATCCAGCCGACAAAGAAACCATTTTGAACGCTTTGGCTGAAACTGTTGAACAAGTTTCTGCTGGACTGCCTGTTCCAACAGACGAGCGGATACTGGTTGAGGACTGGGAGGATTTTGTGATAGTTCACGCTCATTTCGGCTCTTTAACCAATAGGGCTTTAGCCCAACTTATCGGGCAGATTCTTTCTGAAAAGATTGGCTACGGCATCGTCGTCCAACACGACCCATACCGCATATTCATACAAACCATGGGCGCAGCCACGGCGGACCAAATAGTTGAGTTGTTTAGCGAAATGGCATTGATGGACGGGCAAACAGTCAGAGACAGCCTAACAAGAGCCACCGTAAAAACGGGGCTTTTTAAGCGACGCATGATCCATGTGGCAAGACGTTTCGGAGCTTTAGAAAAGTGGGCGGACTTCAGCAATGTAAGCCTCCAAAGGCTTCTGAAAAGCTTTGAGGGAACCCCCATCTTCGAAGAAGCCTTAAAAGAGGTTTTCCTGAAAGACTTAGATGTTGAAAAACTTGTACATGTTCTGGAGAAAATCCGCAACGGTGAAATTGTGGTTGAGAAAGTTGAAACTGGCGGAACGGCTACGCCAGTTGCGAGGGTTGGCATTGAACGGGTAAGCATGAAAACAGATTTGATTCCGCCTGAGCGGATGCGCGCTGTGCTTGTGGAATCCGCCAAAGCGAGGCTGCTTAATGAGACTTGTGTTTTCGTTTGCACAAACTGTTGGGGTTATATTGATATGGTACGTGTCAAAGACTTGCCGGCGAAGCCAAAATGTCCAAAATGCGGTTCGGAAGCCATCGGACTTCTGAAAGAGGAGGAAGAGAAGATTTTGCCGTTAATTGAGAAAAAAGGCGAAAAACTGACAAAAAGCGAAGAGAAACTGCGGAGACAAGCCATTCAAACTGCCCGCCTAATAGAAAAGTATGGGAAAGCAGCTGCGGTGGCCCTTTGTGCCAGGAAGGTTCAACCCTCAGACGTCAAAGAGGTTCTGGAAAAAGATTCACGCCTCGACGACAAATTCTATGAGCTTGTTTTGGAGGCGGAACGCAAAGCCATAAGCAAGAGGTTCTGGTAGGAAGCCTTTTGAGACTTACAACAACTTTTAAATGGGAGACCACGTTAATCTGGGTGAGCAAGCCAGCTCTAAAAGTGTGGAGATAAGAATTTGGAGATAAGCAGAAAAAAACTACGCGAAGAAGTATTAAACAGAATTAAATACGTTAAGAACTGTGTATTGGCGAGGGAACTCTGCCTCATAATCCGCACGAACAGGGCGGTTCTCGAACCCAAAGACGTGCATGACATCTGCCTCTACATTTCGGGCCTCTGCAAGGAAGAAGGCTGCGAAGAGCCAAGCGAACTGTGCCGCAAGGCCGCTGAAGCCGTGGGCGCTGGAGACGAAGCGAAATACTTGGAACTCTGCGCCCAAAGCGCCATGAAGTGTGGAGAGTCTAGAAGGCCGACGCCTAAAAGGGCAACCTATGTAGCGTAGACCAGAAAGTTTTAAAATGGAGAAGAATCACTGCTAAAATTCTGGAAAGGGAGGTGTCCTAAACTGTTCATAGCCCCCTACGTTCCAACCCCACTACCAGTTGTTCGCCACATGCTTATTTTGGCACAGTTGAAACCCGGAGAAGTTTTCTTTGATCTGGGCGCTGGAGACGGCAGGACGGTGATAATGGCTGCAAAAGAGTTTGGGGCAAGGGCTGTTGGGGTTGAGCTTCGCGAGGATCTTGCCAAAAGGGCTTTAAGCAGCGTTTACGAGGAAGGCCTCCAAGATAAAGTGACTATAGTTAACGGCGACATGTTTAACGTGGACCTGTCCCAAGCCGACGTTGTTTTCCTATACTTGACCACAAGCGCTAACGAGAAGATTAAGCCGAAACTTGAGGCGGAGCTTAAGCCAGGCGCTCGCGTGGTCTCCCATGACTATGAGATTGTAGGATGGAAACCCGTCAAAGTTGAGAATTTCTGTGAAAACCCGAAGCTTGGATATCCATCCCACACCATTTACCTCTACAAAAAACTCTGACCTCAAATATAGCGAAGATTTTGAAATTTATAGCGCTTTAACCCAAAAAACTTTATAGTGTGACATGTTTTCCTCAAAATTTTGATTATAAGGCTGGCGGGAGCTGGTAGGCTGGGAAATGTTGTTTGTTCCATGGAGATACATTGCAGACTGGAAATGCGTCATGTGTGGCTTGTGTTGCAAAGCCTACAGTGTGGTCTTAAGCTTCCAGGAATGGCTGAACATAGTTAAAAACTATGGGGTGGAAACCACAGCCACGGGTTTGAATAAGCTTTATTTGAGGCGGAAAAGCGACAGCTCATGCATATTTCTATGTAGGCTTTCGAACATGTACCTGTGTGGACTGCAGCATATGAAGCCTACAGCATGCAAACTCTGGCCTTTCAAGGTTTTAACCGCTCCAAAATACGGATATGCAAGGGATGCTGCCTACCCGTACTTGGGTAAAATTCTCTACGTTTACGCAGACTCGATGTGCACCGGACTGCAATACGGAACACCCACTTGGTCGTTCACAAACCAGACGTTGAAAGAGTTTATAGAAATAGCCTTGGGAACTCGCAGAGAACAAGTCAAAAGCACAGCAGACATGGGCTTAACTCAACAGTTGTTAACTCCGCTGGGGGGATCATTTAAAACATGGTTGTTAATGCTTTAAATGGATTGATTTGGGAAGCGTTCGTATTGTAGTTCATAGAGTTTTTTAAGTTTTTCAACAGTGTCTATTTCTTCCACAGTTTTGTCTGTTCTGAACCGCACTATTTTCGGCACCCGCAAGGCATAACCACTCGTGTATTCGTCTGTCTCCTGAATCTCTTGGTATGTTACCTCCACAACCACGGTGGGCTTCACAAACACGCCCTCATCATCCGCATCCGTTTTTGTCCGCTCAATGATCGTTGCAAGGGCGTCCATGGTTTGCTCCGGCAGGTTTGAAACCTTCCCAATAGTGTAAAGTTTCCGTTCTTTGGGGTCGCGCACTGCCAACAAGAAAGACGAGTATAAGCCTGCACGTTTTCCCTTCCCATAAAGCGCCTTAACAATTGTGCAATCTATGGTGTCGCGTTCCGGCTTCAGTTTAAGCCAAGTATAAGTGCGCTGTCCAATCTCGTAGCGCGAATTCAAATTTTTAACCACAATACCTTCAAAGCCCTTCTTCAAAGCTTCATCGTAAAAACGCATCAACTCAACCTCGTTTTGGCATTCTACACCTTCAGCCAAATACTCCGGCGGAACAACCTCCAAAAGATATTTGCGCCTTTCGGAAAGCGGCAACCCTATAAGTTCTTTCCCATTTAAGAAAAGGATGTCAAAGGCCCTATAGGCAATCCTAACCCTAGCCATCCTTTCAGCAAGCTCTTCTGGCGCAAGCTCCCGCGGCACAGTTCTTTCAAGCATCACTTGGAAAGGCAAGGGTCTACCATCTTGATCTACAGCGAAAACTTCCCCATCCACAATGCAGCTTTGAGCCCTAAAACTTTTGGCTATCTCCACAATTTCCGGAAGAGTCTGCGATTTCTCCACACCGCGCCTAGAGAAAAGCCATATTTGGGTGCCCCATTTATGCACTTGAAGGCGGCTCCCATCAATCTTATATTCAGCTCTAACGGGATAAACAACCTTATCTGGCTCATAAAGGTGGGCTAACTGGGGCTTGATGAACTGGCCTGGACGCATCTTCACCTCCGCAAGCTTAAGCAAGCCTTCAGAAGCCAAGCTTATGCCCTCAGCTAAACCCATTATGGCACATGCACTTTGGATGAGCTCCACCGGAACCTGGTAGGCCTTGGCCGCCGCCCTCATAATAGTACTTGCATAATAGCCAAGCTTCAAATCGCCCAAAAGAAGCCGAACAATGTATTTAGCCTCCAACGGCGTGCTAACCCGCAGAAGACTCGAAACATAAAGCTCGCGTTCTCTAACACCTTTCAGCTTTGGCAAAAGCCTAATCGCCTCATAAACCTCGTCAACCGACAAAACGGGCTCAGAAGGCTTTTTAAGAAGATATGCCACTTCACCGTGCTCGCCATAGTCTATCATAAGCTTTTTAACTTCACTTAAAGGTGTACCTGTGGCTAGGCTTATGCTTCTCTCGACGAGTCCCGGCCCAATTTTTAGGCTTTCCTCGGTTATTGTTCCAAGGGCGAAACGTGCCTTAACCTCCAACGGCAGAATAGGATTTTGGAAAAATTTCGCAAGTTCGGTTTCTTTCCCCTTTTTGCTACGGAGAACAGCTAAACGCTCATAAACTTCAACAATCTTCGCAAAAAACATGTCTTTTTTGGGCTGTATGCCCTCCATGTAGAGGCGTATCAAATAGTAGGGTATCCCCGTCCGCCACTCTATCTGTTCAGGCGAAAATCCAGCTTCGATAAGCTTTAAAATTGCCTCTTTCGGCGAACCGTACGCCTCAATAAGCTCTTTAAGCGTCGGCGGCTTAACTATTGACATTTCCGCCACTAGTTGCTATTTTTCAGTTTCAGCAGTTTTGGGAAGCGGTTCCACGACCCGTAGGAAACCGTCGCTTGTTATGTCTACGCGTATTCTCCGACGTTCAAAGTTACACATTCTACAGTCTAAAACGCGGACTATGCGGACGAATTCTCCTCTGTCAACGCCTAAATCCACTTGCTGGTCATACCAGTAAACGCGTCCATAATCCACTATTATTGTTCCGTCAAGGTTGTGGGCTAGACCTATGCCGCCGGCCATGTCGTAGCTGTCCCAAACCTCGGAGCTGCGTTGGTTCACGTAAAGGGCGGTTATGCCACGCACTTGATTGTAGCGGGCCAACTCCATAACCCGATATTTTAGGGCTCCGCGGTAGGATTCAAGCACAGTCACGGAGTCGATTATAGCCAGTTCAATTTTCTCTTTTTCAGCAACATAGCGATAGGTTTCGGCGAAGGTGTTCCAGTCGCGGAGCTCCGGAAAAGCCACAGTGTCCAAGACAAAGAGGTTCTGGCGAATCTTCTCCCAGTCCAAGCCTAAAATGTCGGCTTTCTGCTTAAGTCTAGACTGCAAATCAAAACGGGGTGTAGCACTCTTCCAAGTGTCCTCAGCTGTGGCGTAAAGCACCTTTCTGCCGGAAGCCGCCACTCTGACGGCTATCTCCTCGACAAGAATCGACTTGCCGGCGCCCGGCAAACCTGTTATGGCAAACTGTCCACAAATAGGGATCCCGCCCAAAGGCTTCCCTTCCGGCGTCAAAAACAGGTTGTCGAGAAAAGTGCCCGTTGGAAAGCCAAGAAGAGGCTTTTTGGCTTCAACAGCTGCATCTGGGCGGAGCACGAAAGCCTCAAGCTTCTCTTTACCCTCGCGAATTTCCATAGTCATGGGCTTCGTGGCAAGCTCCCACTCGTCCGCGGGCACTCTGGCCGTTTTCATGGCTTCAGCTAAAGTTTGAGCCATAGCCCTAACTAAAGTCTCGATTTCTGGTGCTACGGCAGCGGCTTCTGTTTTTGGCTTAGGCTCTTCAACGGGCTTTGCAGTAGGCATTTCAGTCGGCGGCTTCTCAACTAGTTTAGGTTTAGCCTCTTCGATAAGCGCCCATAGCTCGCCTCGGCGTTCAACAGCCCCCTTGTTTTTTAAGGCTTGCAGAAGCGCATAGGCGGAGTTTGGCCCATATTTTGGAATGCTTAAAGCCTCAGCAATCTCGCTTAACGAAACCCCTGTCTCCCGCGTTTTGAGAAACTCCAATATGTCTTTTTCATCCACCATAACAGTCCCACTTTAAATGTAATTACGCCAAATGGTATAAATGTTCAGTTCAAGGCTGGTTAGCCTTTGGCTTGTTGCCGACGTTTTTCTATCACAAGCCTCTCGCCGTCAATCCTACAGTCACGTCCTCTCCAACCTTAAACGGAAAACTAGTGTCTGATGAAACCTCTTTCGGTATATAGATGAAAATTTTGCGGTATTTCTTGCCTCTATCGACAACTTTGCCTTTACCTTCGCCTGTCATAGGCGCCTACATGTCCCACTATTCAATCTGGAATTTAATCATTAGTATAAAAGTTTTAAGAAACTTTACCTCGTTTCTATTTCGAATTCGCAGTATGGATCCCCCATAGCTATGCATTTAGTTTCCTTAACTTCTACATCTTTCCCAAAGAATCTGCAAAAACTCCAGCGATGGCTCCCCTATAGAAATGGCTTTTAGGCTTCCGCTGGTCTGTGCTCAACTCACATTCAAAACTATGGCAGATTCGCAGTTTTGCACGCCCCTTCTCCGAGTCGACGCTTACATCTTCAATTAACCCCAACCCAACGTCATATTTATAGCTCTAGCCACTTCGACTAAATCTTCAACGGTGCGAGATTTTGCAATCTTCATGTATTGGTCGAAGATTTCAGCCCCTATGCTGAAACCTTGATAGTGAAGCATAGCCTCACCGGCTGATCCAAACTTTTCCCTTACGCCGTCAAAAAGGCGCCGTACACGCTTTTTCTGAAAATAATGGCTCTTTCGCCGGCGGCAATTAGCGGGAAGAAATAGTCGTCGAAGATTATGCCTTTTCCTTGAGGCTTTATTATTTTCGCGTTTTTCACGAAATCGTAGCTGTTGGCTAGAATTTCTAAGGCTTCTTCTGAAGTGGCCTTTGCCTTTAAAAAGTCTAGGAAGGCTATGGCGTTAACTGTGGGCATGCCAGTTTCCTCCATGGAGACTTGGATGTAACGAGTCACTATGCCGAGGCTTTCCAACAACTCAGCTGTATTTCTTTGGTTTCCCCTTTCAACCTCTAACTCTATAGCGATGCCGTAAATTTTGTGGTTTTCGTCAATAACCATTGCTCTTCCGACGTTTAACGGCTTGAAAACCGTTTTAGACATTTGACCACCTCTTTTCCAGGCTGTTGTTTTGGTAGGCATGCCTAATTACCACCTTGGGTACTACTTAAAATAACCACCCAAATCTAAAACTTTTCTCATCCCCTAAATCTTTAATCCAAAATTAAATTTCAAGAGTGAGGAAACAAAATATTAAATTTAAAGCGAACGAACAAGTTGACAATACCACGAATTAGGTGTGATGCTTGAGCAGAATAGAAATCGGAGTTTCGACGCTCTATTGTTTAGGCGAATCCTTCGACAAAATGGTAAAGACATTGACAGAATTGCCGGTAAATTATGTAGAAATAGTGGATGACGGCCTTCACACACTTAACAAAAAAAGAGCCTTAAAGCTCAAAGAGATAGGGGAGACTCATAGTTTGCGATTTTCTGTTCACGCCCCCTTCACGGACATAAACATCGCTTCACTGTCTAGGTATATGCTAAAAGCCATGATCAAACGGCTGGAAAAATCCATACGACTTACAAGCCTCCTAGAGGCAGAAGTATGGGTTTTTCATCCGGGAATGAAATCGGGCATAAGCGCGTTCTACCCTGGAGCAGACTGGATTCAGAACCGTGAAACTGCAAAAGCGCTTTATAAAAACATGGTGTAAAGATAGCTATAGAAAATGTTCCGGAGCCTTACCCCTTCCTGATGAAGAGTGTGGAACACTTCAAAATGTTCTACATGGAGATGGATGAAAACATTGGTTTGGCCTTGGACATAGGTCATACCAACATCAACGGGCAGATGGAGCTTTTCATAAAGACTTTTCCAGATAAGATTGTGCATATTCACGCTCACGACAACCATGGCAAAAGAGACGAGCACTTGGGTGTTGGCCATGGAACCGTAGACTGGAAAAGGTTCGCCGAACTTTTAAAGCAGATTTCCTATAACAAAACAGTTGTCGTGGAATCTGTAGAGCACGTTCAAGAAAGCGTTGAAAGGCTCAAAGCTTTACTCGCTTGAGAGCGGGACTTCAACGGACAAAAAGTCTTCAGCCACAATAGTGTTCTCGAAGATTTTGCGGGCTTGCTCCAAAAGCACGGAAACATCCTCATACCTTGCGCTGATGTGGGTTAAAATAAGCTTTTTCACGTTGGCCTTTTTGGCTGTTTCAGCCGCCTGGCTTGGCGTTGAATGCCCATCCTCATAGGCTCTTTCAGCCAGCTCATCGTCTAAAGTGGCGTCGTGAATAAGCAAGTCTGCATCAGCTGCAAATTCAGCCAAACCCTCAAAAGGCCTCGTGTCCCCGGTGTAAACTATCTTCCTTCCACGGCGAGGGGGCCCCAAAACATCTTCGGGTTTCACTGTTCTGCCGTTTGGAAGCTTAATTGGTTTTCCCCGTTGAAGCTGCCCCCACAAAGGACCCTCTGGAACCCCTAGGGCCTTAGCCTTTTCGGGATAAAACTTTCCAGGACGGGGCTTTTCCACCAGGGCGTAGGCCAGGCTCGGCGTCACATGGTTTGCCCAAACTGCTTGAACAATGTATTCTGGCTCTTCGCATACAACTCCAGCCTCTTTAATTTCATAGACTTCTACTGGAAAGGTCAGGCCGAACTGCACTGTGGCTTTTATGCATTCCATGAAATTCTTAACTCCGGGCGGCCCGTAAACTTGGAGGGGCTTGTCTCTGTCCAGCAAAGCCATGGTCTGTATTAGCCCCGGCAATCCTAAAACGTGGTCTCCGTGCAGGTGAGTTATGAAAACCTTCGTTTCCCTATGAAAACTGGCGCCAGCCGTTATCATTTGCCTTTGCACGCCTTCGCCACAGTCGAATAGAAGCTGTTCGCCCTTACGCTTCACAAGGATGGCTGGTAAACTCCTTTTAGGGGTTGGGACGCTGCCAGCAGTCCCAAGGAAAGCCACTTTTAAACTCATGGATGCTACATCCTCTAATGTACGGCTAATTCCATTGTTAAGCCTTTATGACTTAAATAGATGTTAGCATCTTTATGTTTTTGCCGATTTGCCCAATTGGAGTCTTGAAACTTTGATTGCCATCAAAAAAGCAACCCGCGAAGACATCCGAATACTATCTAAAAAACTCTTGTCCCTTTTAGAGGATAAAAATAGCCGTATGTGTTTAGCTGTTTTGCCATTTGAGTGTTATTGTTTTTGGTAGCGTTTCTGTTGGGTTTTGTCCCTGCTGTTTCCATGTTGCCAGAACTGTTGTGATTGTTTCATGTATGAATGTTCCCTTC
>Ga0315298_1011600_pt1 | contig 10298 bp, 9 predicted proteins | sample WHS_1_MG_FD_203077 | JGI IMG/M metagenome (GOLD analysis project Ga0315298, IMG submission 203077) | Extremophilic microbial mat communities from Washburn Hot Springs, YNP, Wyoming, USA - WHS_1_MG | ecosystem: Environmental > Aquatic > Thermal springs > Hot (42-90C) | place: USA: Wyoming...
AGAGCGCGGAGGGAACATCCAGGAACTCAAAAGAAGTTAAGGAGTAGGAAATGAAGATCGCCATAGATGCCGGACACGGAAAGGACGGGGATCCCGGGGCAATTGGACCCTACGGGACTAAGGAGGCTGACATTACCCAGGCCATAGCCCTGCAGTTGGGGAATTACATCCTGGCCTTAGGGCATGAGGCTATGCTCTGCGACCGCTCCCTTTATACTTCTGAAAGAGCGGTGCAGGCCAAAGATCAGGGGTGCGACATTTTAATCTCCCTGCACTGCAACGCTGGGAGCTCCTCCGCTCAGGGGATTGAGGCCTGGTTCGCTCACGGCAACGTTGAGGGAAAAAGACTGGCTTCAGGGATCCTCGGGGTTCTGACTGCGGAAACAGGGGCTGTCTCCAGAGGGATAAAGGACGACGCCGATTGGCGCCCTTCCTCTGATCCAAACTGGACGTGGGGAATGGGGGTTCTGCGGAACTTCCCGGGACCAGCGGTTCTCTTAGAGCTCCTTTTTATCTCCAATCCTCAAGAGGAGAAGCTCCTCTCATCCCCGGAATTCCAGCAAAAGTGCGCCCACGCTATCGCTTGTGGGGTGCTGGACTTCATTAATTCCTGGAAGAAGGGGAACCCGGGAGTGAGCAGTTCCTCTCAGGCCTTTGATCCTTTCCCGGACCTCTCCCCAAATCTGTGGGAGGGGAAAGCTCGGAAGATGGCCCTGACTTTGCGCGATCTGGGGATTCTCACAGGCTACGAGGACGGGACCTTTAGACCGAACCAGCCCATCACCAGGATGGAAGCGGCAAGCCTTATTTACCGCGCTCTGGCGTTTTTAGGCAAGCTTCCACCCCGGGAGTAAGGAACAGGAAAGGAGAGCGGAATAAGACTTGCAGATTTAAAAAACCATTTTATGGTTCCAGTACAACCTGGGGAAAGTCAAATCTTCGAATGGTGCAATATCTTTTTCCGAATATGACTACAGCCTTAACTCTAGCTCTAAGTTCGCATTTGCGCTCACTAGTTATGTCTCCAGCCTGCATCATGATCAGAATTAAGCCCATTCTATCGGGATCGAGAAAAACCTTGGTTACTCCCATAGCCTCCCCTAAAACTAAATTTAGTGGTCTAACAAGGGATACGCTTTCTCCTGGCGCTAAGGTTCCAGCTGGAGCTGTGATTGTATGGGTTGATCCCAGTTCATACAACTCAACCTGAACGTTGACAGCTGGGCCCTTTCCTTGATTGAAGAGATATAAGTCCCCCACAGAACCGCCGCCTGGCACGCCAAGATATACAAAGTGCATAACAGACATATCTAAGGCTCGCTGTTGGTTTTTATATGACAGGTAATTGAACTCAACAGAAATCGCCAGAGCGACAATTGTAATACAGATGGCTACCCATTTACTACCATCAGTTTTTTTCTATCTGTTTAGAGACAGCGTTATTCATCTTCTTTTACCTCTTAATATTAAATTGGAAAAATTTTCCAATCATGCTATTTTTCAAAGAGCGTTGTACTTAGCGGAAAGATACTCTTGGTGATAATTTAAACAACACTTGACGAGACGTGAACCATCTCTGAGGTCACATTTTGCTCCCATTATTTATTTAATCTGGTATTATCACCTCGACCCTTTTCCTGCATGCACCATGATCACAAAGCTACTATTAGTAGCGCAAGGCCCAGAAAACGTTTAAGTCCGAAGGCGATTCAAATATGATTGTATTTGCTCAATTTGGATCTGGCTACAGTTATATCTTCTGCGAAGTTCTTGCAGAAGATGACTATCCCGAGGAGTGGGATCATCCCAAAAACGGCGATAGACTCTTTTCATGTGGCCGATGAAATCCGGCGGTACACCAAAAGTCGAGGTAATGGCTTCAAACTCATGGTACAGGTCCTTGGTATGCAAATCTCCTTTAAGGCATTGGAAGACCAAAAGCTCGTAAAAGGTCAGTGGGATTACTCCTTCATCTGGTTGGCGAAGTAATATATCGTAAGGTCCGAATTCTTTCTCATCATCGGTGGCCAGGAAGCGAATTCCTAAAGCTTGCGCGAGGGCAGCGGCGTTGGCCTCTCCTTTGTCCCCCAGGCCAAAAGCATCCAACCATTCAGACAAGCGCCTCTCAAAAACCGTACAGAAGCCGATTTCTTTTAGATGACGGTCTTGGACAATTTTTATCCTGCCAATGTCCACGTCTCTGTTGAATCGCTTGATAACGCTCTGGTTGGCCTTCCGCTTCAACTCCCTCGAGTACAGGTATTCATAAATATAAAGGCTCTCAAAGTGGGAAAAGAGAAGATCCTCCTGGCCACAGTCATAGAGATGGATGACAATGCTGGTATCGAGGGATACATCCCATTCTGTAATGGCGAAAGGAATCAGTGGATTTTTATCCTCCCCTTCAACACTCATTGGAGGGTAGGCTGCCTTCTGCGCCGATGAGGGTGTAGGCTCGCTTCAAACTTTCGTAAGGGATGAGCCCTGCTTGATAGTTATCGTTCACCCACTGCAGGAAGTGAGGGGAAACGCTGATTTGGTTCCACGGGTCTAACAAGCTATCATCGGCGCCCATAGCTCTAAAAAGTTCCCGAGAGGAGGACATATCCCTCACTATTTTTAGTTTCTCCCGCTGTTCTTCCGAAATATGGAGGAGCGAATGCAATCGGTTAAGTGCTGCCTCGTAACTTACCTTGAATTCCACTTGAATCCGCACGATATCATAAGCGTTCAGGTCTTTCCCTTTCTTTTGAAGAACCTGGCGGAGAAATTGATCCACTTTTAACCTAGGGAGAAGGAGTTCGGCAGCGAATTGATTCGCCCTCTGTTCCAGCTCATTCCTTGTTTCCTCGTCGTTCAGAGTGGCGTCCACCAAAAGCGGGGTCTCACCGTAACTGAGATCGTAAATGGCGTGGCCTAATTCGTGTGCCGCGGTAAAAAACTCACGAGCCAGAATCTCGGAAGAATTGGTCACAATAACGCGCTCTCCCTGGTACAGGTAGGCACAGCCGCAGAGGGTTTTTTGGCCAAAAGGATAACGCACCCAGTAATAGCCCAAAGCCTGAATCAAGGAAAAAATGTCCGGAACACCAAAACCATCGATTCCCTGGCTCTTGCGAATCTCCTGGGCCTTCTTTTCTACCCCAATTCTATCGAAGAACATCTTCCGGCTTGACCATTCTTTTCCAGACTCGCTTATGGGCAAAGAAAACGCGCAGAATTTCTTCCACTTTGGCTATTTTCTCTGCCGCCACCTCGGCGTTGGAAAGCTCTCGGAACTGAACGACAAGACCTTTCTCTTCCCTGAGAGAACTTGTAATCTGGTTAGGGTCCACTCCAAGCTTGGAGGCAATGCGGCACAGATCCTTATAGGTGATATCAATTTCTCCCTTTTCTATACGCGCATACCGCTGGCGAGTGGTATTGAGGAAATCGGCCATGGCCTTCTGAGAGATCCTCTTTTCCTCTCTAAGCTCCCGGATGCGCTGCCCCAGAGTTTCGCTCATCGATCTACCTCCTTTTTTTGTAATGATATTTTACCACAAAATCCACTTTTAAAGAAAAAAGTTACAAAAAAATAACATTTCTTATTAAGGCGGCTTTTCAATGAAAGAAGTTTGGCATGATTGGGCAATAAGCCTTCGGCTAAAAATTTTTCCCTAGATCCTTGGAGGACAGAAACAATTGAAAGAAAGGTGGAGACGCGCTTACTGAAACCTCTCCCCTTTTCAGTCGGGTTTTCCTAAAAATCCAAGATCAGCCTTAACCTTTTAAGGGAGTTTTAGAGTCACCGGATTTTATCTCTTTCTATTAAACACAATGGGACCAGCCCGCATGCCGCCTTAAAAGCCGCTTTAATCACTTCTCCCTCATCCTCGCCAAGAATACCGCAGTCTGCGCCCTAGTTGCGGGAAGATTGGGATCAAACTTAGGAGCACCGTTTTCCAGGAGGATGATATTGGGGTCGGGGATCTTCACTATTCCCTGGGCTAAAGCGGTCTCCACGTAAGCTGCAAACCAGGCATCCGCCTGGCAGTCGCTGAAGTGAAACTCGCTCGGTGTCCCTTCCTCCCACTTTTTCCCTCTGACGATCACCGCCATTTCTTCAGCCTTGGTGACCTGGCCGTCGGGTTTGAAGGTCCCATCGGGATAGCCCTTAATCAGACCAGCTTTGACTGCCCCTTCGACGTAGGAGTAGGCCCAGTGATCTTTGGGCACATCGGGGAAGGTGGGGTTCTCCGGCTTCTCTTCCTTCAGCCCCAAAGAGAGCAAAGCCATCTTGGCGAACTCCGTCCGGGTAACCGGATTTTCCGGCTTGAAGGTGCCATCGGGGTATCCCTTGATGATTCCAGCCTGCACCAGGTCCAATATCGCTGATGAGGCCCAGTAATCGGAAGGGAGGTCGGAAAAGGGGGAAGGGGTAGGGGTTTCCTGGGGGATCCACTTAAATAAACCGCCATAAGTCCCAGCGAAGATAATCTGCGAATTCTGGAGATCCGTAGCTAAAGAGCAGACCTTTTTGTCCCTCAGTTCGCTCGCGGACCAGCTTTCGCCCCCATTTGTGCTTTTAAAAACTCCACCATCAGTCCCAGCTAAGATCGTCTGGGTGCTTGTGGGATAGATGAATAAACAGTAGACCCAGAAATCGGTTAGGCCCATGGAAGACCAGTTTCCCCCTCCATCAGTGCTCTTGAAGACGCCACCTCCTATCCCGACATAAATTGTCTGAGGATTCTGGGGATCGATGGCCAGAGATTGGACATATAGATTTGACAATCTGGTTGTTAACCCCTTGTTTATTTCCACCCAGCTCTCTCCTCCATCGGGGCTTTTGAAGACACCGCCACCAAATGTCCCCGCATATATTATCTGGGGATTCTGGGGATCAATTGCAAGAGAGGTCACATAAAGATTGGATAAACTGGTTGTTAACCCCTTGTTTATCTCCACCCAGCTTTCACCTCCATCGGTGCTTTTGAAGACACCAACAAATGTCCCGGCATAGATGATCTGGGGATCCTGGGGATCGATGGCCAGAGAGGAGGTATAAGGGTCCTCAAGCCCGTGGCTTTTCTCCACCCAGCTCTCTCCTCTGTCAGTACTTTTGAAGACGCCACCAAATGTCCCGGCATACATTGTCTGGGGGTTCTGAGGATCCATAGCAAGAGACAAGACATTTGGGCCCGATAAACCATTGTTCTTCTGGACCCAGCTTTTCCCTCCGTCAGTGCTCTTAAAAATGCCACCACCAATTGTCCCGGCATATATTGTCTCGGGGTTCTGGGGATCGATGGTTAAGGACCAGACATTTAGGCCGGACAAGCCATTGTTCTTCTGAACCCAGCTTTCACCTCCATCGATACTTTTGAAGACACCACCCCCGGGTGTCCCCCCGTAGATAGTCTTAGGGTCTTGGGGATCGATGGCTAAAGAGGCGGTAGAAGGGTTCACCAACCCGTTGTTTTTTCTTACCCAACTCTCTCCTCCATTCGTGCTCTTATAGACCCCCCTATTTGTACCGGCGTAGATGGTTTTAGGATTCTTGGGATCAATGGCCAGAGAGAAAACCCCTAGGTTTGCCACCCCATTGTTCTTCTCCACCCAGCTCTCTCCTCCATCGTTGCTCTTGAAGATCCCGCCTCCATCGGTCCCAGCATAGATGATCTGGGGATTCTGGGGATCAATAGCGAGAGAGGTGATGTAAGGGTTCCCCAGCCCGCTGTTTTTCTCCACCCAGCTCCCACCTGCGTTAGTGCTTTTGAAAACCCCAAAGCCATTGGTTCCCGCATAGATTGTCTGAGGATTTTGGGAATCGACAGCCAAAGAGGTGATGTAAAGGTTCCCCACCCCGCTGTTTTTCTCCACCCAGCTCCCACCTGCGTTAGTGCTTTTGAAAACCCCACTATCAGTACCGGCGTAGATGGTCTGCGGATTCTGAGGATCGATGGCTAAAGAGATGACCTCGTGACCAGTCAGACCGCTCGATGAATTAGCCCAGCTTTCCCCTCCGCTTATGCTTTTGAAGACACCATCGGGAGTACCGGCATAGATTGTCTGAGGGTTCTGGGGATCGATTGTTAAACAGTCCACAGAGCTGTCAGGCAGGCCACTGGAGGCCTTTGTCCAGCTTGCTCCTCCATTCGTGCTCTTGAAGATCCCGCCTCCATCGGTCCCAGCATAGATGATCTGGGGATTCTGTGGATCAATCGCTAAGCACCGGACACTCCCTCCATAAAGGGGCAACTGCTCCCAGTGGCCGTTATCACTTGAGGGAGCAGAAAGAGCAGTGCTACCACTAGACACAGGGGTAGTTGCGATTGCTAAGACAAAAACCAGCAAAGAACAAATGAAAAGTTTTTCCCACTTAATTCTTAACATTCTTCCCCTCCTTTGTACTTCAATAGCAGCCTCCAAATATTTGGTTCTCTCCTGCCTACTTCAAACCAAATTGTAAAACAAGGAAGAACAAGAGGCTATGATCCCGTTAAATTTCCGTTTTTTTAAATCAACTTTGGACTGTTTTCGGTTTTCTCGCCTGGATGTTCTTCTTTTGGCAATTTTCAATTGGGGGTCGGGCAAGGAGAAAAAATAGGAACAATTTTTTAACCCCGCATGCCCCCTCAAAGACCCAAAAAATCACTGGTTTCGCATCCTTACTTGAAATATGCTTGTTATATTGGCCAAACTCAAACTTCATCGTTTCATAGCTAATTATTGGTCACCACGATTACTTCCTGGGTCTCTTCTATCCATCCAACCCTGGCGCCAAGAGCCTCAGAAACGAATCTCAAAGGAATCATCGTTCGCCCAGGACTAAGAATAAAAGGTGTAACTTTTGGATTTTGAGGGTCAATTTGGATGCTTTTACCGTTAAGCCGAGCAATAGAGCTACCAACCCACAGTTCCACCGTGGCTGTATGCGTATTCTGATAGGGGTATTCATAAGATCGGGAAGCTGTTAGGGTCACTTTCTGCTCTTTCCCTTCCCATTCAGCTTTCCAACCCAGTTCCTCAGAGAGAAAACGCAGAGGAATAAATGCCCTATTTTCCATAATTGTGGGGGTCACATCCATCAATTTCTCCACTCCATTTGAAAAATAAGCCTTGCTGCCAATTTTAAAATCCAAGATTTTGCCAGTCCTAGAGGGGGAAATTTGGTTGGGATTTTTTAGAGTAGCTTTATTGCCCAGAAGTTTATAGATAGCGACCGCAACCTCTGCCCGGGTCATCGAGCCCTCCGGGAAAAAAGATCCGTCGGGATAACCTTCCATGAAACCTCCAGAAGTACAAGCCCTAATGACACCCAAGTATTTAGCCCACCGCGGGTCTTTTAAATCCCAAAAGGTTAGAGCAGCCTGTTTATTTTCTGCAAGTCCAAAAGCGCGAACGGCCATTTCACAGAACTGAGCCCTTGTTACATTATCCTGCAAATGGAGGCGTCCGGCTTCATCGGGTTGGATAATACCAGCCTCCAGGGAGGCATTAATTATTGGAAAGGTTGAGGCCTCAGCTAAAGAGGGCCAAGCCGCCCCGGTAATTGGAAACCCGTCATTGCGGCAATCAGCAAACTTAAAACCCGCATAGGGAAGATAGTTTTGGGCTGCGATAGGGTCACCATACCAGAGGGGAGAGACCTCTGTGCTGTTTTCCAGGAATTCCTTGGGCAGGGATAGGGCGAGCCAACAAGCTACATCGTAAATCTTGGCCTTTTCCTCAGGCTCAAAGTTTCCCGGGTTGGTTGAAATCAAAATCAACGAATTTTGCTCGAGCAAACTCTTTACTGGTTGAAAAGCCCAGTAGCTGTCCTTCAGGTCGGGAAACCCATCTAAAGGGGAGGAAAACAAGTAAGCAAAGAAGCGACGACTATTGTCCTCGGGAAGGGGACCGCGAGTGACATGCTTGGTAACGGGTATTTTAAACCGGATGCAAATTGGACAATCCCAATAATACGCCTTTGGGTTATATTGTCTCCAAATGAAGTTTACGTATTGGTGGCCCCCACCTTCCAATTCCAACATCACTGAGACCCAAACTCCACTGAACAGCTGTGTCACGGTCCGGCCCCTGCAATCCGCACAACCGTACATGGGGCAAAAAATTTCATCATGATAGGCCAGAAACTCCACATAACCATCTTGCTCTTTCAAGCCATGATCCTTTGCTTTAGCCGGATAGCTCTCCCACTTTTCAATTCTCAAGGTAATATCCTTGATCGGCAGAGTATAAGGGAGAATGCTAGAAAGAGGCGTTGCTCCACCGGATGGAAGTGCGAGGGGCGTAGGGGTAGGTGATATTGGTGGCTTTATGGCTAAGACGGAGCAATTCTGGAAAACCAGTCCCAGGCTCAGGACAATGGCAAATATCACCAACCCCCTCTTCATATCACTTCTCCCTCATCCTCGCCAAGAATACCGCGGTTTGAGCCCTCGTGGCCGGGCTGTTAGGCTCGAATTTGAAAGCACCCCCTTCCTCCAGGACGATATTGGGATCGGGAATCTTCACTATTCCCTGAGCTAAAGCGGTCTCCACATAGGGGGTAAACCAGGCATCGGCCTGGCAGTCGCTGAAGTGGAATTCTGTGGGTGTCCCTGTCTCCCACTTTTTTCCTCTCACGATCACCGCCATCTCCTCGGCTTTTGTCACCTGGCCGTCGGGTTTGAAGGTCCCATCGGGATAGCCCTTGATCAGACCAGCTTTGACTGCCCCTTCCACGTAGGAGTAGGCCCAGTGATCCTTGGGCACATCTGGAAAAGTGGGGTTCTCCGGCTTCTCTTCCTTCAGCCCCAAAGAGAGCAAAGCCATCTTGGCGAACTCCGCCCGGGTAACCGGATTTTCCGGCTTGAAGGTGCCATCGGGGTATCCCTTGATGATTCCGGCCTGAACAAGGTCAAGGATCGCGGAAGAGGCCCAGTAGTCGGAAAGGACATCAGAAAAACTAGTGGGTCTGCTTTTGTCCCCAATGGCGTATAATTTATCTGCACAAATATATAGCACCCCGTTTGCACCTAACGCTGGAGAGGAGAATCCATATTCTCCACCAAAATCAAGTTTCCAATTTAATGAACCATCGGCGTTCAGCGCATAGAGGAACCCGTCTGCGGAAAAAACATAGATTGTTCCTTTTGCATCTACAATAGGAGCTGACACCACAGCATATCCAGTTTCAAATTTCCATTTTAGTCTGCCATCTTGGCTTAAAGCATAAATAAAGTGGTCGTGCGACCCAACGTAGATACTACCATCAGGACCCAATGCTGGCCCGGAAAGGATAATACTCTTAGTCAGAGGACAGCTCCATTTTAGGTCCCCTTTGGAAGTAAGGGCAATTACGCTAGACCCGACACCAGAAGAAGATCCAATATAAATGGTCCCGTCTTTCGCTACAGCAACTGAATGCTCTGAAGGGGCAGGATAAAACCAGGCTTTTGTGCCGTCAGGACGAATAGCACATAGTCCCCACTCGCGATACTTTTCTCCACCCCTTGATACCTCTTCACTATTCGCCACATAAATGGTGTCGTCAGGGCCTACTGTTGGGGAGAAAGAATAGACATCCAAATCTATTTTGAAATCCCACCTTTTGGACCCGTCAGTATTTATTGCATATAAGTATCCATCCTCAGACAAAACCAGTATGGTACCGTCGGATAAAAAGGAAGGGGAAGAGTATCCAAATGGACTTTTAGCGGTGAAAGTCCATTTTTTGGATCCATCAGGGTTGACGGCATAGAGGTTATTGTCTCTTGAACCGATGTAAATTGTTCCATCTTTTCCAATCGCAGGAGAAATAGAACCGATGTTATAGCCAGTTGCAAATTCCCATTTTTTACTACCATCCGGGTTTACAGCATATAAGTTGTAGCCTGAACCAAAATAAATTGTGCCATTTGGGCCAATAACTGGTGCCCGGCTTTCAGGTGGTTGGCTAGTGCTAAACGTCCAAAGTACCTCAGGTTGGGCTGGGCCTACAAATGAACTAAGACCCGTGTGAGCAGGATCGTGGTGAAAAACAGGCCAAGAAGAGTTGGGGTTTTGAGCTAAAATCCAAGGGGATGGAAAATTTACCAAAGCAAATAACAACAGACTAATTACAACAAGCTTTCCCCGTTTCATCGCATAACCTCCCAAAATACTATTAAATAAATTATATTACATTACATGAAATTACAATGGTAGTGTCAAGACTTTTGATTCCATGAAAAGGTAGCCTCCCATGCTACTCTTTTTTGGAGTAGGAGCAGCAACAAAAGGAGGCTGAAATTATGTTACATGCAGGGATGGACATGCACAAGCTTTTC
>Ga0315298_1011602_pt1 | contig 10297 bp, 3 predicted proteins | sample WHS_1_MG_FD_203077 | JGI IMG/M metagenome (GOLD analysis project Ga0315298, IMG submission 203077) | Extremophilic microbial mat communities from Washburn Hot Springs, YNP, Wyoming, USA - WHS_1_MG | ecosystem: Environmental > Aquatic > Thermal springs > Hot (42-90C) | place: USA: Wyoming...
GTCGGCGTGGACAATCCGGGCCCAGTCTTGCTGCCAGGGTTCGACCTGACGTGATGGCTGGCTGGCTGTTGGGGAAGATCTGGCGAGAAGCCACTGGGCGTGCTGATCGGCTTCGAGCCAGAGCCCGAGCTGTGCGGCGGCTCGGGCGGCCAGTACGCGGTAATCGGCGCGGCCGGGGTCGTGCGCGAGCAACTGCAACGAGAGTTTCAGGGCATCCTCGTAGCGTTCCTCCTGCCAGGCGTTGGTCGCGTCGAGCCAGGCCTGCTGCTCGTCGAAATCGGGTCGGGTGCCGGCCGACGGCGTTGCAGCCGGTTGCGTTTCGGCCAGGCGCGGCTTGACGCCGAGGTGCGTGACGGGCCGGCTGTGCACCTGCTGATCGGGCGGTGCGGGGCCGACTTCCTCGAAGCGAATATCGTCGTACCAGCAGGTGCCCTCGGGCCAGTACGCCCACAGCGTGATCCGCAGGTACTCGATGCGGTGCTGGAACGGGCTGAACTCGCCGGTGGGCCTGATTTCGAAGTCGAGGTTGAACGGCTGCCAGTCGGGCGCCGGGTCGATCTCCTTGCGCATCTGGTAGACCACGTCTTCGGCGGTCTCCTGGCGGCCCTTCGTCCGGCGGGTAATCGTGGCGTACCCCTTGACGAAGACGATCATCTTGGGGCCGGCGGATTTCGTATAGCCCGTACAGCGATACCGGGTGTTCGGCTTGACCGGGATCTTCGGGCTGACGAGATCCGTCCCGTAGGTTGCCATCAGGTCCTTGTCGCCGGTCATCTCGATGACCCAGCCGCGCGGGCCGCCGACGTTTACTCGTTTGACGTTGTCGGGGTGTTTCGTGGTCCAGCCGGCGGGGAGCCGACCGGCGGGGTCGGCCTGGTCGAAGGTGCCGTTCGGGGCGAGGTTGGCGGTGGGGCGGGAGTCAGGCACCTGTCTTGCAGGGGACGCGGCGGCACACGCAGGTGCGCACAAGAGCACAAGGATGAAGATCGTTCCTAAGCAAATACAAGATTCCTCGGCCCTGGAAGGCGTGGTCCACGAGCAGGCTCCCGTATGGGCCTCGGAATGACAGGCGAGGCATGCCGCTGGGCGCCCGTCCCGCCTGGGGCGTGTCATGGCTGTGTAGCGGGTGTGTTGAGTTTGGTTTCGCATTGTTTGATCTTCTCGGCGGCCTGGGCGAAGAACTCGCTGCGGGTGAAGTCCGCGCGGATCCTCTGGAGCTGCACAAGCGCCTCCTGGTAACGACCCGTCGCCATGAGGCAGTTGGCGTGCAGCCAGAGGGCCTCGGGGACGAACACGGCGCGGGGCGCGACCTGCTGTGCCAACGACAGGTATCGCACGGCTTGCGGGCCGGGCTGCTCGACGAACAGCACCTTGCCCCGCAGGAAGATTGTGTGGCCGTCCAGCTTGGCGGACGGCAGTTCGTCCTCCCACTGATCGAGCGTCTTGCAGGCCCACTCGAATTCGCCTCGTTCCAGGAAGTCCTCGACCGAATACGGGTAAATGCCTTCCTTGGCCGTCTCCTCGGGTTTGGCCAGCGGGCGAGCGACGATCCGTTCGGCTTGCTTGTAGCGGGCCGCCGCCGTGTCGCGATCGCCGGTCAGCAGGGCAAGATCGCCCGTCGCCACGAGCACCGGCCGGGCGAGGTCCTTGGGCAGGTCGTCGACGGACAGCGGCGTCGCGGGGGAAGTCGCACGGGCGGGCTGGCTGGCTGAGGGCGGCTCCAGCAGGGCGATGTGCCTGGGCGGATCCTGTTGAGCCAGACGGGCCGACAGGACGAGTCCTCGCAGGACATCCTCGGCGGCAGGGTAATCACCGATCTCCCAGGTAAGCACGCGGGCGCGTTTCAGCAGGAGGTCCTGGCGGGCCTTGGCGTCCTTGGTGCCGGCGATCGCGCGGGCCAGCAGGCCGTCGGCTCGGCTCGGGTCGTACTGCTTGCTGGACAAGTACGCCTGAGCGGCGGCGGCGGCCAGTCGCGGCGCCGCGGCCGAATCGCCGAAACGTTCGAGGTAGGCGGTCGCGGCCTTTCCCAGTTCGTCCCACCGTTCCAGGTGCCGCCAGAACTCGGCATAGGCCTCCAGGTCATCCCGTTGCATCCTGGCGACATCGTACCCCGCTGCGTTCTGCACGTACTGTTTCTCATTTCCATACTGGAATTCGCCGGCCTGGACGTCGATCTTGAAGATCGGCGGGCTGCATCGGACGGTGTCGCGGTTGCCGCGGTTGTCGGTGACGGTCAGTTCGATCTGGGGCCGGCCGGCGCGGAAGTAGACGTGTCGGAGGTTGCCGCCGACGCCGGTCAGGCCGTCGCCGAAGGACCATTCGCGGCCGGTGATTCTGCCGGTGGCACACAGACTTCGGTCGGTGCATTGCACCAGCGCGGCCTGCTGGTCGTCGCTGTCGCGGACCCACCAGGTGTTGACGACCTGCACCTCGGCGAGGGCGAAGAGCGGCTTCTTGCGGGCCTGGTAGCCGGCGACGGTCGCGGGACGGACGCTGAGCCACCGGTCCGGCGGGATGGCGGAGAAGTGGTCCTGGCCGGGGGGCCTCCAACCCATGAAGGCCATCGTCGGGCCGATCATCTGCTCGTGGTAGTATTCGACGCGAGCCAAGCCGGGCTGCAGCGTGATGCGGCCGTTACGCTGGCCCCGGCCGGCGCCTCGCCAGTCGTGCGGGCCGGGCCAGTCGAGGATCGTTCTGCCGTTGACGACGATCCAGCTGCCGTCGTCGCTGGCGGAGCAGAAGGCGTATTCACCCGGCTCGTCGATCTGAAGGTACCCGTTGTAGTAGCTGATAAACTCGGTGCTCTCGCCGAAGGGGTTGAATCCGTCGCTGATGGCGCGTCGGAAGCCGGCGCCTTCGAGTGCGGAGCGGGCCGCGAGCTGCTTCAGGTCGGCCAGGGTCTTCGGCTCGACCGGCTGGGCCTTTCGGTAGACACGCAGGAGCAGGCCGCGGCGGATCTGCCAGTGGGAAGGGTCCTCCGGTTGGATGGGCTCGGATGGGGCGGGCAGGTTCGCCAGTTGTTTCTTGACGTCCTCGAGCTGCTTGACGACCTGCTGGACGGCGCGGGCCACGTCGGTCAGGGCGGTCTCGGCGACCTGGCCGGAGGCCTTGGCGGCATCGGCCTGGGCCCGCAGCTGCTCGAGTCGCCGTTCGAGGCCGCGCTGCTGGACCGTCAGGTTCTGTCGCAGCTGGAGGACCCTCTTTCGCTCGTTGCGGACTTCGGCAGCCTTGGCGGCGGCGGCGCCGGTCTGGCGCGACGTGTCAAAGGCCTGAGCACGGGTATTTCCGTAGTACAGGTGTACGGTGGCGGCCTCGTCCGGCGGGGCACGGAAGGCCAGGAGCGTCTTGTACTGCGGGTCGTGGTGGACGATCTCGAAGGGGACGGGCTGGCCGGCGACGTCGATCAGGCGCAGGTCCCGGCCGGTGTCGGTGGTGCGGTCGGCAAGAATGACGGTGGTGAACGCCACATCGCCGGGGCCGGCGGGGCAGTCGATGCGGACCCGATACGGCCAGTTGGGGTTCCACCAGTCGGAGGTTTGGGCACGGGCGGCGGGCGGCGCGAGGATCAGCCCGAGAAGGAAGAGCACGCCCGCAAACAGCGCGGGCGTGTCACCCGGAGTCGGGGGTCGGGGCTCGGGGCTCGGGCGTCGGGTGTCGGGCGTCGTGGGCAAGGGCTGAAAGGGTGAATGCTCGTTACTCATTACTCGTTACTCATTACTCATCACTCGCCACAGCCGTTCATCCTTTCGACTCGCTCAGCTGCAGGAAGTATCGGCGGACGGCCTGCTCGTACTCCTGCGGCACCGGTTCGTCCATCGCGTCGAGGATGCGGCGGCCCTGGTTGGCGTCGCGCTGGGCACGGTCGACGCGTAGGGCGGCCTCGCGGGCGGCGAGATCGCCGGCCATCTTCAGATTCTGTAGCACCATCTGCTGCCGGGCGAACATGTCGGCGTAGCGGCCGTCGACGGCGGCTTGCTCGGCCTGCTTCATCCGTTCGATCCCGCGCTCCAGGTCCTCCGACGGCAGGCGGAGCTGGCGGGCTTGGCCGGCGACCTTCTCGGCCTTCTGGCGGATGCGTTGCTGCCAGTCGCGCATGAACTGCATGTCGCGCATCAGCGGCGGCGGGCTGGCGCCCTGGAGGCCTTCCTGGCCCGAGCCGCGGGCCTTGCCGCCGCCGGTGGCCCCGCCCGCCGCCATCTGCTGCAACTCCTTGACCACGCCCTGCTCGTAGGGATCATTGGTGATCCGTGTCGGGGTCTTGCGGCCGGGCAGACCCTTGGCGACGTCGCTGACCAGCTGGCCTTGGCTGCGGCCGGATCGGCCGTCGCCGGATCGCCCGGACAGTTCGTTGTTCTCGGGCAGCTGGTTGCCGGTCTTGCCGACGGCGCTGAAGTTGCTGATGGGTCCGTCGGAGACGGCCCAGCCGGCGGCGGAGATGGAGTCGGCCCAGGCGCTGGTGACGTCCTCGGCGGCGTCGTTGAGTTCGTCCTGCTGCTCGATCAGGTCTCCGATCAGGTCGCTGAGTTCGTCGGGCAGTTCGGGCATGGGGATTTCGGGCTGATCGAGCGGCTCCTCCATCATCCACTTGATGTGGTCGGGGGAGTTGGGCAGCCACATCTCCATCTCTTCCTTGAGCGACTCGGCCAGTTCGCGGCCGGCCTGTTCGCGCGGGACGGCCAGCGTGATCAGCGGGGGCGTGAGGTTCTTGCTGGCCTCCTCGATCTGCTCGACCATCTGCTTGTAGTCGTTGGCGATGGTGCGGTCGGCGAAGCCCTGCTCGGTGAGTTTGTTGATGTCCTTGACCGAGTCGGTGAAGATCTGGTCCCACTTGTCCTCGGTCCCCTTGAGCTGCTCGAGCTTCTGTTTGTCCTTGTCGGTCAGGTCTTCGCCCTTGCGGACGAGTTCCTCGGTGCCCTCGATGACCTTGTCCTGCTCGGGTATGAACTCGCGGAGCTTCTCAAGTACGTCGCGGATGTTCTTGAGGGCCTGCTCCTTCTCGGCGGGGGTCAGTTTCTCCAGGGCCTGCTGCGCCTTGTCGGCGGCCGCCAGCGACTTCTCGATCTGGCCGATCAGCTCTTCAAGCCGGGCGATAATCTCATCCATGATCTTGAGGATCGGAGGCTTGAGCGGATAGCGCTGCTGGTAGGCGCCTTCGTATTTGTCGAGCGACTGGGTGGCCTGGAGCATCGGGCCGTCCGCCAGGCTTGTCAACACTTCGAGGGCGGTCTGCATCGGCCGGAGGGCCTTGCGCTGCTGGTCGATGACGGCCATGGTCAGGTCGCGGACCTGCTGCTGGCGGCTGCGGATCGGCGGGATCTGGCGGTCCATGTCCAGTTCGGTTCGGTTCTGCCGCTGGAGGGCGAGGATCCGCTGGAGGGCCTGGAGGAGCTGACGGGCCTGCAACAGGAGGACGGACTCGTCGCCGGCGCCCTCGACGACGGTGATCGACCAGGTGCGGCCGACGCCGACATTCGGAGCCGGCGGACGATTGTCATAGGTGACCGCGCGGTACAGGAGCAGGTCGTTGACTTTCAGGTTCCAGCCGGCCAGGGCCAACTCCGTCTGGACAGCTTGATGGCGGGCAGTGCGGTCGGAGACGGTCCAGGCCTGCGCGTCCTTCCAGTCGCCGGCGCCGGCGCGGACCTGAAGGACGATCCGGGACAGGCCGACGTCGTCGTCCGCCTCGATCGTCAGGGGCACGGTGGCGTCCCGCGGAAGGGACAGTTCCCGGCCGGGCCTGGGGATCGAGACGACGGGCGGTTGATCCGGCTCGGCGATCAGGGCGTAGCGGGGCGGGTCGAGGTTGGCGAGGCCCGCCACGTCGGTCAGATTGATGGTGTATGTGGTGCTGCGGACCAGTTCAAAGCGCGCGGTCGCATGGCGGGCGTCGTCAGCGCGGATGGTCAGCGGCACAGCGGTGCCATCGGCCATGGCGAGCTTGCCCTTGGCCAGTGGCAGAGAGGAGGTCAGCTGGATCTCGACAATGGAGCCGGCAAGGGCGGTGATGTCGCCCTGGCCGGGCTTGAGCGGTCGTGGAGCGCCGCCCGCGTAGACCGGCCGGGTGACGACGGCCTGGAGCTGCTCGATCCGCGGACGGTACTGCACGCGGACGTGATAGGTGGGGCTGAGGCTGCGGTCGGCGCGGACGCGATAGTCCAGCGGCTCGCGGACGCCGGCGAACAGGTGGGTAAAGCGGTGACCGCCGGCGGCGGTCATAGGCGTACCCGTCCAGTCGAACTGGCCGATCCGGTACTCGATGGTGACCTTGCCCGCGGGTCGGCCTTGCGGCGACGGCCGAACCGTCGCCTCGATCGCCAGCGGCTGGCCTTCGACAACCTGGACATCGCCGGGTGTTACAGACGGTTCGGTCGCCACCAGGTGCGAAGGAGGCTGAAGCGGGTGCAACAGTCGGCCGATGGCGTTGGCGGTCCAGGCGGGCCAAATGGCGGCATATGCCAACATGAGTAATGCAAGGGCGCCGGACACGATGCCCGCTCGCCGGACCGGCCGCCAATCCACCGCGCCGGGCACCGTAGCCAAGTGCAGGTGGCCGGCATTCTCGATGACGGCAGCGTAGGCGGTGGCATTGAGATCCGCCAGGCCGCCGGCCAGGAACTGGACGGCGTTGATCAGCCGATCGCAGCTGCCAGGGGTGCGTGCCTCGTACATCAGGGCAAGACGGTCCGCATCCGGGGGACTGATGAGCAGGTGATAGAGGAACCACATGGCGACAACGGCCCCCGCCGCCAGTATTGCCATCCACCCCAGCAGCAGTTGTCCGCGGCCAAGCATCAGGGCGTTATCCAGTACGACCATCGCCAGCAGCCAGGCCAGCGAGACGGCCGCGCCCGCCAGCGCCCAGCTCGCGGCCTGCCGGACCTGCCACCGCCGCCGAATCGCGGTGATGAACGAGTCAATATGTTGTTCGGCCTGCGTCATTGTCAGCTCACCGGGCTGAACCTGTTGCTGCCCTGTCATGGTTAGCAAGCGAAGCATCTCGCCGTTCGGATGGGTTGAGATTCTTCGCTGCGCTCAAAATGACAGTCTCATACCAACCTGTTCCTTCTTCTCAAGAACCATTCCGTGCAGAGCACTCCCAGGAATATCGTAGCGAGGGCCGGGTGGTGCCACAGCTCGTACTGCCGGACGCGGGTCAGCTGCACCGGCTTTCGCGGCAGGGCCTTGGCCCACGCCTCGATCTGATCGGGCGGCACGGCTTGTCCGCCCGTCTGCTGGGCGACCTGTGCCAGCCACTGTAAGTTGGGCCGCGGGTCGAGCATCTCCGCGTCCGGGCGGTCCACCTGCACCGTCACCGCCTGCGACTGCGAGAGCCACTCGCGGCCGGCCTGCTCGTCGAGCGGCGACGCGGGCGGTTCGGCGGCCACGACGAGGTCCCAGCGGCCCGGCCGGGAGGCACCGATCGTGCCGCGATATCGGCCGCCGCCCAAGTCGGCCAGCGGGACGTTCAGGCGGGTGCCCCTCTCGTCGACGGCGAAGGCGTTCACCTGCCAGCCGTTTGCGGTCGGGGTGGCGGTCGAGTCACCCACCGGCTGAGAGGTCACGGCCTGGGAGCCGGCCGACTGGGTCTGCGGGGCTTTGCGCGGCGCGTGCAGCGAGACGTTCAGCTCGATCGTCTGGCCGATCTGGTATCGCAAGCGATCGGTCGAGGCGAACAGCTGCTGAGGCGGCTCGGCATCGACGCCGGCCAGCCATCGGACGATCTGCCCCCAGAACCGCGTGTAGAACGCCGTGTCGCCGGTGTAGCCGCCGACCACCGTCCGCCAGCGCCAGGTCGTGTCGACCGCGAAAACCATCGTTCGGCCCGTGCCGACCTGCTGGGCGATCATCACGGGCAGGCCCTGGGAGCCGTCCGGCGCTGTGGCGGCCGGGTCGACCGCGAGGACCTGGGCGCCGGGCTTGACGCCGGCGATCCTGCTGCAACCGGCCAGCGGCGGCAGGGCCTGGAAGAACGCCGTGTCGCGGATGCGGTCGCCGGTCAGGTGGAAGATCGGGCAATCGCGGCCGATCTCGGTCAACTGGAGCTGGAACGGCTGCTCGATTTGCGGGTTGGCCGAGGCGCTGAACTCGACGGGCAGGATCTCCCGCAGATCGCTGCGGCCGAAGCCTTCGGGTCCGAAGCTGTGGTAGCCGCCGGTGATCAGCACGGCTCCCTGTCGATCGGTCACCCAGGACCGCAGGGCACGGACCTCCTGGGCGGAGAAGTAGCTTGCCTCGACGTCGCCGAGGACCACGACGTTGATGTTGGCCAACTGCTCGGCCAGCAGCAGGCCCTGCGAGCCGCGGTCGGCGCCGGCGCGGGCGGTGCGGATCGAGGAGATTACGTTGATGTCAGGGTCCTGCGTGAGGGCCTCGCGGACGAACTTGCTCTCCCAGCGGAGCACGCCGTCGACCAGCAGCACCGTCAGCGGTTTGGCGCGGACACTCAGCGGGAAGGACTGCCGATTGTTCTGGAGGTTCGTCTCGCCAGGCAACGCGCCGAGCTGCACGGTCAGTGTCAGGTCGCCGGGGCGCCGCGGCACGAACTCCAGCAGCGTCCTGCGCACCAAATCGCCGGCCTGCCAGTCGATCGTTCGGGAGGCCAGCACCCGCGCGCCGTCGAGGATCGTGATCGGCACGCGTGCTGCCGGGGTCTGGCCGGTCGCGGTCAGGTCGATCATCGCCTGGACCGTATTGCCCACGCGGGCGTGACGATTGGCGGAGACGGCTTCGATGGCCAGATCGGGCGGGCCCGCCAGCTGCGCCAGCGGGGCCGCTACGGGCGTCGTGTGCACGGGCAGGCGGAGCTGGTCGAGGCCGGCCGGGACGGGCTCATCGGCCACCTCCGCCCCATCGGAAAGCAAAAGAATGCCCGCCGTGCCAGTGTTCGGCGCCAGGGGCTGCTGCGACCGGATCAGGTCCTGCTGCACGCGAAGCAGCGTCCGGGTCAGCGGACTGCGCGGAGCCGTCGGCTGGGACGGCAACTGCGACGGGTCGAGCGGGCGGCCTTCGACGTCATAGACTCGCACGTCCAAGTCGTCCCGCACTGCCGGCATGATTCGCTTGTTCAGCAGTTCAGTCGCGCGGGCATAGCGCGAGACACCGGTACCTGGGTCCACGCTGCCGGCCGCGGGCCGGCTCATCGACTGGCTGTCATCCAGCACGACGGCCAGGACGGGTTTGCGATCGACGGTTTGTTCCTGTCGGCAGGAGGGGTGCAGAAGGGCCAACATCAGGCAGGCGATGGCGGTCAGCCGGCAGGACAGCAGGGTCAAACGCGTGCGGAGGGCGTACTGGCGCCAGCGCAGGCCCAGGGTGTAGGCCAGCACGACGGCAGCGATGCCGATCAGCAGCGCCAGCGCGCCCGTTGCGCCGAGGCCCTGAGGCTCGAACACCATCGCGGCCAGTAATGTCCCCGTATACGCCATCAATCGTTCCTGCTCACAACAGTCTTGCGATCTTCAAAGCCTCCTGCGATCTCGCTCGCGTCTTTGGCTTGCGGGTTGCGGTTGGCGATGAGCGGCTCGACGGCCACGATCGCCAGCACGGCCCAGAGCAGCGCGTTCCAGATGCCGGTGCTGGGCGGCGAGGTACGTAGCGCCGAGGTCAGCCGAGAAACCGCCACGCCGCCTGGACCTTCGCCAGGGCTGCTCAGGTCCACAACGGTCGGCTGCCAGCGGCCCGCGAGCTGCACGGCCTGGTCCAGGTCCAGTACGTCGCAGCTGGACTCGCGCCGCGAGGCGTTGACCGCGATGATCTCGTCACCGACGGAACCGGTCGCCGGCTCGACCCGGTACAGGCCGACCTGATCGGCGAGGTCGGCGGATACGTAAGCGGTCGGTCGGCCCCCGGTGAGTTTGACCTGGGCGGTGACGAGCGATCCGTCCGGACGGCGGACCTTGGGCGGCTGATCGCCGCTCCGCACGGTCGCGCCCAGCAGAAGGTCCCGGCAGACGGCCTGGTCGGCGACGAGAGATGTCCCGCCGGCCAAGTGACTGACCAGCGAGCTGACCAGCGGGATGAACGCTCGCCGCACGGGCCAGTCGGTCCAGGAGGGCTTGGGAACCGTGCCGATGAGGATCACGCGGCCCTGGCCATATCGGCGCTCGACGATCAGCGGCAACGGACCGTCGATCGACGCCAGGACCCAGCCGTCGCGCGGCGAAAGGCCGTAGGCCTGGTAGATGTTGATTCCGGCGAGGGCGCCCCGCAAGGCGCCCTGGAACCTGGCAAACAGCGGGTGATCCATCTCGGCCTGGACGAGGTGCATCGGCTCACCGGCGCCTTCGGCCCCCAGGCG
>Ga0315298_1011604_pt1 | contig 10295 bp, 7 predicted proteins | sample WHS_1_MG_FD_203077 | JGI IMG/M metagenome (GOLD analysis project Ga0315298, IMG submission 203077) | Extremophilic microbial mat communities from Washburn Hot Springs, YNP, Wyoming, USA - WHS_1_MG | ecosystem: Environmental > Aquatic > Thermal springs > Hot (42-90C) | place: USA: Wyoming...
CCGCCTCCCCGGCCCCGACGATGCATGCGGGGAGTCGAGGAACGCCTGCGGAGGTTCCTGGGGCATTGGCCTTCCCTGCCGTATCTCCTGGGCATGGCCGTCATCCTCGCCGCACTCTACTGGCCAGCTGTGACGATGCAGGGCGTTTTCTTCGTGGGCGACATCTTTCGCCTGAACTATCCCGCCCGCGCGGTTTACGCCCGTGCGCTCGTCGCCGGCCGTGTGCCCTGGTGGACGCCCGACGCCCTCGCCGGCTACCCTATCCTGGCAGAGGGCCAGACGGGCGCGTACTACCCGCTGAACCTGTTCCTCTACCGCTGGCTGCCTCTGCCGGCGGCGTTGAACTACTCGGTGCTCCTCTCCTTCTGGATCGCTGGCGCCGGCTTGTTCATGTACGCCCGCGCCCTGGGCCTGCGCCGCGGGCCTGCCTTCCTGGGTACCTGTGCCTTGATGCTGGGTGGCTTTCTGCCCGCCCACCTGACGCACATGAATATGGTGGCGGCAGCCGCTTGGCTGCCTTGGCTACTCTGGGCGGTGGAGCGCGCCACCCAGACCCATCGCTGGCGGTTGTGGGCGCTGGCCGCAGGCTTTTTCGGCCTGCAGGGGCTGGCAGGCCACCCCCAGGTCATGTGGCTCTCGGCAGCCCCTGCTGCGGCCACAGCCCTCGCCGGCCCCCTGGCCGGGGCACAGGGCCGCCCGAGAGTTGGCCGCCAGCTCGGCCAACTGGCCGCTTGCTGTGGTGCGCTCGCGGGGGGAGCCGCGTTGGCAGCCGCCCAGCTTCTCCCTACCCTGCAGCTGACAGTCCTCTCGCAGCGGGCGCATCCCCTCACTTTCGAGTTCTTTACCTCGTTCTCCATGCCGCCCAGCGACTTGCTGCGCCTGGTGCGACCATTCACTGGCAATCCTTACCCAGCCGTCTCGCAGGAGACAGTAGGATACGTCGGGTTGCTTCCCCTCCTCTTAGCCAGCCTCGCCCCCCTGGTACGGCGTGGCCGGCTGACCGCCTTCTGGCTCATCGCAGCAGTGCTCGGCTTGTCGTTGGTGTTGGGCCACTTCAACCCAGCCTACCGCCTGCTGTGGCACGTGCCACTGGTGAACAAGTTCCGCGTGCCGGCGCGCTACCTTCTGTGGGTGGACCTTTCCATCAGCGTGCTGGCAGCTGCAACGGCCGATTCGCTCCTGTCGCTGGCCCGACCTGCTGCCACGCACCGGCGGGCGTTGGCGCCAGGGGCAGCCCTCTCGCTCAGCGCGCTGGCTGCGCTGTGGAGTGCCCGGTTGCCCCTCGAACAGTTGCTCATAAGCTGGCGCTGGCTGCCGCTGGCATGGCTCGGAGCAGCGCTGGCCCTCCTCCTGGCCCTGCGCTGGCACCCGCCGGCGCGGTCGTGGCTGGCCGCGCTTTTGGCCCTGGCTGTGGCCGACCTGGCAGCGTTCGTAGCCGTGCACAACCGCACCTACAATGCCATCATGCCCCTGGCCGAGTTCCAACGCACGCCCGAGGCGGTATCCTTCCTGCGGGCTAGTGCTGGACCGGGCCCCTACCGAATCTATACCGACGAACAGACAGTGCCCGACCTGCCAGTAATGCGCGAGTCCCTCTACCCCAACATCCAACTGCTCTTCGGCATCGAGAGCGCCAATGGCTACTACCCGCTGGTGCCCGACCCCCAGGAGTGGCTGCGCAACAGCCTCTCGGCGCGCCTGCTCGACCTCCTGAACGTACGCTACATCCTTGTGCCGCAGCAACTCCCCTCTGAGGGACCAGCCGACGTGTTCATCGTCGAGGACCGCTTCGCTCGCTCGCTGGCCGGCCGCGCCTTCGACATTGCGCCACAGCAGGTGGCCGCCCTGGAGGTGGAGGGGTTCGTGCTGCACGCGGAGGGCCTGGCGCACGGTTCGCCGGTGGCCCGAGTCATCCTGGGTGGGGCAGGTGGCCAGGAGGCGGCGTGGACATTGCGCCTGGGCGCGGAGGTCGCCGCCTGGAACGACGCTCGCAGCCCTAGCCCTGCCATCGTGCGCACCTGGCCCATGCGTTTCGAAGGGGCGCCAGGCGGCCTTGGCCGCACCTACCTGGCGCGTCACACCCTAGGCGCCCCCATCGAGGTGACCCGAGTCGAGGTGCAGGCACTCATCCCTCCGCCCGACCTGCGGCTGGAGCGCCTGCGCCTGCTGGACCCCAACGGCGGCAGCCAGTCGCTCCCCGCGGCCGTCGGCGAAGGCGACCACGTCCTGGTCTATTGTAGCCCCGGCGTCGCCATCTACCGTAACGAAGGCGCTGGGCCGCGCGCTTTCTTGGCCTACCGAGCACGCATGGTCTCTTCGGACGAAGAGGCTTATCCCCTGCTCGTTGCGCCAGGGTTCCAGCCCCATCAGCAGATTCTGCTCCACGCGGGGCTAGCTCTCGAGAGCACAGGCAGAGCAGGCGACCACGTGAGCATCGAGCGCTACGACCCCGACTATGCCAGGCTGCGTGTCGTCACAGGCACGTCGGCCTACCTGGTGCTGGCTGATAGTTACTACCCCGGCTGGCAGGCACGCATCGACGGCCAGCCAGCCGCGATTTGCCGGGCCGATGTGGCCCTGCGCGCCGTGCGGGTCGAGCCCGGCGAGCACGTCGTCGAGTTCTCCTTTGCGCCTCAGGGCTGGTATGCCGCCGAGCTGGCCACGGTGGTGGGCTGGACGGCGCTGGTGGCGCTGGCGGTGCTGCGGCGCTAGAACGCCTCCGTAGACCTGAAATGTGGCGCGGCAGGCATCGCTGGTGGTTTTGGGGGTGCAGCTTTGGGGGAAACAACCAGCGCTGTCGGCCCCCGAACTCAGCGAGGCAGCGGGTGGGGGCCTCACGCCATGGCCGGGCGGGATGCCGAGGCGGCGCCCCAATGCGAGCGGGCATGGAAAGCGGTAGGGGCGGTTCGCGAACCGCCCCTACCTGCACTTGCTAACGGAAGGCCCCGCCGCGGCCATAACTGCCGCGAGCAGCAGCCTCGCGCGGCCGGGCCTCTTCGATCGTGAGCACCCGGCCATCCATCTGGTAGCCGCTCAGCCCATGGATGGCTGCCTGAGCGTCGCCATCGGTCGCCATATCGATGAAAGCAAAGCCGCGCGAGCGGCCTGTCTCTCGGTCGGTGGCGATCTGCACGCTCTCTACCTGGCCATACTGCGAGAACAGATCGCGCAGAGTGGTCTCATCCGTGGCATACGGCAAGTTCCCCACATACAACCGTTTGGACATCGCACCTTCGACCAGGGTCGGCGCTGCCGGCCCCGGCCCGTACCTCCTACACACGTCGTGCCGCCAGAAGAGGGGCGGTCACATTCTTTCGACCTCTAGCGAGCCGACGCTACACGGCCTGCGCCAGGACGCGGCATCTCTCTGCTGCCCAGCGCAAGCCCGCATGGCCCTCTACGAGGCCCACCGGCCGGTGAGCTTGGGAACTCGCTGCTGCCTACCAGAACGGACTCTCGGGCAGGCGAGGAACCCAATGAACTCGTCTGCGGCTGCGGCGTATGTCACACGTTACTCCAACAGCAGGGCGCTGTCAAGGCGGAGTCGGGTGCCCGAGGGTCTAAGTCGGCGTTATGTGCAGCCGGAACCCTTCGCCGGCCGGCATTCGCCACGTCGGAAAGCCCGCCCCGCAGAGCCCGCTCGGGGTACCATGAGCGGGAGTTTGACCCGGCGCCTGCACCGCCGTAGAATCTCCGCGTGCTCCGCACTTGTGTTCCCGGCAAGTCCGTGCGCCGGAGAAGGTTGGACGACGAAGCCATGATCGAACTGCCCGAAGCCGTCGTACTCGCCGAGCAGATCAACCGCACGCTGCAGGGCAAGCGCATCACGCAGGCCGTCGCCAACCAGTGGCCGCACAAGTTCGCCTGGTACAGCGGCGACCCGGCCGAGTACGACGGCCACCTCGCTGGCAAGGTCATCGGCCCGGCCACGTACCATGGCGGCTACGTCGAGATCAAGGCCGGCGATGTGGTCCTCGTGACCAGCACGCCGCTGCGCTACCACGCCGCGGGCGAGAGGCGGCCCCCGAAGCATCAGCTCCTGCTCGAGTTCGACGACGGCACCGCGCTCAGCGCCACGGTGCAGATGTGGGGCGCGCTACTCTGCCACAAGGACGATGACTCCGATAACCTCCCCGACGGCGACATCGCCCGCCGGCGTCCCTCGCCGCTCTCCGCTGCCTTCGACCGCGCCTACTTTGACGGGCTAGTCGACGAGCAGACCGGGGCGCTATCGGCCAAGGCGTTCCTGGCCACCGAGCAGCGCATCCCGGGCCTGGGCAACGGCGTGCTGCACGACATCCTGTGGACGGCCCGCGTCCACCCCAAGCGCAGGGTGGCCACGCTCTCGCCTGAAGCGGTCGATCGCATGTACGGCGCCATCAGGTCGGTGCTGCGCGCGATGGTCGACCAGGGCGGCAGGGACACCGAACGGGACCTCTTCGGCCGCCCGGGCGGCTATGCTTCCGTGATGAGCAAGAACACCGTCGGCAAGCCCTGCCCCGCCTGTGGCTCGCCGATCCAGAAAGAAGCCTATCTGGGGGGTACCATCTACTATTGCGGGGGCTGCCAGGCACTTGTCCGATAGAGTCGATAAGGGCTAAGCCCTCACTACGAAGGGGCAACGCACCGCGCCTATACTCTGGCCAGCGAGTTGGACGCATACTGCCTAACGACAGAAGGAGGAGATGTGCCTGAGTGCAGAGTGCTCGTGGCGTACGCGAGCAAGTATGGGGCGACGGCAGGGATTGCCGAGCGCATCGGTGAGGTGCTGCGCCGGCAGAGGGTGCAGGCTGATGTGGTGAGCGCGGAGCACGCAGGCGACCTGACCCCCTACACAGCCGTGGTCGTGGGCAGCGGCGTCTACGCCGGCAACTGGCTGAAGGGCGCCGCCGCCTTTCTGACGCGCCACGAGGCTGAGCTGGCCGCGCGGCAGGTGTGGCTCTTCTCCGATGGACCCACCGGCGAGGGCGACCCGGTGGCACTCATGAAGGGCTGGCGCTTCCCCCAGTCGCTGCAGCCAGTGGCCGACCGCATCCGACCGCGTGACATCGCCCTCTTCCACGGCGCGCTCGACCCGGCCAAGCTGAACTGGGCCGAAAGGCTGATCCTGCGAGCCATCAGGGCGCCGGTGGGCGACTATCGCGACTGGCCGGCCATCGAGGCCTGGGCCGAAGCCATCGCTAAGGCCTGCGTGTGACGCCCTCTGACCTGACCGCTGCCCTCAGACCTGCAGCAGTCTGAGCAGCTCCTCCAGCGCCGCCGCGTAGGCGTGGGGCTTCCGCCAGGCGCGGAAATCGACGGCGGGATGGCCCTCGCGCAGGGCCGCAGCCCAATGGCCCTCGACACCCGAGAGCGAGTCGTCGAGCACGAGCGGGAGGAGGCGCGCCGACCCCGGCCGGCGCTGCTCGGCCTCCAGAGCCGCCGCGACCTCGCGCCCCAGCCAACGGCTTGGCGTGGAGTGGGCCGAGAGGATGACGCAGAGGGTGTCGTGGGCGCGCACCGCCTCGTCGAGAGCATCGCGGATGCGGTCACCGACCTCTAGGCCGTGGGGCGTGCGCCACACGTACGCTCCACGCTGCTCCAGGTCGGCGTGGAGACGGTCGGCGAACCCGGCATCGCGGGCCGAGTAGCTGAGGAAGCAGGAGCGGTAGACGGGCCAACGCCCGAGGCGTGCAGCGACCAACGCCTCGGCCACGCCGGCGCCGCGCAGGAAGGCTGCGGAGACGCACCCGCCGGAACGGCAGAGGACGTCGGCGCCGATGGTCGAGGGGCCCAGGTGCCGCACGTGCTCCAGCCCCTGGGTGGCGCTCAGATCCACGGCGTCGAGGATGGTCAGGCCCATGCGTGCCCCGGCCAGGGCGGCCCCAGCGAGCACCGCCCCTCGCAGGTCGGCGCCACGCAGGTCGGCCTCCTCCAGGCGGGCGCCCGAGAGGTTGGCCCTCCTCAGGTTGGCCTCGCTCAAGTCGGCCCAGGCCAGGTCAGCGCCGCGCAGGTCGGCCTCTTCCAGGTTTGCCCCGTGCAGGCTGGCTTCGCGGAGCAGGGCGCGGCTCAGCCCGGCCTCACGCAAGTCGGCCCCGACGAGGTCCGCCTTGTAGAGATCACCCTCGCTCAGGTCGGCCCGCAGGAGCGTGGCCTGCCTGAGGTTGGCCATACTGAGAATGGCGCCACACAGGTCGGTGCTGGCCAGGTTGGCGCCGGAGAGTCGAGCTCCCGCCAGGTCGGCTTGGTGCAGGTCAGGTCTGACGGCTGGGCGAGAATCGCGCCAGCGATTCCAGATCCCCACGCCCTGTAGGGCGCGCTCCAGGTGCTCCGCATCTGCCATGGCGGCTCCCTGTCGTGATACCGATTTCCCTGGCGCCAAAGCGATCGGCCAACGATGGACCCAGGACCCACTCACGGCCCGGGGTGCGTCAGTGCCGCAAAGCCACTGGCCGGCTGCCGGGGAGACTGGTGAGACAGGCCTTTGTTGCCTGCTTACGGCACGGCGTTGGCGGTGGCTACCTGCTGGTACCAGCGTGCGCTATCCTTGAGGATGCGCGCCTGGGTGCTATAGTCGACGTAGACCAGCCCAAAGCGCTTGCTGTAGCCGAAGGCCCACTCAAAGTTGTCGAGCAGCGACCAAACAAAGTAGCCGCGCAGGGGCACACCCTCGTCGATGGCCCGCCGCGCTTGCAAAAGATGCTCGCGCAGGTAGGCGATGCGCCGGTCGTCGTGGACGCGGCCGTCTACCACCCGGTCGGCCACGGCACAGCCGTTCTCGGTGATATAGAGGGCACGGGGCCGGTGGTCGTCGTGCACCCGGCGCAACAGCTTGTAGAGTCCCTCAGGGTAGACCTCCCACCCCATCTCGGTGAGTTCGGCGTAGGCCGGCACTACCTGCCGTGCTGCCAGGAGGCCGCCCTTCGGGTCATCGGCAATAAGTGAGCGACTGTAGTAGTTCACCCCCAAGAAGTCGATGGGCGCCGAGATCTGCAGCAGGTCATCGGACTCGATGCGGGGCGCCATGTCGCGGGTGTAGGCCAGGAAGTCGGCCGGGTAGGCGCCCTTGAAGAGCGCGTCAAGGAAGAGGCGGTTGACGGCTCCGTCGAAACGGCGCGCCGCCTCCACATCGGCTGGCCGGTCAGAGGCCGCATCGACCCAGGTCAGGTTCAGGGTGATGCCCACTTGGGTGCGCTCGTCGCCATTCTCGCGCAGCACCGGCACCGCCAGCCCGTGCGAGAGCAGCAGATGGTGCGCCGCCTGCAGGGCGGCCTTAGGGTCGCAGAGGCCGGGCGCATGTCGCCCCGTGCCATAGCCCTCGAAGGCAGCGACATGGGGCTCGTTGTGCGTGATCCAGTAGTGCACGCGGTCGCCCAACCGCGCAGACACCACCGCGGCATAGTCGGTGAACCAGCCTACAGAATCGCGGTTGGGCCAGCCCCCCTTGTCCTGCAGGGCCTGGGGCAGGTCCCAGTGGTAGAGGGTCACGTAGGGCTCGATGCCGGCAGCCAGGAGGGCATCGACCAGGCGGTCGTAGAAATCGAGCCCGGCCGGGTTCACGGCGCCTATGCCATCGGGGATGACCCGTGGCCAGGCGATGGAGAAGCGATAGGCGCCGAGGCCCAGCTCCTTCATGATGTGCAGGTCTTCCTGCCAACGGTGGTAGTGGTCGTCGGCCACGTCGCCCGTGTCGCCGCCCGCAATCTTGCCGGGCGTGTGGCAGAAACGGTCCCAGATGGACTCTCCGCGGCCATCCTCACGCACGGCCCCCTCGATCTGATAGGCGGCCGTCGCCGTACCCCAGACAAAGCCGTCGGGAAAAGTGGTTGCCATGGCGTTGCCTTCCTTGTCTGTCGCCCAAATGCCGCCGCCCCTCCGGCAGCTGCCCTTTCATTATATCCCCCCAAGGTCGATGTGCCAAGGCTGCCAACTCCGGCCGGGTGCAGTCAAGTTGTGGGCGAGTTGAGCGTGGTCACTCTCTGGGTGTGCCTCCATTCCCCAGGCCCCCGCGAGGGCCTGTCCTCGCCCCCTCGAGTTGAGGGGGTGGTGGCCGCTTTGCGCCCACCACCCCTGTTCAGCTTCTCCTCCTCCCCGCGCGGCGCGAGAAGGAGGACCGGGGGGATGGGCATAACACCCTCGCACGGCAAGTGCAATCAGGGTGCCCACAGGACGAACTGCGCCCACTCCGGCCAAGGCGTTTTCGGCGGCCAGAGCATTCTGGCGTACAATGAGCAAACGATGGGCGCCACCTTGCGAGGAGGGCAGACATGTCCGATATCCGCCAGGGCCAGGGCCGCTTCGGCGCCGACCTGACGCCGCGCGAGCGGTGGAACCGCACCATGCACTACCAGCAGGTGGACTATATCTCGCACCTAGAGTTCGGCTACTGGACCGAGCTCAAGGAGCAGTGGCTCGCCGAAGGCCACCTGCCGGCCTCCTTCCGCCAGGCTGATGGCTCCATCCCCGACCGGCTGGTGGAGGAGCACTTTGGCGTCGAGCAGTTCGAGCACTTTCACGCCCGCCTCGGCGCCATGCCCCTGCGCAAGGAGCAGGAGGTCGAGCGGACGGCGACGGTGCGCACCTTCCGCGATGGGCTGGGGGTGCTCAAGCAGGAGCAGGTCGCAGGCACGCGCACCATCCCCCACTTTCTCGAGTTCCCCATCCGCGACCGGGCGACCTGGCAGGCCTTCCGCGACGAGTTCCTCGACCCCGACCATCCCTGCCGCATCATTCCCGAGGAGGAGCTGCGCGAGCGCGAGGCGATGAGCCGCACCAACCCCAACCCGGTGCACGTCGATTTCGGCTCCTTCATCGGCCGCATCCGCGATTGGGTGGGATTCGAGGGGCTGGCCTACATGTCGGCCGACGACCCCGACCTGGTCGAGGAGATGGTGGCCCACCTGGCCGGCATGGCGCTCAAACTGCTGCCTCCGGTGCTCGAGCGCGGCTGGTTCGATGCCGCCGGCGGCTGGGAGGACATCTGCTTCAACTCGGGTCCGCTGCTCAGCCCGCGCTTCTTTGCCGAGCGCATCATCCCCCACATGCGGCCGGTGATGCGCCTCTTGCGCGAGCACGGCATCGACGTCATCTGGACCGATTGCGATGGCAAGATCCTCCAGCTCATCCCTCTCTGGCTCGACGTGGGCCTGAACTGCATGTTCCCGCTGGAGGTAAACCCCGGCAACGACCCGGTGGCGCTCAAAAAGGAGTACGGGCGGGCGCTTTTGATCCGCGGTGGATTCAACAAGTTCGCGCTGCACCAGGGGCGCGAGGCCATCCTGGCCGAGCTGAAGCGCCTGGAGCCGGCGGTAGCCGAGGGCGGCTTCATCCCTCACGTGGACCATCGCTGCCCGGGCCAAGTATCGTGGGACACGTACTGCTACTACATCTGGGAAAAGTGCCACATGCTGGGCTGGCCGGAGGAGAAGATCAGAGCCTTCCCGGCCCTGCAGAGTTGGCGGCCATAGACGGGCAACCGGCCCCCCACTTCGCACAGACCCGGCAGGATCCCTCATGGGGAGCAGAGTCTGGGCATCGGCGTTCATGGCAGCGGCATGCCTTCGTGGGCTACGTCATACGCCAGATAGCCAGGGAGGTTCCTGATGGTCAGACCCAAAGGCCTCTACATTCTGAACGCCGACTCCTTCGCCAAGATCTACGGCCCTGGTGAGCGCGAGGAGATTGGCCGCCTGGTCGACGTCTATGCGCCGCCGCAGACGCGCGAGTCGGTGGCGGCGGACCCCGGCGTCCTGCACGACGTGGAGGTGATCTTCTCGGGCTGGGGCGCACCGCGGATGGACGCGGCCTTTCTCGCCGCTGCGCCCAACCTCCGCGCCGTCTTTTACGGGGCGGGCTCGATCCGCTCCTTCGTCACCGATGCTTTCTGGGCGCAGGGCGTCCGCGTCACCAGCGCCTATGCCGCCAACGCCGTGCCGGTGGCCGAGTACACGCTGGCTACCATCCTCTTTTCGCTCAAGCGCGGCTGGCACTACCTACTCACCGCCAAGCGTGAGGCGGCCTGGCCGGCGCGCACGCCCGTGCCCGGCGCCTACGGGAGCACGGTGGGCCTCGTGTCGCTGGGCATGATCGGCCGCAAAGTGTGCGAACTCTTGCGGCCGTTCGACCTGCACATCCTCGTGCACAGCCGCCACACCACGGCCGAGGCGGCGCGCGCGTTGGGCGCGGAGCTGTGCTCGCTCGCAGAGCTCTTCCGCCGGGCCGACGTCGTCTCGCTGCACACGCCGTGGCTCCCGGAGACGGAGGGCATGATCACCGGCAGCCTCATCGCCTCCATGAAGCCCAACGCCACCCTGATC
>Ga0315298_1011605_pt1 | contig 10295 bp, 9 predicted proteins | sample WHS_1_MG_FD_203077 | JGI IMG/M metagenome (GOLD analysis project Ga0315298, IMG submission 203077) | Extremophilic microbial mat communities from Washburn Hot Springs, YNP, Wyoming, USA - WHS_1_MG | ecosystem: Environmental > Aquatic > Thermal springs > Hot (42-90C) | place: USA: Wyoming...
CGTCCTCGTCCCATGTTTCAACCGAATTATTCCCTTCCAGCACGCCTGCATCTGACATTAGTTCACCATCCTTCGCATATTTGTCAGACAAAAGGCAGACACATATATAAATGTTTCTACGGTGTTGCGGTGCGGGCAACGGACGGAAGCAACAGCGCAGCATTGCCTCAGATCGGCGATTTTGCTGTAGTAATTCTGCCAGTGAGTGAATTGAGCATGGTGCTTGCGTTTGTGTTCAGGCGGAGAAGGTAAAAACCATTTTCTCTTTTTATGTTTTTTATTTCAGCTTACGAAGTACATGTGCCAGGCACCGAGGACACCGTCAATGATGAACTGCACTGCCACGCCAGCAAGTATGAGACCCATTATTCTCGAGAATGCGAGAATGCCCATGCGTCCCGCCTTTGCAAAGATGCGCTCTGCGACGCTCAGGAAAATGTATGCAAAGATGCACACAATACCAATGCTCCCAATGATGATTGCATAGCCAAGGGGTGCAAAATCCGTGTGCTGTGCATACGACACATAAATCATGACGGTTGTGATTGCACCCGGGCCTGCAAGTAATGGAACGCCGAGGGGTACAATGCCAACCTCTTCTCTGGCAAGAGCTTCTTCCTTGTCCTTCTCTGTAATTCTCGTTTTTGATTTTTCACCCTGGAGCATCTCAAAGCCGATGGTGAAGAGTAGAATGCCACCTGCAATTTTGAATGCGTGGATTGTGAAGCCGAAGATGCGGAAGATGTACTCACCCACGAGTGCAAAAATTACGAGAACGATGAAGGCAACAACCACAGAACGGAGGATGATGATTTTCTTCTCCTCCTTTGAGTCACCTTCCGTGAGGGAAACGAAGAAAGGTATGACTGCCAGTGGGTCGACGATTGCAAATATGCTTGCGAATGCTGCCAGTGCAAACCCGACAACCTCAGCAATGTTCATCGCACAGCGTGAGATGGTGGGGGTATATAAAGGTGATTGGGAGTATATTTCGCTAAATGGCGGATGCTGTGTTAAATTAAAACTATTTTCAAAATCCCAAAAAAAGCGGTATGCTAAAAAAGAGGATGGAAAATCTTTATGTAGAGGGATTGTATTTCCATATCAATGAGTGCAGTTGGCCAAGAGGAGACCCAGCATCAGATTGACTTTACTGGTAACTGGTTTATAGATATCGGCATACTCGGCTTCATAAATTTGATGGAGGATGTTTATGGGTGGGACTTGGAGGAACTGAGAAATAGAATTAAAAATGAACCTGAAAAAGTTTATTATGGGTATTTTCCGTTTGCATATCTCTACAAATGGTGTTCGGATAAAAATGAAAATGTAGACAAAGAATTAGTTAGTTTATTGGCAATAAATTTAGAAAAGAGTGTATTGCAGAACCAAACAGAGGCTCTACTTAATTATGTATGGTTTAAGTACATCTGCAAATTATTTACTAACCTATGGGTTGAAAACAAATTAAAAATAATACATGAAAAGGACATGTATGACAAGAAAAATAAACTCAAAAAACAGTTTAATTACACAAATAGCCAAAAATATTTGCAGCTGATACGTGAAAGGGAAAAGATTATTGACGAACTACAAAAAAATCATTTAGAGGAGATTAAAGAAATTCTTAAAAATAAAAAGTTGAATGAGATAGGATATGATGAAATAAAATGCCTGATTAATATAGACCTGAATAATATTAGTTATCCAACAATTCCTGATAAAGTTAAGGAATTAATCGCCAAAATAAAAGAAACTCATAGTGATATTGAGAATTTTCTTAAAGAAGAATGGAACAAAATAATACAGACAGAAAATATAGATAAAAAAGACTCTCATTTCTATCGGTTGCCCATAGACAGTGGATTTTACAAGAATTTTTTGTTTTTTAACAATTCTGCAGGTAATTTAGAACAAAAACAATCTTTTCACCATATGATTTGTTCTAATTTTGATAAAGAAGAAGTTCTTGACAGAATAGACAAAACAATAAACAAGTTTTTGCCATCGGAAAGTGAATTTACAAATATATTATACACAAAACTCTCAACAACAATATTCAAAAATCAGTATGGATATATTTTTGTCTATCTTATTTGTTTTACATATGGGCTCGAAAATTATAAAAGTCTAGGTTATGTGGTATTTTATTCGAATGATCTGGTATTTACTTATTTAGTCAACAAAAAGTTGAAATCGTATAAAGAAAAGATAAAATTGTCGACAGATCCAAACAAAATATTTAAGGTTACATGGGAACAAATTATTGATTTGTTGGTAGAGTATAAATCTAAGTGGAGTTTAGAAAATATGTATATTATAAGTTACCAGCGTCTAAATAACCAGTCCCAGGAGGGTGTTAAATATATTGGAATTCATAAGCTTCAAGCTTCAATACTACTTGATGACAAAATTAGAGAAGCACTTAATACGAGAATCCAATGGAAAAGCGCAAATGAGGGAGGTGGCAAGTGCTGGCTTCTAGAAGAGTTTATCAAGGGAAAAACTCTATATCCAATAATTCTGAATCACATAAATCTAGCTTTGACCGGTGATGATCACTTCAATTGGGCGCCATGTTTATATGGATTGCTAGCTCACAGCGAACTACAAACTCGCCAGTGCGAAGCAGATTGGGCGCCATGTTTATATGGATTGCTAGCTCACAGCGAACTACAAACTCGCCAGTGCGAAGCAGATTGGGCGCCATGTTTATATGGATTGCTAGTTGATGCGCACATTGCCGATTTTCGTGGGAAAAATAAAACCCTATTTTCAGACAACTTTTTTGACAACTACAGGGCATTAGTTAAAGAAATAAAGGAAGAAGTCAGTATTACTACATTTTCTTCTAGTCTTATTAGCAAGATTTCCGATGATGTAGATACGAGAAAGAGGGTTGCAAGAGATTTGTACAGTGCTCTCTGCGGTAAAGATAAAAACATGTTTTTGAACATCCTTCTTAAAAATGTAAATGAAAACAAGGGACTATCTTCCAATTCTAATTTTTACAACTGGATTTTAGAGAAAATCATTGCTAATGACACATCATTTGAGATGTATGGTCTAATCCTTGTCATGAACTTATTATCGGAGGGGAAAAAATGAATAAAGAAAATACATACTACTGGCAGAAAGTGGTCGGCGATCGTCCCATAAGTATGGACTTACGGGATATTAGAGAGGCGGTATCTGAAGGATTTGAGAGCGAATCTCCCAACTACAAACAAAAATTGGTTTATAATCTATTGGAAACAATAAGAAATAATGACCAGAAAGAATTCTTTTATATTCTGTTGAAAGCAATTAATAAACCCAAAAAAGATTATACTCGATTATTGGAACAGCTAAATAAGAACTATGATGTTATGCCGGAGGAGGCATTTGTGAACTTCGCATACACGGTCGTTATTGGAATAATGGCGACATATGATGGAGGTGAAAAGAATGAATAACCAAAGTACAAACCAAAGTGAAAGTGGGCAGGGAAACACAACGCCACAAAATGCTCGAAGAAAGTATATTGTGCTGGACATAGTGTTCTATGGGAGTTCATTGAACTACGATCAGGGAACTGGAAACTATCAGGAATTGAAGAAAATAACAAAATGGGATGGAAAACAATATGTTCTGGTCAGTAGATATGCGTTGCGTTACAGTATACTTCACTGGGCAAATAAGATATTCCCAGATTGGAAACTAGCTGGAAATGATGTTCTTATTGCAGAATCACAGGGCGTCGCAAGATTACGAACACCTGAGGAATTGACTGGCCAGAATTTCAAGAGTGTTTTCGAAAAATATCCAGAGTTTGATTTGTTCGGGTTTATGACTGCAGCTAAAGGTGGAGAAAAAGCAGCGTTAACGCGTGTTTCACCAGTAAAAATTTCTCATGCAATATCGATGACACCTTACAGCTATGATTCTCACTTCACTGCAAACTTAGATGTAATGAAACGGGCTGCGGGTCCTGGGGCAGGTAGTAACCCAGTAACGATAGAAGAAAAAAAGGATTTTTATGTTTACAATATAGTGATAGATGTAGATAGAATAGGTAAATACACGAAAGATGAACATGGAAATGATGCAATTGGAGATATTAATGTTTCCAATAAGTGTGAGGTTCGGATAAAACAACTAGTAGAAACATTGTTCTCCTTGAAACGAGAAATAAAAGGGAGAATGGAAGACCTCTCTCCATGGCTGGCTATATGCGGATTATACACCGACGGAAAATATGAAACATATCTTGATAAAATAGAGCTGGCGAAATCTCATGTGTATAAGATTATCACAAAAGAAAAGACTACGCAAGATTCAGAGGGAAAAACAGTTAAAGAAGTGGAACACGAAACTGTTGAAAGAAGCGCACCTAAATTTGTAATAGATATAGACCAGGACGCGCCAAAGTTAGTGAAGACAAAAGAAGATATCGTGAAAAAGATAGGGGACTTCTTGAATAATGAAGTCGCAAGCTCGATTCTAGTTTATAAGCGAAATTTTGTTGAAATTGAGCCACAACTGAAATTCATAGAAGATAAAAATGCTAAAAAAGGTGTGACATCACAACAAACTGGAACGAAATAAGCATTGTTGTAAATTTAGGTGTTCGAGATGTCTGAGAGAGCAATTGTCTTTGAACTCTTTCAACCATTTGCACAATATCGAAACCCATTCACTTTTTACTATGCCCAGACATATCCATTACCTCCGAAAAGCACAATAATTGGTATGCTACAAAATGCGTGCAATGACTGGTACGGAAATAGATATGGTGTTGAGAACTGGTGGAACTTAAAAGTAAGTGTGCATGGAGGATTTGAAAGTGTATTCTGGAATTACCAGAATCTTATCAAAGGAGATGTTGAACTGAAAAATGATGGAAAATTATGGAACCAAGAACTACCTCTATACGGTAAAGGCATAAAATCCCAGCGTACACCAGTTTATCAGCAAGAACTTTTTAACGGGCATCTCTACATCTTCATAAAAGGTGAAGGCAATCTAATCGAAAAAATAAAAGAATCACTAGAACATCCTCCTAAGGTGTTATCTCTTGGAAGAAGCGAAGATGTTGTTTTTATAAAAGAGATAAAAGAAATTACGCCACAGAAGACAATAGACGTGGAAGGAGACATCAAGCTGAAGTATCCCACATATATTTTAGAGGAGAATTTGCCAATTTCCAAAATGAAATACCCAGTATATTTCATATCTTTGGCGGTTCTTTTCAAGAGGCGGGGACAGTATGTCAAACATAAATCTGAAATAACGAAAGAATCTGAAAGAAATGTTGATTTTAAGAGGGTGATTTATACAGGATATGACTACAATCTCATTCTCAAAGAGGGTGAAAAGATAACCTGCGAATTTTATGAGCTGAACGGTAAAAAGGTAACAATTATAGAAGGAGGATGGTTATGAGGGAGATTACAGAGTGTCTTAGGGCAAAATCAAAGGATGATAAGAATTTTTTATTGCGAGACCATTTGAAAGAAACAGTAAAGTGCGCAATTTCACTCAGAGAATTTGTAGAAAAAAACAGAGCGGCAATCAAGTACGAAAAATTCGACCAGAAGTTTTTTGAGAATCTTATAATTGCTTCTTTTCTACACGATCTGGGAAAAATAGATTTGAAATTTCAGTTGAAACTTTTTGATAAAAATGAGAAAGAATACGATTCAAAGAATAGACGATACAAAAGCGAAGAATTAAGTACGATTGCAGAATTTTTTACTAAGTTTAGAGATATTGAAATAAAAGACCATGAAGTCATTTCTGTTTTATATTCTCTATTATTTTTAGGGAACGATGAAGATGCTATCAAAATAAGAACCGCAATTTTGTTACACCATTATAATGGTTTCTATGTAAATAAAGAAATAAATATGCTGGATATTTTAACGGAGTATCCAGACCTAATTAAATATATTGGATTTTTAATTGAGGAAAGAGAAAATGTAAATGCTGTACTTCAAAAAATATTAGACAGTATAGCAGGTGATTTTAAAGACAGTAATCTGAATCAAATTTTTGATAAGCTCAGGAATAACATCAAGATTGAGAGAATCCAAGAACTCAAAAATTCTATTGATGCAGGTTATGGCGTATCTACAAAACTCAAAATGCTTAACATACCAGACAAAGAGAATGAAAACTTCTATGATTTCTTTGTTTTCTTGGGTTGTCTGCGGAGATGCGACTATTCGGCAAGTGGGAATGTTGAGATTGAAAACCCAAAAAACCTGGCAGAAGAGGTGTATAACGACCTTAATAACCGTATCAAAGAAAAAATTAATCATACAAAAGAACTCTGGCAAGAAAAAATACTAACAGAAAACGACGCAGAGAATCTTGTTCTTATTGCACCCACAGGTTCTGGCAAAACGGAATTTGCGTTGCTATGGGCAAAGAACAGAGGAAAAAAGCTTGTCTATACCATTCCCCTAAGAGCTGCTTTAAATGATTTATATGAAAGATTTGGCGGCAAAGACAGTCAAAATAAGGGATACTTTTACAGTGCAGACAATAATATCTTACGAATACTCCATTCAACTGCATTTCTAGAGTATCTGAAAGAAGAAAAAGATGGGAAACCACTTGATATTGATGAAAAACAGACAACCGCACAATTATTTTCTTCAGCGATCACCTTGACTACACCAGATCAAGTTTTTCTTTCCTCGTTGAAGTACTATGGGTTTGATAAACTTCTTAGTATTTACCCGCTTTCGTCAATCGTGATCGATGAGATACAGGCGTATAACCCAGAGATGGCAGCAGTAATAATAAAAACAATGGAGATTATCCAGCAATTAGGCGGGAACATACTTGTGATTACTGCAACATTTCCACCATACTTTAAAGAATTCATCAATAAAGAAAAGGATTTTAAGATTATAGACCTAAAAGCGTATGAAAACAAATCTGAGGTTAAAAACTATAAGTTAATGCGTCATAGAATAGAGGTAATAGAGCAAAATCTCTTTGTTGAAGTACCAGAAAAAAATAAAAAGAATAGTGAGGAGAACGAGGAATCGGCTGAAAACATCCATGAGAAAGAAAAGAGAGATGATAACTACCAGATTACTGGTGCAAAAGAAGTGATACCTCTAATCAATGAAAATCAGAACAAGAATATCCTAATTATTGTAAACAATGTAGAAAAAGCCATTCAACTTTTTAAGCTATTAGAGAATGACGACAACATTAAAGAAAGAGTTAAAATAAAAGATGGAAATGAAGATGTCTATCTTCTTCTACATTCCAGACTTATCGAAAAAGAAAAATCTAGAAGAATAGACACGGTGAAAAGAACCCTAAATAGCGAGAAGAAAGGGAGTGTTGGTGGAGGTAGTGCAAGTGTGCCTGTTGAGAAAAGATCTCTAAACAATGAGAAAAAAGGAATGGTACTAATTTCAACCCAGATTGTTGAAGCCAGCGTTGATATAGATTTTGATATGCTAATTACTGAGATATCGCCGGTAGATAGCCAGATACAGAGGTGGGGACGAATTTACAGGAAAAGAGAGAAGGATTATACCGAAGAGAACCCAAATATCTATATCTTTGCGGGTATTGATAGGGGTACAACAGCGATATACGACAGCCGTGTGATTGAGAAAACTGTTGAAAAATTAAAGGACAAGAGGAACTGTGTTTTGAACTATGAAAATGAAAGAGAATTAATAGAATGTGTGTTTAACGAAAAAATAAATGGTAAAACACTGAAAGAAGAATATATTGAAGAAATCAACAAGAATCTAGAATGGCTTAAGTATTATTCTACAGAAAAGAAGGGAGAGGCACAAAGGGTGTTTAGAAGAATCGCTGGTGTTCAGGTGGTTTTGCCGGCACTTATGAAAGCGAGCAAGGATCCTGTAGCGAGAGAATTAGGAGAGATTCTAAGCGAAAGGGGTATGTCTCCGAACATTTCTTGGAAAAAAATTTGTGAGAATATTAACCAAAATCTAAAACCAAACACTCCTGTTGATTTCTGGCACATCCTAAAAATCATATACGAATATTCCTGTAGTGTGCCATTCTATTACTTTGAGAAGAGAACGCTTTCTGGAGGTACATCTTTCAAGGGATTTTTTATTATGTCTCTCAAGGATGATGAAATAGAAGATGTGAAAAAATACGGAAACATCAAGTTGAAAGAACTGGAGCAACTACAAATTGAAGAAAGCATCTTGTCATAAGTGAGGAGAGAATATCCTTGACAGAACTGCCTTCTGAAGCATATTTGACAGGAACTCAGATCAACTATTACCTTATCTGTCCCACGAAGCTCTGGCTCTTCACGCATCACATCACGATGGAAGATGAATCCGAGAAAGTTCAGATTGGAAGATACATCCATGAAACTGCATATGCCAGGGAAAAGAAAAATGTAATAATTGATGACAAAATTGCTTTAGATTTTGTGAGACAGGGTGATAAACTTGTTATTTGTGAAGTCAAAAAATCAATGAAGTTAGAGAAAGCGCACCTCTATCAGCTGTATTACTATCTTTATTACCTGCACAAGATAAAGGGCATCGAAGAGGTGGAGGGCTTATTACTGTACCCAGAACAGCGGACAAGAAAAGAGATAGAGCTGACTGAAGCGATAACACATGAACTCGAGATAATGCTTTCGGAGATAAATAGGATAATCAAAAGCCCGCGGATGCCAGAGCCGGTGAGGAAATCGTATTGCACATCCTGTGCCTACTTTGAGTTTTGCTGGGTGTGAAAATGAAGACAAATTACTATATCTTGAGGAACGGCAAGCTCATAAGGAAGGAGAACACAGTGTACTTTATCTATGCAAAGGACGAAACAAAGGAGCCCAGAGAGACCTTTACCTCAGAGGTGGATGGTGAGGAAACACCAGTAGAAACTGAAGATGTATCAGATAAACCAGAATACGAAAAAAGAATTTTGCCCGTCGAGCAGATCGGCGCAATATTTGCATATGGTAGAGTTTCAATAACCTCGGGTGTGATATCATTTCTCAGCAAGTACAAGATTCCTGTGCATTTCTTTGGATACTATGGTCATTACGAATCCACACTTATGCCATCCGAATCTTTGCTTTCGGGTGAGATGCATATAAAACAAGCAGAGTTTTATCTCAAGCCAGACAAACGGCTATTTCTTGCAAAGAAAATCATAGAAGGTGCTGCGAAAAACATACTTAAAAACCTGGAGTATTACCAGAATGAGGGAAAGGGCCTCAGTGTGGAAATTCTTTCAATAAAAAATAACTTAGCCAATCTTGACACATACGCTGATGTGAGTGAGTTGATGGCAATCGAAGGGTCTATTAGAAATCAATATTACACTGCATTTCAAAAGATTCTGAAAGATACCTTTCAGTTTGAAGGCAGAACAAAGCATCCACCAGACAATCCAATAAACGCAATGATAAGCTTCGGAAATTCCTTACTTTACACTGCCACGATTAACGCAATTTATCACACACAATTAGACCAGACAATTTCGTTCCTTCATGAACCTTCAGAGCGGAGATTTTCTCTGGCTTTAGATGTCTCTGAGATATTCAAACCATTGCTTGTGGACAGGACTATCTTCAAACTTGTCAACAAGGACATGATTACGGAAAATGATTTTGTAAAAGAACTCAACTCCTGTTTGCTTAATAAATCTGGCAAGGAAAAATTTGTGAGAGATTTTGAGGAACGCTTGCGAACTACGATAAAGCATCGAGAGTTGGGGAGGAATATGACATATGAGCGGTTAATTTATCTTGAGTGCCTAAAACTCTGTAAACATATGCTTGCTGTTAAGGAATACAATCCATTTGTGATCTGGTGGTAAAGATGTATGTGATAATTGTTTATGATGTGAGTGTTGAGCGTGTTTCGAAGGTGTGTAATTTTTTGAGATGTTTTCTCTCCTGGGTGCAGAACTCTGTGTTTGAGGGCGAGCTTACAGAGTCGCAGTTTATGCGTGTAGAAAGTGGATTGAAAGATCTCATTGACGAAACCACGGATAGTATACGGGTGTACATCATGCGATCAAAAGATGTTGTGAAAGTAAAAACGGTTGGCTTGGAGAAGGCTAATTTGGATACGATAATATAGCGCAGTGAGGATTGATTTAGACGCAAAATAACGGATTTTTCATAGTTCGGTTTTGTCGGGGATCCATGCGTTAGTGTATTATCAAGGGACGTTGTAGACACTTGCAGATGAGGCGAAGTCCTCGGGCAATATAAAATCTGCGAAGTACACTGCAGCAGGTGTCCTTAGTCCTAATCCCCAGTGTGGGCGTTCTGAGTTATA
>Ga0315298_1011606_pt1 | contig 10294 bp, 5 predicted proteins | sample WHS_1_MG_FD_203077 | JGI IMG/M metagenome (GOLD analysis project Ga0315298, IMG submission 203077) | Extremophilic microbial mat communities from Washburn Hot Springs, YNP, Wyoming, USA - WHS_1_MG | ecosystem: Environmental > Aquatic > Thermal springs > Hot (42-90C) | place: USA: Wyoming...
CAATGGCGCTACGGGTATGGGAACCGAACTGGCCAACATGTTTCTCTACGACTTCGGGGGCGGACTGAAGGCGGATTTCGGCGTCGGCGTCTTCTTTCCCGGGGACTTCTACCGGCCCTCCGCGGAAGCCGACCGGCCGGACACATTGTACGAGGCCTTCGCCCGAGTCCAATTGGAGTTCTGAGCGACCTTGTTGACCAATCCCTTTTTGAAGACAGAGGGGCTCATATGAGGGGACTTCAGTAACCCTCGGGCTTCGAAACGCCCCGTTGATGAAACTCGCCAAGACCGGGAAAGCCCAAGCTCCGTAACCCGGGCCAATATCGCGCACCGCAGCCAAGGCTCGGTCCGCTGAGTCTCAAGCGTGGACTTCTTCAAACGATCTGCAACTGGGTGCTTCAGCCGACAACCCGGCGCGTATGCCACACGCTGACAAGGATTCCACACATACACTTGGCTCCTTCGACCGCCTTCGCGGCGGATAGCGAAGCGCTCGCATCGGGGCGCTGGCGGGGCAACTCTTGCCGCCAATAGTTCCCAAGCCGCTGTCGTCCACGCCCCAGGCCGGTACGGATTCGGCGATCCTCGCCCAGCCCGCGTGGTGTAGTCCCTAGGGGGCACCTCAAAGTGGAAAAACTTGCACGAGGATCCGGCTGGTCCTTCGTTCTACCGATAGGCAAGCCGAAACGGTTAGGGCAACGCCGACGGCCAAAGTCGGCAGGCGGAGGGATGCCCCCGGTTGGAGGGAAGGGCGGCTTGGCGGAACTAGCGGAACGTACGTTCGCTGGACCACAGCCTGATCGATTTCCATGAACGAGGGCCTGGTTGCAGGTTCTCCGATGTCGTGCCGTCTGGGAGCCTTTGCTTGTTCCGGCCATGGGGAACCTCCTTCGCTCTGTAGGATAGGAGAGGTTCGACTCCGGCCGCCTTCTTTCTGCTGCACGGTTGGATAGTTGAAGTAGGTCCTGCTCTGGCGATTGCTGTTAAGGTGTACAGTAGGTAGCGGGATTTCGGCGCGTTGACAACGGGCTGAGAACTTCGTATAGTTGGCTAAATAACGAATCGATGCTAGCCAATGGGCTAATCCCCATTACTCCAGTGCACTATTTTCAAACTGCAAGCGATGGAAGATAGCAGTTCTAGACGCAAATTCCTCCTTGGCGGTGCCGCCGGCGTCGGGGCCGTGGCCTTGGCCACCGAGGGGTGCATGCTTCAACCGTACCGCCAGCGGGACGCCGTGTCCCACCGCTGGGGAATGGTGATCGATTTGAAGCGGTGTATCGCCTGCCGGGCCTGTGGCATGGCCTGCAAGATGGAAAACAAGACGCCGCCTGGGGTGGCCTACGGCGTTTTTCTGGAGCAGGACATCGGCCAATATCCGCACGTGCAGAAGCGGGCCTTCTTCCGCCCCTGCTTCCAGTGCGCCAAGTCGTCTTGCGCCAAGGTCTGTCCAACCGGAGCCACCTATCACCGGCCGGATGGCATCGTGGCCGTGGATTACGAAAGGTGCATTGGCTGCCGATACTGCATAGCGGCCTGCCCCTACGGCGCGCGGTCGTTCGATTACGGCTATGACTACATCGAGGATGCGGAGAACCCGTACAACGCCATCCCCTCGGCCGAATACGGAGCCGCGTATGGGCTTCGGCAAAAGGGGAAGTCGCCCATAGGCAATGTACGGAAATGCACGTTCTGCCTGCACCTTCAGGACGAGGAGGGCCAATACCGCGAAGCCCCGGCGTGCGCACGTACCTGCATGGGCCGAGCCATTCACTTCGGCGATCTCGCCGACCCGGAAGGAAAGTGCCTGGTTCACGGCGAGAGCCTTCAGGAGCTCTTATGCCGCCGGGGGCATTATCGGCTCAAGGAAGAACTGGGCAATGAGCCGGCGGTCTATTACCTCCCGTGGTGAAATTGCATTTTAGGGAATCATCGCCCATGAGCAGCCATCGCCAAGGGTCTGTGGGTTTTGTGCTTCGCGTGGTGGGGTTGGGTCTTGTGGTAGCGCTAGCGGCGATCGGCGCTGGGGCCGTGGTCGTTCGCATGCGCGACGGGCTGATGGTGACCCAGTTGACCCAGCACGTCCCCTGGGGGCTTTGGATTGGGCTGTACATCTACTTCATCGGGCTATCGGCCGGGGCGTTCTTGCTATCGACCTTGATTTATGTGTTTGGGGTGCGGAAGTTGGAGGCGGCCGGGCCGACCGCCTTGATCCAGGCGCTGGGGTGCATGTTGATCGCGCTGTTTCTGATATTCGTGGACCTGGGGCATCCGTGGCGATTTCTTAACGTGTTTTTATATTGGAACCCCAGTTCGGTTTTGGCGTGGGAGTGCTTGTTTTACACGGGGTATGTGATAATCATCCTAGGGGAGCTGTTCTTGTTGCTGCGGGTTCCTTTGGCAGTGCGGGCCCAAGAGGGCGGGCCCCTGGCCGGGCTGTTTCGCCTTTTGGCCCTGACCCGTGAGGTACCGGATGCGGCATGGCGGGCCAAGGCCGCCCGCTGGGTGAGAATATTGGGCCTCATCGGCATTCCGGTGGCCATTGGCGTGCACGGGGGAACCGGGGCCATCTTTGCGGTGGCTAAGGCCAGGCCCAACTGGTTCAGCGGGCTGTTTCCCATCATCTTTTTGGTTTCGGCGTTGGCCTCTGGGGGAGGACTATTGACTCTTTTGACGGCCGCGTTCCACCGCGCGCCGCCGGAAAAAAAGTACGGTCTGGTGCGGCAATTGGCTTTTCTGACGGTCGGTTTCATCGCCCTGGATGCTCTGCTTCTGGGGTCGGAAGTCCTGGTGACCGAGTACGGGGAGATCGTACATGAAGAAATCGGCTGGCAGTTGGTGATGTTCGGGCCGTTCTGGTGGGTCTTCTGGTTCGTGCAGTTGGGGTGCGGGCTGATCGTACCCGTGCTGTTGGTTGCCCTGCCCACACGGCGCTCGACGGCATGGCTGGGAGTGGCTGGGGCCAGCGTGGCCGTGGGCATTTTGGGAACACGTCTGAATATTGTGATTCCGCCGCTGATTCAACCCGCTCTGGAAGGGTTGACCACGGCGTACCATCATCCGCGCTTCGCCTGGGGGTATTTTCCCAGCACCAACGAATGGCTGGTCGGATTGGGGGCCATCGCGTGGGGGATTCTGGCCTTCCTGGCCGCCAGAGCAATCCTGCCCCTGGAGCCCACCGAGGACCACCCTGCTGCGGAGCCGAGTGCTTGAGAAACAGCGAACAAAATCGACGGGAGAGCCGGTAAATCGGAAGGACGGCAGAATGAGTAGAACGGGGACGCGGCGGGATTTTCTGGCAGGTTCGCTACTGGCCAGTTCACTGGGCAGTTTCGCCTGGATTCTTGGGGCACGCAGTCCAGCGGCATTCGGAGCGGAAGTGGACCGGCGCTACGACTTCCAGGCGGGCCAGTGGATTCCTTCGTGCTGCAACATGTGCGGTGGTCAAACGGGCATTCTCTGCCAGGTGGTCGAGGGCAAGGTAATCCGCATCAAGCCCAACTCGCATAATCCCAACGGCTTCTCGAACATTTCGGATGATTTCTTCCAGAACTGCCCGGCCGAAGGGGCTGTCATGTGCCCCAAGGGCAACGCCGGGATTCTCACCCTGTACGATCCCGATCGCTTGGCCAAGCCGGTACGCCGCACGAATCCCCGAAAGGGGCTGGGCGAGGACCCGGGCTGGCAGCCCATTCCCTGGGAAGAGGCGTACGCGGAGATCACGGGCCGGTTGAAGGCCCTGCGGGACGCGGGAACACCCGAGGCGCTGTTGTGGTTCTCCGAGGATCACTCCTTTACGCACATCCAAGCGGATTTTTGTGATTTGTACGGCACGCCGAACTACAGCAACCATTCGAGTCTGTGCGACGTGTCGCGCAAGGCGGCGTTCAAGGCAGTGATGGGGGACGAGCGGCCGCTGATGGACGCTATCCAGTCGCGGTACATTCTGCTGTTCGGATGGAACCCGTTGGGGGCGACCAAGTGGTCTCACCTGCCGCGGATCATCACGCGAGCCCGTGAGCGCGGGGCGAAGTTGGTGGTGGTGGACCCTTATTTCTCTGCGACGGCCCGTAAGGCCGACCAGTGGATTCCGATTCGGCCGGGTACCGATGGGGCGATGGCCCTGGCCATGGCCCACGTCATTATCCGCCAGGGGCTGTGGGATAAGGAATTCGTCGAACACTGGACCTTCGGGTTCGAGCGGTTCGCGGAGTATGTCAAAGACAAGACGCCGGCCTGGGCCGAGTCTATCACCACTGTCCCTGCCTCAACCATCGAGCAAGTGGCCCTCGAGTTCGCCACCAACAAACCAGCGGTGGTGGACGTGTGGTCCGGCCCGGGCCAATACTCTAACGGGGTTTACGGAGGCGCGGCCATCGCTTGTCTGGCGGCACTGGTGGGCGGCTACGACCGGCCCGGTACGCTGCACATCCCCAATAAGAAAGGGAACAGCCATCAGCACATCGATGTGGACAAACCCAAGGCACGCCGCTTTGCCGATGACGACAAGCTGTACCCCATGTTTCACAAATCCGGGGTGTATTGCGAGATCTTCCAGAAGCTGGCCGAGGGCAAGGGGAACTATCCCGCCAAGATGGCTGTGATTATTTTCCAGAACCCGTTGATGTCGGTGCCGGGGACGGAGACGGTGGCCAAGGCCCTGGCCAACCTGGAGTTTGTGGTGGTCAACGATATCTTTTTGTCTGAGACCGCCCAGTTCGCCGACATTGTCATTCCGGGAACCACTTATCTGGAGCGCTACGACTGGAACGCACACTGGGTCACTTGGCCGGCCCTCGGCCTGCGCCAGCCGGTGGTCAAACCCCTCTTTGGGCAGCCGGCGGAATACGAGTTCATCACCGAGTTGGGCCGGCGCCTGGACCTCCGCGACCGCCAGGGCCAGCCGTTCTTCTGGATCGGCCGAGTCTCCGGCAAGCGCGTGGAAAACCTGACCGAGTGGTATGAGGAGTATCTTTCGGCCGAGGTGCTCAACGGCGCTCCTAAGATGAGCCTGGCGGAGATCAAAAGCCTGCCCGGCGCCACGTGGGTGGATAAGAAGGGGACCCAGTACGAGAAGTTCAAGGCGGAGCTGCCGTCCGACGTGGTGGCCAAGGCCACGATCGTCAAGGCCAAAGTGGGCGACACGGTGGTAGAGCAGATTTTCGACAAGCCCAAAGAAGAAGGTGGCAAGCGCATCGGCACGATCATCGACGGGAAGGCGCTCCAGGGGTTCGCCACGCCCACTGGCAAGGTGGAGTTCGTGCTCACCTGCCTAGCGGGAAAGAAGGACGCCACCGGCCGCCCCTGCGCGGACCTGCCAGTGTATGAACCGCCCGATTGGCTGCCCGACGAGGAGTATCCGCTGCATCTGATCAACTGGAAGGAATCGCTCCACACCCACACCCGCACGCAAAACAACCGCTGGCTGGTGGAGTTCAAGCCTGGCAATCCGCTGCAAATCAACCGGGTCACTGCGGCTAAATTGGGCATCGCAGACGGCGACACGGTTTGGGTAGAGTCGAAGTACGGAAGGGTGCGTGCCGTGGCCCACGTGTGCGACGACATTCATCCTGAAGTGGTGGGCTTGCAGCACGGCTTTGGCCATTGGGCGTTTGGCCGAGTGGCCAAGGACCGGGGCACTTCGGATTCGCCGCTTCGGCCAACACGGGCGGACCCCATTTCCGGCCAGGCCCTGCACAAACAGTGCTGCGTCCGGGTGTACAAGGCCTGACCGTCCTTGCCCACCGATCTACTCGCCCGCCTGGTCCGCCACCTGCGAGTTTTCCTTCTGCGCCGGTTAGGGAAACCTTTAACGATGTGCAAAGCACATCCAGTTGCTGATCATCTAATGTTTCTCAGGTCAGCGAAATAATCTGTTCGCTTCTTACCGATAGCCCGAGATATGCGGGCCCTTCCGGCGGCGCGGCGTTTTCCACCCTAGCCTGTGCTATGCAGGGGTCTAGCGCCGGGCCATTCGGCGGCTTCTGCTCTGCCAATTAGTGGGAGGTGTGGCATGTGTACAACAACCAACGTCTTTGCTGCTTTGGTGGGTGTGGCGCTGCTTATCGCTCCTCTGGGGGATCTACGGGCTGAGGAGACCTTCTACGCCGGGCCGCTGGCGGAGAGCGATCCTGCGGGTTCAGCGGATGGTCTGGCCCAGCCTTCTTCCGGTAGTCTGGGCGCGCCACAGGAGGGGCTGCCTCCGGACTTCGTGAGGCGGGTAGAAGAGTTCATGAAAAAGTCGGCCGAGAAGGAGGCCGCGGCCAAGCAGAAAGCCGCGCAAAAGCCCAGCATCACCGTCACCGGCCGCATGTTCGCCGACAGCGTGCTTTTCAGCCAGAGTGCCTTGAGCCGGGCGGCTTTCGGCGACGCCCAGGACACTACCTTTATTCGCCAGGCCCGTCTGGGCGCCGAGGGAGAGATGTTCGACGTATACACCTACAAGGTGGAAATGGATTTTGCCGGGCGGGACTCGGCCGACGAGCAGCTTACCTCATTCAAGGACACCTACCTTCGGATTCGGGAGTTGCCGCTTCTGGGCAACGTGCAGGTGGGACACTTCAAAGAGCCCTTCAGTCTGGAGCAGCTCACCAGCGCCCGGTATGTTACGTTCATGGAGCGGAGCCTGGCCGATGTGTTCGTGCCCGCGCGAAACATGGGTGTGATGGCCATCGACCACTCGGAAAATGAGCGGATGACCTGGGCCCTTGGCGCGTTTCGCACCATGGGCGATACGCCGCCGTTTCGCGCGGATGATGACGGCGGCTCGGCCCTTTCGGCACGCATCACCTGGCTGCCCTGGTATGATGAGGCCAGCGACGGCCGGGGCCTGCTCCACCTCGGAGTGAGCTATAGCTTCCGGGATTTCGACGACCCCACGCAGCGGGTCCGGCAGCGGCCCGAGACTTCCGTCGGTCCCCGCGTGGTCGATACGCACAACATCTCCCACTTGGCCAACGTGAACCTTTTGGGGCCGGAAGTGGCGTTGGTGTATGGCCCGTTCTCGGCGCAGAGCGAATGGATCGTCGCCTTCTATAATCGCGGCGGCGGCTTCGGCAACCCGACCTTTCACGGCCTTTACGCGCAAATAAGCTATTTCCTCACGGGCGAGAACCGCGTCTATAAACGAAGCACCGGTGCTTTCGACCGCGTTAAACCCCATGAAAACTTCTTCCGCGTCTGCACGGAGGATGGCACGTTGGCCACTGGCCGAGGCGCCTGGGAGATCGCCTACCGCTACTCCTATTTGGACCTGAACGATGCCGGCGTCAGCGGCGGCATTGCGTCGGACCATACGTTCGGTCTGAACTGGTACCTCACCCCTTACGCCCGGCTGATGTTCAACTACGTGCACAGCGACGCTGATCTGGCCCAGTTCCAGGACGTGCCCTTGGATATTTTCGAGATGCGGGCGCAGTTCGACTTCTGAGCCTGGCGATGGCCGCCGGTGCCAGACAAGTCGCTGGGCAACAAGGAATCGCCGGATCGCGCGGGCGCTTTGGCCGACGCGGCACCGGCGGGGTATGGCAAACACCGTGGTCCAAGCGGGAACCGTAAGCAGTAGCCGCCGGCGTCAGCATGAGCCGGGAGCGTATGGCTCTTGGTGCGGCGGGCATGCGTGCCAGGCGCGGTGCGTGGGGGCTGGCAGCCTGTGTTATCTCCCCGTGCGGCCGGCCAATCCATCGGGCAATGTCACCGGCAGCTTATGCTGCGGCTCTTGTTGGGGGTGTTGGGCGTGTGTTCTGCGCGGCAAGGGGCCCTACTGGGTTAAGGGCGCAGTGTGGGATGGCCGGCCACTGGGGTTGGCGTGCGTGGCGGCCTCGGCCGGCGCTGCGGGTGTGGGACCGGCCGGACTGTGGTTTTCCGCATGGCCGTTGGGGCCATTGGCTTGGCGAATGCGTTCGAACGGGCAGAGGCGTGGGGGTTCGATGGGGCGATCCAGAAAGCTGGAGAGGCGGCGGGAGCGGATCGGATGCTGGAGTTTGCGGACTGCCTTGGCCTCGATCTGGCGTACCCGCTCCCGGGTGACGGAGAAGATCTTGCCCACTTCTTCCAGCGTATAGCTGTAGCCGTCGGCCAGCCCATAGCGAAGGCGGATGATCTCGCGCTCGCGGTAGGTGAGGCCCCCCAGTGCATCTGCCAGGCAGCGTTTGAGCATTTCCTGATTCATTTGCTGCAGGGGGTCCTCTTCGCGGTAGTCGGCCACGAACTCGCCGAAGTAGCTGTCGTCGTGGTCGCCCACCGGCTGATCGAGCGACAGGGGCGGCCGGCTCATTTGCATTACGCAGCGGGCTTCTTCGACCGAGAGGCCGGCCGCGGCTGCCGTCTCTTCCAAGGTGGGCTGAGCCGCCCGGCGCTGGACCAGTTCGCCGGTTACCGCCCGGACCTTGCTCATATTTTCGATCACGTGGACGGGGACGCGGATGGTCCGGCTTTGATCGGCGATGGCCCGGGTGATGGCCTGCCGGATCCACCACGTGGCGTACGTAGAGAACTTGTAGCCTCTTCCGGCTTCGAACTTGTCCACCGCCCGCATCAAGCCGGTGTTGCCCTCTTGAATAAGGTCCAGGAAGCTCACGCCCCGATTGCGGTAGCGCTTGGCGATGGAGACGACCAGGCGGAGGTTGCCGGCCGAAAGGGTGCGCTTGGCCGCATCGTATTCCTGCTGGAGTTGCCTGGTCTTTTCGATGCGCCGCCGCAAGGTCGAGGGACTTTCCAGCGTGACCTTCATCAGGTGCCGCAGTTCGCGGCGGAGGGTAGCGACCCGCTCGGGCTGGCGAAGGCGCTGGGCTTCGAGCAACTCTTTATGGAGTTGGCTCATGCGATCGGCGATCTGCTGGAGTTTCTCCAGAATGGGCTGAAGGCGCTGAATGCGCAGCCCCAGCTCTTCGACCAGGCGAACCGCCTTGTTGCGGCGGCAGACCAGGCGCCGCCACGCCTCGTGGCGCTCGGCCACCGGACGCTGCCGCGAGATGGCAATGCGGAAGTCCTCGCGATTCCGCTTCAGAAGGTGCTTGAGCGTGTGCAGGTTGGGCCCCAGAAGCTTCATCACCCGGCGCTTGGCGCGCAAGTTGGTCACTGAGACCTCGATGGTGCGATCCAACCGCAGCCGGCTGTCGCGGACTTTCTCCAATAAGGCGACGGCCGCCTGGAGCAGATAATCGGTGGCCAACATGCTGTTGCGAAACCGAGTGCGTGTCCGCTCGATGCGGCGGGCGATGCGGATTTCCTCCTTGCGCGACAGCATGGGGATCTCGCCCATCTGCATCAGATAGATGCGGACGTGATCGTCAATCTGGTCGTCGGCCCCGGTCTCCTCCGGGTCGCCGTCCGGGCTGAAGGCTTCCAAGTCGTCATCCAACAGGGGCGATTCCTCTTCCCCGGCGATCAGCGTGCGATCCTCCAGATCTTCCGAGCCTTTTCCTGCCTTTTTGGGGTGTTTACCCCGATGTTCGTCGTATCTCCGAGGTGCAGCAACAGCGGTCTTCACGCGACGGTACCTGCCTTTGGGACTTTTCGGTGCGCGGCGCAAGGTGTGTTCCTCTGGCGGTGAGAGCGGGGACCAAAGCGACCGGAGCTTCTTGACCGGCAACCCGATGCACGCCGAATGCCGTGGCCGGATGAAAGCCAGGCCCCAGCGCGCAACCTATTGCCGGACAAGCGGTTGAGGACCGGCCGGGACCTCTTCTGCCGCTCCTCCCCGCCCGGGCATGTCGCCAGGGATCAACGAACCGCGCGGCGCGATGTTGCGATTGCGAAACACCCAGTGGTTGGACCGAAAAACTCGCCCAGCGGGGAAGAGGCGGTCCGTTCCTGTTCCGATGCGCCGTTCCGTTGCAGCCCGAAAAAGCCGGATATTCCCCGCGAATCCTAATAAGATAACGGCCAGCGCAAAAGTGTCAATTAGGCAAGACAGGAAAGCACACGAGAATAAGCAAAATCGACAAGGTGCTTGGGTCCGCTCCTTAGTTGCCAAGCGCCTGCACTCTAAGTTGTCCCTCCTCGACAGGGGGGTATTGGGGGAACCAAAGACAGAACTCGCTACGTGTCCAGCGACCGATCCTGGCCAACCAGCCTAAGCCTATAGAACCCGCCGCAGTCGCGCCTGGGTCAGTAGGCTGGCCGGTAACCCCTTTGCAGCCTCGATGGAACGCACCCACCAGTCGAGGGACTGCCAATAGCCACGAGCGAGCATCCAGAAGCGGCAAGGTCGGGGGTATCCAGAAGCAAGTAAGGTGGCGCAATCGCAATCGACGGCGTCTAACGGCTTTCCGGAACCAGATCGATGATCACC
>Ga0315298_1011612_pt1 | contig 10291 bp, 7 predicted proteins | sample WHS_1_MG_FD_203077 | JGI IMG/M metagenome (GOLD analysis project Ga0315298, IMG submission 203077) | Extremophilic microbial mat communities from Washburn Hot Springs, YNP, Wyoming, USA - WHS_1_MG | ecosystem: Environmental > Aquatic > Thermal springs > Hot (42-90C) | place: USA: Wyoming...
TGCACACCTTGAGTGTAGCCGGCGCGGCTTTTCTCGCGCCGGGTTGGTCACTGTGGACCACTGTCCCGGGAGCCGTCCTCTTAGTGACCTGGCTGGCGGCGAGCAGTTACTTCGTCGGAGACGAGCTGATCCGGGACGCCGCGCCGGGCCGGGGGGAAGAGGCCGGAGCGGACGCCGCCGTGGGCTCAAGGGGACTGGATTTGTTCGTTTTCCCGGCCGTGGCGCTGGGTCTGGGCCTGGACCTCGTCATCCGGTGGGCGGCTCGTTCGTCCCAGCCCGGCCGGGCCTCGGTCCTTTTGGAACCCTGGGTTCCGGTCCACGCCTTCCTGGCCGCCGCGGGTTGGGGACTGTTCACCCTGGCGTGGGTGGCCGGAACCATGTACCGGGCTCAGCATCGCAGTTTGAAGGGCCTCGCCGTGGGGCCTCTCTCGCGTCTTCTGCCGTCTCTGGAAGCCCTGGACCGGGCCAGTCTCCGTTTGGCCGTGGCGGGTCTGGTCTTTCTCACTGCGGGTCTTGTGCCGGGCATTATCCGGGCCGTCGCCCTCTGGGGGCGTTTATGGTTCGCCGACCCGAAGGTTATCTCCACTTTCCTGGCGGCCCTCAGCTACGCCCTGTATCTGGTCGTAAGGACCGGGTTTGGGTGGACACCGCGGCGGGCGTCCTGGCTGCTGACGGTCGGCTTCATTCTTACCGCGGTGAACCTGCTGGTGGCCAGTCCGTTCCTGAGCCGGTTCCACCAGTGGTTATAGAGGGCATTCGAAGGACAAAGGGCGTTCGGAAGGGCATTCGGAGGAAGGAAGGAAGCGTCGGCTGTTGACCTTCTCCCAACTTTACCCCGTCTCTCTGCGGCTGTCGGGCCGGCCCTGCCTGGTGGTGGGCGCGGGCGAGGTCGCCTGGCGGAAGGCCAGGTCCTTGGTGGAAGCCGGAGCGGCGGTGACGGTCGCGGCTCCGGCGGCCGGGGCCGAGATTCGAGCGGCGGCGGCCCGCGGCGACGTCAGGCTCGTCGAGGCGGCTTTCGAGCCGCACCTGCTGGAAGGTCAGGTCTTGTGCATCGCCGCCACGGACGACAAGCGGGTAAACGCGCACGTGGCGGAAGAGGCCCGGCGGCGCGGGGTGCTGGTCAACGTGGTCGACGCTCCTCTCTTATCCGATTTCGACGTTCCGGCGGTGGCCCGGCGCGGCCGGCTTCAGCTCGCCGTCTCGACCCAGGGGGAAAGCCCCCTTTTGGCGGCCCGGTTGAGGGACCGGCTGCTGGCCGACCTGGGTCCGGAGTACGGGGTTCTGACGGATATCGTGGGCCACGTGCGGCGGGAGCTGCTCGAGGCGGCCGGGTGCGGCGAAGCGGCCGAGGGGGACGACCGCCGCGGTAGGCTTGAGGCGGCCGTCGAGGCGGCCCTGGGACCCGAGGTCGCTCTGGCTTTGAAGGCGGGGCGGCCGGAGCGGGCCGAAGCCCTCGTCCGGCGTGCGGCCGGTTTGCGAGACGAGCGCGAGTGGCGGGTGGGTTGCCGCGGCAGCGAATTGGCCCGGCGGCAGGCCCAGCTGGCACTCGAGGCGATGCACCGGGGGTCGGTCGAGCGGTACCGCCTGGTCATCATCCGAACGAGCGGGGACGCCGGAGCCGGCCTGTCCCCGGAAGGGCCGGGCCCGGTCGGGGCCTTCACCGGCGAGCTGGAAAAGGCCCTCGCCGCGGGCACCATTGATTTCGCCGTCCACAGTCTGAAGGACCTGCCGACCGAACTTTCGCCCGGCCTGGTCCTGGCCGCCGTGCTGACCCGGGGCGACCCCCGCGAGGCTCTCGTCTCCCGGGAAGGCAAGACGCTCGCGGAGTTGCCGGCGGGGGCGGTGGTCGGTACGTCGAGCACGCGACGCGAAGCCCTCGTCCGCCGACGGCGTCCGGACCTGGTCTGCCGTCCTCTCCGCGGGAATGTGGAGACGCGCCTTCGGCGATTGGAGGACGGGGATTTCGACGCGATTGTCCTGGCTGCGGCCGGGCTGGAACGGCTCGGCCTCACGGACCGGGTGACCGAATTCTTCGACCCGACCGATTTTGTCCCCGCGGCGGCCCAGGGGTTCATCGCCGTGGAATGCCGGGCTTCCGACGACGAGGCCCTGGCGGCCGCCGCGGCCGCGGAGGACGGCTCAGCCCGTTTGGCCGCCGAGGCCGAGAGGGCTTTCCTCCGCCGCCTCGGCGCCGGGTGTCACGCCCCGGCCGGGGCCTACGCCCGCCTGCGTCCGGACGGTTGTCTGGTCATCGACGGTATAGCTTTGCGTCCGGACGGGCGGCAAACGGTCGAGGGGCGGGCGGAGGCGGTCGTGAAGGACAGCGGCGCCGCCGCACGGCTCGGCGCGGAACTCGCCGAGGATTTGCTCCGGCGAGGAGCCGCCGGACTCATCTTTCCCGGCGGCGGGGCCGGTGAAGGCCGGGTCTACTTAGTCGGGGCGGGACCGGGCGACCCGGGCCTGATTACGGTCAAGGGAGCGGAGCTCCTGCGCTCGGCGGATTGCGTGGTGGTCGACCGGCTGGCTAACCCGTCGTTGGTGGGCCTCGTCCCGGCCTCGTGCGAGGTCGTCCCGGTCGGCAAGGAGCCGGGTAAACCCTCGCCGGGACAGCGGGAGATATCGGAAATCCTGATCGACCGGGCGAAAAAGGGGCTCAAAGTCGTTCGTCTGAAAGGCGGCGACCCCTTCGTCTTCGGGCGGGGCGGGGAAGAGGCTCTGGCCCTCCGGGCGGCGGGTGTGCCCTACGAAGTGGTGCCCGGCGTTACTTCGGCCGTGGCCGGGCCGGCTTACGCCGGCATTCCGGTGACGCACCGGGGGACGGCGCGGTCGGTGGTCTTTGCGACCGGTTCGACCGCCGACCAGGAAGGCGGCGGGCCGCCCGATTTCGACCGCCTGTCCGGTGTAGACACTGTGGTGGTGTTCATGGGCGCCCGCTGCCTCGTCGAAATCGTGGACGGACTCCGCGCCGGCGGACGCCCCGCGGGCACGCCCGCGGCCGTGTTGGCCCGCGCTACTACAGCCGATCAGAGGGTCGTGACCGGGACCCTGGGAGATATAGCCGTTCGGGCGCACGAGGCGGGGATAGAGAATCCGGCGCTCCTGGTGGTGGGGGACGTCGTCGCTCTCCGGGATAAGCTTGCCTGGTTCGAAGACCTTCCGTTGGCCGGACGAAGAATCGTAGTCACCCGCGCGCGCGAGCAGGCTTCGGCTCTGGTCGGAGCTCTTGAAGCGGCCGGGGCGGAAGTCTTCCGTTTTCCCGTCATCCGTATCGAACGTCCGGCCCGAGACAGCGCCGAGATCCGCCGCCTCGACGAAGCCATCGCCCGGCTCGCCGACTTCGGGTGGCTCGTGCTGACCAGCGTGAACGGGGTGGACGTCTTCTTCGACCGGCTTGCCGCCCTCGGGCGCGACGCCAGAGCCCTGGCCGGGTGCCGCGTCGCCGCGATAGGTCCCGCCACCGCGGAGCGGCTCAGGGCCCGGGGAGTACAGGCGGACCTGGTGCCGGACGAGTTCCGCGGGGAAAGTCTCGCTCTAGCCCTCAATCAGGCCGGGTCCGCCGCCGCGGCGGGGGGCAAGACGCGGGTTCTTCTAGTTCGGTCCAACCTCGGCCGAAGGGTCCTGCTCGACGAGCTCGAGCGGGGCGGCTTTGTGGTGGAGGAGGTGCCGGCCTACCGGCTCGAGGCCGAAATCCTCACGCCCGCGCAGCGGGCCTTGCGGGATGAGCTTGTCGGGCTTCTGACGACCGGGCGGGTGGACGCACTCACCTTCGCCAGCTCGGCGACCGTGATGAACTTTTCGGCGGCCGTTGGTCGGGAATGGCTGGTGCAAACACCCCGTCCGCCGGCTGTGTTCTGCATTGGTCCGGTGACGGCGGCGACCGCCCGGGAATGCGGGCTGGCCCCGACAGCCGTCGCCCCGGAATACACCATCGACGGGCTGGTCCGCTGCGTCATCGACTATTTTAGGGCTCACTCACGTTCGGCAGCGAAGGAGTTGGAAAAGCCGTGCTCGACCTGACCGCCCTTTTATTCGACGAAGACCATTACGGGAACAGCTTGCGCTATGACCCTGCCGCTAAAGCCCAGACCAGGGGGACCAAGCCCGGCGCCGGTCCGGTGGTGGTTTGGAACTCCACGGCCCGGTGCAACCTCCGGTGTCTGCACTGCTATTACGGTGCGGAGTACTGCGCTTCTCCGGGGGCGCCCCCGGGCGGACTGTCGACCGAGCAGGCCCTGGCCTTCGTCGATTCGCTGGCCGACTTCCGGGTTCCCGTCCTTCTGATTTCCGGCGGCGAGCCTTTGCTCCGTCCGGACCTCGACCGGATTATCCAGCGGGCCACCAGCCGGGGGATAAGGGTCACTCTGTCTACGAACGGCACGCTCATCACTCCCGAGAAGGCCGCTTCCCTTAAGGCCTCCGGGGTGTCCTACGTGGGCATCAGTCTGGACGGCCTGGAGGAGGTCAACGACCGCTTCCGCGGCCGCAGCGGCGCCTTCCGGGCGGCCCTGGAGGGTCTGCGGAACTGCCGGGCCGTCGGCCAGAGAGTGGGCCTGCGGATGACCCTGAGCCGGTACAACTTCGAGGAGCTGGGCCGCATCCTGGACCTGGTCGAGCGCGAGGACATCCCGAGAGTGTGCTTCTACCACCTGGTCTACGCCGGGCGCGGCCTGGACCAGAGCGCGGCCGACCTCACGCACGAGCAGACCCGCCGGGCTCTGGACCTCATCTTCGCCCGGGTGCGCTCTTTCGCCGAGCGGGGCCTGCACAAGGAGGTCCTCACGGTGGACAATCACGCCGACGGCGTCTACCTCTACCTCCAGCTCCGGCGCGAGGACCCCGCCCGGGCGCGGCGGGTTCTGGAGCGGTTGCGGGCGGCGGGCGGTAACCGCTCGGGTATGGCCATCGCCGCGGTGGGGCACCTCGGTGACGTCTTCCCCGACCAGTTCAGCGGGAACCACCCTCTGGGCAACGTGACGGAAAGGCCTTTCCCCGAAATCTGGTCGGCGGACGACCAGCCCCTGCTGCGGGACTTGCGCAACCGGAAACACCTGCTCAAGGGACGGTGCGCCCGGTGCGCCTGGCTGGATGTCTGTAACGGGAACTTGAGAGCCAGGGCCGAGGCCGCTACGGGTGATTGGTGGGCCTCCGACCCCGCCTGTTACCTGACCGACGCCGAGATAACCGAGGGGGCGGCTTGAGACATGAAGCGGATGAGGCGTCTGCGGCGGACGGAGGGGGTCCGGCGTCTTGTACGGGAAGTCGGTCTCGGGCCCGACGACTTCGTCCAGCCGCTATTCGTGGTCGGCGGGAGCGGCGTCCGCGAAGAAATAGCGGCCATGCCCGGCAACTACCATCTGTCGGTGGATGAGCTTCTGCCGGAGGTAGAGCAGGTCGTCTCGGCCGGGGTTCCGGGTATCCTCCTCTTCGGCCTGCCTGAGCGCAAGGACTGGGAGGGAAGTTCGGCCTGGGACGCCGACGGCCCGGTGCAGCGGGCGGTGGCGGCCGTGAAGAAGCACTTCCCGGAGCTGGTGGTCATCACCGACGTCTGCCTGTGCCAGTACACCGAACACGGTCACTGCGGGCTCCTGGGTGCGGGCGGCGAGGTCCTGAACGACCCCACTCTCGACCGTCTGGCGAAGGTGGCCGTCTCCCACGCTCGCGCGGGGGCCGACATCGTGGCGCCGTCGGACATGATGGACGGGCGCGTGGCTGCGATCCGGCGCGCCCTGGACGATGAGGGCTTCACCGACGTGGCCGTCCTTTCTTACTCGGCCAAGTACGCCTCGTCGTTCTACGGGCCTTTCCGGGAGGCGGCTCATTCCGCGCCGCGTTCGGGTGACCGCCGGGGGTACCAGATGGACCCTGCCTCCGGCCGGCGCCAGGCCCGCGAGGAAGTTGCCGCGGACGTGGCCGAGGGAGCCGATTTCGTCATGGTCAAGCCGGCTCTCCCTTACCTGGATGTCATTCAAGACATCCGGGAGACCTTCTCCTGTCCCGTAGCCGCCTATCAGGTAAGCGGCGAGTACGCCATGATTCGCGCCGCCGCCGAAAAAGGATGGCTCGACGAACGGGCGGCGGCGCTGGAGGCCCTTCGGGCCATCAAGCGGGCGGGAGCCGATTTCATCCTCACCTATTACGCCAGACAGGCGGCCCGGTGGCTGAGCTCGGGCGCGTAGGGGCACGGACCGGGGACCCCGACGCGAAAACCGGGCCGGCAAGCACCGGGAGCAGAGAGCGAGGTGGGCTAAAGTGAAGGTCTTTGAAGAGGGGCTCCTGCCTGAGGTCTACGGCCTCACCCGGAGGCTTTTGGACCTCGTCCAGGTCGAGTTCCCCGCGGTGCCGCGACCGTACGCCCAGCTGGCACGGCGTCTGGGCTTGGAGGGACCCGGGGGCGAGGCTGTGGTTTTGGAGGAGCTGGACCGTCTCCGGGCCGGCGGGATCGTCCGCCGCGTGGGTGGGGTCTTCGACAGCCGGGCCCTGGGTTTCGCCACGACCTTGGCGGCGGCGCGGGTCCCACCCGAGCGCCTGGAGGCCGTGGCCGAGGCCGTGAACGCTTACCCGGAGGTAACGCACAACTACGCCCGCGAGGGGCCGCTCAACCTCTGGTTCACTCTCGTCGCCCGCGACCGCGGGCGAATTCAGGCGATTCTCGATGAACTGCGGGCCGCGACGGGCGTGGAATTCCTGGAGTTTCCCGCGGGCAGGGTCTTCAAGAGCCGCGTGGTCTTCCGGTTCGGGGACGACCGGGAAGAGCGGAGCGCCCGCCGCAGGCCGCGGAAATACCCCCGGGTCGTCGCCCCGGCTCAGCCCAAACCGGCCGGGGTCTTCTTGCCCGCGGCCGCGGCCGCGGCCGGCCCCCCGCCTTCCCAGGCTCAGCCGGACGACGTCGACCGGTCCCTCATCCGCGTCCTCCAGGGTGACCTGCCGGGGGGACTGTATCCGTTCCGCGAGGTGGCGACACAAATCGGGCTGCCGCACGGAGAAGTCCTGGCCCGCATCTCGGCCTACCGCCGGCGTGGTTGGCTCCGGCGCCTGGCGGCCGTGGTGGCGCACCGGCGGGCCGGCCTGACCGCCAACGCCATGGCCGTGTGGGAGGTGCCCGAGGACCGTCTGGCCGAAGCGGGAAGGGCGGTGTCGGCGCTCCCCGAGGTCACGCACTGTTATTCCCGCGCTCCCGCCCCCGGCTGGCCCTATCGCCTCTACGCTATGGTTCACGGTTCCTCACGCGAGGAGTGCCTGGCCGTGGTTCGGCGGGCTTCTCAGGCGGCCGGCCTTTCCTCCCGGCGGGTCCTTTTCAGCTTGAAGGAGTATAAGAAGACCAGTCCGCTTTACTACTGAGACTCCTCCTGCCGGCCTGCTCACGCGACGGCGACAAGGACGAACAGCAGGGCCAGGTACGGGCTCGAAAGCTTGAACAGGGTCCAGGAGCGTCGGGGCGTAGGGCGGAACATGACCGCCAGACTGGCCCCCACGATGGGAACTTGGAGCGCGTAGAGGAGCCCGCTTCCCCAGCGTCCGAGATCGAGGACCGCCGGCAACCCGGCCGCCAGACCGCAAAGAAGCAGAGACGCCCAGCCCACGCACCGGGCGGCCTGGTCCACGCCGACCGCCACCGGCAACATGGGAACACCGGCCGCCCGATAGTCGTCGACGTAGCGGATAGCCAGGCTCCATACGTGGATGGGGGTCCAGACGGCGACCAGGGCAGCAAGATAAAAAGCTACCGGCCCGGCCGCTCCGGCGACGGCTGAAGCGGCCACCAGTACCGGGGCGCCCCCGGCGGGTGAGCCGAGGACGACGCTCCACGGGGTGCGGGGTTTGGACCAGCCGTTATAGAGGATGGTCACATCAAGGACGCCGGCCAGGAGCCATACGGTACTCCAGAGATGGCCCGTCCAGAGGGTAAAGACGACGCTTGCGGCCACCAGCCCGACTCCGAACCAAAGACTTTGAGCCGGAGTGAGCCGACCGGTCGGCACGGGCCGGGTCCGCGTTCGCATCATCACAGCGTCCATGCGGTAGTCGATGGCTCCCGTGATGGCGTTGGCACCCATGCTCCCGAGACCCACGGCGATGGTCCCGAGAATAATGCGGGCCAACGCTGCGGACCGGCCGACGTCCCCTGCGCCGGGACCGGCCCAGGACGGCCCGGCGGCCGCCGCCGCTCGCCGGGCCCAAAGACCTGTCGTGAGCCCGACGAACGCGAGCAGCAGCACCGACCGCAACTTCGTCGCCTCAAGGAACGCGACGACTTTGTCCTTCCAGGCCGGCCAGTCACGCCCGGCCAGACCACCCAGGCCGTTCGCGGCCGCCCGGTACGCGCCACCGCCCAAGTCAGCCTTCACCGCAATCCCTCCCGCGGCACCGTAACATGAGCCGCGCGAGGGAACATTGACCCAGGTCAATCCGGTGCTTGTGTTGCCAAAGCCTCGAGCCGACCGCGGTCGTCGAGGCTGATTTCCGTCCGGCTTATGGTGATCAGCCCCTCGTCGGCGAAGCGGTAGAGCAGACGGCAAACGACTTCGCGCGTCGACCCGATGCGGGCGGCCATCTCGTCAAGGGTGAGCGACCGTGGCGCGCCTTCCGGGGCGTCGCCGAAACGCTCGAGGAGAAGGCGAGCGAGCCGGCGCGGTAACGGGTGGAAGGCCAGGCTCTCGATGACGTCCGCCGCGCGACGCATCCGGCCGACCAGCATCGAGGTCAGCTCCCACAGGCTCGCCGGGTCTTTCTTGATAGGCTGGAGGAGCAGGGATCCGTCCCAAAGATAGACCCGGCAGCGACTCTCGGCCTCGAGCGAAGCCGGCAGCGGCTGTCCGTCGAACAGCGTCTGTCCGAAGAAGACCTCCCCCGGCCCGAGCGTGACGGCGGCCAGGACGCGGCCCTTTTCGGATGTCTTAACTGTGCGGACGAACCCCTGGGCGACCAAAAGAACGTAGGGCCAAAGTTCCCCCGCCGCGGCGATAACGCTGCCTTTGGCGTAGGTCCGGTTCCGAGCGGCCGCCGCTATCCGGTCCCGGTCCTCGGGGCGCAGGCGGGCCAACACGGGCGCCCGCTCAATGAGCTGTCGCAAGGCCGGGCCGTGCCCGGCCGTGCGGTAAGACGATTCCACTCCTTCGCCACCTTCCCGCCGGCGGTCAGCCGGGGGCGGTCTTTGCCGCACCGCCCGTCGTGATGGTAACGGCTGCCGTTCGAACCTGTCAACGAAGGACGGAGGCCTTGACCTAGAGCAAAGACGGCTCGCCCGGCCGGCGTTTTGATAGCGGCGGTGGGACAACAACTCGGGGCGGACCCGTACCGCCGCCGAAACCGGGGGTAGAGATAAAGATGGTCAACACCCGTTACAAAGTCGGCGCTCTTTGGGCGTTTGCCGCCGGGGCGCTCAATATCGCGGTCACCTTCGCCCTGTTCATCAGAGGCTACCGGCAGCTCATCAATATCGAGCTTGCGGCCGGGCGACCCGACGAGGCCTTCATCGTGACCTTCATCATCCCTTTGCTGACCGACCTCATTATCCTGGGCGGGATGCTCTGGCTGGTGGGGGGCGTGGGGTTGGCTACCGGGTCGAGTTGGGCTTACGGTATCACTGTGACCGCCGCCGTGGTGAGCCTGGCCGCCTCGTTCTTCCCCATGATCCCGGCCATGAGCCGCGGGGCCTTCCCGTCCTTCGTGGTCCTGTTCGGGCCCGACCTGCTCTTTTACTTCGTCGTCCTGGCCTACCTCGGCCGAACGAACCCGAAGTTCCTCTGGCTGAGCTTCTTCAGCGGCATCGCCTGCGTGCTGTCGTTCATGAACGGTGTCGCCGGCATCGACAAAATCCTCACTACTCATAACCCGGCCTTCATTCCGAGTCAGCAGCTGAACTGGGTCGGCGCCGTCGCTTGGGGGGTTTTCTGCGTGGTCGTCGCTCTCCGCAAGGCCTGGGCCTATCCGCTGGGACTGGGCGCGGGCCTCGTCACCGGCCTGGCCGGCCTTCCCCTGGCCGTGCTTAGCACCCTCGAAGCCCACCGGCCGTCGATGTTCACCCCCGCCCCGGTCCTGGCTCTAGCCCTCTTCGCGGTCCTGGTCATACCCGGGGTGAGGGCGTGGTTCCGGGCTCCATCGTCCGACGCGCCTGATTGACCCCGGTTCCGCCCGGGCCCGGGCCGGCAGGAGGCCGCTTGGGATACCGCGAATGTGCTCCCCGGAGCAAGCGCCGCGAGTTTGCGCCAGGGCGGCCGGCGGTCGGAGGGATCGGCGGGTGAGCGGTGGGCCCGAGGCCGAAAGATGCCGGAGCTGTCCCCTGGCCGGGCCG
>Ga0315298_1011613_pt1 | contig 10289 bp, 8 predicted proteins | sample WHS_1_MG_FD_203077 | JGI IMG/M metagenome (GOLD analysis project Ga0315298, IMG submission 203077) | Extremophilic microbial mat communities from Washburn Hot Springs, YNP, Wyoming, USA - WHS_1_MG | ecosystem: Environmental > Aquatic > Thermal springs > Hot (42-90C) | place: USA: Wyoming...
TTCCATTCTTCGATCCGCCGCACGGGCCATTGAGAAGGCTTTTGGCGCATTTGGTGACGGGACAGATACCGCCAGTTTCGTTGAGCACGCAGTCTCCGCATTCCTGACACTGTTCGATTGCCAACTCACCAGCCACCACGGTGTCCATGTGACCAACTGAATTGAGGCCAATCTTAACGGGAATCGTCAAGCCCATCTGCTCCGTCGCTTGTCGCACGACTTGGAGCGCCCCCCCGCATCCCAGGACAAGAACCGCGTCGCTTTGTTGAAGCTCTTGCTCTTTGCCGCTGAAAGCCGTCATGGTGTGGTTGATGTAACACGTGCGTTCAGGTGTGACCTCAAGAAGAACCTCCTTGCCATGCTCTCGCAACCGATTTGCCACCGACGCCACCTGTTCGACGCCGCCCGTTTTGCACACCTTGGCACAACCATTGCATCCTGTGACGACTATTTTTTGGTAGTCTTTCAGTGTTTCAAAAATTTCTTCGGTAGATTTGTACGCTGTACCGATCATCAATTCCTCCTCATTCGCAGTGATGATTTCTCAACCGTTGTTTCGTACGTGAGCCTCCGTAGGCTGAATACAAACGTGAGAGCAATTTTGATGCCATAGTGAATACCTCACAAGAACGGTATGAAAACGTAAGGTTTTTTGACATAATCCCACTGCGGCCGGTATAGCGCGGAAACCTATGATGACATATGTTAACATGTCGTCAACTCGTGGTTGACGTCAACCGGGCAAAGTGATCCAATTCTCTCCAGTACATCGATCAGGACGGTTTGCAGTCGCAGTCGCGCAACACCATCCTATTATGCGCGAACCGCAATGGAACCAAGGTTCGTCCGATTGTTCGATAGCTCTACGTCAAACGGTACAATATTTGAATGTCCCCTGTCGGGAGGTCCCCGATGGCGCGATTGTCAGTTCGAACAAAACTCATTTTGTTTGTTCTCGTGCCCACGGTCTTGATAAACGTACTGTTTGCGAGATACGGCTTTATATATGCACGCGAGGCCTTGATCAACTTGTGGACCAAAGGCGCGGACGTTCAAATGCAGCTCGTGGCGGCTGAAATTGACACGCGTTTGGCTGAAGTACGGGCCTCAATTAGATCCATGGTCATGGCGGAGTCATGCCCTCAGGGCATGGTGGTGCGCGCCTTTGAAGCCCTCAGATTGCTCAACTTGCCCGGCGTCTTATTTTTAGATATCGAACGTGCAGAAGATCAGCAACCGCGTACCATGTCGGATACGTGTGCATGGAACCCAGACCCCAAAGCGTCGCCGACCGAAAAAATAACCCATGGGTTGATTCATAGGGACATCAGTTTTTGTACCACCGTACATCCTCTATACGACAGGCTGGAGGTGGCGGCCGTGGTCAGAGGGGGAGGTGTGGAGCTCACGCGATATGTAGTCTATTTAAGGTTCAGCTCATTGATTGAAAGCGTGACCAACTTGGGTGTGTGGGAACAAGGCAAGGCTCTGCTTCTCACCGCCGATGGAACCTGTCTGGCCAGCACGGATCCGGAAGACAAATGCGGGGAATGCATCATCGGCGCTGGCAGTGATCCTCTCGAGCGAACGATTCTTGAAGAGATGAAACAAAAAGACGCCCTAACGTTGTTTGGAGAAGGACGACCGCCTAGTTTGATCATGGGTTTTCAAAAAGTCCCCTCCACCAATTTTTACGTGGCCTTCTTGGCCAAGGGTTGCAATGTATGCAAGCCAATGCTGACGTTTAAATACTATTACGCCCTTTCGGGATTGTTGGCATTGGCAGGGATTCTCACGATTGTCATCGTGTCAACACGATCGGTAGCGCGCGCGATCAAGTCTGTAGTAGAGAGCGCAGAAAAAGTCGAACACGGCGATTATACGGTGAAATTGAAGGTAGATCGAGGAGACGAAATCGGGAAACTGCAACAAAGTTTCAACAAGATGGTCGATGGACTTCGAAGAACGCAATTTATTCAGGAAACATTCGGGCGGTACGTGGATAAAACAGTAGCGGATGAATTACTCAATTCTGGCGCACAACTAGAATTCGGCGGCCAAGAAAAAACGGTGACAATATTAAAGTCGGACCTCCGAGGCTTCACCAATCTCACGCGCAACATGACGCCGACCCAGGTGGTGACTTTGCTCAATATCTATTTGTCCAGCATGATATCGGTGATAGAAGCGTACAAAGGAATCATCGTGGATTTCTATGGCGACGGGATCCTGGTTTTCTTCGATGGGCCAACCACGGAGATACAAAGTCGAGCGCAGGCCGCAGTGCGATGTGCCGTTGCGATGCAGAAAGCGCTCTCTCACATTGCTCCCTCAAATGGCATGGAAAATTTTCCAAAACTAATCATGGGCGTCGGTATTCATACGGACAAGGTCATTGTCGGCAACATCGGTTCTGAAAAACGCGCTAAATATGGGATTGTTGGAGTGGGAGTCAATTTCGCCGATCGCCTGCAATCCTTGGCAGTAAATGGAGGCATTTTGTTGTCCGCCAGTACATACTGTATGGTCGCGGACACCGTGAGCTTAGCGCGAACCATCAAAGCCCGCTTGGATGGTTTTGAGGGATTTCAAGACGTCTATGAGGTCGCCTCTATCTATGCTGATTCGACTCCGAGCTCAGGCCAAGCGGTTCTGTCTATCAAATAGGCTTGGGCGCGCTCTCAGAGAAAGCTCACTGGAATCCCTGTCCGTTTACCACTCGCGCGTCATGGGGGTCCCACATTTTGGACAGCTCAGACTATTACAAGGAATGCCGCGTTCATGGGGCGCTTTCTCCCCACAATTTGGACAAACGCACTGGCCTCCGGGACCCAGACCTGCGCCTCCTGGAGTTTGACCTGCACCACCACCTCGGCCCCTGCCTGTCCCTGGGCCTTTACCTCTTGGACCTGTTCCATCACCTCTCGGCATGTTAACCTCCTTTGCCGTTCCACGTCCTTCAATCGTGGCGAAACTTGGATGCCTATTTCTTTCTTGCTATAAATAACCTCTCGTAACCTTTAGCACTTAAGCTCCCAAGGCATTCGTAACCCGCTTTGCGAGCCCAAATCCGAATATCATCGGGGGCGGCTGGATCGCTCACCCGGACTTCCAAAATCTTGCCTAATGGAACCTTCTTAATTGCCCTTTTCACCTCCAGCAGCGGCGCCGGGCAAGGCTCTCCTCTTGCATCTACTAATGTCCAAACCTTAAGACCCCTTAGTTCATTTTTCTCCATGCTTTGTCTCCAAGGCTCCGACGCCCTCTTTGCGGTCACAGCATTTATCGTGCCATGCACATGCGATAGGCCACTGATGAGACAAAATGCATACTTATCTTATGTTACTACCGTAATAATCTGTGTCAACAGGAGCAGGATGGTTAACAAACGTAAGCTCAAGAGCGCAGACTCTCAGGGACCGAGAAGACCTCGTTTCATATTGGCATGCGATCGTCGAGGCCCCACGGACCGCAGTGAAGTTGTTTCCTAGTAACGGCAATTGGCCAAACTCAGCGCGAGTTCGAGGCAATAAAACCAATTGCATGGAATTATGGGGAGATCTGCCCTGACGCAGCATGCCACTGAACTTTTTGTCGATGCTGAGGTTTCAGATGGGCCGATAATCATCTACGGAGAAAAAGGGACAGGGAAAGTACTCGTGGCCAAAGCGATACACGAAATCTGCAACCGGAAAAGTGGTCCTTTTGTGAAGGTAACGTGTGCCGTGCTAAGCGAGACGTTGTTGAAGAACGAGCGGTTCTGCCATGTAAGGGCGCTTACACCGGCGCGTATAAGCGGAACAAAGTCAGAATGCAATGCAAATGCTCTTGCCATATCGGCGCCCCATCACGTGTTCAAAAAAAAAAGATTGTCGAAGCCTATCGAGCCCGGCCAATCGGCAATCCGTTTGGGGCATGCTTTCTCCTAGGTCAACATCATGTCCAGCCAACTTGGACGCCTCACCGGCTTTCTTTCAGGATAAGCCTCTTCAAGCGGGCTATGCTGCCGAGCCAGCGGAGAGCTTGAAGCGATTTTGTTGTCAATGGCGAAAGGCGACCATTGTCAACTTTCCGCTCCTTTTACCCCAATGAGACCGGAGGTGTTCGGAGGTTCGAGCCGTCCAACGAGCAGGACATTGCCACCGGGCTTGGCACTTAATTTGCAATTCTGTATTATTGACGCTATTCTGGGCAAGAGGCGGTATACCCGTGCGACATTGCCATAAAGGAGGTAGACATGAGAAAGAAATGGTATGTAAGCGCAATCTTTGTTGCATGTCTTCTGGGGGCAGGGGGTGTAAACCTGGCATGGGGCGAATCCTCCATAACACTCACTGACAACGAATGTTTCTTTTTACGGAGCCTCCATGCCACTGCCCGTGGCATGGCATACTGGTATGGTAAAGATGTTGGAGGATTGGAAACCATTACAAACGTACCCTATTCCAAGCTAGGCTGCAATGGCTGCCACGTGCAATCGTGCGACCGATGTCATCGGACGACCACCGGGAAAAAGATGTCATATACCTTAAAAGCCGCCCAAAAACAAGACATGTGCCTGCAATGCCATGGGAGAGAGCAGGCCCTCCATAGCATCGACCGAGCTGCCAAGCAGGAAGACGTGCATGTGGCAAATGGGATGCAGTGCACTGACTGCCACTCTGCCAGGGAAATGCATGGTGATGGAACCATCTATAAATCGTACAGAGAGCCGGGCGCCATGGATACCCACTGCGAGAAATGTCACGACGCAATTAAACCTTCCGATGCCCATACAGTGCACGAAGGTAAGTTGGACTGCAAGGCATGCCATGTCCGTCATGTGATTTCATGCACGAACTGTCACTTCGATCACATGGCAAAAACAAATGAACGCAAGGCTATTCCAGTGAGCGGGTGGATGTTCCTCATGAATTATCGTGGGAAGGTCACCTCAGCGAACATGCAGACCTTTGTAGTGCGACCCGACAAGACCTTTTTGCTGTTCGCCCCTGCTATGAGCCATTCCATAATGAAACAAGGACGAAAATGCGACGACTGTCATGGCGCCAAGAACATGATCCAGGCCAAGAAGGATAAGGCGTTGAAACTCACCTGGCTGGAGAACGGCAAGGTTCAGAACCTTAAAGGGGTCGTCCCAGTTGTAAAAGGCCTAAAATACGATTCGGTTTATCAAGACCTGGTCGATGGGAAATGGGTCCCAATAAAGAATCCCAAGGCGCCTCTGATCCAGTATCCCGCGTTCGGTGAGCCGCTGAGCCTCAAGCAGCTCGACGCCCTACAGGAGCCGCAAGAGGCCTCCGAGGAGAAAAAATAAGATTGAGGACGTCGGTGGAATCGCCAGCGGCGTAGCGCGCTGTACATCCAGACGAGTCTTGCCTGCGCGCCTCTGTCATTGCGCGGTTCCACCTCTAGGCGCCTGCTCCTGACGTTCCCCAAAAACTAACGCTCGAGGCGTCATGCCGCGCCTTGGCTCGTCGTTGTCAGCCGTTTATGCCGCCACTTATCGCGAGGGTGCGTCGTTTCGCTCGTGATTACGAGTGTCAATCAACTCATTGCGGCGGGCCTTTGGCGACGCAGCAACCTCAGCGCATCAATCGAGAAGAGAGGCCGCTGGAGAGTTCGCTGCATTTTCCGAGAACTGTTACGCAGAGACCGCGAGATTTCAAGGATCAGCGCCTGCGCTCAGACGGACATTCAATTGAGGCGCAAAGCATGTCCTCAATGTTGCGGTTCAAGGATTGCGCCCGCGGAGACCATTTCATTGATCGCCAGGTCAGTGGTATCCCTGCTTACCCCACGGCATAAATCCAGGCGAACACGCACCCTAAAACCCCTGTTCAACGCGTCCAACACCGTGTATCGCACGCAATAATCTGTGGCAAGACCGTAGATGATCAGTTCGTGAATCCCGAGGCTGTCCAGAATAACCTGTAAATTGGTTTCGTGGCCGCCGTCATCTCTGAATCCCGAGTAGCTGTCAAACCGACTATCTGCGCCTTTGACCGCCACCTCAGTAATGAGCTCTTGGGGCAGCAGTAAATGAGCGCCGGCAGCGCCTTGAATACAATGAGGCGGCCAAAGCGTTTGTCGGACGTTGCCCAGCGAAATCGTATCAAAGGCCTTTCGCCCTGGGTGATTGGTGTAAAATGACACGTGGTCGGCAGGATGGCAGTCTTGCGTGCAAATGACCGGGCAGCCCTCGCCTGCATAGGCTTTGGTGGCCGCTATGACCATATCGAGGTAACCTTGGTCAGTCCCTCGTACAGCGAGCGAGCCCTGGTGTAATTCCGTGAAATCAGCCTGGAGATCAACGACTATGACGGCTTTTTTATACGAGTTGGACATGGCATTTGCCTTCCCTGTGGGAACCGCCCGCCGCGAGCGCATCTCTCACACGCGAACTGCCTTAATCAGAAAAGAAATTTTCTACGAATGAACGCCGTCAGTCAAGACAAAGAGGGGCTCTGATGTGTACGACATTCGAAAAAGACGTTATATTTCTAATAGTTGTAAAAAGGGCCGCCGAAGCTGAACCTCACATCTATCGAATGAAGCATCAAGCGACACCCAGGCGCCCCCGCATATTGTCGCCGCCTGGATAGCCGATTTTGTCTTCCCGCTTCATGGCGGGGAGGAAATCGGATTGCGAATGCCGGCCGGAGTGGCAAAACATACTGGCATCCAACCAAGCCATTTGTAAACCTATGCGCCTCATCGATTATCTCATTAGTTCGCAACCACAAATTTATGGTATATGCTCAGTAGCCTCGAGATTTCATCATCATACCACACGGAGTGACACGTCATCGCAATGAATGTATCAATGCCCATGAGAAAATTTCGGTGTTTGAATTGCAACCACGAGTGGGAGGCGCCGTTCGGAACCGGACGCCAGCTCGTCTGTCCCAAGTGCGGAGATACCCGCATTTATAGAACCAATCCGGGCGTCATGCCGCCGACTTGTCGCCGCAAGAGGCGCAGAGGCCTCGGTTGGCGCGAGCCAAAAGAATAGCCCATGAATTCATATTCGAAGGTCGCCGCCTATTCGACGCTGATAAATCTCGTTCTCACCGGCCTGAAGTACGGCCTTGCAGAGGCTTCAGGCAGCCTTGCCCTCCGAGCAGATGCCATTCATTCCCTCGGCGACGTGATTTCTTCCGCAACTATTTTTGTCGGCATTGTCATTTCCAGCCGCAAGACCAGAACGTTTCCCGAAGGGCTGTACAAAGTAGAAAATCTCGTTGCGCTTCTCTCGTCTCTCTTTATTTTGTATGCGGCTTTCGAGATTGTTTTCGACGCCATTGGCGCCTCTGAGCCCACTGCGCTGGCGAACGTTCCCCTTGTCGTGGCGGGAATCACCCTGATTATCGTCATCACGTTTGCGTTCTCCCGCTACGAGTTGCGGGTCGGCATTCAGGTCGGCTCCCCGAGTTTGGTCGCAGATGCAAAGCATATCTATTCGGATCTTTTGTCCACCGTGGTGATCCTCGCCTCTGTCGTCGGAGCTCAACTGGGATATTATCTGGATCGATACGTGGCAATGTTCGTCGCAGTCCTTGTAGCCCGAGCCGGTTTTCAGATCATGATTGACGCCGTGAAAGTCCTCCTTGACGCCACCCTTGACCACGCGACCCTCGATGAAATCAGGAAGATCATGGAAAGCCACCCTGATGTGAGTGAGGTCGTATCCATTGGCGGCCGCAATTCCGGCAGATACAGGTTCGTCGAGATGTCCCTGCGCATGCGCACGAGGCTGCTCAGGGAGGCCCACCAAATAGTGTCGCATCTCGAAGAAGAAATTCTCGACCGTTGGGCGAACATCGATAAAATTCTCATCCACTATGAGCCCGATCAGATACAGACGTGGCGCATCGCAGTGCCGATAGACGTTGAACACGACGCGAAACCGAGCGAACAAAGCATCATATCCAATCATTTTGGAGAAGCGGACTTTTTTGCTATATTGGTGAAAGATATGGCGACAGGCCATGCCCACTGCGAGTCGTATATGGAAAACCCCTTCCAAACCCTCGAGCGACAGAAAGGGGTTCGCGTTGCTGAATTACTTGCCGAACAAGGTGTTGACGAGGTTATGTGCAAGGCTGATCTTAGCGGCAAAGGGGCGGGTTATGCCCTGGAAGCCCTGGAAATAGCCTTGTCACGCACTGAGCTGACTCGGTTATCCGAGGTCATTGCCGAGGTCTCCCGAGAGTCGTGACCACTGAAGCTCTCTGCCGTGGCTGGCGACAGCGACATGTCTCTGCCAGTTTTCAAAAAACGCACGGACACAGAGGCGCATGTCAATTTCATGCCGCGTCCCGGAGAGCAGCATTTGGCGCTTCGAGGGAGTTTCGGGACATTGTTGTCAGATGCGATGTTTTTCCGCGATCGTTAACAATAGAGGCCGGTCTCTTGTGAGGCGAAGAACGATCTGTTCAACGCTGATAAAGCGGCTCGTGATCAACGACCGGCTGCGTGGCGACGCACAAAACCCGCGAAAGAGAGATGCGAGGCGAAAATGTTGAGTACTGCGCCGCAGGGCCCAAAAGATGTGGCGACTCCAGTCGGTTGAATTCCCTTTTTCCCGGTGTTGACCAACAAGATGATCATGCGGCCCAACTGGTGGTCCATTCAATTCCGGGAAGACGCGCAACATGGTTGAAACCATCCGTGTGAGGCGTAGCAGGCGTATATGGCGATTTGCTCACCGCATCTGTAGGGAGCAGCCAGGGCGGCCATACCTTTGCGTGCGCGACTCAACGAGAGGAAGCGAACAATGATGGCGAAATCTCATTACTGGGTGGTATCCGACGCGGTAGCCTACATGAAGAAGTTCGGCGACGACGCTGAGAAAAGCGCGCTGCAAACCTTTGAGCTGGCGTATGGGACCAACAAGCCCCTCGAGGAAATTCCGCCTCATCAGAGCGCCGTGGAACGTCTGGTAGGCTTCGAGTCATTGCACACGGACAAATTCGGGGATTTAGCGCTCTCGCTCCGTGGAATACCCGGCGCCGGAAAGCGAAATGTCGTCGGCCTCGGCTTTCACATGTTTACCGCTTTTAATCACTTCATCAATGCCTTGCCGGACGCGGATGTCCCGTGGCCGAACTCGAGCGGTTATGCGTATGAAACCTCGTCTATGAAAGGGATTGATTCACTTGTGGTTAAGGGCATTTCCGATCATCTCCTCGGCGTCGTCGATGTGGAGAATTCCCTGGTTCTCGAGCGCCTAAGGACGTCGTGGCAGGCGGACGAGAACGCATGGGCTCAAAACTTCAGTCAATCTCTGAGCACAACGAAATTTGCGCCATGGAACGTGCTCGCAGGCGTCTATTATGAGCATTTCTTGGACCATCACTACCAGCCCTTGGAAGTACGTGGTCCAAACCAGTTCATAGTCGGCGCGCAGCTCATAGGACCGGTGGTGCATGCGGCGGCCGACGCCTGTTCGGTGCAGCACGTCCGATCAACGCTAGGTTTTGGGCATGTCATCTGGGAAAATTATCTTAAATCAAAATGTTACAACCGCCAGATCAACGCAAATGTCCAGATGATACGAGACTTCTTTACAGATCCAGCCTTTTCCGAGCTTCCCACTCGTCAGGAGGGGCCATTAACCGGTTGCTTGGACATCGGCGCGTTTGTGAATCGCCTCGCCATAAAAACAGCCGAACGACTCCAAATGTCCACCCGTCAAGACTGGCGCACGTTATGGCGCGCAGGCGATGACTTTTGGCGCAGGTATCTTCTGGGCGCCGCAATGAGAGAGGACGCCGAATATCTTTACAACATGGCCGTCGCGGCAACGGTGAAAGTATTGATTCGGTCGTATGAAGACCTGGTGAGACGCGGCATTCTATCTCCAGGCAGCGGCCTTACAAACCCGGAGAAACTTCCCAGACTGGACCTCGTCCAGGACAACTATCCCGCATTGCCGGAGAAAAAGCTTATTGATGGGGTCCCCTCGGAAGAGGTGATGCCTGTTCCCTTCTCCAAGGCCGAGGACATCTTGGGATTTCAGCCAATAGGTCGCAGTGATTTGGAGCAGCATCTGCGTGACCTCGCCGCGCTGATGGAAGGCTCCGGTCCCAATCAGACGGCGCTGAAGAAGTTGTTGGCCAGAATAGAGGATCAACTTGTTCAGCAGTACCAAAAAATATCCCTCAAAGCGGGGGATTCGTTTTGCCCCCTGAGGGCCCTTGAAAAGCTTCCGCTGGACTCAGACCTCAGCGCGCATTTCGGTTCAGCCACGTTTCGTATGCCGTCTTCAGAGGAGTGCGATGATC
>Ga0315298_1011614_pt1 | contig 10289 bp, 9 predicted proteins | sample WHS_1_MG_FD_203077 | JGI IMG/M metagenome (GOLD analysis project Ga0315298, IMG submission 203077) | Extremophilic microbial mat communities from Washburn Hot Springs, YNP, Wyoming, USA - WHS_1_MG | ecosystem: Environmental > Aquatic > Thermal springs > Hot (42-90C) | place: USA: Wyoming...
CAGCCGGCTGCCGGGACGAAGCTCACGGCGCGGGCGGCGGCGGAGTTGCGTTCAAAAGATCGAGATCGCGGGCGCGGCGGACCAGCGTTTGGAGCTGCGCGCCGCTGAGCACAAGCGTGGCCCGCATCAAGTTGCCTTCGGTTTGAACCTGAAGGCCGTCGAGTAAGCCGGCTGCGGGCGGGACCTTGGATCCCCGGATCTTCTCCGTAAGCTGGAGCACTCCGGCGAAAAAGCGCACCACTTCGGCCAGCGCCGCCGCGTCTTTGGCCGTGCGCAGGACCGCTTCGGCGATCAGGCGGTTCGAATCGCCGGCCTCGATGCCCAGCCTCGATTCCTGCACCGCGGCCAGCACGCCGCCCCGCAGGATGCCGCTCCACTGGCCTTCGGGGACGGCCGCCGCCAGATCGGCGGACGGCGCGATGGAAACCGCCCAAAAATCGTAGCGGCCGCTGAGCTCTCGGGCGCGGGCCAGGAGTCCGGCGTCGGGCTGGTCGGCTGAGTTGCGCCGAACCAGCAGCCTCTGGAGGCTCTCCTGGCTGCCGAGCGCCGCAACGTCGTCCTCAAGGATGGCGGCCCAGGGAGCTTCTTTACCTGCCGGGCGCAGCACCGGCGCATTCTCGAAGACCTCCAGGCGCAGGCCTTGCGCTTGCATCGCAGCGAGGTCGAACGATCCCCGCACCAGAATCACGGTATGGTTTGCGCTCGCCTGGCCGGCGGCCGCCACCAGGATTTGCCGCGCGTCGCGCAAGGGATCGAAACCGGGCCATTCGTTCAGCGCCGCCAGGCGCGGGTAGCTGGCCTGAAGCAGGGAAAACAGCGCGCGTCCGGAAGCCGAGCGTGCCAGCCGCGCTATGTCGATTCCGGCCAGCACGCGGCTGTCGGCCGGCACGTGGCGCAGCAGCGCCGGATCCAACGCGCCCGGCGCGGGCGCCGGTTGCGGCGCCCCGAATAGAGCGGCTGCGGCGAGCAACCCCGCCGCTGCGAAGAAAGCCGCCTTCATTTCCGTCCCGCCGCCGCCTCCACCGACACCGGCAGTTGCTCCAGAATGCGGATCCCGAAGCCCTCGAGCGCCACCACCTTGCGCGGATGATTGGTCAACAGGCGGATCGTATGGAGTCCGAGATCGGAAAGTATCTGTGCGCCGATCCCGCTCTCGTACTGAAGCAGCCGCCGCCCTTTGGGCGTCAGCGAGTAGGAAGCGTCTCCGGTGTGCGCTCCCAAGCGGTCCACGCTGCGCGGCTGGCCTGCATGGTGCAGGTAGACGAGCACCCCAACCTCCTCTTCGGCGATGCGCTGGAGCGAGGTCCGCAACACGCGCCCGCAGTCGCAGTCGAACGAGCCGAACACGTCGCCGTAGGTGCAGCGCGTATGGACCCGCACCAGCACGTTTTCACGGCCGGCGATCTCGCCGCGCACCAGCGCCAGATGCTGCTCCGGGTCGACCGGCGTCTGGTAGACCACGGTGCGGAAGGGGCCGAACTCCGTTTGGATGCTGCCTTCGCTGACGCGCTGCACGAGGCGTTCGGTGCGCAGCCGGTAGCGGATGAGGTCGGCCACCGAGATCATCTTCAGCCCGTGGCGCGCGCAGAATTCCTCGAGTTGCGGAACGCGGGCCATGGTGCCGTCGTCGTTCATGATTTCGCAGATGACGCCGCCTGGGGACAATCCGGCCAGCCGGGCCAGGTCCACGGCCGCCTCGGTCTGCCCCGCGCGCACCAGCACGCCGCCGTCCCGCGCGCGCAACGGAAAGACATGCCCGGGGCGCGCCAGATCGGACGGGCGGGTCCGGGGATCCATCGCCACACGGATGGTGTGCGCCCGGTCCGCGGCGGAAATTCCGGTGGTGATGCCTTCGCGGGCGTCCACCGATTCGCAAAAGGCGGTGGAGAACCGCGAGGTGTTGCGCGGGCTCATCAGCGGGAGTTGCAGCGCGTCGCAGCGGTCGCCCGGAAGCGCCAGGCAAATCAGGCCCCGGCCGTAGAGGGCCATGAAGTTGATCATCTCGGGGGTGACCTTCTCGGCGGCGGCGGTGAGATCGCCTTCGTTTTCGCGGTCCTCGTCGTCGACGACAACCAGCATGCGCCCTGCGCGGATCTCCTCGAGGGCTTCTGGGATAGTGGCGAACGGCATCCTTATCTATCAGTGTATCTGTTCGCGAGATGGCCGACGAGCAGCAGGTCGGGCGCGCGCCCCCCAAGCTTGGGCGGGCCGACCTCACCGAGAGGCTGCCCTTGCGCGAGAGGGCGGCCCGGCCCGGCGCGGCCGGCGAATCGGCTGGGGACGTTCGGGAGCGGCGACGGCCGTCTGGAATCCCGGTGTGTTATTCTCGAATTGGTATTCCTGTTGGCCGCGCGCACGGGGGCCGGTAGCTCAGGCGGTAGAGCATCTGCCTTTTAAGCAGAGGGTCGCGGGTTCGAGTCCCGCCCGGCTCACCAGAGATTCGTCCTTCCCGCAACAGCTTGTGCTCCGGCTCGCTCCGGGGTCCGCCGCGCCGCTTTCCCATCAACGCGCCTGATTCGTTGCTCATCTGCCTCCCGTTCCTTAGCGAAGGGGCCGCCCCGCAACGATGACGAGAACAGAGCGCAGCGGTGCAGCCGGGAGGAGGTCTTACATAAGAGGATAAGTGAGGTTGTAACAGAAGGATGCTAAGGGGCCGGTTTTGGCAGAGAGGATTGGCCCCTTTTCGATCAGGTCTGCTTTTCAATTCCTCTCCGCCAGCGTGGAAGGCCAGCGGACCTCAGGGCGGGCCCGCCACCACAACATAGGTCTCGTTGAAACCGCCCGAGTGAACTTCGATCAGGCGGAACCCGGGCGGGGTGGAGTCGAAATTGTACAGCGAAGAGGGCGTGACCAGCATGGCCAGGCCCCGTCGCCAGCCGGTCGCGTTCCGGTGGAGATGCCCGGCCAAGTGCGCCGTAACGTGCTCGGCCTCGAAAAGCTTGAGCAGGCGCGCGCGCCAGGCCAGCGGGATGTTGAAGTACTCGTCCTTCTCCTCGGGGTGGTGCAGGTAAAGGGGGTGGTGCTGAATCACGAACACCGTTCGCGGCCGGTCGGGGACACGCAACTGCCTTTCCAGCCAGGCGAACTGCTCACGGGCGGAGCCGGGCGCGCCGGAGCTCCAGAGATTGCTATCCATCCCCAAAAACAGGCAGCCCTTATGGACGAACGAGAAGCGGCCCGCGCCGCCCTCGGCCCTTGGGTCGTGATTGCCGGGCACGGAGTAAAAAGGAATCTTCAACGTGCGCCGGACGGCGTCCATCGCTTCCCACTGGGAGGCGCTTTTGGAGTCATTCACCAGATCTCCGGCCAGCAGCACGAAGTCGGGCTGCGAGTCCCCCTTCAGGCCGTTGACAGCCGCGACCACCCGGGTGAACTGCTGCCGGTCCAGCTCCTGCTCTTTCCAGCCAACCTGGGGGTCGGCGATGACGGCGAAGACGAAGCGTTCCGACTGAGCGCAGAGGCACGCCGCAAAGCACAACAGCGCCGCAGCCAGACGGACCCGCATGTTTCAGGCCTTCAGCCCGGCCAGCACGCCGCGCATATAGGCGAAGGACTTGGTCATGCCCGGCATCGGGTCCTTGGCGTCGATTTCGTATTCCAGCGCCACCAGACCCTGGTACTTCATCCGCCGCAACTCTTTGAAGAGCGCCGCCACGGGCATGGCCCCGTCGCCGACCGGGCACTGGGACTTGGCGTCCATCAGATCCCGCAGATCCTTGATATGCACGTCGATCAGGCGGCTGCCGCAGGCGCGGATGGTCTCGATCAGGTCGACGCCGGTCCGGGTGGTGTGCCCCACGTCGACGCAGACGCCGATGCGGGGGTCCATGTTCTTGATGAGCTTAAGGGCGGCCTGGGGGTTGGGGAAGAACTTATCCTCCGGCCCGTGGTTATGGATGGCCACGCGGATGTTGTACTCTTTGACGCATTTCTCGATGAGGGGCAGGCTTTCGTGCGAGGCCCCGGCGATGATCATAGGCATGCCGCAATCGCGCGCGTAGTCGAAATAGAAGCGCACGTCGGCCTCGTCGTTTTTCTGCATATAGATGACGCCGCCGGAAGCGATGACCAGCCCGGCGTCTTCGAACTCCTTGCGCCCGGCGGCGCGTTCGGCCGGCGTGCTCTTATAAGGCAGGTGAAACTCCTTGATGCTGACGTGGCGGATGCCGAGCTGCTTGATCATGGCGATGGCCTGAGTGCGGGGAAAGCTGCGCAGCGAGTAAGTGGCCACGGCCAGTTGAAACTCGCCGGCTTCGGCAGCCAGGCTCGCTGTGGGGAAGCGCAAAAGTGCGGCCGCGGAAGCGGCTCCCAGCATCTGTCGTCGGGTTGTGCGAATCATGGGCATAATAAGATCCTCGGCACGATTTTACTCCAAACGGCGCGCCAAGCGCCTGCAAGCGCCGCAGCGTGGCGGCTGTGGTTTCACCGGCAACGCGCTCCCGTGGCGGCATGAAAATCTTCGCGGGGGAAAAGAATCTACGGGTTAGTAGCGCGAGGACACGCAGGTGGAAAAGAGGGGCGGACACGCTGGGCGGCCCCTACAGGGCGCGGCGGCTTGAAGTGGAGCGCGCAGTCCTGCGTGCCACGCCGCCAGTCTTGGCGGCGGATGGCGTTTGGAACTCCCGTACCGTTCGGAATCGTGTCGCTCTGCCGGCGTGACCGCCGGCATGGCAAGCCTGGCGGCTTGCTCCACTTGAGGGCGGCGGCTTGAGGTGGAGCGCGCAGTCCTGCGGGCCGGATGGCGTTTGGAACTCCCGTACCGTTCGGGATTGTGTCGCTCTGCCGGCGCGACCGCCGGCATGGCAAGCCTGGCGGCTTGCTCCACTTGAGGGCGGCGGCTTGAAGTGGAGCGCGCAGTCCTGCGGGCCGGATGGCGTTTGGAACTCCCGTACCGTTCGGGATCGTGTCGCTCTGCCGGCGTGACCGCCGGCATGGCAAGCCTGGCGGCTTGCTCCACTTGAGGGCGGCGGCTTGAGGTGGAGCGCGCAGTCCTGCGTGCCACGCCGCCAGTCTTGGCGGCGGATGGCGTTTGGAACTCCCGTACCGTTCGGAATCGTGTCGCTCTGCCGGCGTGACCGCCGGCATGGCAAGCCTGGCGGCTTGCTCCACTTGAGGGCGGCGGCTGTGGTCTCACCGGCAACGCGCTCCGGTGGCATCATGAAAATCTTCGTGCGCGGACAAGATTTCAGGGGTTCGTAGTAAAGGGGCGCCCGCGCGTTCGCCCCATCGGCGCACGTCCGGTCTGCCGTCCCTACAATTCGGCCGAGAGAACGCGCGGGATGCCGGCCAGATCCTCGCGGACCTGGACGCCGCGCCAGGGCGGGCCGAGCATGGCCCGGACGTCTTCGCAGCTCCGGTAACCCAGCTCCAGCACCAGCGCGCCGCCGGGCCGCAGCACGCCGGCCGCTTGCGCAATCAGCCGCTGGTAGATCTCGAGGCCGGTTTGGCCGGCGAACAGGGCGATGTGGGGTTCGTGCTCCCGGACCTCTCTTTGCATCCCAGCCTCCTCGGATCGCGCGACATAGGGAGGGTTCGAGACGACCAGGTCCAAGGAGCGGGGGGCGAAGCAGCTCAACAAGTCCGCGGCGAGCAACTCCACCCGCGCGCCCAGGCGGCGGGCGTTGCGGCGCGCCACCTTGAGCGCCGCCGTCGAGACGTCCACGGCCCAGACCTCGGCCCCGCACTCGAGGCTGAGAGTGATAGCAATAGCGCCGGAGCCACAGCCGACATCCACCACCCGCCGGGCGTTGCGGGCGAAGGCTAGCGCCGCCTCGACCACATGCTCGGTTTCGGGACGCGGGATCAGGACGTCGGGCGTCACCAGGAACTCGCGGCCGTAGAACTCCTGGCGGCCGGTGATGTACTGGGTAGGCTTGCCTTGCAGCCGCTCAAACAGGCTGCGCCCGTAGCGGACATACTGTACGTGGCTCAGTTCCGCCTCGGGGTGGCTATATAAGTAGGACCGCTGGCAGCCCAGGGTATGGCACAAGAGCACCTCGGCGGTGAGGCGGGGCGCGCTGACGCCGGCCTCCTCAAGAAGCGCGCAACCCTGCTGGAGCGCCCTTTGTATCGTCACTGGATGCGCCAATCTGCGTCTGCTGCTTGAGCTTCTCGGCCTGGTAGTAGGTGATCAGCGCGTCGATCAGGGGGTCCAGACGGCCGTCCATGATGATGTCGAGCTGATGGAGGGTGAGGCCGATGCGGTGGTCGGTGACGCGGTTTTGAGGGAAGTTGTAGGTGCGGATTTTTTCGCTGCGGTCGCCGCTGCCCACCATGCTGCGGCGCTCGGCCCCGATTTGGGCGCGCTGCTTCTCCATCTCCATCTCGTAGAGGCGCGAGCGGAGCACGCGCAGGGCCTTGGCCTTGTTCTTGATCTGGGACTTTTCGTCCTGGCAGGAGACCACCAGGTTGGTGGGCAGGTGGGTGATGCGCACGGCCGAATAGGTGGTGTTGACCGATTGACCGCCGGGGCCGGAGGAACAGAAGGTGTCGATGCGGATGTCCTTGGGATCGATCTGCACCTCCACCTCGTCGGCCTCGGGCAAGACCGCCACGGTGACCGCCGAGGTGTGGACGCGGCCCTGCTGTTCCGTGACGGGCACCCGCTGCACGCGGTGGACGCCGCTTTCGTATTTGAGCTTGCTGTAGACCCGCTCGCCGCTGACCAGGGCGATGACCTCCTTGAAACCGCCGATCGAGGACTCGCTGACGGAGCTGATTTCCACCTTCCAGCCTTGCGACTCGGCGTAGCGGGAGTACATCCGGAACATCTCGGCGGCGAACAGCGTGGCTTCGTCGCCGCCGGTGCCGGCGCGGATCTCGAGCACGACGTTCTTTTCGTCGTTGGGGTCCTTGGGAAGGAGCAGGATTTTGAGCTCGTGCTCGAGCCGCTCCAGCTCCGGCTCCAAGCGGGCCAGCTCTTCGGCGGCCAGACGCCGCAGCTCCGGTTCGGAGTCCTCCAGCATCTGGCGCGCCTGGCGGGCGTCGTTGTCCGCTTTCTTCCATTCGCGGTATTTGGCGACCACCTCGGAGAGCTCGCTGTGGGACTTGGCGACGGTCCGGTAGCGCTCCGGATCGGCGATGACCGAAGGGTCGGCCATCTGGCGAGCCAGCTCTTCAAACCGCGCTTCGATTTCGTCGAGTTTTTCCCGGTATTGCATGGACCGTTGCTCAGGCCAACACCAGCCGTCCGCCTTGCGCCCGTTCCAGCTCCATCGCTCCCTCCAAGGCGCGGACCGCCACTTCCAGCTGCTGGTCGTCCGGCGGCTGGGTGGTGATGCGCTGGAGCCAAAGGCCGGGGCGGGTGAGAACCGCCAGCCAGGAGCCGCGGTTCTTGGCCGCCAGGCGGATCATCTCATAGCTTACTCCGGCGATCAGGGGCAGCAAAAGGATCCGCAGCGCGAACTTCGCCCAGAAACCCTCGAAGGGAATCAGAGCGTAAACGAGGATGGCCACCACCATCACCACCAGAAGAAAGCTGGTGCCGCAGCGGGGGTGAAAGGTGGAAAACATCCGGGCGTTGTTCACGCTCACCTCCAGCCCGGATTCGAAATTGGCGACGACTTTGTGCTCGGCGCCGTGATACTGGAAGACGCGGCGGATCTCCTTCCAGCGCGAGATCGCGTAGAGGAATCCGAGGAACAGGAGCAAACGGATCACCCCATCGGTCAGATTAAAGAGGATGCGGCCCTCGACCGCCGGGAACCACTTTTCCAAATAAGTGGTCAAGTAGAGCGGAACGAACTTATAGAGAAAGATGAAAAACGCCAAGGAAAAGGCCAGATTCAGGCCCATGACCCACGGTGGAATCTCTTCGCGCTTCCCGGCGGAAGGCTCCTTGGAGGCGGCGACATTGGCGGAGTAACGCAGCGCCTTAATGCCGAGAACCATCGCCTGCCCCAGCGCGCCCATCCCGCGCAACACCGGGTATTGGAAGGCCGGGTATTTCTCGGAGACTTTGGACACGGCCACTTGGTCGGTGACAATGGCGCCGCTTGAGTGCCGCACGGCGACGCAGTAACTGTGCGGCGCGCGCATCATGACGCCTTCCATGACCGCCTGCCCGCCGACGAGAACCTCCTCGTCCGCCTTAAGCCAAACTGCGGCGTGCGACTGCGCGATGCTGCGAAGAACCCAGTGGATCGACAAAAGACCAAACCGCTCCTGCATTCAGTATAGCGGAGGCCGGCGCGGCGTCAGGCCGCGGCGGTCTCATCGCTTCTCCGCCGGAGTCTGCAAGCCGGGCTACGGCTTGGCGGCCGCCGGTTTCGCGGGCGTGGCCGCCGGCTTGGAAGCGGCCGGCGCCGGAGCGGAGGGAGCGGCGGCCGCGCCGGAGACGGGGTTGAACTTGTCGTACAGCGCCACGACGTCGTTGGTGATATCCGCGGCTTCGGCCACGTAGACCACCGGCGTTTGCGGCGAGCCGATGTCCAGGATCAGCGTGTAGCCGTTGTCCTTGGCGTAACGGTCCACAACCACCCGCATCTTGGCGTAAAACTCTTGCAGGATCTTGTCCAGGTCCTGCTGATAGTCCTGCTGGGCGTCTTCAAGGTCGCGGTTCAGCTTGCGGGTCTTCTCATTGATCTCATCGTTGAGCTTCTGCCGCGCCTCGTCGCTGAGGGTGCTGGAGCTTTTGACGAGCTGCTCGCGCAGCGCGTTGATTTCGTTCTGACGTTTCTCGAGCTCCTTGCGCTGCGGCTCGTATCGCTGTTGCAACTCGGTGAGCGCTTTCTGGCCCTGCTGGGTCGAGCTGATGGCGCCTTCGAAATGGATCACACCAACTTTGGCGGGCTGCGATGCTCCCTGCGCCCAGCTAACGGAGGCCAGGATCAACAGGGCAGCCAAGACGAACATAGGTGAGGTTTTCACGAGAGAACTCCTGAGATTGGATTCGATGGTAACACAACCGCCCTTCCGCATCATCAGAACGTCCGCCCGATCGTGAACCGGAAGGTCCGCGCCTGCTCGAAGAAAGGCACGACCGGCGCGGTGTCGTTGATCGCCTTTATGTAGGTAGCCCGGTTCGGGAAGAAGGAACGGTCCGCGGCGATGGGCGGCTGGAAGACCGTCCGGACCCGCAGGGGGTTATAGGCCCAATAGATCCGGAAGGGCGCGTTCACAACCGGCATGATGACCTGAAACTCCACGCCAGTGGAAGCGCGCGCCTGTTGCAAACCTTTGGCGATGAGGGCCCGGCCGCTGAAGTTCGCCTGGGGGAACTGTAGATTCAGCGAATCGGTGCGGTCCTGATTCATGGTGAGCTGGCTGGGCCGGATAATCTTGTTGGCGCCGATGTCGAAGAAGGCGGCGATGGTGACCGGTCCGGCGATGGGAATGCGGTACTCGAGGTTTCCGATGAGTTGCGTGTCGCCGCCCGGCTGAGTGAGCTGGTAGATGGGGATGGTTTGCTGCACCGGCGCGTTGGTGGGCTTGCCGTCGACGATGACTTTCTGAAGCCGCTGGGTGCCGTCGTCATTGAGGACGAACACCTGGGCCGTGCTGGGCACGAAGGCCAAGGGGCTGATGCCCCAGATGTCGAAGCCGCGGACGTCCTGCTCGCCGCCGATCCAGAAGCGGTTGAAGGGAGGCGCCTGCCTGCCGCCGTAGCCGCTGACGTGGCTGCCCATCGCCCGCATGCCGATCACATGGCCCTGCTTGAGGCCGCGGCGGAAGTAGGTCATGCTGATGGTCGGCCGGATCATGTTGACGTTTCCGCCCAGGAAGCTCCCGGCAAACTCGGTCGAAATGAACAGGCTGCGGCCGCGGCTGGGGGTCATGGGGTGGTCGACGGTGTTGTAGGAATAGGACGGAATAATCTTGCTGGTGCGGATGCCGGTGAGGGAATTGGGCCCGCCGATGCCGCTCTGGAAGTTCAGATATTCGAAGTAGGACTTCGAGGCGGGCGTCAGAGTGGTGATATTGGAGATGTCGAAGCCATAGGTGATGCCGACCCGCGCGAAGGTGCGCTTGAGGGGATAGCTGGTGAAGACCGTGAACCCGTAGCCGTTGGAGACGTAATTCAGCAGATTGTCCGTGCCCAAGGCCCGGTAGAGCGGCGTCAGGTCCCGTCCGGAGAGCAGGGAGACCTCCCTGCCCTGGTCGAAGTTGAAGCGCTGGGTGTAGATCGTGAAGCCGAGGCTGACCGGCCGGTCGAGGAAGTACGGCTCGGTGAACCCGAAGGTGACGCTGCGCAGCCGGTCACCGAGCTGCGATTCGATGCTCAGCGTCTCGCCCAGCCCCAGGAAGTTGTTGGTGGCGTAATTGAAGCCGATGAAGCTGCCGGCGATGCC
>Ga0315298_1011616_pt1 | contig 10288 bp, 6 predicted proteins | sample WHS_1_MG_FD_203077 | JGI IMG/M metagenome (GOLD analysis project Ga0315298, IMG submission 203077) | Extremophilic microbial mat communities from Washburn Hot Springs, YNP, Wyoming, USA - WHS_1_MG | ecosystem: Environmental > Aquatic > Thermal springs > Hot (42-90C) | place: USA: Wyoming...
AAGGACGGAGTTAAAACTCCCCAACTTTAAAATGTACCCTCTAATAAGAGGGGAACAAAAATCTGGATTCCCACTTTCGTGGGAATGACAGAAGGAGAAATAAGAATGATGATGGATAGATTGCTTCCCCTGTGGCTCGCAATGACAGCACAATAATTCTTTTTTGCTCATATTCTAAGAATACCCAATATTTGACGCAGGCTTTTTACACAAACCTCCCTATTTTTGTAAATGCATTTTTTGGATTAATTATTTGCTATATAGAGGTTTCCGTTGTTATCAAATGTAAGTCCTACTGGTGTAACAATGTTACTTGAAGTATAGGTAGAAACAATTCCGGTTCCGGTAACCTTATAAACACTGTTATTCCCATAACATGTAATATAAATATTGCCTCCTCCATCAATCGCGACCCCATAAGGACTTGCAAAACCAGCCGCAAGAACACTCCATGTACCTGTCGTTGTGGATAATTTATTTAATGTACCAGCAGTAGCATCTACTACATACAGAAAACCATCTATTGGATTATAAGCTATACCTGTTGGGTTTGTAAACCCAGTTGCAAATGTTTTTAATGTAGCATTTGCTAAATTCACTTGGGTTATGGTACCTGTCCAATTAGCTACATAAAGATACCCATTTGCATAAGCCATGCCCTGAGGATAGCTTAATCCTGCAGATAAAAATGTTGTAATATTACCCGTTGTATCTATCTTAACAATACTCCCTGTGCTGGAGTTGTTTGCCACATAAAGGTTTCCGGCTGCGTCGTATACCATACCTGTTGGAGTCATGAATAGGCTTGATGTATAGGCAATACTTACAGTCCCTGTAAGACTTATCTTATCTATTAAATTATAAGCGCTATTGGATGTGTAAAGATATCCTGCTGGATTATATACAATACCCCACGGCTTTCCTAACCCTGAAGCAAGTGTAGTTGCGTTAAGTGAGTTATCAATCTTTGTTATCGTTCCATGTATGTTTGTTTGTATGGGCGCATTCACAATTGCATACACTGCAACTATTGCCCAAAAATTGATACCATTTGGATCGTTAAATGACAATGTAAATGGTCTTGACTCATAGTGAAAATCAATATTTCCTACATTCCAATACCAGCTACCTGGTCCGCTACCTCCGCTCGGATTAGCTACAGAGATATTACTTGATGAGATGCTGCCAACAACCATTTCAACACCTGTCCAATTATTTTGTGTATTGTTTGTAAGGATTACCTGACCTGATACTATACCAGAAGAGAATGTTGGTGTTCCATAGTTATAACCATTAACCCATACTGTATTATCTGTGGAAGCTGTACCGGAAAAATCTGCATAGATCTTATTCCATAGAAACGGATAAGAAGAACCACTTGGTGTTGGAGCTCCATTATCATATCCCAAAGCCCACATGCCTATTCCTTTTATCCCATCATTTATTGCGAGCTGGTATTTGTCAGATAATGTTGTTGAAATATCATACCATGCTTGATGAGGCGTTGTGCTGCAATTGTATAAGGAATATGCTGAATCTTCTGTTGTAGGTTGATAGATACCAGATGTGTAGCCTGAATTATTGTAATCATTATAGCATGTAGGATAATATACGATCGCAGTGCCATTACTGGACTTAGTTGCTCCAAAACTGCAAGACGATGATGGCCAATCATAACCATAATACGGTACACCAAGTATTAATCTTCGTGGATCCGCACCACTGTTTAAATATGTATTAAGTGTGTTGGTAACATTATAATTCGGATCAAGAGAACCTCCGGAGAGTGGAGCAACAGGTCCTGGATTTCCACCCGCATAATGGTAATCATAACCCATTATAAATTCATCTGCATACTGAGATATTGCTTTATAGTCAAATGTATTTGTCCAATCGACAGCAGGTGTAGCTATAGCAACAATAGAACCAGGAAGGTTTTGAGAAAAGGTATTGTATAGTATTTGCATAAGAGTGGTTAAATTTGTCTTTTGCGTATTATCAGGCCAGCCCTCAAAATCTATTGCAACACCGTCTCCACCCATTTGTTTCACAAGGGTTAGTGCATTATTAGCAAGTGCAGTTTTATAACTCTGAAGAACGCTGTAAAATGTAGAAGAATTAAAGCTTGTTATAGTCATAATAACCTTTACACCATGCTGATGGGCTATTGCTATCCAGTTAGCTGTTGTTGATGAGTTCCATGCAGGATTGTTTGTATCTGATAGAGTACCATCTGAATTCAATCCTACTGAAAAATAGGCAACAGTTGTAAGCAACTCCCAATGCATATCCGAAAGTGTGGTAGAATTCTCCTCCCAGTATGGGAGAAAACCAAAAACCTCTTTGTTTGTGAGTGGCGAGCTTTGAGGCACTGTTAATGCAAGTGGTTTTAATAATGCCTTATTTGGCCATGGCGGAGGTGGTTCTGCAGGCATATAACCTATATGCTGTTCGTATTGAAGTTGTTGGATGGATACCTGTGGCATATGTCCTAAAGTTTTGCTCAAAATCTCTATGTTAGGTTGCGGGATATTTACCTGTTCATCAGCAGGTATAGAGCCGTTAGGCTCAATTCTAAATATACCTTTTGAAGGTGCACTGTAGATCCTTAAACTTCCCAGGTAAATTCTTTTGTCTCTGCTATAATGAATAGCTACATCTTGTTTTTTACCACAGCCTTCAAATAGCAAAAGCAATAGTACAAAATTGGATAAGATCAATATATGTGATAAAAGATCCAATTTCTGTTTAACCCGCATCCATTATACCTCCTTAGGTGTTTATATACGCCTCCTTTTAAAAAGATCAATATTGGCATAACTTTCAGATCCAAGGGTGTGGCTTTTTTAAATGATATTTTATGATATTGGCATTTTGTGATATTAACATTGTATATTGTTACTTAAGGAGGCTTTGTGAAAGGGCTTATTGTATGGCTTTTGGTTGTGGGTTTGTTTTTTATCAGTGCAACCGGGTATGCGGAAGGGCATGAATTTAATAGGCAGTTTGATCCCATTATTATTGAGGGGTGTGACCTTGAACCTTTCATTGGCAAAAATATAAACAACATTAGGCTATACAGAGCAATTTTGAAGGATAATACGGTTGAGGCTCAGCCCATACCCTTTCAGATTGATGAAAGGGATAAACAAGGGGATTGGATCTTTAATTTTGATAAACATGGCAATCCCGTACCATTGAAAAGAACCACTTTAGCCACACAGGATCAACTTGTATTTATGGCAAAGGATGCTGGTGTAAAGGTTGAAACAGGTAAGCTAAAGCTTAACAAGGCTGATGTTATGGAAATACAGCTTACAGATCCTTTAAACAATGCTCATGGATATGTGTATCTTGCCTATTTTGATAGCAACCCTCCGCCTTTATCACCGGTACACTATGTGGAATATAATCCCATCAATGATAGGGTGAGTGCAAAACTATATGTGATGGGATTTTCAAAAAAGGCACCCATATCATACGATTACTATGCTGTACCAAAGTCAGCAGGCGGTGAAGGCATAAATATATTTGATAGATTTAAAATGAGGCTTGATATAGATACTTCTTTATTCAACATTCATAGAGACGAAGATGAATTTAAATCAAGGCTTGTTGGGTATATTCAAGGACCTGTAAGGGTTATAAGAAGGGTGGCGAATTCCATGTATATAGCCCTGGGCTTTCATTCACCTTCTGTTCTATCAGATAGCATCTACTATTACGACTTTTTTCAATTCCCCACTGTTGTTGATATACCCATAGATCTTCAAAGACTCTATATAGTAAAAAAAGCCAGGCTCGTTACAACAACAGACTTCAACCATAACGCAATTGGTATGTACTTCTACAATTCAAACAATCCTGAAGGCTTAGAGATTACGGGTAAAATGAGCAAGGCACAGGAGAATTTAAACAGATCACCGTATGATTGGGCTGTTGTTTCAGGTCCACAAGGCGCCTGGATGAACAGGGTTGTTATGGGTAAGGATGTGCCATTTACAAAAAGGCTTTATTTTGTAGACGATGTAACACAGCTTGATCCACCTGAAAATGAGCCCGGACAGATAGGTGAAACCGGTTATGACTTTGGAAATCTTATGAAGGCTAAAAAGGGTGTATATACCTTTACCTCATACATATATGTACCTGTAGGATACAAACCCGGGGATGAAAAACCATGGTTAAATATTATTGACCATCCTGTTAATTATGTGATTTACTACAATAACAAACCAGCAGGACATTAATAGTGTGCATTAAAAATATTGAAGTAACTTAAAAAAGATGTGTAAGACCTTAACTATACAAAGGAGGTACTATGAAAAAGGGTGGTAGAGTCCTTTTAGCAGCCTTTTTGTTTTGTTTGACAGCTATAGTATCATGCACAAGCAGTAATAAAGGAACAAAGACATTTCCTAAAGGATTTTTATGGGGCGTATCTACAGCTGCTGAGCAGAGCGAGGGCGGCATTACAAACAATGACTGGTATATATGGGAGCAGATGGGCAAAACCCCTCCGGTAGGCCTTGCAGATAATTTCTATAACCTTTACGCACAGGATTTTACCAATGCACAGACAATGCATCTGAATGCATTCAGGCTTACCTTTGAGTGGTCAAGGATAGTGCCGAACAAGCCTGCAAATATCTATGCACCGTTAACACCAAACGATGTGGATATGTCAGAGGTACAGCACTATAAGGATGTAATAGCCTCATTAGAAAATCATGGATTAACACCTGTTGTTACATTAATTCATTGGACAATGCCTGTATGGGTTGATAATCCAGCCGCTGCTTATGATCAAACTGCACAAACCTTTACGGATGGCTCACTCGGTGGCTGGACAAACACAGCCACTGCTTATGCATTTGCCCAATATGCGGGATTCATGGCACAGGAGTTTTCCACGACGGTAAAATACTGGATTACGGAAAATGAGCCCGTTCCCGATACCCTGAGTGGATATGTAATAGGGGTATTCCCTCCTGGTTTTTCAAATCTTGGTTATCTTACTGCAACAACAATGCCGTTTTCTTCAAGTGTTGTTAGCGTTATAAAAAATATGATTATGGGGCATGCCCTTGCTTACCATGCTATACACGCAATTGACCCGGATGCCATGGTCAGTATTGCCCAAAATTCCATTTTTGCCAGCCCAATACCCGGAGATGCACGCTCTGAACAGGCTGCAAAAGCCTTTGATCACGCATATAATCTCACATTTCTTGATGCTGCTACAACTGGTATTTTTGACAATGGTCTTACAGGTACAACAAACACAGAAACGCATCCTGAATGGGCACACACCCTTGATTATATAGGTGTTAACTACTACAGCAACGATTATGTTGTTCCTGCTCCTCCTGGCATCTTGGTACCAATAAATGCGATCCCATGTGATCCCACTATTGGTGCCTTTATCCCGCTGAGTGCACTTGGGTGTCCTGCACAAAACCCTTCTGAAACACAGGGGTTAACAAACATACTTGTTGAATATGCACAGCGCTATCATTTACCAATGCTGATAACAGAGAATGGATATGGCGATGCAGACCCTGTTGGAAAGGCTAAATACATTGTTCAGAACATCCTTGCTGTTAAAAATGCAATTAACCAGGGCGCTGATATGCTGGGCTATATGTACTGGACAATGGACTATGATTATGAATGGACATCCGGCTATGCTCAGAACTTCGGACTGTTCTATGTGGATAATTTCACCAGTTGTACAAAGCCGTTCTGCGGTCTTGTGCCGAGCACAACGACGGATTTTACAAGAACACCTGTTCAGCCTGCGGTTGATGTTTATTCTGCAATAGCAGCGGCGAATGATGTGACCCAAACGATCCTGAACCAGTACGGGCAGTAATATGGTCACTCAATATAATACAAATGAGATAACTACAACGGCATTGCGAGGAAGTGAAACGACCGAAGCAATCTCACAACCTAATTGTCATTCCGTACTTTATGCTGAATCCCGAAAAACAAGACAAAAGAACTGGTTTCCTGCTTTCGCAGGAATGACAAATAATTGTTCGACTAAGTTAAGGGCGGGTTTACCCGGCCCCTCCAATATGCGAAAGATAGTATGGATGTTCGCCATTGTTGCAGTTCTCTGCCTGCCGCACCCGGCAATGGCAGTATCAATAGGTACGATGTCCGTAGGTCAGAAAACCGGGGATTTCTCCCTTGGATTTGGCATTGATTATAAGATGCGCCGGGTAACATCCTCCAGCAGCCCGGATGCAGACATGTCATCAAAGGGATTTTCTATTCAGGCTCGCTACAATATTATAAGTTCATTAAGCATATACATTGATGGAGGATTTAATGATATATGGCTTTCAAACCCGGATTTCAAGGGTTATCTTGGAGGTTCTTATGGTGGAGGCATAAGACTGTCGCTTCCGGATCCACATAGGAGCAAATTTACTATCAATATCGCTGCTGATCTCAACAATACGCAAAGTGGAAACGGCATAAGAAATGCTAAAGACTTTGAATACAGTGGAGCGCTCTTTGTAGCATTCAAAAACTTGAACACCATTACCTACGGTGGTATTCAGGCTTCAAATGTAGACCTTTCATTCACAAATCCAAATGTTAGTTATGACTCAAAATACAACATAGGAGCTATATTTGGGTTAGACCAGATTATCGTACCAGGCTTGTTTTTTAATTTTGAGGTGCATGTTTTTGATGTCCAGTCCATTGAGGGTGGCATTGGATATACATTCTTTTAAAGGAGTAAAAAATGAAAATCTTTCTTGATACAGCAAACATACAAGAAATCAAAAGGGCTGTTGAAATTGGCTTGATAGATGGTATTACAACAAATCCAAGCCTGCTCTCTAAGGAGGGCAAAGAACCAATCTTGCAGTTAAAACAAATTGTTAAGCTTGTACAAGGACCTGTAAGCGCAGAGGTTGTTTCACCTGATGCACAAGGCATGGTTAAAGAAGCTATATCATTATCAAAACTTGGAAAGAATATAGTTATAAAGATTCCGATGTGTGAACAGGGGCTGGTTGCAGTAAGAAAACTAACGGATCAAGGCATAAAAACAAATGTTACACTCATTTTCTCTCCTTCTCAGGCTTTGCTTGCAGCAAAGGCAGGCGCAACATATGTTAGCCCTTTCGTTGGCAGAATAGATGATATATCAGGTAATGGTATGGAACTTATAGAACAGATAGTTACAATCTTTGAAAACTACATGTTTAAAACTGAGGTCATTGTTGCAAGTATAAGGCATCCTGTGCATTTTGTTCAGTCTGCTTTGATTGGTGCACATGTTGCAACTGTACCATTTAATGTGCTTGAGAGACTTATGAGACATCCGTTAACAGATAAAGGAATTGATGCGTTTAATAAAGATTGGGAAAAACTGAAGCACAGTCTGAACCGTGGAAAGATATAAGAAATGCCCTTTTCCAAAAGTCATTAGCAGGTAAGGGAAGTTTGTAGCGGATTGATTTATCAAACTGAGCTACCGTCGCAAGAATACGACCGCTACAGCAGAAGCGTGCACCGAGCGAACAAATAAACCTTCCCATTGCTTTTTTGGTTAACCATCTTTTTGTTTTAAGCCTTTGTGACAAAGGGTTTATTGGCATTTAAACATATCTTTTTAATAACCCTTCTGCCTGATAAAACCGCTGTGGGTACTCCACCACCTGGTTCTACCCATTGTCCGGCAAGATAAAAGTTTTTTAATCCTTCAAGTGTTTTTGGAACAGGCGTTTTTAAAGTCTCTCCTGTCATTAACCAGCCCTCAAATGCCCCTTTATAGTTTCTTGTGTACCTGAAGAATGTGTAAGGTGTTGCAACATCTATCATTTCAACCTTTGTTTTTATGCCTGGATAGAAATCTTCAAGCTTATGCAGGACCTTTTGAGCAACATTGTTTTTTTCGTTGTAATAATCTTGTTCTTTATTTTTTCTTAGCTCCATCCAATAATCATATTCTGTTTCTATCTCTGCTTGAATAACGGTCTTGTCTCCGGGATTCATGACTTTGTCATAACTGTAATCGCGTACAAGCAACCTATCTATTTTGCCATGTCCTATTTCCAGTGGTTGTTTTAGGAAAAATACATTAACAGGTGGATAGCTTTTAATTGTACCTTTTACACCAAAACTTACCAGCATAAGCGGTGTAAACATCTTCCAGTGTTCAAACATGTGTTCAAACCTTTTATTTGTATACCTGCCATCAAGCATGTCATAAAGGGTGGAATGCAGATCAGCAGCAGATATGACAATATCAGCTCTATTAATAGAGCCATCTTTTAGTTTCACCCCAACAGCTGTATCATGTTCTACAAGTATTTTTTCTACACTGGAGTTATATCTGATCTTTCCGCCAAGCTGTTTGAATTTTTTTTCAATCGCCAGAGCAAATCTGAGAGAACCCCCTTCAACCATAGCAAGTTGATTGTTAAACAGGTACCCAAGCATAAGCATGGAAAACAGGGTTGTCATATCAGATAGAAACAGGTTAGAAATAATATCCTGTATCCATTTATTCTTAAACCTTTTTACATAATCTTTAAGAGACATGTTGTATTTAATAAAGTGTTTTATCATTTGTCCCTTATGCCATAATTCTGTTAGCTTGCCTGGTGTATTTTGTTTTTTATAGAAAGGGTCAGATAACTTTTGCAATTCAAACATTGTCATACATGCCTGGAAGAAATCCTCTATAGCATGTTTATCCTCAGGGGATATAGCAATTAATTGATTTTTCACCTTTTCGTAGTCTGAAGCAAGTTCAAATCTATTACCTGTTTCTTCATCTACAAAATTGATGTATGTTTTTACAGGTAAAAGATTTACAGTATCCACAATGCCAAGCTCCTTATACATTTCATAAAAGGCTACACCAGATTCTCTTCCGACAAGCCAGTGTATACAGCCGTCAATCATGTAATTGTTTGTCTTCCATGATGTACAAACACCCCCGGGTATTGCAGCATGCTCAAAAATCTGCACATCGTAGCCATTCATCAAGCCATATGTACCAGCAGAAAGTCCTGCTATACCACCACCAATAATAATTATGGATTCCTTTTTCATATAAACCTGCCTTTTAAGTTAAGTTTAACCCAAAAACAAAAAATGCAACAGGGAAGTTCGTTTGTGCTTTCAGAACACGCATATGCCGTAGAAGTCGCATTTATACGACGGTGTTTTTGCTTGATAAATCCAGTCGCCACAAGCTTCCTTATTTTCAAATGCATTTTTGGGTTAACCTTGATAAATGCATTTTAGAATTTAAAATCCACCCATATTTTATCCGTCAGTTTTATTGTATTCGTAGCACTAACATTTTTCAATTGCAATTTTTTAATTAGTTAGATAATGCATGTAAGGATTAGGGTAATCATGATTTCATTCATTATCGTTAACTATAATACAAAATCTTTACTAAAAAATCTTTTGATCTCTATAAATAAATTTTTTGATAAAGAAGAGGTCATAGTTGTTGACAATGCCTCATCGGACAATAGTGCGGAAATGGTAAGCCATGAGTTCCCGGATGTAAAACTTATAGCAAATAAGAAAAATGTTGGTTTTGCCAGTGCAAACAATCAGGCAATGGAAATTGCCCGTGGTGATGTGTTTGTCCTGATAAACAGTGATGCAGAGCTTATTGATGATAGCCTTAAAAGGGCGATATCTATTATAAAAACAAACAGGGATTACGGGCTCATTGGTTGTAAGTTGTTGAATAGTGATAAAAGCATTCAAATTTCTGTTGGCAGGTTTCCTGGTATTTGTTACGCCTTTTTGTCCAACACAGGATTGGGGTTATTGTTACCATCAGGGCTAAAGGGAAAGATGCTCGCAGGTAGATACCTTGATTATAATCAGCAATTAGAGGTGGATTGGGTTATGGGCGCATGTATGATTGTAAGAAGGGATGTTTATGTTGAAATAGGTGGACTCAATTCAGGGTATTTTATGTTTGGAGAGGATATGGAGTGGTGTTACAGGATAAAGAAGGCTGGTTATAAAATACTATATACTCCTTTCTCACAAATAATGCATTATTTTAACAAAAGTGCCAGCTCTAACCCGGAAAGACGCTATTATATGATGTACAAGAATTACTATTCGTTCTGTAATATGTACCTTGGTAAAACCAGAACAACTATTATAAGGATAATGAATATTTATGGCTTGTTGTTGAGATATGTGGCTTTTAAAGCAGGTTTGATTAAAACAAATGACCCTTTTCTCTCGTACTGGTTTTCAAATTTTAAACAGGCTTTAA
>Ga0315298_1011617_pt1 | contig 10286 bp, 13 predicted proteins | sample WHS_1_MG_FD_203077 | JGI IMG/M metagenome (GOLD analysis project Ga0315298, IMG submission 203077) | Extremophilic microbial mat communities from Washburn Hot Springs, YNP, Wyoming, USA - WHS_1_MG | ecosystem: Environmental > Aquatic > Thermal springs > Hot (42-90C) | place: USA: Wyoming...
GAGGCGAGGGGTGCGACCCACAGCTGGCCGACCTCGTGGCTGAGGTGTTTAGGCCCATCTGCAGAAGGGTGGCGACCCCGAGGTACGAGGTGGAGGCGCTCTGCGCCATGTTCATACTGAAGGTGGCCGACAGGGTGAACATGGAGGCGGCATGATCTGCAGGAAGGTCGTCCTTGAGGTGGGCGCCAACCCGCCGGGCTACGGCCCGGTGGTCGCCGGCGTAGGCGGCGTGAGGAGGCTGGTGACTCCCCACGGCACGGCGGCGGCCTGCTTCGCCGGCAGGTTCACGGAGGAGCACTACGTGGCGAGGGTCAGGGAGGAGGAGGAGAAGGGCTACGCCGTTGTGTACGCCGAAGACGCGGCGGGGAGGTACGTCTTCGTGTGGCCCGGCGAGATATACCGCTGGGTAGTAGACGGCGCAGAGGCGGTGCTTGAGGGGAGGGGCAGGGCAACCCCCATGTACATCCTCGCCGGGCCGCCCGGCTCCGGCAAGACCACGCTGGCCAGCGTCGTGATCCCGGCGAAGTTCGGCGTCCCGTCGGACGTGATCTCGCCGGCGGACTACCTGTCTAAGTGGGTCGGCGAAAGCGAGAAGAACCTCCAGCGGTTCTTCACGCGGGCCAGGCTGGCACAGCCGTACGTCTTGGTCTTCGACGAGGGGGATGCGCTGGTCGCCCGGTGGAGCGGGGTATCGGGAAGCGGCGAGGGGGAGGTGACGAAGAACGTCCAGACCGTCGCCAAGAAGGAGCTGTCTGAGATATATATGAACAGGTACAGAGTCTTCACAGCAGTCACCACCAACCTGGAGCCGGACGAAGTCCTGCCGGAGTTCAAGCGGAGGGGCAGGGGAGTGCTGGTGGAGGTGCCGTATCTCGACACGGCGGGGCTCAGGTTGCTTGTGGACAGGCTGACGTCGCTCCACGGAGTCAAATGCGGCAACGTCGACATAGTGGGCACCGCGGCCAAGCGGAAGATGTCGCCCGCCGACATCTCTGAGTGGGTGGAGAGGCTGGCCAAGGACTGCAGGGCGCCTCCGCCTAAGGGCCTCAGCAAGGCGCCGGACGCGGTGCTGAACGCCCCCGCCCGCAGGGTGCAGTGCGACGGAGACCTGTGCAGAAACAGGTGCCTCATCGCCGGAGTCCACTACCGCGTCGAGTACCAGCCCTACGTCGACGTCGACGTCGTGGCGTCGTCCGTGGTGAGGTACCTCATTGAGGACTGCAACACGCCTCCGGTCGTGCTCATGTCGCTGAAGCGGGAAGACGTGAAGGAGGCCATCGCCATGGCCAAGGCCTCCAAGTCGCCGCTGGTGGTGTATCCAGAAATCAGCAGAGAGGAGTACTTCACCTGGTTCGCCAACATAAAGGAGGTGCCCGCCGTCTTCATCCAGCCAGACCCCACCAAACTGCCGATCAACACCTACGTAAGGGGCCGGCTGAAAATAGCTTAAATACAGGTACGCAGACATCCACATGGCAAACGTGTACCAGGGCCCCAACTCTTGCTACGCAAGGTATGAGGGGAACTACGCGCCTGGACGCGGCGTAAACGCCTTCACAGTGAGGTATTTGGTCGGCTACATCATTCGCGACCTTCGGCGCGGCTGGACTTACGAGCGGGGGACGTGCCGCCGAATAAAGATGACGCCTAAGCTCGCCGTCAAGAGATTGAGGTACTTGGTCACCTTGGCCAGGAAGCATGCCCCGGCGCACCTTCCCGCTGTGAAGAGGGAGGTCGCGAGGGCGATTAAGTACGTGAAGAGGTCTGCGAAAGCGGTGGCAGTATGAGCGCCAACCGCCAGGAAGAAGTTATACGCCGGTACGAACAAGAGCCCAAGAAGTATTTTGAGTACGAACAAGAGCTCAAGAAGTATTTTGAACAGCAGAAGGCCAAAGTGGACGAGATGTTGAAACAGTACTTCGAACGAGAGAAAGCGAAGATAGACGAAGCGCTTAAGAAGTATTACGAAGAGGGGAAGGCGAAGATCGACAAGGTTCTTGAGGACTACTTCCAGAAGTCTAAGGGGAAGATAGACGAGGCGTTGAAAAAGTACTTTGAGGAGGGGAAGGCAAAAGCCGATAAGGTAATTGAGGAATATGTCGAGAAGTCAAAGAAGCAGGTAGATGAACAGCTTAAAAAGTATGCTGAACAGCAGAAGGCTAAGATCGACGAGGCGTTGGGCGAATACTTTAAAACATATATCAGGCAAGCCAAAGAAAAAGCTGATGAGGAGATCAAGAAGTATGTTGAGACGTCAAAGAGGCAAATAGAGGAACATGTGAAGCGGGCAAAAGAGAATGCTGATAAGCAGATTGCGGAGTATGTGGCCCAGGCACGGGCGGAGGTGGAGAAACAGAAACATGAGGCGATTCAGCAAGCGCAGAGACAGATTGCAGAACATGTGAAGCAGGCAAAAGAGAATGCTGATAAGCAGATTGCGGAGTACATAAAGCAAGCTAAGGCTGAAGTAGAGAGACAGAAACGAGAGGCGGTTCAACATGCACAGAAGCAAGTTGCGGAGTATGTAGCCCAGGCTAAGGCTCAGGCGGATAAGCATATATCGGAGTATGTAGCCCAGGCTAAGGCTCAGATAGAGAGGGAGCGACAGGCTGTCTTAGAGACGGCGAGGAGACAGGCAGAGAATTATGTTAGGTCGGTGCAGAGGGAAATTGAGGATTATAGACAGAGGGTGTTGAGCAGTATTAAAGCGCTTGAACAGAGGAGAGTAACTGAGGAGGAGGAGATGAAGAATCAATTAGCTGAGTTGAGCAGGCAGATTCAAGAGCTTGTCAAGGTTAGAGACATGCTTCTCCAGCAGGTGCAGGAGCTCCAGGAGACCGCGGCGAGGAGGAGGCGTCTGGTGGAGGCATGGGCATGATGGCCCTCAAGAAGAAGGTGGCGGCTGTGGTGGATGCGGAGCGCTTTGCGAAGAGGTTCGCAGAGGTGTTCGGCCGCCCGCCCACTGCCGCGGAGTTCGAGGAGTGGTGCACTGCGTGGGGCGGCGAGGTGGAAAAGGATAAATGCGTCTTCACATACGTGGAGGTATGAAGAAGAGGCGCCAGCCGGTCATGGTGGTGATCCCGCCTGTCCCGCCGCAGGAGTTGCCGGAGGAGGTGGAGGTCTGCGAGAGGGTGGGCGACAGGGTTGTGTGTAGGAGGAGGATAGAGAAGAGGAGGGCAGTGTTAGCTTAAATATGTCGGCGCCGGCAGTGCCATGTCTGTAAAGGTTGCAAAGCTGGAGGAGCTCAATGAGGGGGAGTACGAGACGCAGTTTGGCCGGATATCTATCAGCAGGTTTAGCGACGGCTACAAAATAATTATCTACATTAACGAGAGGGAGCTTGGGCGCAACTTAGCGAAGCAGATAGCCCTTTCCATAGTCGGCCCATACCTCAACAAGAAGGAGCAAATAGCTTAAATAAATCTGCACCTTTTTTATTATGGCTGTCGTAAGGGGAGAAGGCCCCTTTGCAGATGCGGTGCGCAGGGCTCTTGAGTACGCGCAGAGCCGCGGCGTGGATCTGTCCGGCGTCGAGGTGGAGGTGGTGCCCGACCCGTCGATTACAGACGCCGGCGCCTACACCGACTACCTCGGGGGTTTGAGGTTCCGCATCAGGTACAGGCCCGACGCCGCTGGCGACAAGGTGCTGGCGTCGCATGAGGCTGGCCATGTGGCGAAGTGGGCGTGGGAGTACAAGAAGAGGGGCGGGACGCAGTACAATCCAAACGTAGACGAGCCCCTCGCCGAGGCCTTCGGCGCCGTTATCGCCAGACTGCTCTACGGCTGGCCCGTCACCTTCAAAGGCGCTCCGCTGAACCTGACGCAGGTACTGCCGCAACGCACTGCATACATCACTGTTACGGTGGACGGGAAGCCGATAGCAGTTGAGGTGCCTGAGTGGGGCGACTACATGAGCCGGTACAGGGCCGGCATCTTGCTCTCGCCCTACTTCTACAACGTGACCAACTGGGCGCACGTCTTCGGCAACTTCACGGCCATGCCGGGAGACGTCATCAAAACCATACACAACGCGTGGCGGAGCGGAGTGGTCGAAGTCGTGCCGGGCTGGGGCGCCGTCTGGAGAACGACGCCGACGTGGACATGGACGCCAACAAACAGCAACCAAACAACCGACGGCAAAAACCAGACGCAGACCACCACGACAACTACGACGGGCGACGAGACGCGGAACAGCGTCGCAAATACTGATGTGCAGAAAACCAGCACGTCAACAACAGGCGGTACACAGCCCGTAGCTGTGCTTGCACAGCCAGCCGCAGATGTGCCGCTTCCCCCGAGCGACGTCCAGCCGCCGAAGTACTTCAGTTCGGACATTTCGCCAGGTGCCGCCATGCCGCCGGAGTGGGGTAGCTACATTAGCGGCAGGAGGGTCTTGGTGGTGTTTAGAAACTGGACTACGCTGGACAAGGAGACTCTGAAGGACGTAAGGAAAGACCATGTAGTCGGCGCCGGAGTTGTGTCTGGGGATAGGTTGCGGTTCGAAGGCAAGATCCCCGTGCCGAGGGTGGTCGATCCAAATGCGTGGATTGAGATTGTGGATGAGAAGACGGGGAAGGTGCTGGCGAGGCTCCGTTCCGACGAGCTCTACAAGCTGACCAGCGAAGGCGCGCCGGTGACGCTGTACTGGTCGCACGTGGCGGCTGAGGAGAAGTGGCCCGGGTGGGAGCGCTTCGTGGAGAGAGCAAAGGAGCTGGACGAGATGTTGGGGACTTGGCGTCCGTCCGGCGCCGTGGCTCCGCCGCCTGGAGCCAAGCAACCCAGAGACGCGGCTGTCAGCTCAGACGGCACCGTCAGCGCCGTGAAGGCGGTCAATGCGCCGACTGAATACGTCCCGCCTAAGGTGCCAGACGACGTGAAAAGGCAGTTTGAGGATCTGCTTTCCGACCTTAAGAAGCTGGGGGAGGGGGTGAATCTGAGGAACGTCGGCGAGGTGCACAAGAAGTTTATACAGCTGAGGGATAAGGCACTGGAGATTGCGCGCGCCTATCCACAGCTTATCGACACTGCAAACGAGGTTGTAGGGAGGGTTGGGTCAGCTATAAAAGAAGTTTCCAACAAGCTGTATGAAGCGCTTGCCAAGGCGGCTGGGGGGAGTAGAGGCAACATGTTGTATAGCTACGACCCCGACACCGGCGCGTTCCACTTGACTCTCTATGACGACTCGATGAAGGTTGGAATAGAAGATGTCGTTGGTTACATCAAAGAAGACGGAACACCCGTCGTGGTGAAGAGAACGCATAACATGTCTGAAGCCCTAACAACTTACCACAAAATCAAGTCCGAACTTAAATCCGGAGTCGAACCTAAACCGCCACGTTTCACTCTAGAGGGCAAATATGATGAACTTGCGAAGCTGGCTGGCTTAAAAAGCTTTATGAAAGATGACATACACTCAATAACCTATAGTTTAAAGTTTGACGAAGACGCTGGCGTGTTTATGTTTACGCCATGGGAGGGGCCAAAAGCCGGATGGACATTTGTTGGTTACATCAAAGACGACGGAACACCCGTCGTTGTAAAAGAAACATATATAGATTCTGAGGCTGAGACGGAGTACGAGAAACTTGTAAAAGAACGCCGTGGTCATACTAGCGGGCAAAATATGCAGAAGAATGAGTTGAATTTGATGATGCAGAGTATCCCAACGGCTGTGGCGGGTTTCCTGCAGACTGCGGGAAACGCGGCACGCGGCGCCGCTGGCTTCTTGGCAAACGCCCTTAAAACCGGCGCAGGCGTTGCGCTTTCAGTGGTCGGCGGAGGCAAGCCGTCCCCAGCCAGCGGCTCCGAACAGCAGTCCGACGAACAGCGATTCGTTACAACCACTACGTCGCAGACTGGAAGCCGGCCTGTCTACAACCGGCGCCGCGGATTGCCTTCTTCCAGCGGAGCGCCGGGCTCCAGCCAGCCCAGCTCCTCCGGCTACCGCCCGGCGAACTACTTGACGAGCCAGCACAGCGAGTCCGTGCGGCCGCCTGGTGGAGAGCAGAAGAAAGACGAGTTTGTGGTGAAGACCGGCGGGGGCTTGATACCGCCGCCCGTGCCGGCTGTCGAGACAGGTGAGTTTGTTGCGGCTAAGCCCGCTTCGCCGTCTAGCCAGCCCAGATCCTCCGGCTATAAGTCTAGGAGCCGGGTTGTCCGCATCTCCACCCCACCATCTCCTTCCTCCACGTCTGCCTCCGGCGGGGGCTCTACCCATGCACCATCTCTTCTGGGCACCGTCATAGGCCCCGCCGTACGGCAAACTTTGTTGCAGTCCAGCCCCGCATTTTCTGTCACAAACAAATCTGCAACCAGCTCCTCAGTCGGCTACCGCCCCGCGGATTATTTGGTGAGCCAGCAGTCCAGCCTCTCCGCCCCATCTGTCGCTTCGCCGCCTGCAGTACAGCTGTCTGAGCCGCCTCAGTCCTCTTCGACGAGTCGTCGGAGAGGGAGGCCTGTGGCTGTTCCGATTTAACGGTTTTTTAACTTTCAGCTTTTTTCTGGCATGGTTGGGGAGTTTATCCAGGTCTTTGCACTGCTCCTCGCAGTCGGCGTGATGCTCCTCCTCTTCTTCATGCTGGCGGTGAGGAGGGACATGGTCACCACGCCGCTTTCTACGTTCCTCCTCCTCCTGGCCTTCCTGTCGCTGGCGGTGTCCTACCTCTCCGCCAGGGTGTACATCCCCCTCCAGATCAACGCCACGGCTGTGAAGTACTACCAAGACCCCTACGGCATCGGTTTCCTCTCAGTCGTCATGTCGCTTATATCGCTCTTCCTCGCAATGGCGGCGCTCCTCATGGCGGCGGCGAGCCAAGGCATGAGGAGCCTCAGGCCTTAACGATTTTTAGCCAACGGCGTCTCCTCCCGCATGGCTCTTACCAAGGCCAAGGTCGTCGTCTTGATGCTGGTGGGGGGCCTCACCGCGGCGTCGCCAAACGCCTTGAGGATCCTGGCGGCGGCCCTCCTCCTAATATACATAATTAGATATAGAGAAGACGAAAGCGCCGCGAAGATGGCGGCGTTTGTAGCCGTCGGCTACTCCGTGGCCCTCTTCCCAAGCCCGTGGCATGTCTTAGCGGCCGGTGCAATGCTGTACCTCGTCTACAAGAGGTGGGAAGACGCCGGCTTCCTCGGCCTGCTGGGAGGCCTCTCCATGGTCACAGCATATGGGTTCTACACGCTCGCCGAGCAGAAGCTGGGATGGCTCTACGGAGTGCGCCTCTTCTACACAGACCCAGCCACGTCGCTGATACTGGGCTACGGCCTCTTCTACACCGGCGTAGCCGTCGCCTCCATCTCCATATTCCTCATCTTCATGAAGGTGGCCGAAGACGCCGCGGAGGCCGAGGCGGCGGAGGAGCGGATGCTGAAGAAGCTGGCCCCCAAGCCGCGGGAGAAGAAAGAAGCGGCGGCAGAGGAGAAGGAGGCTGAGAAGAAAGAGACGGCGGGGGAGGAGGCGGCGGAGGAGAAGCCTGCTGAAAAGGCGCGGGCTAGGCTTCCCAGGTCGGTGGAGATATGATCCTCGTGGCGGTGCTCGTCTTCGCGGGCTTCGTCTTGTTGCTTCTGGCGTACGGCAGGTACCTAGACGCCGACTTCAGAGGCGCCGTTGCATACGGCTCAGCCTCAGGCCTCTTCATAGTCGCCAGCCTCTTCTTCGCCAGGGAGCTCTCCGACCTCGTCGCCGCCGTCCTCGTCGGCGTCTCCATCGTTTACGTCGTATTCATCGCCGCCCTCCTCCTCTGGCTGTGGGGGCGGCCCCCGCTCTGACGCGGGCATGCCGTACACCCTCGGCGACATGCCCATCTGGCCCCGGCACCTGGGCGCAACTATGGCCGAAACCACGTCGGCTGGGTTGAAGTCGCCCTCGGGGAGCGGGATGGGGTATATGTACACCTCCTCCTCCGTCCCCTCCTCCTCGCCGCCTTCCTCCTCTGCGTATGCGGTGATGTATATGGCGAACCTGGGCCTCCTGCCCCTGGGCGGCCTCTCGCCCACTGCGAAAAACGGCGGGTCTGTGATGAAGAGATACGCGCCGAATGCCTCGTCTCTGTGCACGGTGCCGACCAGCGGATACGGGGGGAGGACGTCCATGTTGCGGTATATGACGTGGAAGACGCCGCTTTCGCCGGCCATCCAGTCGCCGCAGTCGCCGCTCCACGTCAAAGTCCCCCAGTCGAACTCGCCGCAGGGCGACCTGTCCACGGCGTCGAAGGTGACGTGGTGCGTAGCGCCGTATGCAACCCGCCATATGGCAATCGGCGGCCACGCCAGCAACCAAGCCGCGCCGTCTGGCACGACGAACCCCGACCCAGACCGGCACTTTGTGCCGCATTCAAACGACCCCAGCCACGCCCCTCCCTCGAGATCCTTGAGCCACACCACCTTGCCGCAGAGCGGCGTCCCGGGCGGGAAGAGCGTAATAGGCGCGCCGGCCGACCTCAGCACCTCAAACAGCTGTACCTTGGATCCCGACCTCGCGAGGCGCTCCAGCAGTTTGGAGACCTGCATAGCTGATGTATTGGGCGGAGTTAATATGCCGTACGAGCTTGACCTAGCCGCCGCCTTCGCCCTGGCCTGCCACCTGGCGAAGCTCTACGCCGCGTACTGCGTCAAGGGCACGTGGGTGCCGGCGGGGGCGCTTGCGGTGGGCTGGGGCGGCTTCAACATCAGGAAGCTCTTGTCGGGCTTCGGCGGCGTCCTTGCCGAGGAGCTGAAGAAGGTGGGTGGGCTGGCGGTGGCTAAGAAGCTGATGACGAAGCAACTTGCCCCCATCACGCGGACGCTTATCTACTCCGTCGCAGATGCAGAAGTCGGCGGCGCGGTGGCCAAGGCGGTGCCCTGCGGCGCCGTTTTGGAGGCCTACTGCGGCCTTAAGTCGCTTCTCGGCTTATAAATATGGAAAGAAGCGTTGCACATGTCTGAGAGGCCCAACGTAGTTCTTGTCCCTACTCCGCGGACGCCCGAGTCTGCGCTGGACATCAAGATCGAGTTTGAGAAGGAGCCGAAGGATCCCTGGGAGATAGCTCTGGTCGACACCTTGAGGCGGACGATGGAGGAGATCATGATGCTGAGGTCTCTTGCAAGTACATACCTGCTCGGAAACCCAACGATGAACCTGCCGCCGGCGCCTACCGCGCTTCCCCACATCCTCACGGCCTTCGCCTCCCTGGCGAAGACCATCGCCGCCGTTGCAGAGTCGCAGATAGCAAACATGGAGAAGATGACAAACAGAGAGGAGGTGGTGAGGTTCATATCCAGCGTGCTGGACATGGAGCGCAAGCTCTACCACGCCTTCGGCATGACCGTGGCTGAGTACACATCTACCGTGGTGCACGGCCTAGTCACGGCGCAGGAGGTCAACTCCCTGGCCATCGGCATCGCCACGGGCATGGTGCCGTTTAAGACAGGCGGAGAGGTGGCGGTTCAGCAGGAGAGGAGATGAGCGCGCCTTTCCCCACCGCAACTCCGCCGCCGACAACGACGGCGGCGCCCAACGCAACAACGGCTGTCAAGACGGTGACGGTGACGTATACGCACGTGCCCACCGCGGAGCCCCCGCCCGACTTCACCTCGTGGATCGCCTTGGCGGCCGTGCTTGCGCTGATGTTTGGACTCATCGTTGGGTACTTCCTCGCCAGGTACCTGATCTTGTCTAGGATGGATCAGGTGGCGCGGGCGTTTCTAGAGAGCCGGGAGGTTGCCATAGCCATCGGCCGCGACCTGAGGCTGAGGGCGTACCCCCTGAGGCGGCTGAACCCCCACTTCGCGGTTTCGCCGGTTACCAACGCCTACATGGTGATCCCCGACGACTCGAGGCCCCTGGTGACTGAGGGGGGCAGGCAGGTGTGGATGGCGCTTGACCTGGGGAGGGTCATCGCCCCGGCGAGCTTCAAGTACGACCCATACAGCGAGCTGTGCATGGTGTCTGTGGTGCCGAGGGACTGCGAGGCGCTGGAGACGCCTGAGTGCTGGGAGAAGCTGGCGAAGGCCGCCGCCGAGCTCGGCGGCTGGCAGACCTTCGTGGGGCCCCTCCGCGTCATGGTGTCTGTGCCGACGGAGAAGGTGCTGTACATATTGGGCGCCAAGGCCATGCAGTTGATGGCGTCTATAGGACACAGGCTGGAGGCCTTCAGCCTCAGCCTGACGAAGACAGACGTGCTGAAGTGGTTCACGTCGACGCTCCAGACGACGATACAGCGGTACTGGATCTACATACTGCTCATAGTGATCATAGCCATCATGGGCATGGCCATAGTCGGCGTCGTGAAATGACGGAAATCGCCAGG
>Ga0315298_1011618_pt1 | contig 10286 bp, 6 predicted proteins | sample WHS_1_MG_FD_203077 | JGI IMG/M metagenome (GOLD analysis project Ga0315298, IMG submission 203077) | Extremophilic microbial mat communities from Washburn Hot Springs, YNP, Wyoming, USA - WHS_1_MG | ecosystem: Environmental > Aquatic > Thermal springs > Hot (42-90C) | place: USA: Wyoming...
TCGCCTTCCCCGCATCCGGATGACTGTTGAGCCAGAGTTCCAGCGGATCACGCACGGTCTGCGCCATCAGCTTATGGGCGTCGCGGCTGGTGAGCTTGTCTTTGGTCTGCCCCTGAAACTGCGGATCGAGTACGCGAGCCGACAGCACCAGTGCCATCTTACCGGTAACATCATCCTGTACTAGTTTGAGCTTGGCGGGGACGAGGCTGTGGTGCTCCATAAAACTGCGCACCGCCTCAAAGACCCCGGCCCGGAAGCCCGACTCGTGGGTACCGCCGTCCAGCGTCGGGATCAGATTGACGTAAGTTTCCGGGTTAGGAGCGGCGCCGTTAATCCAACAGAGCGCCCAACCCGCACCTTCCCCTTTCGCAAAACCGTTACTGTCCCCTTCCTGATAGGATGCTCCCGCAAAAATCGGCGTGGCCAGTTCGAGATCAGCGACGATTTCCGCGAGGTATTCCGCCAGACCTTCGCTATATTTCCAGACGACGGGTTCGAGCTCCGGGACGGTGAGGCTCACTTGCAGGCCAGGGAGGAGAATGGCCTTGGCGCGCAGGAGATGGGTGAGCTCGCGGATATTGATTTTGGCCGAGTCGAAATACTGCCCGTCCGGCCATACCTGAACCCGCGTGCCATGGGTGCGCGGGCCGCAGTCTTCCAGCCGGGTCAGCGCTTCGCTCACGTCCCCCTGCGTAAACACCAGGCGATAGCGACCGTTCCCCGATCCCTGGGGGTCGCGGGTTTTGATCTCGACTTCCACCCGCTGGGACAGGGCATTGGTGACCGCCACGCCTACCCCATGCAGGCCGCCGGAAAAGCGGTAGGCCGACTCCACATCCGTCTTATCAAACTTACCGCCCGCGTGCAGGGTGGTGAAGGCCAGCTCGGCCGCCGGGCGGGACTCGCCGGGCGGGATACCGACCGGGATGCCGCGGCCATTGTCCTCGACGATCACCGAACCATCGCCACAGACCGTCACATCGATGCGCGTCGCCTGGCCGGCCAGGGCCTCATCGGCGGCGTTATCGATCACTTCCTGAATGATGTGGGTGGGGCAAGTCGTACGGGTATACATGCCCGGACGCAACTTGACCGGTTCGAGTCCCTTGAGGACGGTGAATTGTTCGGCGCTATAGCTCAAATGGTGGTTTCCTTCTGCCTCCCCCTATCATAAAGCTGAAAGGGCCGGATGGGCAGCCCTGTTGCCCCACGCGCAGCGGCCGCCATACGACTTATTCCCCTTTAACGAACCGTACCACCTTTAGCTGAGAGTACCCGCCGACATCCAGCAGGGGAAACCACGCTTCATTGGCAATCGTCATCTTAGTGTCACAAAACTGTCACGATAGTGTCATGTTAGGGAGCTATCATAATGCGGGAGTAGCGGATAGTCGGACACTGCCATGCAGCAATAGATCATCATGATTTTATGATCAATCATTATGAATATGAATAATCCAACGATAATCAGTATGGAGTCATTCTAATGTTTAGCATTCTCTTAAGTGCCGCTTATCTACAACACGCCCACGCGGCCTTACTGGAAGGCCTGGCATGGCTGCATATGCCAACCTCTATACATAATTATCGTGCGGAACAGAAAATATTGTTAGTCTCACCAGAGGCGACTGGCACAATAGTATATGATATCGAATATGCCTTAGAACGAAATGGCTATTCCGTTCACCGGATTCATTCCACTCATGACATAAACGGACTAGACAAGAGCTTACAGGTAAAAAACGTGATACTCAATGGATGGTTGGATAACTACCGCGACTATCTCCAGAATATACAGGATATCGCTCATAAATCAGTACCATTTCTGGTCATAGGAGATAGTACGGAAGCAAACAGCGGATCGATAGCGGTCGCCGCGATTGAGGCCGGTGCAGTCGCCTTTATACCGTGGACTCTCGGGGAAGGGTTACTGATGGCCCATCTCCGCAGGCTTGATGACGAGATAACTATCCGCCCCATGGAACTGTCAAAATTACCCGGGCAGATTCAGTTAGATCCCTGTTCCCGCAGAGTGTCGATATCCGGCCAGGAACTTTATCTGTCAAAACAGCTTTTCAGACTCTTTGAATATATGGTGACGCACCCTGACGAGGCGATATCCTATCAGCAGCTTCTGCAAGTCCTCGCAGAAGGGAAAAGGATATATATCGCACCGAATACGCTCGTGGTGAAAATTTACCGATTGCGGAGGATACTGGAGGATACGGGGGCACATAGATGGTTGGAAACCATCCCCGGCTTTGGTTATCGCTTCTGTCCACCGAAGCCTCTTGCCCGCCTGGCTGAACAGTCAACGCAGTAAAAGCGTGGCAAAGTCATATGACACCCATATGTCATTTCCATGAAAAAATTATGACTTTTCCGCGGACGAGCGCGCCATGCGTCGGCTAAAGCCCTCCAGAGCGGCATAGATACCCGGCATCACGACCAGAACCAGGGGCAACTCCGCCAGCAATCCGGAGATAATGGCGATGGCCAGTGGGGCCTGCATTTCCGCCCCGGCTCCCAGGCCCAGTGCCAGAGGCATCAGGGCCAGTATGGCGATAATAGCCGTCATCAGAACCGGCCGCAGACGCGCCCTTCCCGCCCTGACGAGTTCAGAGACGTCGCTATTCTGCGCCTCGGCAAAGAAGAAAATAGCGGTTTCGGTAACGATCCCGACAATCATGGTGATACCGATCATCGCCGTGATGTTGCGTTGCGTTCCCGTGATCCAGAGGCCGATAAAGACACTACCGAGGGCGAGCAACGCCGTCGCCAGAATGCTGAGGACGATGGTGAAGCGCTCATAGAGAAAGAGCAGCAGAACGGCCACCAGCAGAATGGCGGCGAGCAGGACCAGTGCCAGTTCGTGCATGGCCTTCTGCTGTTCCCGGTAGAGGCCGCCGTATTGCAGATACACACCCTGCGGCAGGGACAGATGGGCCAGCCGGGCTTCCACCTCACCCATAACCGTACTCATGGCCCGTCCCTCAATGCGTGCTGTGACGGCCACCATCGGCTTCAGATTTTCGGCTTGCAACTCCGCCTGTCCGGACTTGATCTGAATCCGCGCGACCTGTCCCAGGGCCAGATAATGGCCATCCGGCGCGACGATGGGTAATTGCCGCAGACGGCGAATTTCATTCCAGAGATCATGGGGCGCACGGACCCGTACCCCGACCATCTCCTGCCCCTGGGGAATCAGGCTGACCACCCTGCCTTCCATCAGGCTCTGTAGCTGGGCGGTGACCTGCCCCGGCGTCATTCCCGCCAGGGCTGCCTTGACCGGATCTACATGAATATCCACCGCATCCCCGGCAATGGTCACACCGTCAAAAACTTCCACCACACCCGGCACCGGCCTGATACGCTTGGCCACTTGTGCGGCGACTTTTTCCAGCGTCTGCGGGTCAGCGCCGAACACTTTGATTTCTATGGGCTGCGGTACGGCAGTCAGGTCGCCGATCAGATCTTCCATCAATTGTCCGGTTTCTACACGCAGGCCGGGCACCCGGCTGTTGATCTGGTCGCGGACACTCTGCATCACCTGCCAGATATTGCGACTGCGATGGGATTTCAAGCGAATAAAGAAGTCTCCGGTATTGGCCTCCGTAATACCGCCCCCCAATTGCAGGCCCGTGCGCCGGGAATAGCTCGCCACCTCCGGTGTCTTCGCCAGAATCTGCTGCACCTGACCCAGCAAACGGTTGGTTTCGGCGAGGGAAGTGCCGGGGGCCGCCTTGTAGTCGAGGACGAAGCCCCCCTCGTCCATAGAGGGCATAAAACCGCTGCCCACCTGGGTATAGGACCAGCCCCCAAGGGCCAGAAAAGCGAACAAAACAGGCACTAGCAGTATGGGGCGTCGCAAGAGTTTCTCCAGCACCCGGCCGTAATGCAAACTGGTCCAGCCCAGGATTCGACCCGGCCGCTCGGCCCTTTCGGCATCCCGGCTGGTCAGCAGGGCGTCCGCCAAAATGGGAACCGCCAGATAGGCGACCAGAAAGGAAATAATCAGCACGGCGGAGATGGAGATGGCCAGTGCCTGGAAAAAAGCCCCGGTCACCCCGGACAAAAAGGCCAGCGGCACGAAGATGACGATCGTCGCCGCCGAAGAACCCGCCAGCGGCTTACTCATTTCCAGCGCGGAATGGAGCACTGAAACGCGTTCTCCGGGATGCTCGGAAATGCGCTGCATAATATGTTCCAGCATGACCACCGCATCGTCCACCACCAGCCCCACCGCTGCCGCCATACCGCCGAGGGTCATGATGTTAAAACTCTGATGGAGCACATACAGAATCACCACACTGGCCAGCAATACACTGGGCAGGACGATGGCAACAATGAAGGTCATTCGTAGATTGCGGAGGAAAGCGAGGAGCACCAGTGCGGCCAGTGCGGCTCCGATAAAAATGGCATCCCGGACACTGGATGCCGCCGCGGTGATCAACTGGCTCTGGTCATACCAGGTGCTGATTTTCACCCCGACCGGGATACTGCCGACATTTTTGCGCAGGAGATCGCGGATGGCGTGATCAATCGCCACCGTGTTGGCACCGAGCTGCTGCTTGATGTTGACCAGCACTGCAGGCTTACCGTTGGCGGTGACGGTGGTCCACTGGGGAACGGTGCCGGGGCGAATCTGCGCCACATCACTGAGATCCACCACGCCGTCGGCGCCGGTTTTGAGGATGGTGTGGCCGATATCCCGGGCATTTTTCAGGGGACTTTCGCTGAGGATCTGGTAAAGGCGGTAATGGCGCTGGAGACGGCCGACGGCCGTGATGATATTGCTGTTGGCGAGAGCGGATTCGACATCAGCGACGCTGAGCCCGTAGCTTTGCAGACGCATGGGGTCGACAATCACCTGGTATTCCGCCTGCGCACCGCCCTGAATATCCACCTGAGCCACCCCATGGACAGCCAGCAGCAAGGGCCGCAAATCGTAATAGGCATAATGGCGCAGGGCGACCGGGTCAAGGCGATCGGAAGTCAGGGAGAGACCGAGAATGGGGAACACTGTCGGATCCATGCGCCGGGCGCTGAAGCGGGTATTGGGCGGCAGCTTCGGAAGTACCCGGTTGACGGCCGACTCCGCCTGTAGCAAGGCCGAGGTCATATTGGTGCCCCAGGCAAACTGCACGGAAATCTCCGCCGCACCGCGGGCCGTGGTGGAGCGAATCCGCTGAACCCCCGGCACCGCCCGCAAGGCCTGCTCCAGCGGGCGGGTGACGGCGACCTGGGTCTGCCCGATAGGCATATTGCCCGAATCTGCGGAAACCACGATGCGCGGGAAAGTGATATTGGGGAACAGGGCGACGGGCATTTTCAACGCCACCAACAAGCCCGCCAACACCAATACCAGCAGCATGAACAACAGGGAACGGCGGTGCCGCTGCAGCCAGTCACCCATCAGGATTTCCCCGCCACGCGCAGGGCCATGCCATCCTGTAACTCATAATTGCCGAGGCTGACCACCGGTTCTCCGGCCTGCAACCCCTTACTGACCGCAATCCAGCCCGCTTCGCGCCAGCCAGTCTCAATCCAGCGCTGCTGCGCTTTACCCCGGACATCCACAAAACAATAGGACCGGCCGCCTTGCTGCAAAACAGCGCTGTCGGGAATAGCCAGAGATTTCTGGCGTCCCAGGACGATCTCCGCACGGACCATGGCCCCAGGCAGCAGACTGGGGGTAGCGGGCATAGGGACGACCACCTGGGCGAGGCGTGTTTTGGGATCGACTTGCCAATAAATCTGCTGAATCTCGCCCGATAACGGGGACTGATCGCCGTAAACGGGACGGAGCTGCACGGCGTCGCCCACTTTGACGCGGGGCAGATCTTCCGGTTCGACACCCAGCACAATGCGCAGGGCGTTGCCCGTGCTGAGGCGCAGCAAAGGCTGACCGGCGGGAACCAGATCGCCCTGGTGCACGGACACCGTTTCGACGACGCCGTTGATGGGCGCACGCACCACACCCGCTTGCAGGGTCTTGAGACGCGCCTGTAGATCGTGGAGGGTGGCTTGCGCTTTGGCGAGGGTTTGCTGCGCCGCCTGCACCTCCGCATTGGTCGTCAGTTGCCGGGTGCGCAGGGATTCCAGGCGCTGCTGGTCGGTGAGGGCAAAACGCACGCCGATCTGCGCTTGCTGCAACTGCAATTGGTCATTAATGGAAGGGACCACCCGCAATAACGCTTCTCCCTGACGGACCCGCTGGCCATTCGCCACCTGTACCTGACTGACCAGACTCTCCGCTTCCAGCGACAAGGTCCGACCGCCCTCCGGCGCGAATTCTACGGTACCATAAGCCCGCAAATGCCCCGCCAGGGGCATCACCCGCGCGGGAGTTAACTGCACCAGGGCCGAGACCTCCGCCGTCGCTGGCAGTGCCAGTATGCTGAGTCCTAGTCCCAAGCCACCCCACAACCATCCTGGTATTCGTCGCATCACCGCTGTTCTCCCCATTGTCGCCAAGGCAGGCCCACCGCCATTTCCAGGGCCGCCTGCTGTTCCGCATAAGCCTGCTTCAGGGCCAGCAATTGCAGGCTCTTGGCAAGGGCTTGGCTGCGTACTGCCTCATAATCGATCAAAGTCACATTATGCTCCGCCGCCGCACCCCGCAGTCGCTGCTCGGCCCTTTGCAATTGCGGCACCTGCTGCTCCAGCGGGGTAATTTCCTGACGCAACCGGTGCAGATCGGCCACCAGCGCGGTGATGTCGGCACGGGCCTGAAAGAGGCGGGCGGTGTAGGCGGCGTGTAATTGCGCACGGGTGGCTTCGGACTCGGCGATGACGCCGCGATTGCGGTTCCAGAGCGGGATATCGAGACTGACACTGGGGCCGATGGTCTGGATATTCGAGGTATCGGCCGCCCTGGAGATGCCGATGGTAAATCCCGGATACTGGCCGAGGATGGCACGCCGTACCCGCGCTTCCTGGGCCTGATAGCCCGCGCGCAACGCCAGCAAATCGAGCCGGTGGGCATCCGCAAGGGTAACCAGACGGGCGGCATCGGGAATATCCGGCTGCGTTTGCGGCGCCCGCAGGGAAAGCCGCATGTTCGGCGGCAACCCCATCACTTTATTTATATTCTGCCGCACGGCAGTCACCTGCCGGCGCAGCGCCAGCATGCGGTCCTGACTATCCAGCCAGGCAATTTGCCGCAACGAAGTGGTGGTGATGGTGGCGTCTCCCAACCGGAGATTCTGAACCGAGATCCGGTAGAGCTGGTCCGTAGTAGTCGCCGCCGTTTGCGATACGGTCTCCTGCTTCTGCAGATAATACAGTTGCCGGGCCAGTATCCGCGTTTGGTTGGCCACCATCCACTCCTGCCAGGCCACCTGATACTGCACCGATTGCGCTTGCGCCCGGGCAATATGCAGATTCGCAGAGCGGGTGAACAGGCTGGCGAGACTCCAGCTCAGCCCCATGCTGTAGGCGTTAGTGTAGCCTGCAGCCACATTACTGGGCAGGTCGGCGCTCAGGGAAAGCTGCGGGTCGGGCAGCAGGCCAGCCGCGAAGACCTGCGCCTGGGCAACGCCGATTTGTGCCCGCATCGCCCGCAAGCCCGGATTGAGCAACACGGCAACTTCCCCGAGATCTTCGCCGGACAGGGGCGCGTGCAGGTTTACCGGTTGGGCGCTGGCGGGCAGCCGGGTCTGCAAGGGCTCGGCGTGATAACTCGCGCAACCTGCGAGCAGCAACAAAAGGCCACTCAGGGCCACCCGGTATAGACTGAAAAACATGACCCCTGCGCTCCGTGAGGGGTGATACTGGACTATCTGTTTGCCGCTTTGGATAACCGGTGGTGATTATCTCACCCCTGAATTAGGGCAAACTTAGCGAATGCAGACCACTCCCTCCACTACTCACTTCATAACCCTTCAGGGCCACAATGTTTTTTGATTCAAGGAGACGTGACAAGGCGCTGTCGATACATAAAAACCAGTCCTTGCCGGTCGCTCCGCGAGCTGAGTGTTATTCGTCCGCCGAGTTGATCGGCAATATGACGAGCGATGGTCAGACCCAGACCGCTACCGCCTTCCGCGCTGTCCGGCAAGCGGTAAAATGCATCAAATACTCTATGTGATTCCTCTGGAGGAATGCCCGGACCACTATCGATGACTTCCACGACACCCTCTTCGCTATCGCCACGAATTCGGATGGTCACCTCACCGTTTTCCGGGCTATAGCGCAGGGCATTGTCGACGGCGTTGCGGATCAGGCTATGCAACGCCGCCTCCGTCCCCTCTACCCACACCGCGCCCTCCAGCTCCAAGCCAAAATCCAGGTTTTTCTGCTCCGCCAGCGGATATAGATCTTCCGCTACCAAACGGGCGATAGCGGCAAGGTCCACCGGCTGATGCGTTGCCACTGCCGCCTGCTGACGGGCCAGACTCAACAACTGATCGAGCAGATGACGGGATCGCTCCAGGCCGCTTTTGAGAGGCAGCAGGCGTTGTTTGCATTCGGCGAGGGATTCCGCCCGTTCCAGATTCTGCGCTTGTAGTGAGAGTGCTGTCAGAGGTGTCCGCAGTTCATGGGCGGCGTCGGCGACAAAACGGCGTTGTTGGGTCATCAGCAGCCTGACCCGTTCCAACAGGCGGTTGATGGCGCGCAGGAAGGGTGCGATTTCCTCCGGCACCTCGCTTGCCGGTAAAGGCTCGGGATATTCTGCGTTCTGCGCATCTGCCGCCTGGGCCAGCGCATGCACGGGTGCCAGACTGCGTAGGACCAGATAGCGGGCGAATACGATCAGCAAAGGCACCAGCAGCAAAAGTGGCATCAGGGTCCGCAGAGCGCTATCGAAAGCGGCGTCACTGCGGACATCGGTAGACTGGGCAACGGCGAGTTTTTTACCCGGCGCTACCCGACGGACAAAAACGCGCCAGTTCTGGCCGGCCACGTCCACCGTGTGGAAGCCGCTGCTCAGGTGAATCGGGAGCCTGAGCAAAGGTGCGGTCAACGGCTGGGATGTCGTTAAAGCTTGCACCACAATGCGCGCATCGGGATCCACATCCAGAGGGGTCGCAACGGGCTTTTCCACGGTCGGCCAATGTTCCGGGGGGATCAGGACCGCGATCTGCCGCAAGGACGCATCCTGGTATTCCTGTGCCTCATCAAAGGCGAGCCAGAACGATGCCAGGCCGGCCAGTAAACCCATACACACAATAGCCATGCTCAATCCGACGGACAAACGGCCTTGCAGAGAAGGTGTCATGGCTGGCGCGCAACCATCCAACCCGCCCCACGGACATTGTTGATGACCTTCGCACCGAGTTTTTTGCGAATACCGTGGATCAGAAAATCAATGGTGTTGCTCTCCACGGCTTCATTCCAGCCATATAAGCGCTCTTCGAGCTGGGCACGGCTGAGAATGGTGCCGGGGCGCAGCAACAAGGCCTGCAGCAATGCGAATTCCCGGGCAGTCAACAGGACTTGTGCATCGCCATACTGCACTTCACGGGTGCTCAGGTCGAGTTGCAGCAATCCGTTGCTGAGTACCGAAGTAGCTTGCCCGCCCTGCCGGCGGATGATGGCGCGCAAACGGGCCAGCAGTTCATCCATTTCAAAAGGTTTGACCAGATAGTCGTCGGCGCCGAGGTCCAGGCCATCGACCCGGTCCGCCAGCGCATCGCGGGCAGTAATGATAATAACGGGCAAGGTGTTGCCAGTGGCCCGGAGCTTTCTCAGCAGATCGCGTCCGTCCAGTTTGGGCAGACCCAAATCCAGCAACACCGCCTGGTGCTCCTGGTTGCCGATGGCCCGCAACGCGGTTTCGCCGTCCCGCACCCAGTCCACGGCATAAGCCGCATCCTGCAAAGCCACCGTGATGGCTTCGCCGATCATTCGGTCATCTTCAACAAGGAGAATGCGCATAAGATGCTCCCAGTATATTTCCGGTGCCTTTGCTCACCCCAAAAACCCCATCCCCTCAAAAGGGAGCGGGGCTCTCGCAATGCCGGTGATCAATCCGGATGCGCGCCTTCGGTGGAGTTCTCCAGAACGGCCCCGGTTTTAGCATCGACGCCTACCTCATGGGTGACTTTGCCATTTTTGATATCGAAAGAATAGCGCAAACCGCTCCCACCTTTCTCCTGCTCCAGTTCTTCGTCCGTGATTTTGCCGGGGAATGCCTTCAGCACTCCAATGACCACTTTAGGGAAGTTCGAAAAACTCCTCATTTCCAGTAAAATGTAGGGAGCCGATTGGAAGGGAGAGCAACCATGGCAGGACTGGTAGGGCAAACAGGATTCTTCCCCGGAGACCGCCGGTTGCGGGAA
>Ga0315298_1011621_pt1 | contig 10285 bp, 12 predicted proteins | sample WHS_1_MG_FD_203077 | JGI IMG/M metagenome (GOLD analysis project Ga0315298, IMG submission 203077) | Extremophilic microbial mat communities from Washburn Hot Springs, YNP, Wyoming, USA - WHS_1_MG | ecosystem: Environmental > Aquatic > Thermal springs > Hot (42-90C) | place: USA: Wyoming...
AAATCAATGAAGTTCTCAAAGATCTAAGATCAATCGAGTACAAGAAAGTACTCGTAATAGATTTAAGCCGGGTTGGCACAGAGCTAGGAGTGAATAAATCCATTGCTTCCAAATTAACAGAATATTTCCCAGGTAAAGTAATTGTAGGTGGAGGCGTTAAAAACGAATACGATATACTGGAACTAAAAAACCTTGGGGTAACAGGAGTTCTAGTAGCAACAGCGATACATAGGGGAATAATACGTAAGCCTACATATTGAAGCATGGCCTTGTCAACTGTAGTTTCCCAGTAGTTTTATCGCCCCTAGTCTCCAGACATATCGCATTAAATGCGATCACTAGGCCCCTGTATAACCTTCACCAAGTGCCCGACTTCCATGGTAAAAACTCTTGAATCACCTAGTTAAAATAATTACTTGATTACCTGTACTATCCTAGAACATAGACAAGCCCCGCGCATGATTTAAGAATAGAACGATTAAATAACAACGCAGTTAATGCCAGTTAAATGCACGGTAAACTAGGATTTCCTGCATACACGCTGTGGTGGTTTGAAATAAGTATATTTAAGAAACCTCTAGGTTATTGATGGTTTGTGAGTAGGAGTATGTGGTGTGTCAGTTGAGGATTCTTGTTACCGGTGGTGCTGACTTTATTGGTAGTCACGTTGTGGATAGGTTGGTTAATGAGGGTTTTTGGGTTAGAGTTGTTGATAACTTGAGTAGTGGTAGTTTAGCTAATATCGAAAGGCACGTTGACTCTAGTACTATTGAATTAGTTGTCGGGGGCTTGAAGGATCCAGAGGTTGCTTTGAGAGTTGTTGACGGCGTAGACACGGTAATCCACTATGCCGCAAACCCCGAGGTTAGAGTTAGCACTACAAACCCCGAGGTACACTTCAATGAGAATATTGTAGCTAAATTCAACCTACTGGAGGCTATGAGGAGGAATGTGAGGGAGTTGGTCTTCGCATCCTCTAGCTCTGTCTATGGAGAACCCTTGGAAATCCCCGTCGAGGAGGATGCCCCTATTAAACCAGTCTCTATTTAGGGGGCTAGTAGGGCTTCTTGTGAGAACTTGATCCACGCATATGTAAAACTATATGGATTTAAAGCTATTGCACTACGATACGCTAATGTAGCTGGATCAATACTTAGACAAGACGTTATATGGGACTTCATAGTGAATCTAAGGGGAAACTCCTCGAGCTAGAGATACTAAAATTCATAAACTACAGATTTATACAGCTAGGAGAAGTAGTTACATCTAGATTAAACTTCGTGGTGATTAGCCACGTACACGGAGACCACACGGGTGGGTTGAAGCTAGTTGCTTCAATTAAACCGGGTTTAAAAGTCTATATTCCACCAGACCCTGATCTCTTAGAGTACATTAGAAGCATTGACCTACAGCCAGTTGTTGTAAATGATACTATGGAGATTTCAAGTGGAGTCTACGTTATTAAGCCGCTCTATGGCCTACCATTAGAGGGTGCTGTGGCAATCAATACTAGTAAAGGACTATTAATACTTGTCGGCTATAGTCACCCCGGAGTAGTAAGTATAGTTAAACAAACTTTGAATGATCTTGGCGTAAAGCCATACATTGTGATCGGTGGATTCCACATGTCTGGAGCATCTATAAGTGAGGTCGAAGAAGTAGTCTCCAGGCTCCTACAACTAGGTGTGGAGAATATTTACCCAATACACTGTAGTGGTGAAGGGATTAGAGAGTACTTGGCACGCCACTATGGAGACGCGTATAGAGATGGAGGTGTGGGAGTAGAGATAGCTATTAAATAATTAAATACATTAAAATCATAGATTTCAGGGGTTTAATGTGAGTTTTGAAGAAGCTGAGTTATTGAGGAGTAGAGCTGAGTCGTTTCTCAGGAATGCACAGCGATTGATCGAGGAGGGAGAGGCGGACATTGCAGTATTCAGCTTGGAGCAGTACTGTCAACTAATATTGAAGTATAAACTACTAGTCTACACCGGCTCATATCCTAGAACAAACTCTATTAGGCAGCTGATTAGAGATCTCGGCAGAGTAGACTCGAGAATACTTGTATTAGTAAATGATGTGAAGAATCTACACTATGTTGCAAGACTAGAGGAAGCGTTTCCCCTCTAACGGTACTCGATGGTGTTTGTAAATATTTGTAATCTCGTTAGAGGGGTTGAGCCTCGGCGTGGGTTCACCAGCATCCCCCACACCCCATGGGCTCCCGTCGAGCCCAACGCCATGGGGCTCCCATCTGAGTTTAGGTACTTCAACCCAATATTGACTGCTCCTACGACGTCTCTCTCGAGGGCTCTCCCATTAACCCATGTTACTCTGAGGGCTACTTTTACTACCTTTACTCTCTTAACCCCCTTCACCGCAGTGCGGATCACCAGGGGCCTGAACCTCTTAATCCTCTTGCCCGTGAACGGGTCTCTTGACGAAGTCCCCTTCTCAGAGACCTTGACGACATGTATGGGTTTCTCATCGAGTAACTCAATTAACTTCTTAACACTCCACTGGTGAATTCTATGCCTTAATTTATTGCTAGCGTCCTCTTCCATTCTCTCCTTGGCCTTCTCATTAATATCCCCAACCACTACTACAGCTCTATTTTCAACGGCGAGGCTCTCTACGAACTTCACAGTCTTCCTCAACACTTCGAGCTTTCTCCCTTTCTCACGAAACTTCCTAAGCTTCCTCCTAACCTCCCTGACCTTAGTTGAATTGCCTAAGGATATTCTCTTCCTCCTCTCAGAGTAAGCAATTACAATTCTCCCAAGACTGGTCTCAACTCTGTAGACATCTGCAAGAGAGCCGTTCTTAAACAACGGTATAGTAACGTTGTTCTCGTTAACATCTACAGCAACAACGTTCTTAGGATCGTAGCCGACCTCAAGCTCTCTAATGAATGATAAGTACGCAACAACTTTCCTATCTAGAATCTTAAACCTCAGCTCACTAGCTAGTCTCCAGCCACCGTAGAGATACCTGTATAGTTGTTTGTGGTTTCTGTAGTGGAGCTCAACCCAGCCCATGTGAGTCCTCAACTCAATGACTCCGCCTTCTAGTCTCCAGTCCTGTGAGTCTGAGTACGTTATTGCTACTCTCCTAACCTCTGGCTTATCCTTGTACGCCTTACCCTTCTTCTTACGCTCTCTAAATGACTTCGCTCTCCTAACGGCATCTCTATAAGCACCCTTAACCACTCTAGTAGGGAGCCATGGAAACCTCTCTCTAAACTTCTCGTAGAAGACATTATGTAGTGTCTCCTGGGAAGCCTTATACTTAACAGCGTACTCAACCATCTCCACAAGCATCTCCCTGTAAGCACTCTCTATCTCCCTTAGAGCTCTCCTAGCATATCTGTTTGCATAACACTCTAGGACAACTGTTCTAGTCAGTGTCTTTGACAGCGTTTCCAATACAGCTCACCACTTCCCTATACCTCTTAGACCTCTTGCCGTAGATTCTGGATGCAAATGAAGTGGCTATCTCTGTGAAGTCTTCTACGAGCTCCTGTATATAGTCCTTCGGCTTCTCCTGGAGAGCCACGTAGACGTCTACACCGAGGGCGTTGAATAGCGTTTTGAGGTACTCGAAGCCGAACCTGGTCAACCTGTCTCTATATGCTACTACTACTGCCTGTATCTCTCTCCTCTTAGCCATCTCTATGAGCTTCCTCAACCCCCTCCTATTCTCCTTCAATCCGCTAGCAGTATCCGTGGCAACAACATATTCGGCGCTTGGAAAGTTCCTGGAGACCCAGAGCTTCAAATACTCGACCTGCCTCTCCAAGTCACTCTCCTGAGTGTTTGAGGAGACTCTAGCGTATATAGCTACACGCTTAACTCTCTGAACACCCTTAAGAAGCCTTTCAACCTCGCTGCAGGGGATCCTCCACTTACCGTGGACGCTGTAGGCAGTAATCTTCCCCTTCTTAATTCACTTAATCACAGTGACCCTCGAAACACCCAAAACTCTTGCAAACTCCCTGGTACTAAGATATCGCTCACTCAATGCATTACGCAAAGTATTCACAAGTAATCACAGATATTTAAACTTATCGCCAATTCCGCAACAGCCTACATATCCTCGAGGTATCTACCATACAAGTACACTATTGAAGAAGTTAAGATTTAGGTAGATTCATACTAGAGGTGTTTAAACCCATTGTCGACTCAATATAAATCCAACTTAGACTACTTGAAGAATTACCACGTGGTTGCTGAGAGAGTGAAGGAGATTGTGAAACTCCTCGATCCCAGCGCAAAAATATATGTATTTGGCTCCGGAGTGCGTGGATTATACACGGTCTCCAGCGACATAGACATACTCATTATTACAGAGAATGTAAACTTAAAATACGACTCAATGGTGGCAGTATATAGAGAGCTCATAGATGCACCAATACAACTACACGTAGTAACGCCGTAGCCGATGACGAGGAACTAGCCACAGAAGACGAGTTAATTATAGATACTGAGACCCTGGAAAACAATGCGAGATCAAGATCTACAGTTATAAAGAGATAATTAGCCAGGATTCTTACAAAGAAACCTATTCTAGGTGATTAAAGATAATAAGGATCCTTCATATAAATATTTATATTGTTAAGGATTGTTTAGAGTTAAAGCCACAGTCATTATTCTTAACTGGATCTTCAATGGTCTTGAGATAAATTTGGTTATTCTACTAGTTTTTCCAGGTATTGTTCTATGTATTGTGTGTGGTCTACTATTCTCTCGATATGTCTCATCAATAGTGCTTTTAATGCTAATTCCCTCTGAACAGTGTCGCTTGATGCGACTTCTAGTAGCGTGGTTTTGTACACTTCATCAATGTATCTATCTATTTCTTCAACAATGTTCTTTCTACGTGTATTGAATTCCTCGAGGTCATGCAGGGCGGCTTCTACGGCTTCAATTGCTTTCTTAAACGTGTGGGATAGACTTACTAGATTGTTCAATCCAGATGTGGGTGCAAGCATAGAGTCTATTCTAGCTATTTCTCTACAGTACCTAGAGATCCTGAGAGCATCATATGCTATACTTAGTAATATATGGGATACCAAGAGGTCTCTTCCCAGCGGCTGTTCCTGTGCTATAAATAACAACACTCCATTTATGAATTGTCCACGCAACTCATCGAGTAGTACTGCGGTATCTTCTATTTCACTCCATAATCGACGCCTCTCCTCGAGTTCACTCGTTTCAATTAACCTATGTGTTGCGTACACTGCGCTCTTAAGTCTCTGAGTCATGCGGTTTAATTCTATTACCAATACCTCTAGTTTACGATGTCTCAGAGACAACTATAACTCACCCCTGAGGAGTTTCTGAGCGATCTCCGTGGATGGATGCAAAAACAAGTAGCTAGCTGGACCCTGCTCGATAATTCTCCCATCATATATTATAGCAACATAGTCTGCAACTCTAGCTGCCTGGTGTGGACTATGTGTAACCATTAAAACTGTAACTTCATCCTTCAGTGAAACAATTGCCTCTTCTAGTCTCCTAGCATTTATAGGGTCTATATTAGCAGTTGGCTCGTCGAGGAGTAATAGCTTCGGCTTCATGGCGAGCGCTCTCGCTAAGCAAAGCCTCTGCCTCTGACCACCACTGAGTTTATGTGGATGATCGTTTAGTCTACTCTTGACTTCATCCCACAGCATTGCTTTTTCCAGAGCCCACTTTACAATGTCATCTAAATCCCTCTTTGTTCTCGCCACGCCATTGATCCTAGCCGCTATAGCCACGTTTTCATATATTGTTAAGTGGGGAAACGGGTTGGGCACTTGGAATACCATACCAATACTTCTCCTCAACTCGTATGGATCAACGCTGAAAGCATCATAACCCAGCACTTTTACATCCCCCTCGACACGTGCATCTTCAACGAAGTCTATGAGTCTATTAATGACCCTCAGTATTGTTGTTTTACCCGAACCCGAGGGCCCCATTATCACAAATACTGTATTATATGGCACCTTCAACGATATATTTTTTAGTATATGGTGTCCTTCAATGTACAAATTCACATTGTTCATTTCAACTGCGTACATTACAGCAACTTCACCTCTTTAACTACTACTTTAACCACGAAGAAAATCAACATGTAGAAAAGCAAGAGGATGAGTGTCGCACCCCAAGCCACTCTACGCCACACCTCGAAGGGAGATAGTATATAGTCGAATATTAGGAGTGGTATTGCGTCAACAGGGCTAATTATAGACGCTGGTAAGCCACTTCTATATCTACCAGCTGTGAAGAGCAATGCGGCCGTTTCACCCATGATCCTCGCCATGGTCATTAGTACTGCTACAAGTATGCTCTTCTTGATTACAGGGATAACTACTCTTACAATAACAGCCCACCTAGACATGCCAATAGAGTAGGCTGCCTCTTTATAAGTAGCTGGTACAGAGCGTAGAAATGTAGAGAAATAAGTGTATGAAAAAGGCAGTGCAATTATGACGAGTGCAAGTGAGCCAGTTAGTGCGGAGCCTGCGGGGTTTAAAAACGCTCTGAGTTCTGGGATGGTATTGACTAATACTACAACAAGCGAGAACATAGCCATAGACACAGCAATAGTTGGGACGCTGGAGAGGGATTTTGCAACAGTATCTACCAAGATCGAAAGCCTACTTTTTGGAAACTCAGTGACTAATATAGCTGTGAATAAACCGAGTACTATGGTTATTGGAAGAGAAATCATAGTCATTAGAAATGTGCCAACTAGTGATGGAGCTATTCCACCAAGCTCCCTCGACAAGGGTGTTGGTGGTAGATCAACGAAGAACTCGAGTCCAGCCTCTAGTATAGTGGGAAGGCCATTAATAAATACCACTATTATCAAGTGGAAGAGAGGGGTTAATGCCAGTATAGCTACACCAAACACAGTGATTTTAAATAACCTCTCCCTCATCCTCCTCCAGCTACACAACCACCCTCGACCTCCAATCAATGATCAATTTAGAAGCATATAGACTTAGAATAATCGAGATCAATGTAGTAACTAGCATCGACGCATACAATACTGATTCAGCGTGTTGATAAAGAAAAGCATCTGCAAATTGAGAAGCCACTAGGGCTGAGACAGTATAGCCTGGTGCAAAGAGACACGGGGTTAGAGTCATCGAGTTTCCTATTGTGAGAGCTATTATTGTAGTCTCACCCAGCGATCTCGCGAATCCAAGAATTAATGCAGCAATTATTGCTGGTCTTGTAAGAGAGAGTAGTGTTTTTATAGCCTCGTATTTTGTAGCTCCAATACCGTAGCAGGCCTCTCTATAGATTAATGGAATATTCTCATATGCTTCGAGTATTATCGAAGCTACATAGGGGACGGTGGATATTCCAAGCGCTACGCCGGCTGCAAAGGTAGAGAAGCCTGTTATGGGTCTACATGAAAATAAAGGTATAAATGGAAGCGAAGTATGTAGTGGCTTCATTACATTGTTCTTTAAGAATGGAACAAGGTATTCTGAAGCCCACACAGCGTATATAATTGTGGGTAGTCCGCCCATAAACTCTACTATGCTTGAAACGATCTTCTTTAAGTATCCTTTGAGGTACTCAGCTATCGTAATAGCGAGTGAGAGAGATAAAACTAGTGAGACGCTGACTGAAATAAGTGATGTTATGAGAGTGCCGAGAATGGGGCCAAGTACGCCATAAACACTATTCTCTGGATCCCAGACCGTCTTTGTGAATAGTGACAGTCCATAAGCACTTAGGGATTCTATAGAGTTAAAAAGCAATATAGAGACTAAGAGTAAGAGCATACTTAGTAATGAAATGGAGAAAGGGATGAGTGATGTGAAAAACAATTTCTCTCTCTTAGACTTCGGCAAATCCCAGATCACCGGATTGTTATCAATTCAGCTGCCTTTACGAGGAGTTGTCTTACATTCTCTGGTGGAGCTATATATCCCTCTACAATGTAGTTATACCCCTCCTCGGCAATCCACTTCAAAAAGAGTTTCAATCCCTCAGCTTTCTTAGGGTCATCCTGCACGCGCCAAATCAATATGTGGGTTGGACCTAGTATAGGGTAGCTCTTTTCTCCAGGTGCATATATAACACTATCAAGTATTCCACTGAAATCGTCTAGAGGGGATGATGGAATATTAGCTTTCTTCAACGCCTCTTGTAGAGTCTCACTCGTGGGGAGTACGAAGTTTCCAGCGGCATTCTTAATACTCGCTACTCTAAGGTTGTTTTTAATTGCATAACTCCACTCAACGTAGCCTATTGAATACTGTGTTTGAACTACTGTACTCGTCACACCCTCATTTCCCTTGCCTCCAACACCCCTTCCAGTTGTATCTACGGGCCAATTAATGCTTTTTCCTACTAGTTCACTAGGCCACACTCCGCTGGATGCTTTATAGAGGAAAGTCGTGAATATCTCTGTTGTGCCACTTGCATCGCTTCTATGCACAGCTATGATCTCTTTGTTTGGTAGTTTATCCGCTACTTCCGGGTTTAACTCTTTTATATATGGATCGTTCCAGTATGTGATTTCACCCTTGTATATTCTTGCTACTGCAATGCCATCTAGTTTGAGGCTATAGCTGCCTGGTAGTTCTGGTATATTGTAGACTATTACTACTGGTCCAAACAACCATGGGACTTGGATTACGGACTCCTTGTACTGACTCCACTTATCTCTTGATAGTGGTGGATCACTACCGGCAAAATCAACTGTTTTCTGGAGAAACATGGATTGTCCAGCACCACTACCTACAGATTGGTAAACCACTTGAATACCATATTTGTCCTGGAATCTTCTAGCCCATTCAGAGATCTGTGGATATGGAAAAGAGGCACCAGCACCTTGTAGTATGAGGCCCCTTAGTTCACTAATTGGAGTGGTTGTAGTCGTATTTGCTGTCGATGATGGATTTCTGGGTATAATTTGAGTGGTTAAGACACCTACTACAACTATAGCTACCACAGCAATTATTATTAGAGATAAACGCTTATTCATTATTACACCCGTGAATATAAGTCATTTTGGATCAGGAATATATAGACCATCTAAATAATCTATATATTTAATAACTGTATAGATACGTGGAGTCTTAGAGTGCGGATTAATTCCAAGTCTAAACCAGTTGATGTACCACTATAACATCGACTTGAAGATTGATTAACGAGTTTAATATATTGAGTTTGATAATAGATAGTGGTGCATGACATGTACTCGGCTAGTGGTGTTTATAGAGAGGAGTGGATTGGAGACTTCCACATTATTGAGTACTCCCCCATTGAGCTGGAGAAACCGAGCTTCGCACTCGTCTCACTACCAGATACCGGCTTAGTTGGAGTTATTAGTGCTATGCACGTTGTGAAAAACCTTGGTTTAAGGGAGGTTGCAGGCATAGATTCATATGTATACCTACCCCCAATTATTGTAGTTAGTGGTGGCTTCCTCAGAGCACCTATTAGGGTATTTGCCGCTGGAAACCTCCTCGTTGTATATAATGAGTTTTCAATGCCGCAGCATGGTTTAATTCAATTATCTAGAGTGCTCGTAGACTACCTCGAGAGGCGCGGCGTAGACTACGTGATTTTATCCTCCGGGCTACCTGCACAAAATAGGTTTGAATTAGAATCCCTGAAGACGTATTACTTAGCAACCACTCCAAGAGCAATTGAGTTATTGAAGAATATCGATGCAACCCCGTTTTCAAACGGGTTTCTCGCAGGGGCCTATGCGCTATTACTAAAAGAACTTAGTCATGCGAGAATAAACACTATTCTACTACTAACAGAGTCTTTCCTGGAGTTCCCTGATCCCGAGGCGGCTGCGAGGAGCCTTGAATTCGTTTCGAGAATCATCAATAAACCTATAGATGTCAAGGAGTTATTGGAGCAAGCGGAGATGATTAGGATTAAGGCAAGGGATGCCATGAGGAACGCTATGCGAGGATTAGCTCAAATGAGGAAGGACGTAGAGCAGGCGATTCCAATATATACTTAGAGCAACACGGTGTCTTAGATGAATGGTGAAGAATTCGACGAGTTCATTAAGAGAATGAGGGACTTAGAGAGGAAGATCAGGGATTATGTGGAAAGCGAGCTGGAGAGAGCGCTAAGAACTTTCAGAGAGGAGTTGAAACAAGTTGAGGACACGTTGAGACCTATGTGGCACCATGAAGGATACCTTAGGCCACTATACAGTATTAGAGATCGAGGCCCCTACATAGAAGTATTCATAGACCTACCGAAAGCAGATGAGAAGACAATAGAAGTTAAATTCCGAGAAAACTACA
>Ga0315298_1011624_pt1 | contig 10283 bp, 7 predicted proteins | sample WHS_1_MG_FD_203077 | JGI IMG/M metagenome (GOLD analysis project Ga0315298, IMG submission 203077) | Extremophilic microbial mat communities from Washburn Hot Springs, YNP, Wyoming, USA - WHS_1_MG | ecosystem: Environmental > Aquatic > Thermal springs > Hot (42-90C) | place: USA: Wyoming...
AAATTTTCTTAGGTTTCATGTAGGGGACGAACTTTATAATTTGAGTTCAGGCAATAAAGGTGCGGTTACTATCAAATGTTGCAATTATTGGTTTATATTCGGTATTCTTTTTTCTGAGTTAATCTTCTGAATCCAGAAAGGTGATTCGATTGTATACAGAACTAAAGAAACAAGCAAAGAAAGTTCTCGAGAGGAATTCAAAAAAACACAACGGTTATTCATACTTCGTCTCCGATTACAAAAAATACCCATTCCAGTTCTACTGGGATTCTTGCCTCCAGGCAGTAGCAATGAGCATATTTGACGGAAAAAGAGCGGAAGATGAGATATACTCTCTTCTCTCCAAACAATTCCCCGATGGATGCATGCCCTACATGACAGCATGGGAAAAGCCCTCTTTCCCATGGTCTATATTTATTAAAGCCGCTAACTGGATAGGATCTGACGGAAGGGCAAATCTTTCAACTGCTCCAATGCTCTCCGCCTTTGCCACCTGGGAAATCTATAAGCGAACCGAAAACAAATCTTTCCTTGAGAAAGTGGTTCCCGAACTTGCAAGGGAAGCCGACTATTTGGGTGTTCAGCGCGATCTCCTTGATGATGGTCTTGTAGTTATCGTCCATCCGCTTGAGTCAGGAACGGACGAAAGCCCGGTTTATGATGAGATAATGAGGATTCCGCGCCCGAAGGGCTTGAGGTGGCTTTCTCATTTTCTTTTTTATGCAAAGGTTTCTTTACTAATGAGGAGGTACAGGTCAGTAGACTACGACCTTGAGAAAATTTCAAATATGGAACTCTTTCTCGTTGAGGATATGACATCAAATTCCATTTTCACAAGAAGCCTGAGAGCAATGGGCGAGATTCTTTCAGAAATCGGAGAAAGGGAAGCGGCAAGAATATATATCGCTCAAGCAGAGAAAATAGCGAAACGTCTTGAAGAAAAATGCTGGGATGAAATAGACGGCATTTTCTACACCAGATATGGAACCAGAAAGGAAAGAAAGTTCGCGAAAGTTAAGACAGCATCGGGGCTGCTTCCAATCTTTACAGGTATTATAGAAAAAGGGAAAGTGGATATGCTCATTGAAAAACATCTTAAAAACTCGTTGGAATTCTGGACTCCATATCCAATCTCCTTTGTTTCAACTGATGAACCATCTCACAAATCGGGAGTTCTCCCGTTTCCATGGCCAACATTATGGCGTGGGAATACATGGATGATTATGAACTGGATGATTACAATTGGTCTTTTGGAATACGGCTACAAAGAGATTGCCAGAGATATTACTAACAGGAGTGCAGAAATGATTTCAAGAAGTGGTTTCAGGGAATTCTACAATTCCTTTTCGGGAAGGGGTTATGGCGCAAGAAACATAGGAATGGCAACTTCCATCGTTGACATGATTGAAAGATGCTCATCCTGAGTTATCGTTAAACTCACAGGAAAACAAGAAAAATCCAAGACAAAAATTGCTTATATTATTTCTTCTTTGACTTTGAAATAACCTTTACAGCGCTTACTTTATATTCGGGAATCTTACAAACCGGGTCAAGTTCATGACCAGTAAGCAAATTCGCAGGGGTCTCCGCAAAGTGGAAGGGCATAAAAACAACACCGGGATTTGCCTTTTCAGTAACCATAGCCGTGACCTTCAGTTTTCCCCTTCGAGTTACCAGCTCAACCTGATCTCCTTCATCAATACCAAGCCTTGAAGCATCCTCATAACTGAACTCTGCAAATGCTGAAGGAGCAATTTTATTAAGAGGTTCACATCTTCTCGTCATTGAGCCTGTATGGTATTGGGTGAGTATTCTGCCAGTCGTTAGAATTAGTGGATATTCGCGATTGGGCTTTTCCGCTGGTTCTTTATATTCAACTGGCATAAATCTTCCCTTTCCTCTGGTAAACTTTTCAACGTGTAGAATTGGCGTTCCGGGATGACCCTCCTCGGGACATGGCCATTGGATACCAGAATCATTCTTTTCAAGCGCCTCAAAAGTGATTCCACGGTAACTTGGTGTTAGAAGGCAAATCTCTTTATTTATATCCTCTACGCTTTCATAATCCATAGAATATCCCATTGCATTTGAGATATCAGAGATGATTTCCCAGTCATCCCTCGCCTGCCCGGGCCCCTCTATCGCTTTTCTCACTCTCTGAACTCTTCTATCAGTATTTGTGAAAGTACCATCCTTCTCGGCAAATAAAAGTCCTGGAAGAACAACATCTGCAAGCTGGGCTGTCTCAGTTAAAAATATATCCTGGACGACAAGGAAATCGAGTTTCTCAAAACCCTTTTTAGCATGCTTTAAATCAGGATCAGAAACCATTGGATTTTCACCCATGACATACATTGCCTTTATTTTTCCCTTTATGGCACCATCAATCATCTCGGGGGCCTTGAGTCCAGGTTTTGCATTGAGTTTTGTACCCCATGAGTTCTCCATCTCAAGCCTTACATTTTCCTCTTCTACTTTCCGGTAGCCTGAAAAAACATCCGGAAGTGCGCCCATGTCGCATGCACCTTGCACATTGTTTTGTCCACGAAGTGGATTAACGCCGGTTCCAGGTCTGCCAATATTTCCCGTTAGCATGGCAAGATTTGCAACAGAAATTACATTATCAACACCGGTAGTATGCTGAGTTATTCCCATGGCATAAAGTATGTTCGCTCGTTCAGCCCGGGCAAAAAGTTCAGCAGCAGCCTTTATATCTTTCGCAGGAACTCCTGTTATTTTTTCAGCATATTCCGGGGTATACTTTGACAAACATTTTCTCAACTCATCAAAATTCTCTGTCCTTGACCGAATAAACTCTTTGTCATGCAATCCCTTTCTAACAATCCAATTCATCATTCCATTAAGGAGAGCCACGTCCGTTCCAGGCTTATGATTGAGCACAATTTGAGCGAACTGTGTCATCATGATATTGCGCGGGTCAGCAACAATCACCTTTTTCCTTCCATAATTCACCGCTCTTATTATTTCCATGGATATTACAGGGTGAGTCTCAGAGGTATTTGAACCAATTATTAAAGTAACATCCGCATCAGCAATATCCGTAATGGAGTTTGTCATGGCGCCGGAACCGAAAGTAGTCGCGAGACCCGCGACTGTCGAGCTGTGACACAATCGTGCGCAGTGGTCGACATTATTTGTGCCGACACAAGCGCGCATGAATTTCTGAAAAAGATAATTTTCTTCATTTGTGCATCTTGCACTTGAAAGACCGGCAATAGAATCAGAACCATACTTATTCTTTATCGCGTTTAATCTCGATGCTACTTCCTTTATTGCTCTACTCCATGTACTCTTTCTTAGTTTTCCATCTTTCCCTCTGATAAGTGGTTGTGTTAGTCGTTCAGGTGAATTAATGAACTGATAACCAAAACGTCCCTTGACGCAGAGATTTCCCTTATTTACGCCCCTACCAACTGGTGCTGTAACTTTTACAACTCTATTTTCTTTCGTCCAGAGAGTAATCTTGCAACCAACACCACAGTACGGACAAATCGTCTCTGTCTGCTCAAGCTCCCATGGCCTGCCTGCACGAATCGCTATCTTTGATGTAAGTGCACCAACAGGACATGCAGAAACACATTGCCCGCAAAAAAGACAGGGGCTTTCTTCGAGGCTCTTTTCATAAGGCGTTCCAACAATGGCATCGAAGCCCCTCTTTATAAAACCATATACACCAGCACCAACTACCTCCTCGCAGATCCTTACGCATCTTCCACAGAGAACACACTTGTTAGGATCGCGCTCGATAAGCGGGTTCCCGTTAAGAACCTTATAGGAATGAGCTTCACCCTTGAAAGAAGATTCCTTCACGCCATATCTATATGCAAGATCTTGCAATGTGCATTGACCTGTAGACTCGCATGTCATGCAATCCGATGGATGGTCAGAAAGTATGAGCTCAATAATTGTTCGCCTGATTGAATTTATACGTTCATTTTCAGTTCTGACCACCATCCCGGGAGTCACTTCAGTCGTGCATGCGGGCATAAGTCCCCTTGCCCCTTTCACCTCTACAAGACAGAGACGGCATGCACCATAGGGTTTGATTCTCGGGTCATAACACAGGGTTGGAATCCACACATTGTTTTCCTGCGCAACTTCAAGAACGGTCTGGCCTCTTCTTGCCTCATATTTATTTCCATCAATAATCAGGTCAATTTTTTCTGCCATTTTCCTCGCCTCGATATCAGATGTACTTCTTATTCGCATTTGTTACTCCAACTAAACTGTATATACTGCACCAAATCTACAACGCCTTAAGCATTCCCTGCACTTTATGCAAGCATTTACATCTATAACATGTGGCTTTTTCTTCTCGCCGGAAATTGCATCCGCTGGGCAGTTCCTTGCGCAAACACCACAACCAGTGCATTTTTCAGGGTCGATATGGAATGTAACAAGGTCAGTACAAGCACCAGCTGGACACTTCTTTTCGAAAATATGCGCACGATACTCATCTTCAAAGTACCTTAATGTTGTTAGAACAGGATTTGGTGCAGTGCCTCCAAGTGCACATAGCGAACCCTCTTTTACATCAAGGGCAAGATTTCTTAACCTGTCCATATCCTCGGGTTCACCCTTGCCCTGGCATATTCTTGTTAGTATCTCGAGCATCCTTTTAGTCCCAAGTCTGCAAGGAATGCATTTCCCGCATGATTCCATCTGGGTGAATGTAAGGAAATACTTTGCAAGGTCAACCATACAAGTTGTATCGTCAACAATTACCATTCCACCGGAACCCATTATTGCGCCAAGTGCAGTTAGCGAATCATAATCAACTGGCGTATCGAGAAGTGATGACGGAAGACAGCCACCCGAAGGTCCTCCAGTCTGAACGGCCTTAAAATTTCTCCCTTCCTTTATTCCACCTCCAACGCCAAATATAACCTCCCTTAAGGTGGTTCCCATCTCAACCTCTGCAAGACCCCCACGTCTCACCTTTCCAGTAAGACAGAAGACTTTTGTTCCTTTGCTACCTTCTGTCCCAAATGAAGCAAACTTCTTTGCTCCTTCACGAATAATCCAGGAAACGTTTGCAAAAGTCTCAACATTATTGATGTTGGTAGGCATTCCCCATATACCTTTGTTCGCAGGGAAAGGAGGCCTCGGTCTTGGCATACCTCTTTCGCCTTCAATACTCGCTATAAGTGCTGTTTCCTCGCCACAAACGAAAGCGCCAGCCCCTTCCTTAACGATGATATCAAGACTATAAGAGGAGCCAAGAATGTTTTTGCCTAAGAATCCTCTTTCCTTTGCCTGTTCAATCGCAATTCTAAGTCTTCTTAGAGCAAGAGGATATTCTGCGCGACAATATATGTATCCGCAAGTTGCACCAATTGCATAAGCACCTATAATCATTCCCTCGATCACAGCATGAGGGTCACCTTCAAGAACGCTCCTGTCCATAAAAGCGCCAGGGTCTCCCTCATCTGCATTACAGACAATATATTTCTCCTTCCCTTCCGCCCTCGAGCAGAACTCCCACTTCTGACCAGTGGGGAAACCCGCACCTCCACGACCGCGAAGCCCAGATTCCAGGACCTCTTTGCGAATTTCCTCGGGCTTCATCTTTAAAGCTTTCTTCAAACCCTCATATCCACCACGAGCGATATAGTCGTCAATACTCTCAGGGTTTATGATTCCGCAATTTCTTAAAACAATTCTTGTCTGCCGCTCAAGGAAATCTGACTCCGGGGTTTTCTTCCCTTCTATAAGGAGAACCTTGTTTTGTAATATTCTTCCCTGAACCAGATGAGTCTCAATGAGATCAGGAACATCTGAAGGTGTTACATTTCCGTATGTAACTTTAGGCAGCCCCTTTTTCTCAACTTCAACAAGTACCTCTGCAAAGCAGTAACCTATGCAACCAGTTTCCGCAATAGCAACATCTAATTTCCTCCGCCTTATCTCGTTCTCTATTTCATCCCTTACAGCAATGCCGCCTGCGGCAATTCCGCAAGTTGCAAGACCAATCGTAACCTTATCTCTTTCAGCCACTTTAAATCCCCTGCTTCTTCTGGTACTTTTTTATTACATTCCTTGCTTTTTCACTATCCAGGCGTCCATGTGCAATACCATCAACGATCATAATTGGAGCAAGACTGCATGCCCCAACGCAAACAACTTTTTCAACGGTAAATTCACCATCTCCTGTAGTTCCGCCATCAACCGGAAGTCCAAGGTGTCCGCAAACAGATGCGTCTATATCTTCTGCTCCTCCAACATGACAGGCAGTTCCATGACATATTCTCACGAGGTGCTTGCCAATTGGTTGAAGTCGGAATTGCTTATAGAATGTTGCAACTCCATAGACCTGCGAAAGAGTTCGCCCTGTTGACTTCGCTATATAAGATAATGCCTCCTCGGAAAGATATCCGAGTTCTGCCTGTGCCCCCTGCAATACTGGAATTAATGCACCCTTTTGCTTGCTATATTTCTTAAGTATTTTGTCTATTTTTTTTCTTTCTGATTCAGTAAGCCCTTTCCCGACTTTAGTTACAGTTGCCAACTTCCTCTCCTAATTTAACTCTTATGTTTACCTCCATCGTTCGCAATCATATATTGTAGTTAAAACAGAATCAATTCAATATACCCTTTAGTGCACCCCTAAAGATTCTACCTCCCTTAAACACGCCAATGTTGACACACTAAAGTTCAAGATAAGACGCAGCAAAAAGGGTTTCTTCGCGAAAAAGTTTCACCGTTTTGTGAACAGCAAGCTGGTCGGGATCGTTCAAGTCGAGCTCGCCTTCTTTTATGCCCTCAGCAATCAAAGCCCATTCATACTCCGGGCTCTCTTTTCTCGCAACAGCCATCAGTTTTTCGTCATTAGGGTCAACAATTGCGGCATCCATCCCGTATCCCATAAGCACTGCAAGATAAATCCTGTTGACAAGACTTGCACCCTCAGGCGTAAGCCCACACTTGTTGCTCACATTTGACAAGCCGCAAACCATGTGAGGTGGTTCTGGAAGCTCTGAAAACATCTTTGTTGCTTTCCTCAGTGAATTGACCTGATCCTGAGTAACTCCTATTGGAAGCACAATTGGGTCAATCCAGTAATCATCATGGGAAATTCCCGCTTCCTCAAAAGCAAGCATGAGGTTATAACCGTTCTCAACTCTTTCATTCTCATCCCTTGGCACACCTGCTTTACTCATGCAAAGCCCTATGACCTTCGCGTTGTACTTGAGTGCCATGGGAATCAGGCGATCCATTCTCTCCTCAACATAAGAGATCGAGTTTATTATTGTTGGGTTCTTTGCAATCTGAAGGCCTGCTTCCATAGCATCCATGTTCATAGTGTCAAGTGAAAGTGGGAGGTCGGTTACTTCCTCGATTGTCTTTACCATCCACTGCATCAGTTCAGGTCCTCCCTTTGTTGCAGGCCCAAGGTTAATGTCAATTGCATCAGGGCCTCCTTCAAGTTGGAGCTCAACCATTCTCTGGATTGGCTTTGGGTCCCTCTCCTTCATTGCATTCTTGATGGATGTGGTTATCACATTCACCTTTTCAGCGATAATAAACATTTCTCCCTCCTTTTCTCATACCAAAAAATCACTTCTTGCAAATTGCAGGTACATCTCCTTAGCTCCATGTGAACTTCTAACAAAGGGTCCGGAAGCAACTGAATCAAATCCTAATTCCCGAGCAAAAAATTTAAGCTCTTCGAATTCCTCAGGCTCCACAAATCTCTCCACAGGCAGACAACCCTCCTTTGGAGAAAGGTACTGGCCAATTGTTATCATTCTAACGCCTGCGCTCTTCAGGTCAAATAAAAGTTCATGAATTTCCAGGGGTTTCTCACCAAGCCCGAGCATGAAACCGCTTTTTGTAAGAATGCCCGAACTTGAAGCAAAAGAAAGAACTTTAATTGACCTTTCATAGTCAGCACCTGGCCGCACGATTGGATATAATCTCTTGACCGTCTCGACGTTATGGTTGAAAACATCGGGCTTTGCGTCAATAACAACTTTTATTGAATCTTCATTCCCGAGAAAATCGGGAACGAGCACTTCAACACTTGCTTCCGGATTTGCTTTCTTTATAACCGAGATTGTTTTCGAAAAATGAGACGCACCACCATCTGGCAAGTCATCCCTTGTAACCGAAGTAACCACGACATGAGAAAGATCAAGCGCTTTTGCTACTCTTGCCACAGCTTCAGGTTCATTCTCATCCAGGGGTACGGGCTTCCCTTTCCGAATTGCGCAGAAGCGGCAATCCCTCGTGCAGACATCACCCATTATAAGAAATGTTGCAGTACCACAAGCATAGCATTCACTGCGATTAGGGCACCTTGCTTCTTCGCAAACAGTTGATAACCCTTCAGAGAGAAGCAATTTCTCTACTTCTCGAATCAAAGGCCCACATACTATTTTTTTCTCAAGCCAACGCGGTTTAACCATAACACCAAAACCTAAAAATACCTCTCCCTCATAATTTCTCCAAGTTTCGAAGTGACTTCAAGAACCTTTTTCGCATTTCCCACAGTTGTTTGAGTTATTCCACATCTTGGAGTTATCATAGACTGACCTGCAAGAGCTCTCCGATCAATACCTTTGGGTTCAAGCCTGTCAAATGACTCCTCAATTATCCGAGCAAGTTCTTCAAGTGAGACCGAAAGTATTTCATCATCGTTTGGGACTACTCCCCAGGCAATAATTCCGCCCCGATTAAGGAAAGATTTTATTTCCTCGGAGTAGGCAAGGAATGCCTCTAAATAGTTCCAGGCATCGAAATTTACAATATCGATTCCAGTTTTCAAAACAAGCGACCAATCAGTCTTTCCGCAGACATGAATTCCCGTCAGATCTGCCTGGCACCCATTGAAAACCTCTTCCAAATCCATATATATTCTTTCTGGATTCAAAGCAAGAAGCCCGGAGCCCAAAGAAACAAGATATGGTTCATCGAAAAACATTATTACCTTTGCTTGTGGCGCTATATCCTTAAATTTTTGAGTCTGCCATCTTGCTTTGAAAGTGAGCCCTTTTGTAACAACTTCTTCAAGAGTCTCATTGTAGAAGGATGCTTTCCCATTTTCATCCGTTACTGTCATACCAAAGGTAACCGGACCGGTAACCTGTCCTTTTAAGAACATTCTTGTCTCCAACTCACTCGCAAACTCTTCGAGAAACATCTCAAGACCTCGAGCATACTTGCCACTTATCTCAAACTTTTGAATCTCGTCAGCAAGAATTGCCCTGTAGAAATCTTCAAGTTCATCTGAGAGTTTACCGGTCTCAAAAAAAACCCTGCGTTTATTCTCATCTATCACTATACCGGGGAAACCTTCTGTAAACTGAGCATACATGTTTTCGTAAAATGAAATCCCTGGAAGTTGAGGCCATGCAGGTGCATCTATTGTTTGCAGAACAAGCTTGCAAGCCTCATCTACATTTTTGTGCGGAAGACTTCCTATGGCAGATGTCAAAAAATGCATTTCTTCTGGATTCATAAGAATTTTGCCATTCTCAAAGGAACTATAACTCGTTTATGTCTATCTCTGCTTCCTCAAGTATCCGCGGAACAACATCCTCCTTGCCAATTGCCATGATGTGGACACCATCCGCCAAACCTTCGGACCTTATCTGTTTGATCTGTCTCGCCATGATTTTTATGCCGGTATCGAGCGCCTTACCCTTTTCAGCAGAAGCCATCTCATCAATAAGTTCGTCAGGAACAAAAACTCCAGGAACATTTGCGTTCATATATCGCGCCATACCAGCGCTAACAAGAAGAACAAGACCTGCCTGTATCTTGACGGGGTATTGCCTTGCAATTTTCATGAACTTTTCGAAGTTTTTCATGTCGTAAATAGCCTGAGTCTGGAACCACTGAGCGCCAGCTTCTACCTTCTTCTCGAACTTTATGAGTTGTGGCTCAATTGGATTCGCCTCAGGTGTTACAATAGCCCCTTTGAAAAATTTGACCGGCGCATTCATCTCGTTTCCGCCAATATCCTTACCTTCCTCCATTGTCCTTATGAGATTTAGTAGTTGAACGCTCTCAAGGTCGAAAACAGGTTTTGCATCCTTGTGATCGCCAACAGGTATAGAGTCCCCGGTAAGACAGAGAACACTTCTTATCCCACGCGTATAGGCAAATAGGAGATCAGCTTCTATCGCCATTCTATTCCTGTCTCGACACGTGACCTGAAGGTTTGGCTCTCCACCTCTTTCCTTTATAAGTATTGCGGTTCCAAGCGAAGGATACCTCATAACTGAGCTCTGGTTATCCGTAATATTCATCGCATGCAC
>Ga0315298_1011625_pt1 | contig 10283 bp, 6 predicted proteins | sample WHS_1_MG_FD_203077 | JGI IMG/M metagenome (GOLD analysis project Ga0315298, IMG submission 203077) | Extremophilic microbial mat communities from Washburn Hot Springs, YNP, Wyoming, USA - WHS_1_MG | ecosystem: Environmental > Aquatic > Thermal springs > Hot (42-90C) | place: USA: Wyoming...
TCAGAGTCCATGAACACCGTGCACCTTGAACCCATAGAGACAGGTTCGCCACAGGAAAATGCAAGGCAAGCAAAATCTTTCTGGATGCTAATACCGAGCCTGAACCCTTGCTCTTCCAGAAAAGCCCCTGTCCCTGCTGCACAAGCCCTGTTCATCTGAAATCTGAGGATGGAACCGTTTTTCAGGGCGATGTATTTCGAGTCCTGCCCCCCAATCTCGAAGACGGTGTCTGCGTCAGGCACAAAAAAGGTTGTGGATTTCGCCTGAGCGGTGATCTCGTCAACTGCGTCATCGCTTTTTATAAGGTGCTTTGCGAGGTGCCTTCCCGAGCCAGTGGTTACAGAACGAGCGACTCGAATACCTTGAGGGATTTGCGATGCCAGATGCCTTAGGACTTGCGCTATCGCATCTGTTGGTTTGCCTTGCGTTGGCACATACGAGGACGCAACCACATCTCCATCCGCGTCAACAAGCACCGCTTTTGTGGTCACAGAGCCAACATCCAGACCAAGAAAAACTTCCTTCTTTTCGGAAGTGAACATCGAAACATGCGTGCAAGCGGATGTGTGGCGCTGTTCACTAGGGAATAGCCTTGGTAACATTGCCTCACTATCCACAAGCCTTGGTGTCTTATCAATCCGTTCTACGATTTCGCTTATCCTTGTCTCGTGTTGTGGCGCATCCTTTGCAAAGAGCGCAGCGCCAAGGGCACCCATAACCATGTGGTGCGAGGGAACTACAATGTCCCCGTCCTTCAAAGAAAGGATTTCCTTGAATGCCCTTACAACCCCTTCATTCTTTGCAACCCCTCCCTGCAACGATACTTTTGGGGTCACAGGCCTTCCCCTGCAAACGCTAGCAAGGTAGTTTCGTGCAAGGGCAAAACAAAGACCCAGTGCAATCTCGTCTTTTGGGCACGCACGCTGTTGAAGATGGATCAAGTCTGTCTTTGCAAATACCGCACACCTTCCAGCCATCCTCGCCGCCCTTTTCGCATCTCGAGCCATGCGCGAGAACTCGTCTATCGTGACCCCAAGCCTTTCTGCCATTTGGTCCAAAAAAGCCCCAGTCCCTGCAGCGCATAGTTCGTTGAAGCCATGTTCTGCGACATAGGGCTTGCCATCCTTTGTGCGCCTTATCATGATGAACTTCGAGTCCTGCCCCCCAATCTCGATGATGCTCATCACATCTGGGTGTGCCTCCCAGCAAGCCCTTGCATGACAGATGATCTCGTTTTTCCCGTGAAAGCCATCAAGCCTTGTAAGAAGCCTTTGGCCAGAGCCTGTAACCACGCAGGAAAGGATATTGCAATCTCCAAGTATTTCGAGCATCTGTCTTAGTTCCGCCGCAAGCACTTCGAGTGGTCTGCCATTTGTGCGCTTCCATGACTTATGCACGACATGTGTAAAGTATGCATCGAGCGCAACAACCTTCACGCTAACAGAGCCGATGTCTATGCCAAGATATATTTCCATGCGACCTCCTGTCCCGCAGGACGAGCGGCGATATTACAGTAACCGCCAGAGCAAAGTCAAGGCTTGTCGGACCCAGGCAAACAGCGGTGGAAAGTTTTTTATCATTCATTGTGAAACCTCAGTCGTTTAGTTTGCAATCATCCCCTTGCGCTTCACCCTCAGAGTCTTTGCACATCGTTGACTTTGAACCCTCTATGTCAAAGGAACAAACTCCTCGATGGTAAGTCCAAAGCCCTGAAGCCCTGAAAACCTCTTCGGGTTGTTTGTAAGCACCCTCAACCGAACTGCTCCAAGGCTTCTAAGTATCTGTGCTCCAATCCCGAAATCCCTGAAAGTCATCCTTGTCTCTTCTCGAACCGCTACTTCCAGAGCATCCTTAGGGTTGTTCTTAGTTCCAGACACCTTGTGCAATGCCTCCACAAGCTCACTCCCGCTATCCTCCCTGTTCAGATACAGGAATATCCCAGATTCCGCCTTGCCCACCATCCTTAGCGCCTTTTCCACATCCTCTCTGCCTCCACCAGTGCCAACAGCGAATGTATCTTGGGGGAAGTTCGCTCTGTGCACCCTAACAAGAACGGGCTTGTCTTTTGAGACCTCGCCATGCACCAGGGCGATATGCACCCTTTCGTTCAGTTTCGTCGTGTATGCCTTTATCCTGAAGAAGCCGAAATCCGTTGGAAGTTCAGCAGTTGCCTTCTCCTCGACAAGGTTTTCGCTTTTGAGCCTGTGCGCTATGATTGACGCCACAGTGACCACAGGGAAGCCGTGCTTTTCGCCGAACTTCAGCAAACCATCAAGTCTCATCATGCTTCCATCTTCGTTCATGATCTCGCAGATCACCGCGCCTGGGAAAAGACCCGCAAGTTTGCAAAGGTCAACCGAGCCTTCCGTCTGCCCTGCCCGCACCAGAACCCCACCTTCCCTAGCCCTCAGTGGAAAGACATGTCCAGGCGAAATAAAGTCGCTTGGCTTCGCATCGGGGGAGCAAGCCTTTCTTACTGTGACTGCCCTGTCATGTGCAGAAACACCTGTCGTTATGCCATCTTTTGCATCAATGGACACAGTAAAAGCAGTGCCAAAAGGTGCGGTGTTTTTGCTTACCATCGGTCTGAACCCAAGTCTGTCGCAATGTTCTGGGCTAAGGGCAAGGCAGATAAGCCCCCTTGCCTTTTTTGCCATGAACGCTATCTGTTCAGGTGTGATGTGCTCGCCTGCTGCGACCAGATCACCTTCATTTTCCCTATCTTCGTCATCAACAAGGATAAGCATCCCGCCCTTTTTTAAAGTCTCGACTGCTTCTTCTATCGTGCTTATCATGATTTGAACCCCTTTGCTTCGGAAACAAGGTCACACAAGATCGTAAAAGCCTCCAGAGGCGAAAGCCTCTCGATATCAAGCGAAGCCAGCTTGTCAATCAAAGGATTCGAAAGATTTATTGAGAAGAGCTCCAGTTGAACAGGACCTTTTGTCTGTGTCTTCTTGCTACCATGCGCCAGAACTGGCTTCCCTGCCACATCGAGCTCCACCCGCTCGAGGTTTTTGAGTACCTCCTTTGCCCTGTCCAACACTGCCTGAGGCAGGTTAGCAAGCCTTGCAACCTGAATCCCGAAGGACTTGTTGGAAGGCCCATCCACCAGTTTTCTTAGAAATATGACATTTCCGCCCCATTCTTTGACCAGGATGCTCATGTTCTTTGCCTTTTCCAGCACCCTGACTATGTCTGTAAGTTCGTGGTAATGGGTCGCAAACAATGTCCTGCATCCTATCTCGTTGTGCAGGTATTCAGCCACAGCCCACGCAATAGCCACCCCATCGAATGTAGATGTGCCCCTGCCCACCTCGTCCATCAAGACAAGACTTCTGTCTGTTGCCTTTTTCAATATCTCTGCGGTTTCCACCATCTCGACCATGAAAGTGCTTTGCCCCTGCCCGATGTCATCAAGCGCCCCAACCCTTGTGAAAACCGCATCCACAATCCCAATCTCTGCCTCCTCTGCGGGCACGAATGACCCCATCTGAGCCATTATCGCACAAAGCGCAATCTGTCTCATCAAGGTGGACTTTCCAGCCATGTTTGGACCAGTGATTATATAAAGGCACTGTTTTTCGCCGTCCATGAAGAAGTCATTAGGCACGAACTCGCCTGCCCTAAGTCCCTCCTCGACCAGAGGATGCCTCGACTTGACAAGTTTGATCCTTTTGTCCGACAGCACCTTCGGGCGTGAATATCCTTTCGAATGCGCAACTTCGCCCAGCGCTGAAAACATGTCAAGCCACGCAATGCCCGATGAAAGCGATTGAAGTTTCTTCGTCTCTGAAAGCACCTTTTGACGCCATTCCTCGAATATGTTCGCTTCTATTGCCTTTGCCCTTTCCTCGGCATTCGTCACCTTCTGTTCGATGGCGATAAGTTCTTCAGTCACATACCTTTCTGCACCTGCCAGAGTCTGCTTCCTTATGTAGTAGTTTGGCACCTTGTCCTGATAAGACTTTGTGACCTCGATCGTGTATCCGAACACCCTGTTGAACCTTATCTTCAGGTTTGGTATGCCTGTCCTTTGCCTCTCTTTCGCCTCGTATTGCGCAATGAACTTCCTCCCCCCCTCTGCCATTTCCCTTGCTTCGTCGAGGTCTTTCGATACCCCTTTTCGCACCATCCCCCCTTCCTTTGTTGTGGATGGAGGGTTCTCGACGAATGTCTCTAAGATTCCGCTTGCAAGGGGCATGAGTTCTGACACAACTTCCAAACTAGAAGCCAAAGGGCTTTCCTGAATGCACTTCCTGCATTCATCTGCCCTCATGATGGCGTCTTTTAAGGCTATAAGTTCCCTTGCACTGGCAGAGTTCGATGCAACCCTAGACACAAGCCTTTCGATGTCTGCAATCCCCTTCAGAGCCTCCCTTACCTTTACCCTTGTTTCAATGTTTTTCGCAAAAAACTCGACAGCATCGAGCCTTCTTTCGATCTCCCGAATATCCATCAAAGGTGCAAGGATACAGGAACGCAAAAGCCTTGCACCCATTGGACTTTGGGTCTTGTTCAGGGACGAGTAAAGAGACCCCCTCGTCCCCCTTGTTGCCCATCTTTCCATCAGTTCCAGATTTCGCACGGTGTTCGCAGGCAAAAGCATCGTGTCCCTTGTAAAAAGGGGTTCGATGGGCTTTACAATCGAAAGGAGCGCCTTGTTTGCCCGAGCAAGATAGGCAAGCACCATCTTTCCCGCCTCTTTGACTGGGGTAGGAAAGCCATCACCTATCAGGTCTTCCTTGGGCTCTTGCTCTTTGTCTTCAAAGTTCGTTATGCACGCACCACAACCCCGCACCACCACGGAAACCTCGTCTGGTTCATCGTTCGATAGCAAGATCTCCTTTGGCTCTAGTCTGCCCAAAATGTCTTTCAGTTCTTCCAAAGACCTTATAAGTTGCCCCTGAAAAGCCCCTGTCGAAGGGTCGAGCGCGACAAAACCAATCCCCTTATCGCTATGTTTTATGGCGCAAAGATAGTTCCATGAGGTCTGGTCTTGAATCTCTGTGTCCAAAAGGACGCCAGGCGTTACAACCCTTATGACCTCCCTTCTCACAAGCCCTTTTGCCTGCTTTGGGTCTTCCATCTGCTCGCATATCGCGACCTTGTATCCTGCCTGAACCATGCGCTGAAGATACTGCGTAACCGCATGATATGGCACGCCCGCCATAGGAATGGGTTCTTTGTCGTCCTTGTTCCTTGATGTAAGCGCAATCCCAAGAACCTTAGATGTAGTTATCGCATCTTCGAAAAATGTCTCGTAGAAGTCCCCCATCCTGAAGAACAAGATGCAGTCAGGGTTTTGTGCCTTTGCCCTAAGATATTGCTGCATCGACGGCGTCTGTTGAGCCTCGCTCATGCGCAAAACATATATGAAAAAACCTTGAGTTTCAAGGGTTATTAGGGGTTTGACATCATGTTCGACTCCTTTGAACTGCGCTTGAGACCATTTCTTGTAGTCTTTAGCATCCCTGAAACGAATATAGAACGGAAAAAAATTCTGATTTATAATAGAGATGAGTTTGTAGCAGGAGGACAAGATGGAGACCAAAGCGTTTGGACCTGCTCCAGAAAGTCGCATCTTTGGCGCTGTGGTTGGCATCGTTGTGGACAACAATGACCCTGAGGGACTCTACCGAGTCAAGGTGAAGTTTCCATGGGTGAAGGAATCCACATCGAAGTATTCTGATGCGCCAGACAAAGAAGACTTCATTTCCACATGGGCAAGGGTTGCCACATTCATGGCAGGCAATCAGAGAGGGGCATTCTGGCTACCAGAGGTGGATGACGAGGTGCTTGTGGTTTTCGAACACGGGGATGTGCGAAGACCTTTTGTCATCGGGTCTTTGTGGAGTCCTGTTGACAAGGCTATACATGACAACAAGAGTCAGGGGGGAAAAAACCATCTAAGGACTATAATGAGCAGGTCTGGTCATGTGATCCAGTTTGTGGATGAACCATCAAAAGAGAAGGTCATCATCCAGACCAAGGTTGACCCAAACCAGGCGATGTCTCGTGACCCGTCACGGGGCGGGCATCACATCATATTAGATGAAAGCGATGGTGCACTGAAGATACACATCTCGGACGGGAAGCAGAAAAACTATGTCACTATTGATTCGACAAACAACTGCGTCACTGTGGAAAGCAAGGAAGGAGACATCGTAATAAAGGCGCCAAACGGGACGGTGCAGGTTAGGTGCAAGACTTTGGACATAGAATCCAGCCAGTCGTCAAAGATCGTGGCAAAGTCGAGCATGAACATAAAGGCTCAATCCACCATGGGCATCGAATCTGGCTCTGGCATGACTATAAAGGGTGCGACTGTGAAGATTAACTGACGAGCACTTGGAGGTTTTAGGAAAAAGCAATGAATATAAAGGGTTACGAGTTCGAAAGACTTGTCCTGCAAGACCTAGATGGGCGCACTTGCGGTCTTTGCATCGCAAAAAAGACATGGGTCATCAAAGATGACGGGCAGGTGGAGGAGGCACAAGACCCAGAACCTGTAAGATTCGCCCCAGTCATGGAGGATGGCAAGGATGCAGGGGAAGCGCCCCCGCTCTATGAGGTTGACACTGCCATCTTCAAACCAAAGGCAGACTTTGTGGTGTTAGGGACAGCGGTTGCGCCTCAGAAGGTGGCGACACAAAGGTTCTCTTGTACCGTGAAACTTGGGGATTTTCAGAGGTCGCTGATCATAACGGGTAAAAGGAGGGCTAAGTTCAAGAAACCAAAGAAAGACACGAAGGATGAGTTTATTGGCTCCCCCCCAGAGTTCAGCGAGCCTGAAAGGGTTGTAAGGGTTAGGTTGAGTTTCACGAATGCATACGGGGGGGTCGCAAAATACAAGCCAAGAGGCGGGGATGAAGTCATCGAGATCCCATGTCCCTGCAATCCTTTCGGAAAGGGATATTGTGTGCAAAACTCCCCTGAAGCCGTTGATGGACTGGAACTTCCGCAAATAGAAGACCCTCAAAGGCTCTTGACCCCCCAAAACCTTGTGCAAGAAATTGGCGCATTCGAGACCTTGCCTCTACCTGCCGGGTTTGGTTTTTATGGAGGTTCGTGGTATCCAAGGATTGCCTATGCTGGTGTCATGCCATTCGAGGTTGAAAGGATGAAGGTTCAGGTGCGTGAGTATGCCTCGTCCCTTGACCCAGAAAAGGACAAGGATGCTATGGCAATGCTCGAGCAATTCGACCCCCCAGTGATGCGATATGAATATTATCAGGCATGTGCGCCAGGGATGAGTGTGGACTACCCAAAGGGGAACGAGACAGTGGTGCTGGAAAACATAGGAGAGCAAGGGTTCCTTGCATTTGACTTGCCCGGGCTAAGACCATTGCTTCAGATTGACTTCGGGCGTGGCAATCAGATCGTCGCGCTCGAACTTGACACCCTGTGCGTCAATGCAGACGAGATGAGGGTCTATATGGTGTTCAGGGGCAGGGTGTTTCTTACATCGGATGAAGAGGTCGAGGCTTTTTTGAAAACGGAGCCAGAAATCGAGGAGTATTCTTATTCCCAATATATCAGGAAGGTTTTGGATGCGCAACGCCCGTAAGGGCCAACCTTGTGCCCCCCTTCCAGATAACAAATCCAATATTGCATGATTCAAGTGGTGCGACACCGAATAGACGATTGTCAACTTATTGAATGATAAAAGTTGACATCATAAGTTCACTTCTATAAAACGCTAATCGAGCGCTTGGTCAAAGGACTGGGCGTGGTTTTGAAAGTAATAGGGAGGTGAAAGGCAATGGCGAAGAAACCGACGCCTACTATTGATGAGCTGAGAAAAGGTCCCTATCCCAGCTTCATCAACGAGATGTACAAGGTTCAAGGAAGAAAGCCGATGGTGCAGGACCTCATGGGGCAGCTCGAGGATTCCTACACCGAAAAGATCGGGCACTGGAAACACGGTGGCATCGTGGGTGTTATGGGTTATGGTGGTGGAGTCATCGGAAGGTATTCTGACCTCGCCGACAAATATCCCAATGTCGCCCATTTCCACACGATGCGTGTAAACATGCCTGCTGGGTGGTTCTATACATCGCAGGCACTCAGGACACTTGCAGACATCTGGGAGCGACACGGTTCAGGGCTTACGAACTTCCACGGGTCAACTGGAGACATCATATTCCTTGGCACGAGGACAGAGGAGCTCGAGCCATGCTTCCAAGAGCTTACGGAGGCGGGGTTCGACCTTGGTGGCTCTGGCTCGGTCATGAGGACGCCTTCTGCGTGCGTGGGACCTGCAAGGTGTGAATGGGCTTGCTACGACACGCTGAAGCTATGCTACCAACTGACAATGGACTTTCAGGACGAACTGCACAGACCAATGTTCCCATACAAGTTCAAGTTCAAGTGCGCAGGATGTCCGAACGATTGTGTCGCCTCGATAGCCAGAGCGGACATGTCCATCATTGGCGTCTGGAGGGATAACATCCAGATTGACCAGGGCGAAGTAGAGGCTTATGCAAAGCAGGGTCTTGACATCCAGAAGTTCGTGGTCGAGAAATGCCCAAGCAAGTGCATCACTTACAATGGAAAGTTGACAATTGATGACAAGGAGTGCGTCCACTGCATGCACTGCATCAATGTGATGCCAAAGGCGTTGAGACCTGGTAAGGATAGGGGCGCAACAATCCTCATTGGTTCTAAAGCGCCAATCATGGAAGGCGCCCTTCTTTCGTCTGTTCTGGTGCCGTTCATAAAGATTGACGACCCAGAGGAATACGAACAGTTCAAAGAGCTGATTAACAGAATCTGGGAGTTCTGGAACGAGTTCGGCAAAAACAGAGAGAGGATTGGAGAGCTTATCCAGAGGCTTGGGATGGCGACATTCCTCGATTACATCGGTCTTGATCCAGAGCCAGAGATGATCTCTGCCCCAAGGGACAACCCCTACATCTTCTTCAAGGAAGAAAAGGCAGAGGAGTAAAAGGGCTTATGGCTTTTTGGGATAAATAAAGGAGGCTAAGATGGCTGAACCAGGGAAAAAAAGGCTTACGGACATTGGCCCACCAAGATATGACAAGTTTTTGCCGCCCGTAGTGAAGGCAAACTATGGCAAGTGGAAGTATCACGAGATACTGAAGCCTGGCGTGATGGTCCATGTGGCTGAGTCGGGCGACAAACTTTACACGGTTAGGGCTGCATCGCCAAGGCTGTTGGCAGTTGACACCATACGGTGGTTTGCAGACCTCGCAGACAAGTATTGTGGCGGGTATCTTAGGTTCACAAGCAGGAACAATGTCGAGTTCTTGCTTACTAACCCGAATAATATTGAACCCCTCATCGCTGACCTGAAAGCAGGGGGTTTCCCAGTTGGTGGACTTGGTGCCGAGATTTCAAATATCGTTCATACCCAGGGGTGGGTGCACTGCCATTCTGCTGCAACTGACGCATCAGGGATTGTAAAGTCTGTCATGGATGAACTGATGCCGTATTTCACAGGCGAAATACGACTACCCGCAAAGACAAGGATTGCGCTGGCGTGCTGTCTAAATATGTGCGGTGCGGTGCATTGCTCTGATATAGCGATCTTGGGCGTGCACAGAAGACCACCCAGGATCAAGCACGACTCTTTGAAAAAACTGTGTGAAATACCGACCACTGTGGCAGCGTGTCCAACAGGTGCCATAAGACCTGCGACGGTGGACGGCTATGAATCGGTTACCGTCGAAGAAAACCTTTGCATGTATTGCGCTAACTGTTACACAGTCTGCCCCGCCATGCCTTTGAACAACCCCGAGACAGACGGTGTTTCGATCTGGGTCGGTGGCAAGGTATCGAACGCTAGAAGCGAGCCTAAGTTCTCGAAGCTCGCGATCCCATATCTCCCAAACAACCCGCCAAGGTGGCCAGAGGTTACGAGCGCTGTCAAGAAGATCCTCGAAGTCTATGCGGCAAATGCTAGGCCATTTGAAAGGATTGGCGATTGGATTGATAGGATTGGGTGGCCAAGGTTCTTCAAACTGACTGGAATACAGTTCACACGCTATCATATTGACGACTTCAAGCACGCGGGGTGGACATACAAGCGCTCAATGCATATAAAATTCGATCAAGAGGCAGACGACTAAGGTTTGCCTTGAAGTCTTGTTCAGGAGGTGTTTAGATGTCCGCTCCAACAGTCGAACAGATAGCCGAGGAGATGTACCAGATCGTTGCCGAGTCTATGGGGAAGCGAAACCTGAAGTCGAACGACCTCATAAAGGCAATTCAGCAGAAATACCCTGATGTGGATAAGGAGGTTTGCAAACAGGCGATAA
>Ga0315298_1011626_pt1 | contig 10282 bp, 8 predicted proteins | sample WHS_1_MG_FD_203077 | JGI IMG/M metagenome (GOLD analysis project Ga0315298, IMG submission 203077) | Extremophilic microbial mat communities from Washburn Hot Springs, YNP, Wyoming, USA - WHS_1_MG | ecosystem: Environmental > Aquatic > Thermal springs > Hot (42-90C) | place: USA: Wyoming...
GCAACCGCGCGACCGTGCTGGCCGATGCGCTGGAAGCGCTGATCGGCGCGCTCTATCTCGATGGCGGGCTGGAGCCGGCGCGGCTGTTCATCCGCCGCATCTTCGCGCCCCGGATCGACGGCCAGCCGAGTGCCCCGCCCAAGGATCCGAAGACCGCGCTACAGGAATATGCGCTGGCGCGCGGGCCGGTTCTGCCGGCCTATGAGCTGGTGGAGCGGACTGGCCCCTCGCACGCGCCGCGCTTTCGCATCCGCGTGACGGTCGCCGGCCGCACCGCCGAGGGACTTGCCGGAACCAAGCGCGAGGCGGAGCAGAACGCCGCGCGCGACCTGCTGGAGCAGCTGCAATGACGACCCGCTGTGGTTATGTCGCCCTTCTCGGACGGCCGAATGCCGGCAAGTCCACCCTGCTGAACCAGGCGGTCGGCGCCAAGGTGTCGATCGTGACACCCAAGGCGCAGACCACGCGGTTCCGCATTTCCGGCATCGTCATGCGCGGCGGCGACCAGATCGTGCTGGTCGACACGCCAGGCATCTTCGCGCCGAAGCGGCGGCTCGACCGCGCGATGGTCGCGGCGGCGTGGGAGGGCGTTGCCGGCGCCGATCTCGCCTGCCTGATCGTCGATGCCGCGAAGGCGGACCCGGACGATCTCGCCGAGCCGATCGAGGCGCTCGCCGCGACCGGGCGGCCGCGCTGGCTGATCCTCAACAAGATCGACCTGCTGCCGCGCGACAAGCTGCTGCCGCTGGCCGAAACGCTGGCGCAGCAGGGCGGGTTCGCGGAAGTGTTCATGATCAGCGCGCTGAAGCGCGACGGCGTCGATCGCCTGCTCGACGCGCTGGCCGCGGCGATGCCCGAAGGCCCGCATCTCTACCCCGAGGACGAGCTGACCGACCAGACCGAGCGAATGCTCGCCGCTGAGTTGGTGCGCGAGCAGATCTTTCTCCAGCTGCGCGACGAGGTGCCCTACGGCGCCTCCGTCGAGACCGAGAATTTCAGCGAGCGGAAGGACGGATCGGTGCGGATCGACGTTACCGTCTATGTCGCGCGCGCCGGCCACAAGAAGATCGTGCTCGGCGAGGGCGGGGCGCGCATCAAGTCGATCGGTTCGCGGGCGCGGCGGGATCTCGAGCGCCAGCTGGAGCGGCGGGTGCACCTGTTTCTCAACGTCAAGGAACGCCCGGGCTGGGACGAGGAGGCCGCGCGGTTGCGCGCCCTCGGCCTCGACGGTTGAACACCGGCGCCGGGTTGGCCCGGCGCCGGTTCAGAACGTCAGGCGGCGAGCCGGCGGCGATGGTGATCGGCGTTGCCGAACATCGTGTCGATCATGGTCAGCCGCTTGAAATAGTGGCCGGCCTTGTATTCCATCGTCATCGCGATGCCGCCATGCAGCTGGATCGCCTGCTGGCCGACGAAGTGCAGCGCCTTGCCCACCCCGGCCTTGGCCAGCGCCATCGCCTTGCCGCGCGCCTCGGCATCGTCGTCGGCGACCGAGAGGGCGGCGAAGATGGCGAGGCTGCGCGCCTGTTCCAGCGCCACATACATGTCCACCGCGCGGTGCTGCAGCGCCTGGAAGACGGAAATCGCCACCCCGAACTGCTTGCGCTGCTTCATGTAGTCGACGGTGAGCCCGACCAGGGCCTCCATCGCGCCCACCGCCTCGGCGCAGAGGGCGGCGATCGTCTCGTCGCGCGCGCGCTCCAGCACCGCGAGATCGCCGATCTGCCGCGCAGCCGGAACCCGCACGCTGGCGAGCGAGATTTCCGCGCCGCGCAGCAGGTCCTGCATCGGATAGCCGCGGCGGGAGACGCCTTCGGCCTTCGCATCGACCAGGAACAGGCCGATCCCGTCGCGATCGCGCCGGCTGCCGGAAAGGCGGGCGCTGACGATCAGCCAGTCCGCCGTATCGCCGCCGAGGACCACCGACTTCTCGCCTTCGAGGATGAAGTGATCGCCGTCGCGCTTCGCGGTGGTGGTCACGTCTTCGAGGTCGTGGCGGGAACTGCGCTCGGTATGGGCGACGGCGACGATCGTCTCGCCGGCGGCAAGTGCGGGAATCACCTCGTCCCTCACGGCCGCGCTTGAGCCGTGGCGCAGGACGGCGCCGGCGAAGACGATCGCGGCGAGATAGGGTTCGAGGGCCAGCGCCTTGCCGATCTCCTCCATGACGATCATGGTCTCGACCGGCCCGCCGCCGAAGCCGCCCTGCGCCTCGTCGAAGGGCAGGGCGAGCAGCCCGGCCTCGGCGTATTCGGCCCAGACCGCGCGGTCGAATCCTTCGGGAAGTTTCGCATAGGCCTTGCGCTTTTCGAAATCGGCATAGCGGCTGGCAAAAAGCTTGCCGACACTGTCGCGCAGCAGGCGCTGTTCTTCGGTAAAATCGAAATCCATTGTCTTGTCCTCAGAACCCCAGGATCGCCTTGGCGATGATGTTGCGCTGGATCTCGTTAGAGCCGCCGTAGATCGAGATCTTCCGCCAGTTGAAATAGGTCGGCGCCGCCTCGGCCGCGTCGTCCGGCCCGATCGGCATGGCGTTGCCATCGTCATCCGGATCGGTCGAGCCCTGGAACGGCATGGCGAGCGGGCCGACGACATCGAGCAGAAGCTCGGTCGTCGCCTGCTGGATTTCCGAACCCTTGATCTTGAGGATCGAGGATTTCGGATCCGGCCGGCCATGCTTGCCCGACTTGCGCGCCTCGGCGAGCACGCGGAGCTGGGTGATTTCCAGCGCCTTGAGATCGATCTCGACATCCGCGAGCTTCTCGCGGAACCAGGGCGCGTCGATCAGCTTCGCGTCGCCGGCCCGCTCGATCGCGGCGAGTTCGCGGATGCGGCGCAGGCGCTGCTTCGAGGCGCCGACGCGGGCGATACCGGTGCGCTCGTTGCCGAGCAGGAACTTCGCGTAGTCCCAGCCCTTGTTTTCCTCGCCGACGAGGTTTTCCGCCGGCACCTTCACCTCGTCGAACCAGACCTCGTTGACCTCGTGCCCGCCATCGATCAGCTGGATCGGCCGGACGGTGATGCCGGGCGTCTTCATGTCGACAAGGATGAAGGAAATGCCTTGCTGCTTCTTCTCCGCACCCGGATCGGTGCGGGCGAGGACGAAGATCCAGTCGGCATACTGGGCGAGGGTCGTCCAGGTCTTCTGGCCGTTGATGATGTAGTGATCGCCCTCGCGGCGGGCCGTGGTCTTGAGGCCGGCCAGATCCGATCCCGCCCCCGGCTCGGAGAAGCCCTGGCACCACCAGATGTCGAGGTTGGCCGTCGCCGGCAGGAATTTCCGCTTCTGCTCGTCATTGCCGAAGGTCGCGATCACCGGGCCGACCATGGAGACGTTGAACGGCAGCGGGCTGGGCGCGGGGGCCGATTGCAACTCGTCGAGCAGGATGAATTCCTGCACCGGGCTCCAGTCCTGCCCGCCCCAGGCGCGCGGCCAGTGCGGCACCGCCCAGCCTTTCGCGTTCAGCTTGCGCTGCCAGTCGACAATGTCCTGCTTGCCGATCTCGCGTCCCTCGATCAGGCGCTTCTGCACATCCCCGGGCAGGTTGTCGCGGATGAAGGCGCGCACCTCGTCGCGGAACGCGATTTCCTCGGGCGAAAAGCTGAGTTCCATGGCGCTCTCCTCAGTTGTTCTCGAAACGGCCGGCGCTGTCCTTGCGGGTGCCGGTGGGGGTGTCCATCCGCCCGCGCGGGGCGGCGGCGATGGTGGGCGGGATCATGGTGCCGCAGCACCCGAAGCTCTGGCGGAAGCGTGCCGTTCGCGTTCCTCCGCCGCGAGTTCCTTGCGCGAGAACTTGCCGACCGATGTCTTCGGCAGGGCCTCGCGGAATTCGACGGCGGCGGGGAGTTCGTGCTTGCCGAGCTTGTCGGCGAGGAAGTCGCGCAGCGACTCGATCGTGAATTCCGCCGCACCCGGCTTCAGCGTTATGAAGGCCTTGGCCGACTGGCCGCGATAGTCGTCCGGCACGCCGACGACGATGACCTCGGCGACGTCGGGGTGTTCGTAGATCGCGCTCTCGATCACGGTCGGGTAGACGTTGAAGCCGCCCGAGAGAATCATGTCCTTCTTGCGATCGACGAGGAAGACCATGCCGTCCTCGTCGATATAGCCGACATCTCCGGTCAGGAAATGGCCGTCGACGAAACTGCGAGCGGTCTCCTCGGGGTTCTGCCAGTAGCCGATGAAGGTGTTGGGCGAGCGGATGCGGATTTCGCCGGTTTCGCCATAAGGCAGCACGCGGGACGGATCGTCGAGGGCGACGACGTCGAGCTTGATGCCGGGCAGTGGCATGCCGGCGGAGCCGAACTTGAACAGCCCGTCGAGCAGGTTGCCGGTGCCGGCCGAGGCGGTTTCGGTCATGCCCCAGCCGCCGCCGAGGCGCATGCCGGTCAGCCGCTCGAAACGTTGCCCGATTTCCACCGGCAGCGGCGCGCCGCCCGAGCCGACGAGGCGAAGCGACGACAGGTCCCGCCGGTCGAGATCCGGCACGTTGGCGAGCGCGATCCACATCGTCGGCACACCGGGAAAATAGCTCGCCTTCTTCACCTCGATGTCGCGCAGCGTGGTCTCGGCATCGAATTTCAGCCGCAGCAGCAGCGTCGATCCGCGCGAGAGCTGCAACAGGCAGAGCACGACCAGCGCGTAGATATGGAACAGCGGCAGCACGCAGATCGCGCGGAATTTCTGCCCCGGCGGGAAGCGGTTCTGGCCGTCGAAGAAGGTGGCGTAGATCGCGACCGCCGCCCGCAGCGTCGCGTGCGTGTGCATCGCCCCCTTGGGCAGGCCGGTGGTGCCGCCGGTATATTGCAGCAGCGCCAGATCGTCCGGCGCGATGGCGGGCGGCTCGAACGCGAATGCCCGTCCCCGCGCGCGCAGGGCATCGAGCGTCATCACCCGCGGATCGCCCGTCGGGATCGGCGGGTGCGCCATGCCGGGGATCTCGCCGAACGCCGCATCATCGGCGACGATGATGCGCTCCACATGCCCGGCATCGAGCAGTTTCAGCGCCATGCCGAGCATCGCGCCGAGATTGGTCGTCACCAGCGTGCGTGCGCCGGAATCGTGCAGCTTGTGAGCAAGCTCGCGCTCCGCATCCAGCGGCGAGAGATGCGCGACGACGAGCCCCGCCGTCAGCGCGCCGTAGAAGCAGAACGGGTGCGCCGGCACGTTCGGCAGATAAAGCGCGATGCGCTCGCCCTTCGCATGGCCGAGCGATGCGAGCCCTGCGGCAACCTCGCCGATGGCTTCGCCGAGCTCGGCGAAGCCGGTTTCACGGCCGCGATATTCCAGCGCGGGCAGCGCCGCGTTTTCGGCAACGCTGCGCGCGATCATGGCCGGGATCGTCTCGGCCGGGATGTCGATGTCCCAGCCCAGACCGGGCGGATAATTCCGCTCCCACGGGAACGGCCGGGTGCTCATGAAGCGGCTTTCGCATCCTGGGCGAAATCCGCGAACCCTTGGCCGGCATCCGCGAGGCGGCGCAGCAGGGCGCAGGGGGCGAGTGTTTCGTCGCTCACCGCCGTTGCGTAATGCTCCAGCCGGGCGGCGATCTCCTTCAGCCCGACCAGGTCGGCGTGGAAGCACGGCCCGCCGCGCCAGACCGGCCAGCCATAGCCGTAGACCCAGACGACATCGACATCCGAGGGGCGGATGGCGATGCCTTCCTCGAGGATGCGCGCCGCCTCGTTGATCATCGGGTAGGTCATGCGTTCGAGGATTTCCTGGTCGGAAATCGCGCGCCGGGTGACGCCGAGCGCTGCCGCCTTTTCACTGATCAGCGCCTCGACCTCGGGGTCGGGCGTCGGCACGCGGCTGCCGTTTTCATAGATGTAGTAGCCGCGGCCGGTCTTCTGGCCGAAGCGGCCCATCTCGCACAGCGCGTCGGACACCGGTGCTGTGGCGCCGCGATGCTTGCGGATCCGCCAGCCGACATCGAGCCCCGCAAGGTCGCCCATGGCGAACGGGCCCATCGGGAAGCCGAACGCCTTGACCACGGCATCGACCTGCTGCGGCAGCGCGCCTTCCAGCATCAGCCGCTCGCACTCGATGGTGCGGCGCGCCAGCATGCGGTTGCCGACGAACCCGTCGCAATTACCGACCACGACCGGCACCTTGCCCAGCGTCTTGCCCACCGCGATGGCGGTGGCGATCGACTGCGCGGAACTTTCCTTGCCGCGCACGATCTCCAGCAGCTTCATCACGTTGGCCGGCGAGAAGAAATGCATGCCGAGAACGTCGCCCGGCCGCTTCGTCGCGGCGGCGATGGCGTCGACATCCAGCGTCGAGGTGTTGGTCGCGAGCAGCGCGCCGGGGCGGGCGATGCCGTCGAGCCGCGCGAAGACCTCCTTCTTGAGCCCGAGTTCCTCGAACACCGCCTCGATGACGATGTCAGCCTCGGCGATCACGCCCCAGTCGGTGCTGCCGGAGAACAGGGCCATGCGCTTCTCGGTCGTTCCCGCCGGCAGCGCGCCACGCTGGACCGAGACGTCGTAGGTGCCGCGCACGCGGTCGAGCCCGCGGGCCAGCGCCGCCTCGTCGGTTTCGACGATGGTGACCGGGATGCCCGCATTGGCGAAATTCATCGCGATACCGCCGCCCATCGTGCCGCCGCCGATGACGACGGCGCGGCCGATTTTCGCCCCTTTCACCTCGGGGCCGATGCCGGGGATCTTCTGCGCCTCGCGCTCCGCGAAGAACACATGCCGCTGGGCACGCGACTGGTCGCCGACGACGAGGCGCATGAACGCCTGCTGCTCGGCCCTGGCACCTTCGTCGAAGGGCAGGGTGAAGGAATTGCGCACGGCCTCGACGCAGGCGGCCGGCGCCTCGACGCCCTTGAGCCGCTTCGTCGCCTCGGCGGCGGCGGCCTCGAACGCGCTCGGATCGGCCTTGGCGGCGGCAATTTTGTCGCTCCGGTCGCGCACGCGGACCAGCTTCGCGGGATCGACCGTGTGGGCGAAGTCGATCGCGCCCTGCACCGGATCGGACACGATCGCGTCGATCAGCCCGTCCGCCAGTGCGGCCTTCGCGCCGATCATCTTCCCGGAGACGATGGCGGCCACCGCCTTTTCCGGCCCGATCAGCCGCGGCAGGCGCTGCGTGCCGCCGGCGCCCGGCAGCAGGCCGAGCTTGACTTCCGGCAGTCCCATCCGGGCCGACTCGACGGCGACGCGATAATGGCAGCCGAGTGCCAGTTCCAGCCCGCCGCCGAGCGTGGTGCCGAACAGCGCGGCGATGACGGGCTTGCGGCAGTTGTCGAACCGCTCGATCACCTCATGCAGGCCCGGCGCGCGCGGCGGCTTGCCGAATTCGGTGATGTCGGCGCCGGCCGAGAAGGTGCGCCCCTTGCAGGCGAGCACGATGGCGCGGACCGAGGCATCCGCCTCCGCCGCCGCGAGTTGCTCGACCAGCCCGGCCCGCACGGCATGGCCGAGTGCGTTCACCGGGGGGTTGTCGATCGAGATCACGGCGACGCCGTTGGCGATTTCGAGCCCGACTTTCTGCTCGCTCATGTTTCCTCCGCTTGGATGGCCGCAGCCTGCACCATTGGTTAAGCGTTTATCGCTTGCGGTCGGGGGCGATGCAAGACCCCCGGCCCGCCTTCGCGGTGTCAGAGGCCGGGGCCGACCATTTCGCGCGCGAACCAGGCGATCGCCGGCAGCGGGTTGGCGGCGACCGCGGCCGGATCGCGCGGGGCGAGGGCGGCGAGGTCCGGCAGGCCTGGCGGCGGCGGCACCGTCGCGTTCACCGGCCAGAAGGCTGAATCCATGTCGTCGGACGCGAGCGCCGCGCGCTGGCCGGCGGGCGAGCAGGCAAAGGCGATGAACGCCGACGCCGCCCGCCGCAAGGCCGGCGTCATGTGCCGCGGCATCACGATCAGGCTCGGCATCAGCACGGCTGGAGCCGGCACGACGGCTTCGAGCGAGGGATCGATCCGGGAAGCGACGTGGAAGGCCACGGCGGAGCGGACGAGGGCGAGCTGGATGGCCCCGCTGCGCAGGGCGGCGACGGTGTCCGCCGTGGTGGCGTAGATATGCAGCCCGGCGCCGCCGAGCGCGGTGACGAAGCGGCGCCCGTCCGGCCAACCCTCGGTGGCCAGCAGGCTCGCGAGGCCGCCCCAGGCTGCGTCGTCCGTCGTCGGGTCGGCCATGCCCGTGAGTCCGCGGCGGGCCGGCGCGAGCAGGCCGTGCCAGTGCAGCGGCGGCGTAAACGGCGCCGATTTCGACATCAGCACCACGCCGCCGAGTTCGAGTCCGGTCGGGATTGCGCTGCCATCTGCCGGAATGAGGGCGGCGGCGCGGGGCGAGAGGCCGGCCGGCACCGGCAGATGGCGCGCCAGCAGCCCCCGCGCGTCGAGGGCCACGGCGTTCGGCGTGCCGGCGAACCAGGCGAGCGCCCATCGCGGGTGCGCGCCCTCGCGCTCGATCCGGTCGGCGAGGCCGGTCGGCGGCGGGCGGCGCACGCGCACGGCGATCCCGGTCTTCGCGGTGAAGGCGCGGGCGACGGCGGGCGCATAATCAAGCCGCGAATACAGCGTGAGCGATGCGGCGTGCGCGGCGAAGGGCATGCCGAGCAGGCAGGCGAGAACAAGCGGAGCGAGACGGTGCATCAGAGACTCCCGGCAACCCGTTCGACGACGCCGGACCAGTCGGAGGGGCGCTCCTGGCGGAACAGGCGCAGCGACGGGTACCAGGGCGTGTCCTCGCGGTCCAGCAGCCAGCGCCAGTCGGGCGCATAGGGCAGGATGATCGAGGTCGGCACGCCCGAGGCGCCGGCCAGATGAGCGACGGAGGTGTCGATCGTCACCAGCCGGTCGAGGCATTGCAGGATCGCCAGCGTATCGGTGAAATCGAAGATCGACGGCCCGAGATTGACCAGCGGCGCCGGGCCGAAATACCCGCCCACCTCGTCGATCCGGTCGCCTTTCTGCACGGTGACGATCGCGATGTCCGGCCGCGCGAACAGCGGCGCGAAACGCTCCAGCCGCACCGTGCGCTTGCGGTCGTTCTTGTGGGTCGGCCGCCCGGCCCAGACCAGGCCGATGCGCTTCAGCCCCGGCGGCACCAGCGCGGCGAGGCGCTGGCGCCACGCCTCCACCTTGCGCGGATCGGCCCGCAGATAGGGGATGTCCGCCGGAATCGTCGGGATCGTCGTGCCGGCGAGGCGCGGCAGCCCGGAGAGCGGCATGAAGGCGTCATACTCGCCGGCGGCGGCCCAGCTGTTCGCGAACCGGCCCACCTCGGTGAACTGCCGCAGCAGCGGCATGAGATCGCCGCCACAGGCGATCACCGGCTTCGGCGCGCGCGCCGCGACCCAGGGGATATAGCGGCCGAACTGGATGCAGTCCCCGAAGCCCTGGTCGGCGACCAGCAGCAGCCGCCCCTCCGGCATCGGGCTGCCGTCCCATTGCGGCTTGTCGGTCTTCGGCAGCATGCCGTCGGCCTGCTTCAGCTTGAAGCGCCATTCGTAGCTCTCCCAGCCTTCCGTCAGCCTTCCGCCGATCAGCAGCAGCTCGGCGCGCTCGAAATGCGCCTCGGCGAAATCAGGTGAAAGCGCGATGGCGCGGTCGGCCGCCTCGATGCCCGCGTCCAGCTCGTGGCGCTCGTAGCGGATCAGGGCGAGATTGAAATGCGCGGCGCGCTCCTCCGGCGCGAGTTCGACGGCGCGCAACGCCATCGCCAGCGCGTCGTCGAGCCGCCCGGCGCCGCGATAGATCTCGCAGGCGTTGCGCGGATAGATCGCGACCTCCGGCGCCAGGACGAGGGATTTCTCGATCCGCTCGATCGCGCGCGGGATGTTGCCGCGCCGGTAGGCGACGATCCCCGAGAGATGCAGGATGTGCGGATGCCCGGGCGAGGCGGCGACCGCGCGCTCGGCGAGCGATTCGGCGTCCTCCAGCCTGCCGTCCCGTTCGAGCGCGGTGATCTCGGCCAGCACCTCGCCGACCGTGATCTTCGCCGTCGGTTGCGGCGCGGCGCTCATGCCGCGCCCTCCGGCGTCGCGGCATAGCCGAGGCGCTCGATCCAGGGGGCGAGAACCGGCATCGCCTCGCCGAAGACGTCGCCGAAGCGGCGGTGGCGGAACACACCCCGGCGATGCGGCGGCTCCAGCTCGGCGCGATAGGCCGGAACGCGCGGGACGGCGCGCGGCGGGGCGGCGATCATCGCGGCGGGGTCGGCGGCCAGGCCGATGAAGTCGAGCACGCGGCGCAGCGTCGCCTCCGTGTCGGTGACGAGATCCTCGTAGCGGACGGGCAGGTAGCGCATGGTGGTCTGTCCGCGG
>Ga0315298_1011627_pt1 | contig 10281 bp, 8 predicted proteins | sample WHS_1_MG_FD_203077 | JGI IMG/M metagenome (GOLD analysis project Ga0315298, IMG submission 203077) | Extremophilic microbial mat communities from Washburn Hot Springs, YNP, Wyoming, USA - WHS_1_MG | ecosystem: Environmental > Aquatic > Thermal springs > Hot (42-90C) | place: USA: Wyoming...
GAGGCGTCCAACTCCTCTTCCTCGAATCCCGAGCGCTGAGGCTCCGCGCTGAAATCGACCTGGAGCAGGACAGGCAGTCTCTTGCCCAGATCACCCGCGCACCGATCCAGTACCCGAGCCAGCTTCGCGCTGTCCACCGAGTGAATTATATCAGACAGTTGGACTGCCAGCTTCGCCTTGTTGGACTGCAGGTGTCCGATCAGGTGCCAGTGGGCCTCGGGCGTTGAGGCGGTGGCATCCAGTACCCGCCTCTTGTCACGAAACTCCTGGACCCTGTTCTCACCGAAAGCCCTCTGGCCCAATCGATACGCCCCGGCAATGACGCTGGGATCCACCATCTTGGAGACGGCAATTATCTCGACCTCGGCGGGATCGCGATGAGCCCGCTCCGCGGCTAGCGCGACCCTGCGCCGAACCTCTTCCAGTCTGTCCCTCAGGCTATTCATCCCGAATCCCCACCACGACCCCGAATCTTCCGGTGAGCTTCCCGCCTACCGCCCGATGCGAAAAGAAGAGATCGTGCCGGCATCGGGTGCATATACCCGCTATGGCTATGTTCTCCTCGAGCACTCCCGCGCGCATCAGCGTCTCGGCGTTGGCACTCCAGAGGTCGAAAATGGCGCCACCGTCGGCATCCCGCAGCACCACGCCGGCCCCCGCAAAGCCCCGCTCGGCCACGCTCGCCACCTCTGGCCCCACTCGATAGCAGCAGGGACCGATAGAGGGCCCGATGCCAGCCATGATGTCCGCCGGGGACGACCCGAAGGTGCGTGCCATGAACTCCACGGTGGCCGCGGGTATGCCCAAGACCGTCCCTTTCCATCCAGCGTGGGCAAGGCCCACCACTCGGCGGACGGGATCCCACAGCACCACAGGTGCGCAATCGGCAAACTTCAGCAGTAGTAGGATGCCCGATTCGCCGGTCACCAGAGCATCGGTGTCGGCCAGGTCTGCTTTCCTCAGATGCTCTCTTCCGACGGCGGCTACCCTGCGTCCGTGCACCTGGAGAGCAGAGACGATGTGCGCTGGATCCCAGCCCACGGCTCGGGCCATCCGCTCCCGGTTCGCCCTAACCCTTTCGGGGTCATCCTGCACCGCAAAGCTAACATTGAGGGTATCGCAAGGGGGGTCGCTGACACCGCCGGTCCGGCCGAAGGCCGCCTGGGTGAGATCCGGCCATGGATCCAGGAGAGGGAACGAGTAGACGGCAACACCGTCGCGATTCTGCACCTTCATGCCCGAAGTATGTCGCATTTCCCACGCCCGGAAACCGGTGCGGAGTGCCAAGCTGTCTTCCCGTCTTCCGCACCACGCACAACGCACTCCCCGCTCCCTTACTGCTGCCGCCGCCGCAGGAACGCTGGAATGTCGTAGTCGGTCCTCTCGAAGACTTTGGGATATGCTGGTGCCTGCGGCGCGGGTGAAGGCGGCGGCGAAGGCGGAACTATGGGTCGCAGGCGCTCCGCGGGAGCGTGGGCCTGCCCGTCGAAACCGGTGGCGATGACTGTGATCCTGATCTCGTCCTCGATCCTCTCGTCCACCACCGCCCCGAAGATGATGTTGGCCTCCGGATCCGCCGCGGCGGACACGATCTCGGCCGCCTGGTTGATTTCGGTCAGGGTCAAATCGGTGCCCCCGGTGACGTTGAAGAGAACCCCTTTTGCTCCCGTCATCGACACGTCCAGCAGGGGATTGGCAATGGCCATCTTCGCGGCATCGCCCGCCCGGCTATCGCCCTTGGCCCGACCGATGGCCATCAGAGCGGATCCGGCGTTCGACATGACGCTCTTCACGTCGGCAAAATCCAGGTTGATCAGGCCCGGCTCGGTAATCAGCTCCGAGATACCTTGGATGCCCTGTCTGAGGACATCGTCCACTACCCGGAGAGCCATCTCCACGGGCGTGTTTCTCTCAATCACCTGGAGCAGGCGATCGTTGGGGATCGTTATCAGGGTGTCCACCTTGGACTTCAGGGTTGCGGCCCCTTCTTCGGCTACCTGACGGCGTCGTGCCCCCTCGAAGGAGAACGGTTTGGTCACCACACCGACGGTAAGAGCGCCCACCTCCTTGGCGATCTGCGCTATCACGGGAGAGGCGCCGGTGCCCGTCCCCCCTCCCATTCCCGCGGTGATGAATATCATGTCTGCACCGTTCAGGACCTGGAAGATGTCCTCAACGCTCTCTTCCGCCGCCTTTGCCCCAATGGTCGGATTACCGCCGGAACCAAGCCCCTTGGTGATCTTGTCCCCTATCCTCAACCGTGCGGCCCCGGCCTCGCTCCTGTTGAGGGCTTGCTGGTCCGTGTTGACGGCCACAAACTCCACCCCACGAACCTGGGCCTGGATCATCCGGTTGATGGCATTGCCACCACCGCCTCCGACCCCGACGACGACGATTCGAGGTAGTCCTTCCCTTTCCACAACTGCCCCCAATCTCCAAGTGATGAGTGATGAGTCATGAGTGATGAGTCATGGGCGCCGATCCATCACTCATCATCCGCCACTCACTGTCGGCTACGGTAGAAACGCCCTAACAAGCCCCTTCAACCTGGCAGCCAGGCCCACCCGACGACGCATCGGGCGGCCGCCGGCAACGTCATCGGCCTGGGCCAGGACCCACTTCAGCAGTCCCGCCGCAGCGGCATAGGCCGGGGTGCTGATGGAATCGGTAGTTCCCGCCAGCCCTTCTGGCACCCCCACGCGAACCGGCGCATTGAACATCTGCTGAGCCAGCTCGCGAATGCCTCCCAACTGAGCGCCTCCGCCGGTCAGCACCACGCCGGCCGGCAGCAGTCCGTTGAAGCCTCTTTGCTCCAATTCCTCCACAGCCAGGTTGAAGATCTCGCAGATACGGGCCTCCACTATCTCTGACATATAGCGGCGGGAGACCTTCCGGACCTGCCCGTCGGAGAAAGATCCCGCATCCACCACCTCTTCCACCGTCACATTGGCCGGGACGGCACTGGCGAAGCGAATCTTCATCTCCTCGGCCGCCGAGAACGGGATCCCGAGGCCCACGGAAACATCATTGGTGACATGATTGCCGCCGACGGGCAGGGCTCCCACGTACCGGATGTCACCCTCCTGGTACCACGCCAGATCCGTGGTGCCGCCCCCAAGATCCATCAAAATGACCCCCAACTGCTTCTCGGCGTCGCTCAGCACTCCATGGCTAGAGGCCAACCCGGCCGGTACGAAGCCGTCGACCTGGATGCCGCTGCGCTCCACGCATCGGGCCACGTTCTGAAGCGGTGCATCCCCGCACCGGACCACCACTCCGTTCACCTCCAGGTGGGATCCCAGCATTCCCACGGGGTTGCGTATCCCGTTCTCTCCATCCAGGGTATAGCCGCTCGGTATCACCTGCAACACCCTCTGGCCCCCGGATTCCTCCACCGGGCGGGCAGCGGTCAGCACCGCCGCCAGGTCCTGACGTGAAACAGCACGCCCGCCTGTCAGAGCGATGCTGCCATGAACTGGACTCGTCTCCATGTGGCTCCCCGAGACGGAAACGAAGGCACCGATGATCTTGTAGCCCGAAAAGACCTCGGCCTTCTTCAAGGAAGCCAGAACCGCCGCGGCCGCCTCCTCCATGTCCACCACCAGGCCCTTTCGAAGCCCTCGGGAGGGGGAGACCCCTACCCCCACCACCTCCACCGGCGACGAGGGTTTCACCTCGCCGATGAGGGTGCACACCTTGGTGGTGCCGATATCCAGTCCAACGACTACTCGCGCATGCGCCATCTCAGCCCTGGCCTGCCTTCACCCTCTGCCGCTGGCGAAACCGAACGACGAAATGCCGTCGAACGATGGCCAGGTTATTGAATATCCGCGCGCCGAACGCGACGATGGCAGCGAAATACAGCTCCACCCCCAGCCGATCTCCTAGAAAGGTGAGCCCTCCGGCCAGCAACATGTTGGTGAAGAGGCCGGTCACGAAGACGTCATTCTCGTATCGGCCATCCAACTCGGCGCTGACCGCTCCCATGATGGAGTCTATGGCCGCTAGGATTGCCATGGCTGTATAGCGGGCATAGTCGGCAGGCACCGAAATGGAGAAGGAGAGCCCTATCAACACGCCCGTCAAGAGACCGAGCAGGGGAAGCCACATTAGGAGATACCCCCTGACGAATACCAGCCTACTGGAGGGCACTCACGAACTGCCCGCGCCAGCCTGCCTCATGGTCGCGACTGGCTCGATCCAGCCGAGACGGAAGGAGCAAGGACGTACACGGGGCGCCCTTTGAAGCGGAGGTCAATCACCTCAGCCTTGCTCTTGCCTGCCTCTAAATGCTTCCGGATAGCCGCCAGGGTGCCGAGCTTCGAGTCGAGGTCGCTGGCGTCGCCAAACACGATCCTCGGTCCCCCCTCGAGAGGGACGGAGATACCGGTGCTGCGGGAGAAGTCGAATCGATCGACCTGGATTCCTGCCCGGCTCGGAAGCGCCGCCTCCAGCATCTTGATGGAGTCCAGCACGCCGGGGTCCACCTGGCTCCCCACCTCCATCGCGGGACCATCCAGATCTCGGACCAGCGTCACCGGAGTAAGAGGCGCTTCGCGACTAAATACCACTCCCTCGCGGTCAACCTGAAACGACCCCTCTCGAGCTTGCCATTGGACGAGAGGGGTTCGCTCCGTGATAGCAATCTCGACCCGCCCCGGGAGCGTCACCGCCGCCCGGGTATCTCGCACGACCACGATCCTTCGAACCGATTCCGCGACCGCATCGGCCCGAAGAAGCAAGGCATTCTGGCCAAGAACAGCGGCCGCGTCCCTCACCTGGTCCTGGCTCAGCAGCCGACTCCCCGACACGACCACCTGACTGACCAAGAAGTAGGGAGAGGCAATCGAATAGTATAGCAGCCAAGCCGCGAGAATCAAGACGAACAGATACACCAGCCCCGGTATGAGGTGGAGAACCCACCGGACCGGCCCGAGACCGACCTTTCGTGGGCTGAAGGAAGAGGCCGACCGGACTGTCCGCCTGCGCCCCTTGCGACGGCCACCAATTGCCTGATTTCTCAACCCCGAGACTCCTCAATGGCCACTAGCTATTAGCTATCAGCCCTCGCCCCCATGAACAGGATGCTGCGGGACACCCCAGACCCCCGATGTTCAGGCTCTCCCGAGCGGGTCTCCGTGTCTCCCCGTCCCCCCCGTCCCCCGTCCGGTCCTCACCGTTGCCTCAGCCGCTCCAGCAGCATCTCCCCCACCCGATACACGTCCCCCGCTCCCATGGTGATCACCAGGTCACCCGGTGCGACCTCGGCCGCCAGCAGGTCGGCCGCCTCGGCCAAGCCCAACATGCAGCGCGCATCGGGATGGGTCATGGCGGCCAGCAGCTCACGGCTGCTGATCGACTCCCCCTCCTCCCGACCAACGGGATGGTATATGGGGAGCAACAGGACTACGTCCGCATCCGAGAAGGCCCGGGCGAAATCATCCCGCAGCCGCTCCGTTCGGTTCACGGTGTGGGGCTGGAAGACACACCAGATTCGCCCCTGGTGGCGCTCCCGGGCCGCCCGAAGCGTGCTCCTGACTGCTGTGGGATGGTGGGCGTAGTCGTCGACCACCAGCACCCCTGCTGCCTCTCCAACTTGCTCGAACCTGCGGCGGGTTCCTCGAAAAGACTCTAGGATCGCCGCTGCCCGGCCCGGCTCGATCCCAACGTGGTTAGCGGCCGCCACTGCCGCCAGGGCATTCAGGGCGTAGTGGCGCCCCGGAAGCCGCAAGAGGCAGTCGTGACGGTCTCCCTCCGGTGTGGTGAAGGAGAACAGAGTGCCCAGCGAACTAGCAGGTGAGTATTCCACTACACACCAGTCGGAGCCCTCGGTGAAACCGTAGCTCTGCCGGGGGACCGGCAACTTCATGCTTCTCAGAACTGGGTCGTCGGCACAGGTCACCAGCAGCCCGTCGGGCGGCACTCGCGAGGCGAACTCCGCGAAGGTTCGGGCTATGTCCTCCAGGTCGGCGTAGCAATCCAGGTGATCCGCCTCCACACTGGTGATGATGGCCACCTTCGGCCACAACCGGAGAAAGGAGCGGTCAAACTCATCCGCCTCCGCCACCAGGTAGCGGCCTCGACCGAGAAGCCCGTGGCTTGGGAAGTCCAAGGGCTCGCCCCCGATTAGAGCGGTGGGATCCAACCCTTCCCGATGCAGCAGAAAAGCAACCATCCCGGTGGTGGTGGTCTTCCCGTGGGTTCCCGCGATGGCGAAGCCATAGCTACCGTCCATCAACCACCCCAGAAGTTCTGCCCGCTTCACCACCGGGATCCCGTTCCGGGCCGCCCCCAGCAGCTCAGGGTTGTCGGGTCTGGCGGCAGCGGTGGCCACCACCAGGTCGGCACCCACCACCGCGTCTCCCGAGTGGCCCACGTTGACGCGAACGCCAAGCGATCTCAGTCTCGTCATCGTGGCAGAGTCCTTGACGTCCGACCCCGTCACCCGTTTGCCCCTGGCCACCAGCAGCTCAGCCAGCGCGCTCATCCCTATGCCGCCGATCCCAACGAAGTGAATGGTCTGGGCGCGGGACAGCAGATCCGCGTTCTCGGTCGTGGAAGTGTTGGCCACGGTCAGACTCTCCGGATAGGGCGGCCGCGACGCTGGGACAGCAGACCGGCTCCAGATGCGGCTACTCGACGCCTGGAAGGTTTACGCTGGAGGAGCTTGCCCACCGACTCCTGCCGCTCCCGGACGACCGGCCGGACGCCATCGTAGCGAGAGATCGCCAGCAGAAGTCCCACACCGACCATAGACACCACCAGTGAATTGCCCCCGAAGCTGATGAAGGGGAGGGTGATGCCCGTGTATGGAACGGTATTGGTGACCACAGCGATGTTGGTCAGAGCCTGCACCACTATCAGGCAGGTCACGCCGGTAGCCAGTAGCCTGCCAAAGGCATCGGGGGCCCGAAAGGCTATTCGGAACCCTCTCCAGGCGAGAACTCCAAAAAGCAAGATCACCGCCGCCGCGCCGACCAGCCCCAACTCCTCGCCTATGATGGAGAAGATGGCATCGGTGTGAGCATTGGGCACATAGTAGAACTTCTGGCGGCTAGCCCCAAGACCTAGCCCGGTTATGCCCCCGGAGCCGAGGGCTATCAGAGTCTGAATGGTGTGCCAGCCCGTGTCCCGGGGATCAGCCCAGGGGTTCAGGAAGGCTTGAAGGCGGTCCTGTCGGTACCCAGCCTCGACGATCAGGTAGGCAAAGCCAACCACCCCTCCCGCGGCGGCCACCAGGAAATGCAGCAGGTTGGCGCCGGCCACGAAGAAGATGCAGGCCGCCGTAACCACCACCACGAAGGAGGTGCCCATGTCTGGTTGCGCCATGATCAGCGCCGTCACCGCCATCATGATTAGCGCGAAGGGGATGAACCCGTAAGTAAGCTCCTTGACTCGCGGCCCTTTTCGCGCGAGCCAGGAGGACATGTAGACGATCAGCGCGAGCTTGGCTACCTCGCTGGGCTGCACCTGCAGCACACCCCCGAGACTGATCCATCGCTGTGCGCCGTAGCTAGAGGAGCCTATGCCTGGCAGCAGCACCACTACCAGCGCCCCCAGGGCCAGCAGCATCAGGAGGCCGGAGATGCGCTCCAGCCTGTGATAGTCGATGGCCGCGGCCACCACCATAGCGACCAGAGCGATCCCGGCCCACATCACCTGCTTGGTCAGGAAGTAGGTATCGTCCTGAAACTCCGACTGAGCCACTACAAAGCTGGCACTGTAGACCATCTCGACGCCCAGCACCAACAGAACAAGAGTGGTCACCAGTAGGGCGATGTCAGGAGTCGGTCTTGGCCGCGCCCTGGCACTCATAGCATCAGCTCCGAAGCTGCCGCACACACTGGCGGAAACGCTCGCCGCGCTCTTCGAAGTCCCGGAACATGTCGAAGCTGGTGCAGCCAGGCGCCAGCAGGACCACGTCACCAGGCACGGCCACCGTTCGGGCAACCTCCACGGCCTCCTCCATGGAGCTCACCCTCACGATCCGGGGAAGGTCTGGTCCGCCCGCGGCGAGCACTGCCTGCTCGATCTCCTGGGTGCTCTCCCCCATCAGCACCAGCGCCCTGGCCCTTCGGCGGATGACCTCCGCCCACGCATCCATAGGCAGTTTCTTGTTTCGCCCCCCCGCGATAAGGACTATGGGCTCGTGGAAGGACTGCATACTGGCGATGGCTCGCTCAGGAGCTGTGGCGATGGAGTCGTTGCAGTAAACTACTCCGTCCACCTCGTCCACTATCTCCAGCCGGTGGGGCACTCCGTGGAATCCCCGTATAGCAGCGCGCATGGCATCGGTCGGAGCACCGGCCGCCGAAGCCAGCGCCACGGCCGCCACCACGTTGGCCAGATTGTGCCTCCCACGCAGCAGCACATCCGCCACACCACACACCTTCTCCACGGATCCGCCTCGACACAGCAAGACCCGGTCGTCTTCCAGGTAGCTGCCCTCGACGGGGCGCTGAAGACTGAACCACAGAGAATCACCCCGGGGCTCGATGGTCGAGGTGATCGGGTCATCGGCATTCAGGATCGCCCAGTCACCGGGTCGTTGGTAACGCACTATGTTGATCTTGGCAGCCACATAGCTGTCCATGTCTCCGTGGCGATCCAAATGGTTGGGCGTCAGGTTCAGAATGGCCGCGATGGGAGGACTGTAGGGTAGCGCCTCCAACTGAAAGCTGCTCATCTCCAGCACTACCCGGTCTCCCGGGCCGATATCCGCCAGCCGATCGAGGAGTGGGACGCCGATGTTGCCTCCAACGTAGACGGGTAGACCAGCTTCGCGAAGGATGGCGCCCGTGAGCGCCGTCGTGGTGGTCTTCCCGGCGCTGCCCGTGATCCCGACAATCTGCCCAGGGCACAGCTCGAAGAACAGTTGCGTCTCGCTGCTGATGGCTACCCCACGCTGCCGCGCATCGACCAACGGAGGCAGTTGCAGCGGGACCCCCGGACTCACGAAGATCACATCGGCCTCCACAAAGACCTCCCGCGGGTGCCCCCCCAGCTCCCACCGCACAGGAAGATCCTCCATGGCGGCCAGCGTCCCGGCGAGGCGGTCCGCGGTGGCCCGGTCGTTGGCCGTCACCGTGGCCCCCGCTTCTACCAGGAACCGGACCAGCGACATCCCTTCCCGAGCAAGCCCCACCACCGTGACCCGCTTGCCCGCAAACCTATCCCTAGCAGTTTCTATAGCTGTCCTCATTCTTCCTTGCCATGTAGCCCCAAGCAAGTGCCCGTAAGAAAGGCATTCCTTGGGGACACCCCAAACCCCGCCAGGCCGCGACGCTGTGCTCGCTCGCGTCGCCTGCCCTGCACCCGCTTTCTTATGGCTACATGCTTAGATCAACGCCATCGCTATGCCCACCATGCCGGACAACATCGAGATCAGCCAGAACCGCTGGGTTATCTGGGTTTCCGACCATCCCAACAGCTCGAAGTGATGGTGGATCGGCGCCATTTTGAAGAGCCTGCGCCCGTGGGTCAGCTTGAAATAGCCCACCTGAGCCGTGACCGAGAGGGCCTCCACCACGAAGACTACTCCGATGATGGGCAGCAGCAAGACGTGGCCGGTCATCAAGGCCACCACCGCCAGAGTGGCGCCCAAGGTCAGGGAACCTGTATCCCCCATGAAGATCTGAGCCGGGTGGGCGTTGTACCACAGGAAGGCCAGGGTTGCACCCACCATGGTGAAGGAAAAGGTCACCAGATAGGCCTGGTGCTGAAGGTAAGCGATTATCCCGTAGCAGGCGAAGGCTATGGCCGCCGTTCCTCCCGCCAGACCATCCAGACCATCGGTGAGATTGACGGCGTGAGCCGACCCCGCCACGGCCACAGCGGCCACCAGCGCGAACCATACCCCCACCTTGAACTCGCCTAGCATGGGGAAGTAGAGAGTATCCATGCCCAGCAACTGGTAGAGGGTCCAACCCGCCACCAGACCGATCACTCCCAGCAGGGCAAACTTCACTCGAACCGAGAGGCCCCGGTTGTTGCCCCCCACCAGATTCAGCATATCGTCTACCGCGCCCACCGCTGCGCAGGAGGCCAGCACCAGCAGCGGGAGCAGGATCGAGTACCTGTTCACCAGATTCGCAACCCCTGTGATAGCCACAGCCGGCACGATGATCAGCAAACCGCCCATGGTGGGGGTCCCGGACTTCACGATGTGAGAGCTGGGTCCCTCGACCCGGATCTGTTTGCCGATACGGTGTCGCTTCAGGAACTGGATCAGAGGACCGCCCCAGATCACAGTCATCAGGAAGGTGATGGTTCCAACGGTCA
>Ga0315298_1011629_pt1 | contig 10281 bp, 10 predicted proteins | sample WHS_1_MG_FD_203077 | JGI IMG/M metagenome (GOLD analysis project Ga0315298, IMG submission 203077) | Extremophilic microbial mat communities from Washburn Hot Springs, YNP, Wyoming, USA - WHS_1_MG | ecosystem: Environmental > Aquatic > Thermal springs > Hot (42-90C) | place: USA: Wyoming...
CCTAATGGAATTAGGTATGCTGATTTAATTAGAAAAATTAGTGAGGAATTGCCAGAAGTAAAAGTTAATACTATTCACGGTACAGTTTGGGATTTTAAACAAAAAATTGATAAAGAGCAGGTTAAAGATGTTTTACGTCCAGAAAAGGGTTTATACATCTTAAAAAAATATTTTGGAAAAACATTTGTTTCAAAAATAAATTCTTCTCCTTTTTCTATAGAAAAAATAAAAGAAGAAGATTTTTATAAACCATTCGCTGATTATTTAATGAATGAATTAGAAGAGTGTACAAAAGCAATTCCTTTAGGTGGAAATAGGTTTCAGGACAGATGGGGAACGCCAGATGTAATTGGTACATATAAAGTATTAGGTTTGGGACATATTCAACCACCAATTGAGATAATTAGTGCTGAAATAAAAATTGATACCAATCAATTAATTACTGCCTTTGGTCAAGCTTGCTCTTATAAACTTTTCAGCCATAAAGTTTATTTAGTAATTCCGAAAGATGCTAATGGAGCAGATATAAAAAGAGTGGAATCTTTATGTTTAAAATTTGGGATTGGTTTAATTTTGTTTAATAGACGCAACAAAGAAAATCCAGAATTTGAGATTTTAACAAGAGCGGTTAAAAGCGAACCAGATTATTTTTATTTGAATAAATATCTGCGGTTGATTGAAGACGAAGCAATAGATTTATTTTGATTATGTCCGAACTAATTCTTAAAAATATTATTGGTGAAATTCATTTTGAATCTTTGCCGGCAAATTGGCAAAGTTTTGATTTGAAAAGATTTTCAAAAGAAAAGCAGCTTTGGGATTTTCAACAGGATGCTTTAAAAACAGCAATAACAGTTTTGTGGCGATATTATGATGAAAAGATAAATTATCAAGAAAAAGAAAAGGAAGAGATAAATCAAGAAAGAAAAAAATATCTGTTTTCTTTTTATAAAGCAGATTCTAATTATCCAGAGAAAGAAGCAGATTATGATTTAACTAAAAAAGAAGAATCTAAAACAAAAAAATTATTAGAAGAATTTTATCCAGTAGAAAACAATAAAATTAGTTTTGAGAATTTTATAAACAGAATGGGTTTTTGGATGGCAACTGGTTCTGGTAAAACTTTAGTAATTGTGAAATTAATTGAGATTTTGAAGTATTTAATGGAAAGAAAAGAAATTCCCCAAAATGATATTTTATTCTTAACCTGTAGAGACGATTTGTTAGATATTTTTAAAGAGTATGTAAGAGAATTTAATGCTTCGCAGAATGAAATTTATATTAAATTAAGATCTTTAAAAGAATTAGACGAAGCCAAAAGAGAAAGCTCTTCTATTTTTAAAGATAAAGAAATTACTGTTTTTTATTATCGTTCAGATAATATTTGGATAGATCAAAAAGAAAAGAAAATAGATTTTAGAAATTATGAAAATTCTGGTAGATGGTATATTTTACTGGATGAAGCCCATAAAGGAGAAAAAGAAGATTCAATAAGGCAAGCAATTTATTCTATTTTTTCAAGAAACGGATTTTTATTTAACTTTTCTGCTACTTTTGTTGATCCAAGAGATTTTCTAACAACAGGATTTAACTATAATCTTAAAGAATTTGTTGAAAATGGTTATGGAAAACAAATTTATCTCTCTCAAGAAGAAATAAAGGCATTTAAAGAAAGAGATGATTTTACTACGCCGGAAAAACAAAAAATTGTTTTAAAATCTTTAATTCTTTTAAGTTATATTAAAAAATTTGCCGAAAAAGTTAAAAAAATAAAAAAGGAGTTTTATCATTATCCATTGCTTTTAACTTTGGTAAATACTGTAAATCCTAAGGAAATAGAAAAAGAGCCTGATTTGGCTTTGTTTTTCAAAGAAATAGAAAAGATTGCAAGAGGCCAAATAAACCAAAAAATTTTTGATTTAGCGAAAAAAGAATTAAAAGAAACATTAGTTAATGAAAATAAAACTATTATTCCAGAAAATGAGGAAATAAGAGTTGATGAAAAAATATTAGACAATATTTTTTATGAAGATATTTTAAATGATGTTTTTAATTCAAAAAGCCCAAGCAATATTGAGGTTTTAATTATTCCTAATAATCGTAAGGAAATGATTTTTAAGTTAAAGTCTTCCGAAAAGCCATTTGCTTTAATTAAAATTGGCGATATTTCAAAATGGATTACAGAAGAATTAGAAGGATATGAAATTAGCGGAATTTTTGATAAAGAAAGTTATTTTAACAAAATTAACGGAGATGATTCTGATATAAATATTTTAATGGGCTCAAGGACTTTTTATGAAGGATGGGATTCAAATAGGCCAAATATAATTCTTTATATTAATATTGGTGTTGGTCCTAAAGCTAAAAAATTTGTTTTACAATCGGTAGGAAGAGGAGTAAGAATTGAACCGATAAAAAATGAAAGAAAAAGAATTAATAACCTTTTGTCAGCTGGAAAAATTTCTCAAGAAATTTACAAAAAAGTTAAAGATTTATCTTTGCCTCTTGAAACTTTGTTTATTTTTGGGACTAATGCCTCTGCTTTAAAAGAAACAATAAATACTTTTAAAGAAATAAAAGGAGATGAGGTTTCTATTGGAAATTATTTTGAAATTAATAAAAAAGCAGAAAAATTACCGCTTTTTGTGCCGGTTTATAAACCAATAGAGCACATTTTAGCTGAAGAAAGAGAAATTACCCGTTTTCATTTAAATAAAGAAGATTTTAATTTAACTAAAAATTATTATAACTATTTAGCTGACGACAGAATTGTTTTAATGAATTATAATGCCACCCCTCAAGTTTTAGAAAAAATAAAAGAAAGTTTTGCTAAAGAAGATGAATATTATAAATTTGAAGAAAACCTGATGGCAATTGATAGACCAGAGTTAATTTTGTCTAAAATTATTAATCATTTTTCTTTAATGCCAGAGAAATTTGATCATTTCGAGAAAGTAGAAAAAGGAAAATTTATTGTTCATTTTGAAAGAATAAGATTTAATCCAAAGACAAAAAATTTGGAAGAATTTTTGAAAGATATAGAATATGTAAAAAATTATGAGTTAAAAAAGGATAAAATAGAGCAACTAAAATTTGATTGGAAAAATAATAAAATCTCTGATCTACAATTCTCTAAAAAAATAGAAGAATTTTCTAAATATAGAGAAGAGGAAAGGTTCAATGGCATTAAAATAAAATATATTCCAAATCATTATTACTATCCTGTTGTTCTTTCTGAATCGAAGTACAAAATAGATTATTTAAATCATATTATTACTGAAGAAAGCGAAGTAAAGTTTATTAAAGAATTAGATGAATATTTAGCAAAAGAAGATAATTTATTTGATAAAAAATTTGATTGGTGGCTTTTTTCAAAATTAGATGAAACTACCGATGAAGTTTATATTCCTTGGTATAACCCAAAAACTGAAAAAATAGAACATTTTAAACCAGACTTTATATTTTGGCTATGCAAAGGGAAAGAATATTATATTTTATTTGTAGACCCGAAAAGTATAAGTTTTACTGATTATGAACATAAAGTAGATTGGTATAAGAGAATATTCGAAGAAAAAGGATTACCTAAACGATTTCCATTTCAAAGCTATGAAATAAAAGTTATTCTTTCTTTATATTGTGATGATAAAAAAAGAGTTTCAGAATCAGGATATCAGAAATATTGGTTTGATAATATTCATACAATTTTAGAATCTATTTGAAATTAATAACGCCAAAAAGTTAAAAACATCTTTTAGCCAAAGCAGAAAGAAAAGTAGGGGAATTGATTAAAAAGTAAAATTAAGTTTTAAATCGAAAGGGGTTTAATATGCAATTAGTAGAAATTAGAAAGATATTAAAAAATAAATCAAATAAGAAAAGTAAAGAAAGCACTCTAAAATTTGTTCCTACTGTTAAAAAACAATATGGGGTAAAAATAGCAGTATTGAACGAACTTGTAAAACAGATTAAAGAACCAGATTTTGAGTTAATTGAGAAACTATGGAAAAGCGGAATTTTTGAAGAGAGATTATTGGCAAGTAAAATTTTAGGCAAGATTTGTAAAACTAATCCAACAAAAACATTAAAAATAATACAAAAGTTTAGTAAGGACATTTCTGATTGGGTAGTTTGTGATACTTTAGCAACTCAGGGAATAGAAGCATTATTAATTTAAAACAAAAAGAATTTTTTGATCTTTCTAAGAAATTGGTTAAATCAGAAAATTTGTGGCAAAGAAGATTTGCTTTAGTTGTTTTAATAAATTTTGCTAAAGATAAAAGTTTTAAACAAAAAATTGAAGAAATTCTTGAAGAAGTTAAAGACGATAAAGAACCCTATGTAAAGAAAGCTATTATTTGGTTAAAAAATGAGTTAAAATAAAAAAGCTGATAAAAAGTTGAAAAATCAATTAGGGAATAAAAATCATGGAATCAGAATGTTTTAAAAAGGAGAATGGCGGAGTCGGTGGTAAGCGAATTTGAAAAATTGTTTGGATAAAATAGGAAAAGAGGAAAATAAAGGAAATTAAATAAGAAAATTGGGGGAAATGTTTGATAAAAATTTAGAAAATAAAAGATATTGATTATTGACACGCTCGTTGTTATAAATTACAATGATTATTGTCAATAATTACAATAAATATGATGGGGTTTAGATCAAAAATCACGATAAAGGTTTTGAATTATTATTTTTTAAATCCAAAAAGGAGCCATTATGTGAATGAATTGGCTAGGATTTTAAATGTTGATCCGGCAAATCTTTTTAGAAAACTGAAAGAGTTAGAAAGAGAAGGAATTTTGGTGTCTGAAATGAGAGGAAATCAAAGATATTTTTCATTGAATAAAAAATACCATCTTTTAAAAGAGCTCAAAAAAACTTTTGAGGCAAAATATGGGGTTTTGAATTTAATTAAAGAAAGATTGAGTAAATTGAAAGGGTTGAAGACAGCCTTTATTTTTGGTTCTTTTGCAAAAAATACTCTTTCTCCAGAAAGCGACATTGATATTTTGTTGATAGGGGAGCATTCTTCTTTAGAGGCTAAAAGATTGATTTTACCATTAGAAAAGATGCTTGGAAGAGAAATTAATATTATTGATATGACAGAAGAAGAACTAAAAAGAAGAAAAAAAAGAAAGGATGAATTTATTAAGAATGTTTTTTCGGGTAAACTAATTAAAATTTTTTAAATGTTTGAAAAATTTCATTTTTCAAAAAGACAAATAAGAAAATACTATCAATCAGCCATTCGAGATTTAAAGATTGCCTTAGATTCAAAAATCCCTGAAATAATTTTTCGCTTTTCTTATGATGCTTTAATAAAATTGGCGATTGCAGTTTGCGCCAAAAATGGTCTTAGAGTAAAAGCAAGAAAAGGTCATCATATTGAGCTAATTAAAAAACTTTCTTTCTATTTAAAAGATCCAGAGATTGAATTTTTAGCTAATGAAATGAGATCAAAAAGAAACAGGGATTTATACGATGGGGGTATTTTGGTTTCAGAAAAAGAAGCAAAAGAATATTTAGAATGGGTAAAACAAATATTTCAAAAAGCACAAATACTTTTTGAAAATTCTAGGGGCCAGAGAACAATTTTTTAAAACATTTAAGGTGAATTATTCAGAGGTAACAAAAACAAATATTCTAATATTCTGCAGAATGTTAGAATATCGTTTAATCTCGCGAAACCATAAAGAAGGTAAAACATCTTTTAGCCAAAGCAAAAAGAAAAGTAGGGGAATTAATTGAGAAAAATTAAATTGTAATCTGTCTCCATTTTATTTAATGATTACTGATAATAATGTTGAATATTCTTTTGCTTCTAGTACTGACGCCAGAGCAGGTAATCGTTACGAAGAACAAGTTTGGGCATTTCCGGGAACTAATCCTTGTTTTGCAATCCGTTATTTTATTCATTATATGGCAATTGAGAATTATCCTAAAAATACTGTTTCTGAATTTAATCGCGATGCTTTAATAGATCAATTTGATAAAATTCGTACTCTTTTATTCATCTTTAATCACTTTTTAGTCAAAAAAGTTCTAAAAATAAAAAATATTATTCTTTTGACAATGATGGAAAATTTTTTAAATTATTTTAAATTAAGAGAAATTATTGAAAACGATAAAAATTAAATCACAAAATTGATTTCTGTGCGTTATAAATTATGAAAGATAGTAAATTTAAAAAAGATCCTTGGCTTTTGATTGATTTAGCAAAAAAAGGAGATAAAGAGGCGTTTAACCTTCTTTATGAAATTTATTTCTTACCTGTGTTTCGATATATTTTTGCTAGAATAAATTCAACAACAGAAGCTGAAGATTTAACTCAAGAAGTTTTTCTAAGGTTTTATCAAAATGTTAAAAATATTGAAATTAAAGATAACTCTCCTTTAAATTATTTTTTTACCATTTCTCGAAATTTAGTAATTGATTATTGGCGTAAAAAGAAATATTTATTAATTGACAAAGAAATGAATATTCCAGATCAACAAAAATTTAATTTTAAAGAAGAAATCGAAAAAAAAGAAACGGCAGAAATTATAAAAAAATTAATAGAAGAACTTACACCAGATCAGCAAGAAGTTATTGTTTTAAAATTTATCAATGATATGTCAAATAAAGAAATTGCAAAATTACTTGGAAAAACTGAAGAGGCAATACGTCAATTACAATCTCGGGCTTTAAAAAATTTAAGAGAAAAATTAAAAAATTTAAAAATATTATGAAAGAAGAAAATGAAAAATTAGAAAAAACAATAGAAAAATCATTAGAACTTTTAGAAGAAGGAAAATCGGTTTCTGAAATTTTAAGTTTGTTTCCAGAGTTTGAAGCTGAATTAAAAGAAATTTTTCAAATTATTAAAATTATATCAGAAAACAAAATTATTCCTAAAAGAGAACTTTTAGAAAAAATAATCTCTAAAATTGAAACCGAAAATAATGTCACAAAAGAAGAATATTATCGTTATATAAATAAAGAGGAAATTTTTAAAGGTCGATCCTCTTTAAAAAATTTTATTAAGAATTGGTTTAATATGACTAAAGAATGGAAAATTATCGTTCCTGTAGGAACATTACTAATAGTCGCTGTTTTGATATTTTTTAGCCAGTTATCAAAGCAAAAGCCAGAAATTAGTTTGTCTACTCAAAGTAAAGAAAATGTTGTTTCTCAAGAAGAACAACAATCTAACGTTGCACAAGAAACCCTTCCTCGCGCTACTGGCAACGTTGATGATATTGTTTCTGCTCTTTTAAGCGATGCTTCGAGTGAGGCTTCTCAGCTAGAAGAGGATATAAAAGCAAACGTCGAGCTTTTAAGCTTAGATAGCGAAAATCTTAATAATTTTTTAGGAGTTTATAATGAAAATGATTTTTAATACTATGAGAACAAAATTATATTTAATTACTTCTTTGTTAGTCTTTAGTCTTATTGCTCCAGTTTTTTCTTTTGCTCAAGGGAATAAAAATACGTCCAAAAATGTATCTATTTGCAATAGAATGCTAGAAATTGAGAGTAAAATAGAAAATAAATTAAGCGATAATCAAGTAAAATTGGAATTAAAAAGACAAGAGAGATTAAACAAAATGGAAAATTTAAGGATACAGAGAGAAAGCAGATTAAAGGAGAATCGCCTAGAATGGGATAAAAATCGACAAGCTCATTATGAAAAACTTAGAGCAAAAGCCAAAAATGATGCTCAAAAGCAAGCAATAGAGAAATTTATTCAAACGATTGAATCAGCAGTTTCTACTAGAAGAGCAAAGATTGATTCTGCAGTTTTAAATTTCAAAGAAGCTGTAGATAAAGCAAAGGCAGATAGAGAAACAGCAATAAGTAAAGCTATTGAAGATTATAAAAATTCAATTAAAGCTGCTTTTGACAAAGCCAAAACAGATTGTGCTAATGGCGTAGATCCAAAAGTTGTTAGAGAAAATTTACATTCTTCATTAAAAGCAGCAAGAGAAAAATTTAGGCAAGATATTCAAAATATTGAAAAGATGAGAGAGACTATTAATGTAGAAATTGAAAAGAAAAGAGAAGCAATTCGTTCAGCAATTGATGAATTCAAAGCAACCGTTGAAAAATCTAGACAAGAATTAAAATTGGTATTTCAGGGACAATAAATTCAAAAAGATAATTAAATTTTTAAGGGTCGCCTTCTTTGTGGGGCGACTCTTATTTTTGTATAATTTATCAACGAATACAAATATCTTGAAATATTGATTTTTTAATCTTTTATATTTAAAATTTCTTTTAATACCTTATGGAAAAAAACGAATTGCTAACTTTAATTTATTTATATTTGTTCTCTGCTATTGGGCTTATTTTAGTGGTTAATGGAGCAGTAAGATTATTGGATGTGGCAATGCGAACTTTTATTTTTTCTCAAGCGGATTTTTATTATTTCCCAACTCCGGCTATAACAGAGAATGAAAAATTGAGCCAAGAGGAGCTTCAAAAAAAGATAGAAGAACAAAAAAGAATTGATGAGACAAATAGAAAATCTCAAAAACAAAGGGAAATCTCTGGATCTTTGGCAATGATTCTTGTCGGAGCACCTCTTTATTTTTATCATTGGCGCCTCATATTAACGCGTAAAAAATAAATTTTTATGCGTTTGTGGTCAATTCATCCTCAATATTTGGATTCCAAAGGTTTAGTTGCTTTATGGCGCGAAGGGTTATTAGCTAAAAAAGTTTTAGAAGGTAAAACAAAGGGATACAAAAATCATTCTCAGTTAGAAAGATTTAAAAATTTTAAAGATCCCATTTTAGCAATTAATTCCTATCTCTTTTACGTTTTAAAGGAAGCCAAATTAAGAAACTACAAATTTAATGAGAAAAAATTAAAAATTGACGGAAAAATTCTTTACAAAAAAATTCCTGTAACTGAGGGTCAAATAAAATTTGAATTTCGTCATTTACTTTCAAAACTGAAAAGGAGAGATAAAAGGCATTATCGGTTTTTGTTAAAACTGAAAAAAGGTGGCAAAATCTTAACAAACCCCATTTTTTATCAAATAAAAGGAAAAAAAGAAAAATGGGAAAAATGAAATGTGCTAGCTGATATCAATTTTTAAAAAATTCTGTTTTTGCTCCAGTTTGGAGCATTTTGTGTTTTTTGTTTGAATTAACTGGCGCTTTCTTACTTTTTTAATAATTCGAAAAATTTTGTTGCAAAATCCACCAAAAATGAAGTGGAATTTAATCAGAAAACTAAATTAAATTTTTATCCCTTATTCGTTATCTGATTTTTGAAAATCGATAAAAATTGAGATATAATAAAAGAGCAACAAAATGAGCAAAAAACTTTTATTAAGCATTACTTTTATTGCGTTTTTAGGATTAGGAACTTTTTTGTTTTATTTTCTTTCAATAAAAGAAAAAAAGACAATTTCCAAAGAAACTATTGACGACATTTCTATTGTTGAGAATAGAGTGGAAGAATTTGGAAGAAAGTTAAAATTGGTAAGTTTACAATCCCCAAAAGAAATCCTTGAAAAGCAAATAAAAGAAAATTATGAAGAATTCTTGTCGCCAGAACTTTTAGCTGACTGGATTAATAATCCATCTAAAGCATTAGGAAGAAAAGTTTCCAGTCCCTGGCCAGAAAGAATTGAAATCAAAAATATCCAAAGAATTTCTGAAAACAAATTTTTAGTTGAAGGAGATGTGATTGAAATGACAAGTGTGGAAGCAGTAGAAGGCGGAGAAGCAAATAGATTTCCAATAACGCTTACCTTGGAAAAAAGAAATTCAAAGTGGGTAATAGTTGATGTTAATCAAAGAATTCAAAAAATAGGTATGCCAAATCCTGTCTCTGTTTATTGTGAAAAGCAGGGAGGAAAGTTGGAAATAAGGAATTTCAAAGATGGACAAAAAGGATTTTGTATTTTTGAGGACGGATCAGAATGTGAGGAGTGGAAATTTTTTTATGGAAAATGTAAAAAAGGAGAAAGATTTTGTAAAGATTTTTGTGGTGATGGAATTTGTCAAGAAATTGTTTGCATGGCAGTAGGTTGTCCATGCCCAGAAACAAAAGAGAGTTGTCCCATAGATTGTGGAGGAAAAACAGAAATTCCTTGCGCAAAAGAAGGAGAAAAGGTAAACAGAAACCCATTGGTTGGGCCTACTGATCAGAAATGTTGCGAAGGATTAGTTGAAGTTAGAGAGAGTAGATCTTATAGCGTTTGTAAAAAAGCACAAAAAGTTTTGCTTTATTATTACAACCCAGAGAAAGATAAAGATGAAGCAGGAAACATTAAATGTTCAAGAGATGGTT
>Ga0315298_1011630_pt1 | contig 10281 bp, 7 predicted proteins | sample WHS_1_MG_FD_203077 | JGI IMG/M metagenome (GOLD analysis project Ga0315298, IMG submission 203077) | Extremophilic microbial mat communities from Washburn Hot Springs, YNP, Wyoming, USA - WHS_1_MG | ecosystem: Environmental > Aquatic > Thermal springs > Hot (42-90C) | place: USA: Wyoming...
GGCGGTTCTGACGCGGGATAAGCATCGTCTTAAAGCCGGCGCGCTGGGCGGCGAGCACCTTCTCGCGCACGCCCCCGATGGGCAAGACGCGCCCCCTTAGGGTGATCTCGCCGGTCATAGCCACCTCATGGTGCACGGGGCGGCCGGTGAGCGCCGAGATGAGGGCCGTGGCGATGGTGATGCCGGCCGAAGGGCCGTCTTTGGGCACGGCGCCCTCGGGCACGTGGATGTGGATGTCAATCTTGTCGAAATCCACATCGTCAAAGCCCAACTCCTCGGCGCGCGAACGGGTGTAACTGATGGCCGCCTGCGCCGATTCCTGCATGATCTCGCCCAATTGGCCGGTGAGGAGGACATTCCCCTTGCCGGGGACGATCGTTACCTCCACCGAGAGCGTATCGCCGCCGGCCTCAGTCCAGGCCACGCCGGTAGCCACGCCCACTTGGTCATCCTTTTCAGCCAAGCCGAAGGTGTAGCGCGGAGGCCCCACATACTTGGGCAAGGCCTGCTTGGTGATGATCGCGGGCACGGGTTTGCCTTCGGCGACCCGCCGCGCCACCTTGCGGCAGATGTTGGCGATCTCCCGATCGAGGTTGCGCACCCCGGCCTCCTGCGTGTACTCGCGGATGAGACCCTTGATGGCCCCTTCCGAGAAGCGCAAGCCCTTCAGACCGTTTTGTTCCATTTGCTTGGGGATGAGGAAAAGCCGCGCGATTTCGATCTTTTCCTCTTCCATATACCCCGGGAACTCGATGACCTCCATACGATCCAGTAAGGCCGGCGGGATCGGGTCAAGCAGGTTGGCCGTGGTGATGAACATCACCTTAGAGAGGTCGAAAGGCACCTCCAGATAATGATCCGAAAAGGCATAGTTCTGCTCGGGGTCGAGCACCTCCAAGAGCGCCGCCGAGGGATCGCCGCGAAAATCGATGCCCACCTTGTCAATCTCATCGAGCATAAAGACGGGGTTGCTCGATTCGGCGCGGCGCATCGTCTGGATGATGCGCCCCGGCAGGGCGCCCACATAGGTGCGCCGGTGCCCACGGATTTCCGCCTCATCGCGGATGCCCCCCAGGCTCACGCGCACGAACTTGCGCCCCAAGGCCTTGGCGATGGATTGCCCTAGAGACGTCTTGCCGGTGCCCGGCGGGCCGACGAAGCAAAGGATGGGGCTTTTCATCTTGTCGGCGGCCAATTGGTGCACGGCAATATGCTCGAGGATGCGCTCTTTGGCCTTGGGCAAGCCAAAGTGGCTCTCATCCAAGATCTTGGCCGCGCGCGCGATATCGAGGTTATCCGTCGTGTAAATGCCCCAAGGGAGCGAAAGGATCCAATCAATATAGGTGCGGATGATCCCCGTCTCCGGCGCCATAGAGGGCATGCTCTCCAGGCGGTGGAGTTCCTTTTCGACGCGATTGCGCACCTCTTCGGGCAGTTTCGCCTCTTCCAGGCGGGCGCGGAGTTCGTTCACATCTTGGGTGTGGGGGTCCGTCTCGCCCAACTCGTTCTGGATGGCGCGCATCTGCTCGCGCAGGAAATACTCGCGTTGGCTTTTGTCAATCTCCTGTTGCACTTGAGATTGGATGCGGTTTTCCAATTCGAGCACGTCCAACTCGGAGGCGAGTTCGACGCTCAACTTCTGGAGCCGCTGGGTGGTATCGGTCATTTCGAGGTATTCTTGGCGCTCGGCGATGCTCAAATTCAACACCGAAGCGACCAAATCGGCCAAGAGGCCGGGGTCCTCGGCGTTCATCGCGGCGACGTAAGCATCCTCCGGCACGTTGTGGCTGAGTTGCACCACCTTTTCGAACAGGGCGAGCACAGCGCGCATCAAGGCCTCGGTGGGCAGGCCCTCCTCGACGTATTCGTTCAGGGGCGCGATCTGCGCCACCATATAGGGTTCCTCTTGTAAAAAGCGCAGGATGCGCAGTCGGCGCCGCCCCTGCACCCAGATGCTCACAGTGCCATCGGGCATGCGCAACTTGCGCCCGATGACCACCTCCGTGCCCACGGAATAGAGGTCCTCTTTGGTGGGTTCTTCGATCTCCTCATCCCGTTGGGCCACGGCGATCAAGCGACGGTCGCCCTCCATAGCGGCTTCCACCGCTTTGAGCGAGGTTTCGCGCCCCACCAAGAGGGGAGCCATCATATGCGGGTAAAGGACGGAATCTCGCAAGGGGAGAACGGGCAGTTCATCCACCTCGTCTTCCGAGGAGATGAAATCCTCTGCCAGCCAATCTTCAAAACCACTGGGTTCTTGAAATGCTCGTTGAGCCATAAGGCTAAAAGCCTCCTGCATCACATAGGTCTCTGGCGCCAAAATACCATAGCGCCCACACAAGGTCAAAAAGGCGGTTAGGCCTTTCGCACTATTCTTCAGAATAGGTCGCCCAGGCATCTGGAGATTCCCAGGCCTCCACCTGGTAAATCATCACGCCCGGCAACCGCTCCTGAAGGGCGCGATAGACCTCCCGCGCGATGTGTTCGGAACTGGGGTTCAGGCGGTCGAAAGGGGGCGTCTCGTTCAGGTTGCGGTGGTCAAACCGCTCGAGGATGGCATCCAACTCGCGCTTTAGAAGGGTGAAATCGCACGCGAGGCCCACCTCATCCAAGCGATCGCTTTGGACGGTTACCACCACCTCCCAACGGTGCCCGTGGAGGTTCTCACAGCGGCCTTGGTAGCCTCGCAGGGCATGGGCCGCGTCAAAATGTCTTCTCACGCTCACACGATACATCGCGCCTGTGCCCCCTTCTTTAGGATGTCGTTCAATGATAAACGATTATAGCGCTTTACGCAAAAAGGCCTCACGGACCTTCGTGGGGCGTCTTTTCCCAAGCCCCCGTTTCTTGCTTATAATCTTTTTATCATCGCGCTTTTAGGAGGTCGTGAATGGATCAATCTGCGCCGCGTGGGCGCCTCGTGGTCGTAGCGCCCAAACCGTTGGGGTACGACGTCTCTGCCGCGCTCGATCGGATCGAGGCGCTTTACGGCGCTTTGGAGGCGCAGGGCGCCCCCATCGCCGTCGAATACTTGCGCCCGGCCACTCGCGAGGCCCTCGCTCAACGTTTGGCCCAGGGCGATGCGCCCATCCTCTATTTCGAGGGGCCAACCCTCTCTACGCCTCAAGGCCAAGCGTTCGCCCTAGAGGCCCCCGATGGCGAGGACTTTTTCCCGTGGCAAGCCCTTGGGGAGATGGCCTCTGGCGCTTCGATGGTGATTTTGGGCGGCCTCACCGACGAGGCCCTTGCGGCGTTTGAGGCGCCTGCCCAAGCGCCGGTGGTGCTCCTCAGGGCCGACCTGATGGGCGAAGCAGCCTCGCGAGGGTGGGCCGCCTTTTGGGAAGCCCTCCTCTCCGGCCGCCCGCTCACCCAGGCCACTGAGGAGGCCTCTCGCCAGGCCGAGCAGGATCCGTTGGCCGCCTGGCTAGGAGAGGGGGGCGAAAGGGCCATCTCTAGCCCGAAGGGAGGGGCCTTCCAACGTCGAGGGGCGGGCGCCGAATGGACCTTGCCCCTTGGGGCCAAGGGAGACCGCGAAACGTCGGGCATCCGCAAGGTAGTGCGCTTCCCCAGCCCAGACCTTTCACCAGCCTGGCAGCGCTTGCCGAGCGAGCCGATCCCGGGCGGTCTGCCCCCTGAGCCGCCCCACGGTTTTTTAGGGAGAAGCCAAGAGCGCGCCACCCTTGAGAGATGGCTCACCTCCGAGGAGGCCGAACCGCCCATTTGGCTCTATGGCTATGAGGGCCTGGGCAAGACGAGCCTCATCCTCCATATGGCGCGGTGGCTGGTGCGCACCGGGCGCTTTGAACGCGTCGTATATACCTCTTTTGCCGGGGGGAACCTCCCCGAAGAGGCCCTGTATGATGCGGGCCAAACCCTTTTGGGAGAAACCTTCCCCACGAGTGAGGAGAATCCCCTCGAGCGCCTGGCCGAAGCCTTGCGCGCCACCAAAACGCTCATCATCTGGGACGACCTCGAAACCATCTTGGCCGAGGGAGAGGCGCCCTTGCCCGCAGGGCAGATCGCCGGCCTGAAAGAGTTGGCTCACCGTCTCAATACGGGGCCAAGCCGGCTGTGCCTCATCGTCAACGGGCCAACCCTACCTGGAGACGCCCCTACCATCGCCGAGACGTCGCGGGCTCTCGTTCTAGAGGCATTGCCCCTTTCTGAGGCCCTCGCGCTTTTGGGGCGTACCTGGCAGGGGGTGCATCACACCCTTCCAGAGCGCGCCACAGCCGAGGCCCTCCTCGAGCGGTTGGGCGGCCACCCGTTCGCCTTGGTCATCCTGGCCCATTTCGCCGGCTCCCTCGCCGAGGGGCTGGAGGGCTTACGGGCGCTCTGGCCAGGGCTTGATGAAGGGGAGGCGCGCTTGCGTAACCAAGCCTTGGAGGTGGCCATTGCCTATGCCCTCAACACGTTTGACGAGGGGGCACGCTCCGCTCTGGGGCGGTTAGGCATCTTTGCGGGGGGCATGATGAGCCCCCTTGGGCGGCACATCGCCGGCCTAGAAGAAGCGCCGTGGGCTGAGGCGATTAAACGCCTGGAAGCCGCTCACCTTTTGCGCACGGCACCCTTGCCGGGGTTGACGGTGCCCCTGATCCGCCTGCATCCCGCGCTGGGCCGCACGTGGGCACGCCAATTGACCCAAACTCAACGCGCCGAAATCGAAGAGCGCTTCTTGGCCGAATACGGCGGCTTTTTGGGGTGGCTCGGCCAACTCGCTACTCGCGCAGCCAAACTCGCCGAGACGCTCTTTCGCCTGGAACTTGCCAATTTGCGGCGCGCCGTCGAATTCCTATTGGCGCGCCAAGAGGTAAACGAGGCGATGGCCATGGCTCAGGCGATGCTGCCCTTCCTGAGACCCTTGGGGTTCCGCGATGCCTGGAACCTCTTGGCCTCGCGCGTGTCGCAGGTTTCGCAAGAGATCGTCCCCGCCGAGGGGCCGTTGGGGCGCGCGGGGGTGCACTTTCTCCTGCGGCAAAGCGAACAGTTGGCCCAAGCCGGCCGGCTGAACGAGAGCGCCGCTCTTTTGCAGGAACTCAATATCCGCATCAACCGAGAAGATGGCCTATCGTACAGCGGCATCGAGGCCACGCTTGACCGCGGTGCGGTGCTTCACAACTGGGGGCGCGTTTTGCGAGGGTTGGGGCGCCCCGATGTGGCCTTGGGCGCATGGCAATTGGCCACGCAACTCCTCGCCAGCGCGGTAACCCGTGAAGCCCAGCAGATGCTGGTCTCCATCCGCAGCGATATGGCGGACGTTCTGATCGCCGCGGGCCAATTCGACGAGGCGCGCGCCCTCTGCGAACAGGCCTTGGGCACGGCACAGGCCCTCGAAGCGCACCATACAACGGGCACCCTGCGGGCACAGTTAGGGAACATCGCGCTGGCCGAAGGAGAGATAGAACGCGCCCGTCAGCACTTCCGCGCTGCCCTCGAACTCCTCGAGGCCGAGGGCGATGCCAACGCCGTGGCCACCCTGTGGCGGCGGCTAGGCCAGGTGGCCTGGCGCACCTCGCAAGATGCCGAAGAGGCGCAAGATTGTTTCGATCAGGCCCTCTCGTGGGCCGAAAAGGCCGAAAATATCCCCTTGCAAGGGCAGATCCTTTTTGAGATGGCCGATGTCGCGGAGGATGCCGAACGCCCAGCCGATGCGGAAGCGCGGTTGAGCCAAGCCTTGGGTTTGTATCAAAAGCATGGGTACCTGCCTGGCCTTGTGGCCGCCGAGACGGCCCTGAGCGCCTTTTACCTGCGCCGCCAAGATTTCGCAACGGCGCGCGCCCATGCCGAGGCTGCCCTCAACCTTGCAGAGCAAGGAGGAGATAGCCAGCCTTGGAGCGTTTATACCCTTCTCCAGCAGGTAGCCGAGGCCGAAGGGAAAGCCGAAGAAGCCCTGACATGGCGGCTGCGCGCGCAAGAGGCCTTTGCCTCCTCTCCCGCCGCGGAGGCCGTGCGCCAAAGGTGGGGCGAGTTGATCCGCGCCGTAGCCGCGAGTTGCCGCGGCGAGGCGCTCGAGGCCGAGGCCGCCCAAGCGCTGGAAAAACTTGAAGAATCCCCCGAGTGGCACAATCTGGCCGAGGCCATTTGGCGCGTTATAGGGGGTGAACGCGGCGAAGCGCTCTTTACCACGCTGGATTATATGGATGCCGTGGTGATTCGAGCCATCCTTCAGGAGATCGCACCCAGCGAAACGACCTCCTGACCCTGACTCGCCTTATAGGGAGGACGATGACCATGGACTGGGGGAACTTGCTCGGGCAGTGGTTGCTTTCTCAACTCGAAATGATGCCGATGACGATTATCCGCCAAGGGGCCGAATTGCGCGCCCCCAACCGCCTGATTGATTACCTTTTGGGCGAGCGCGAAGCGGAAGAAGTGCGCGCCCTCCTTTCGCGCCCCTTGAAGGAACAACCTCGCCTGGCGACGGTCTTTTTACCGGGGATTATGGGGTCGCTCTTGGCGAGCGTGCGCGGCATCAGCACGATGCTTTGGTTTAACCCAGAGATCATCACGAATGGGCATATCAATCTCCTCGATCTCGATGAAGATGGCCAGACCGATCGCTCGCCGGATGTGGAGATCGTGCCGGTGGGCATCGAAAAACTGACCTACCTGAAGATGATCGTAACCTTGGCGCGAGAGACGCGCCTGTACGAATTCCCCTACGACTGGCGGCGCCACTTGGAATGGAACGCCGATATGCTGCACCGTTCGCTCGAGCGCTGGTCTTGGGCCAACCCCCAGCGGCGCTTTACGCTGGTGGGGCACAGCATGGGGGGTATGCTGGCGCGCACCTATTTGGCACGCTACCCACGCGAGGCGGAGCAAAAGATCGAGCGCGTCATCATGATCGGCTCGCCCCTGCGCGGCGCGACCATCGCCACGCTCATCTTTTCAGGGCAAACCCAGCCCTCTCGCGTGGTGAGCAAAATACACCCCGAAAACGATGTGGTGCGCTTCGCCTCGAATTTGCCCTCCGTCTATCAACTCTTGCCCGCTCCACCGGAATACTTTGGCACCGATCGCCCCTACCCTGTGAATTGGGATCTCTATGACGCCCAGGCTTGGGGGTTGCCGAACGTCCGCCAAAAATACTTGGATGATGCGCGAGCGCTCCATGCCCTGTGGGCCAAGGCCGACCCACAGGTGGAGATCATCGAAATCGCTGGCTGTCATCAGCGCACTGTGACGGACGTCTATCAGGTTGGGCGCGAGGCGGATGATGACACCCCTTCTTACGAGCCACGCTATCAAGACGAAGGCGAAGATTCGGGCGATGAGCAAGTGCCTTTGTGGTCCACGCAGAGGGAGGGCGTCAAAACCTACTATATCGAAGAGAACCATCATAGCCTGGCCGCCAACCCTCAAGTGCTCGAGGCAGTCGTGAGCCTCATCCAGAGCGGGCAATGCGACCTGCCAGAAACGCTCCCCGAGCCGAGCAGGGTCCTGCGCAATCTGCGCTCTATCCCGCTCCTCCAGCAGGTGGCCGAGTTACGCCAGCGCCTCGACGCCGGGCGCTTCTTGCGAGAGGACCTTGCCAAACTGTTCTTTGCGCGCTAACGCAACGCCCGAAGCATAGTGGTGTTTTGACAACGGATTTCTTTCCCCTATAGTTAGGCCAGTTTGCATAAGGAGGACGGCATGCAATCATCACGTGCATTGGTTCGGGTTCATTCTGCGCTATGGGCTAAAGTGTTGGGCGCTGCCTTGTTCGCGGTAGCGACGGCCCTCAGCGCGCAAGTTCGCGTCTTTTTGCCCTTTTCACCGGTGCCCCTCACGCTCCAGGTGCTGATGGTGGTGCTCAGCGGGTTCGTGCTGGGGCCATGGGGCGCCTTGGCTGCCCAAATGGCCTATTTGCAGGCCATCGTACTCGGTGCGCCTTACACGGCCTCGGGCTTGAGTGGGTTGGCGGCCTTTGCCTCGCCCACGGCGGGGTATTTGCTAGGCTTCCCCTTGGCCGCCTTTGCAGCGGGCTGGCTTAGCCGCCGGGCAAGCCACACGGTAGCCTGGCGCGCTTTGGGCGGCCTGACGGCCTTGGCGATCATCTACCTCAGCGGGATGGCCTGGCTGAGCGCCTTTGTGGGCGGCCTGGGCGCGGCGTGGAAGTTGGGCGTAGCGCCTTTCATCTTAGCCGATCTTCTTAAAGTAACCATCGCCGTCGCAGCGCTTTCAGCGCGCCGCCGCTAAGAGCGTGTAAGGCCCTCGCGCATCTAATGGCGTGGGGGCCTTTTTGTTTCTTCAAAGCGGGCTGCCAAAAGGCGACGTATCTCTTCTACACGTTGGGCAGCAGCCCAAAGAAAGCGCTTCCCTGGCCGGCGTTTATGCGCGAGGATCATCGAAAGGTGGCTGGGCGAAAAGCCCAACCGCTTGGCCAGCCCGCGCAGAGAGAGGAATTCCTCCTCGCGGACGCGCTGGAGCGCCTCGATGATGGCCTCGATATCCCGATCGTCCATCCTTTCCTCCGCAGGGCACCCGACCCCCACCTCGCGCTCAAAAATATAGAACATTTGTTCTATTTTGGCAAGGCGCCTTTTGTCCATCGCATGGCTGGGTATTTCCTCATACCGCGAACTCGCGCTCTTTGAAGGGGAGCACTCCCTGCTTATAATGAAAGCAGGTTTTGCGAGGAGGCTATCGGATGCCCAAACGAGATTCTGCACGGCACGTTTTTGGAGCGCGCGCGGCTACGTATACGTACAGCGCCACGCATACGGACCCCGTTGTGCTGGGGCGCGTCGTCGCCTTGGCGCAGGCGCAAAAATCTTGGCTCGCCCTTGATGTCGGCACCGGCACGGGCCACACGGCCTTTGCGGTAGCGCCGCACGTCGCTTATGTTTGGGGCATCGATTTCACGCCGCAGATGCTCGCCGAAGGGGAAACCTTGCGCGCCCAAAAGGGGCTTACAAACGTCTTTTTCACCGTGGCAGATGCCCATGCCCTACCCGTCGCCTCGGGCACGGTGGACCTCGTAACCTGCCGGCGCGCCGCGCATCACTTTACAGATTTGCCACACGCCCTCGCTGAGATGCGTCGCGCCTTACGGCCGGGGGGCCGTTTGGTGATTGACGACCGCTCCGTGCCGGAAGAAGATTGGCTAGATACGGCGATGAATTACCTTGACACCCTCCATGACCCCTCGCACGTGCGGGAATATCGGGCGAGCGAGTGGGTGAACCTGCTCGAGGCTGTGGGCTTGCGCGTCGAGGCTGTGGAACCGTACCTTCAGCATCGGCCATTGGCTTCTTCTCTGGTGGAGCGCGCCGCCCCAGAAGATGCCCGCGCCATCTATGCCTTTCTCGAGGGGTTAGAAGAAGCGCAACGCCAAGCCTTGGGCGTGCGCGAGGTGAACGGCGAGTTATACATCAACCACTGGTACGTGATGCTCGCAGCAGTAGCCGAGTGAGAGGAGAGGCTATGCACGACTTTTGGACCATCCGCCCGATGGAAGCCGGCGAAGAGGAGAAGGTCAGCGCCCTCGTGCGCCGCGTGTTCGATCTCTTTGTAGCGCCCGAATATGAGCCGGAAGGCGTTCAATCCTTTTATCGTTACATTGAGCCGCAATGCCTGCGCGAGCGCGCGGCCAAGGATCACGATATCCTTCTCGCCTTTGTGGATAAAACACCAGTGGGCGTTTTGGAACTGCGCGAGGGGCGGCACATCTCGCTCCTCTTTGTGGATGCGATGTTCCAAGGGAGGGGCATTGCCCGCGCCCTGCTGGAAGAGGCCATTGCCCTAGCGCGCCAGCGCGACCCCCAAGTGGCCAAGATCACCGTGAACGCCTCGCCCAATTCGGCGTTTATCTATGAGCGGTTGGGGTTCCGGGCCACTGGCCCACGGCAAAGCCGCGATGGGATCATCTTTATCCCCATGGAAAAGCCTTTAGAGCCGCTCGCCGCGCAGGGTAACATCTCCAGCGAGGATGCGCCGTAAAGATCCCTCATCGGTGCGCACGAGGAGGGCACCGTCGGCATCCACATCCTCCGCAAGGCCCTCGATGACCTCCTCGGGCGTGCCTACGGCCACGCGTTGGCCTAAAGTAGCCAGGTGTTCGCGCCAAGCCTCGTGTGGAGACCAGCCTCCTTTCAGGGCCTCGTAGAGGGCTTCGGCGCGCCGTAAAAAGGTCGCAAGGAGCACCGCTCGGGGTACCTTTCGCCCCAACGCTGCCGATAGGCTGGCCGGCGGCGTCATCACGGGGGGGAGCGAGGCGAGGTCGAGGTTGACGTTCAGCCCCATCCCCACCACGGCGTAATCAAGCGCGGCCCCGTGCCCCCCCAACTCGGTAAG
>Ga0315298_1011632_pt1 | contig 10280 bp, 13 predicted proteins | sample WHS_1_MG_FD_203077 | JGI IMG/M metagenome (GOLD analysis project Ga0315298, IMG submission 203077) | Extremophilic microbial mat communities from Washburn Hot Springs, YNP, Wyoming, USA - WHS_1_MG | ecosystem: Environmental > Aquatic > Thermal springs > Hot (42-90C) | place: USA: Wyoming...
TGGCTGGTTGGGCGCAGCTCAATTATCATTATGCGGCTTGTTTGGAAGATGAACTGAAAAAATTTGAATACGATTTGTATTACATCAAAAATCAATCCTTTTGGTTTGATGTAGCAATTATTTTAAGGACAATCAAAGTTTTAATTAATTGGTAAAAGAGGAGTTTTTTATTGACAAAAATTTAAAAACATTTAATCTTTAAAAGAGATAATTTAAAATTTAAAAAGGAGGTTAAAGATGGAATTAAAGGAAATTATTTTATCACTGAGCCGAGACATTGATTTTTTAGAGGAAGAAATGCTTCGTTTGGATTGTCAGAGAAGATTAATTGCTGCTCAAAAAGATCTTGGAGGAGAGTTGACACGTTACCATTGGATGAACGACTTGTTTGTTTTAAATGAAAGAATTAATGAGTTGAAGCAGAGGCAGGAGGAACTTAAGAAAAGAAGATTTGAGGTTATTCAAGAATTTATTGATAAGATTGAAGAGAAAATGAAAGGAGGTAAAAATGAAGAAAAATAAAAATCATCGGTTGGAAAGGCTGGCTGAACGGTTGATAGAGATAAGGAAAGAAAAGAGTAAATGGGAGAAGCAGGAGAGGAGAGTTACTCAGACCATTATTAAATTGATGGAGAAAAAAGGAAAAACAATGGTTGTTGTTGAAAAGGAGCACAAAGTAGTCAGGTTGATGAAGCCGATAATTTTGAAAGTCGATCCCCTCAAAGTTTTTAGGTTATTGTCTATCAAGAAATTTTTGGAAGTTGTAGCAGTCAAGGTAGAAGATGCGGTTCGAATGTTAGGTAGAGAGAAGGTTGAAGAGATAGCAGAAAAGAAAGAAGGTGCGCCTTACTTGCGCATTGAAAACGTCAAGAAATGATAATAATTTTTAATTAATATTAATGAAAACCAATCCGCTCCCCGGGGGCGGATTTTTTATTTTTCGACATTTTAACGACTTGCGATGTCGTTAATTAGATATTCTGACATCGCAAGTCATAAAATAAAAATATAACGACTTGCGATGTCAATAACGACTTGCGATGTCAATAAATTTTCATTTTTTAAAAAATTGATTAGAATAAAGAAAGTATGACGGCCAATGAATTAAGAGAAAAATTTTTAAGATTTTTTGAGGAAAAGGGGCATAAACGATTGCCTTCAGCACCATTAATGCCTGAAAATGATCCAACTGTGCTTTTTACTACTGCGGGCATGCATCCTTTAATCCCGTTTTTGTTAGGTGAAAAACATCCAGCTGGCAATCGTTTATGTGATGTCCAAAAATGTTTGCGCACCGATGATATTGATGAGGTGGGCGATATTGCGCATTTAACTTTTTTTGAGATGCTGGGCAATTGGTCTTTAGGCGATTATTTTAAAAAAGAAGCGATAGAATGGAGTTTTGAATTTCTAACTTCTCCAAAATGGTTAGGTCTTGATAAAGAAAAATTGGCAGTGAGTTGTTTTGGTGGCGATAATGAAGTAGCACGCGATGAAGAATCAGCTCAAATCTGGCAAAAATTGGGGATGCCAAAGGAACGCATTGCTTTTTTAGGAAGGAAGGAAAATTGGTGGGGGCCGGTTGGTGAAACCGGACCCTGTGGTCCAGATACAGAAATGTTTTACTGGGTTGGTAAAAATGGAGCACCTAAAAATTTTGATCCTCAAGATAAGAATTGGGTGGAAATTTGGAATGACGTTTTTATGACTTATAATCGATTAAAAGACGGAAAATATGAATTATTAAAACAAAAAAACGTTGACACTGGAATGGGGCTTGAAAGAACTTTGGCAGTAATTAATAATTTGCCAACGGTTTTTGAAACAGAACTTTTTAAGCCTCTAATTGAAAAAATCGAAGAAATTAGCGGCCAAAAATACGAAAATCATCAACGCGAATTTCGCATTATTGCTGATCATTTGAAAGCGGCTATTTTTCTTTTAGCGGAAAAACTCGAGCCGTCAAATATTGAACGCGGTTATGTTTTAAGACGTCTAATTCGGCGCGCGGTGCGCTTTGGCAATTTAATGGGCATTAATAAAATTTTTGCTTTTGAATTATTAAAACCAACACTTTTAATTTATGAAGATATTTATCCGGAATTGAAAGAAAATAAAGATTTTATTGAAGAGCAGCTGGTGAAAGAAGAAGAAAAATTTAGAAAAACTTTGGAGAAGGGTTTAAGAATTTTGGAAAAAATTTTAGCGCGTCAATCAATGCTTGAAGGTAAAGAAGTTTTTGATTTATATCAGTCTTACGGTTTTCCTTTTGAATTGACAAAAGAGATAGCTAAAGAAAGAGGAATTGAAATTGATGAGAAAGGTTTTGAAGAAGAATTTAAAAAGCATCAGGAATTATCGCGTACTGCTTCTGCTGGAATGTTTAAGGGCGGATTAACGAGCCATTCAGAAAAAGCGATTAAATATCATACGGCGACTCATTTATTGCATCGAGCCTTGCGCGAAGTTTTGGGAGAAGAAGTAAAACAAAAAGGCAGTAATATTAATGAGGAGCGTTTGCGTTTTGATTTTTCATGCTCATTTAAACCAACACCAGAACAGTTGAAGAAAGTTGAAGAGATTGTTAACCAAAAAATTCAAGAAAATTTACCGGTGATTATGAAAGAGATGCCCTTAGAAGAGGCGAAAAAAATTGGCGCCATAGGTCTATTTGAAGAAAAGTATGGCGATATAGTAAAAGTTTATTTTATTGGTAAACCTGAAGAAGGTTTGGAAAATGCTTATTCAAAAGAAATTTGTGGCGGTCCGCATGTTCAAAATACAGGCGTTTTGGGCCATTTTAAGATTATTAAAGAAGAGGCAGTTTCAAGTGGCGTACGAAGAATTAAGGCTATTTTAGAATAGAAAGAAATTTGATATAATAAAAAGGATAAGCGATTCCAAAATGAATCTAAATTTTTTTCGAAAAAATTGGAAACCAGTTTTTTGCTTTTTTGGGGGATTAAGAGAAATTAGTGCCGCGACGGCTTTAATTGATTTTGATAACAAAAAAATAAAAGTTAAAAAATATTATTCTTGTTTTAATGACTCGGAAGACGGCTTTGGCGAGGAGGATTTTATTAAAATTTTATCGCGGCTTTTGAAAAAAATTTCTAAAAAGACGCCGGTGATTCTTTATTTTGAGCAGCCTTTCGCTAAATCCAGCAAAGTGCGTTTATCTGTTGTGAGAGAAAATCCTTTATCGCCTCTGGAATATGATGATTTAGAAAACATTATATTAAATTTAGCGTGGCGGCTTTATGATAAAGAGCGAATTTTTGTTAGTCAGAAAATGAAAATTTCTGAGTGGGATGTGGCTCTGGCGAATTCAAAAATTACTGACCCGCGCATTGATGACAAAAAAGTTTTAAATCCACTTGGTTTTACTTGTAAAACTTTATCTTTTTATTTGGAAAATACTTATTTTCATTCGGTTTTTTGGGATGCAATCAAAGCAATTTTGGAACAATGGGGTGGCGAGCTTTTATTTTTAGGAGAAAAAAATTTGATTTTTGATAAAAGTTTTTCTTTAATTAATAATATAGAACCAGCCATCTCAGTGGAAATCGGATATTCTTCAACAGGTATTGGAATTATCGGCGACTATCTAAACTCATTTAAATATTTTGATTGGGGTGAAAAGAATTTATTGAGAGCAATTGTGCAAAACCTATCTCTTTCTTTTGAATTGGCAAAAGAAATTAAAAAAATGTATGAAGAAGGGGAGATGAGTGAGAATGCGAAGAATTGGTTTAAGAAATTATTTGAAAAAGAATTAAAATTATTAATTGATGGGGTGAGCTTGGCAGCAAAGGATTTTTCTGTGGAGAAAAAAATTAAAAGAATTTATCTTTTTGGTTCTTTAAAGCAATTTCCACTTTTGGTGGAAGAATTTCAAAAGCAACGATGGCCGGCCTCAGTTTTTGCTAATCCAGTAGCTATTAATTTTTACAGCAATGAACAATTTTTGAACGATACGGAAATTAGTTTAGATCAGCCAGCGGAAGAAATTTCTTTTAATCTTTTAGTTGGCCTCGTTTATCCGTTTTTAGCGGATGCTAAATATGAGGAAATGAATAAAATTTTAAAGCGTCGAATCAAATGGTTAAATCAAAATATATTAAAACATCATAAATAAAATGAAAGCAGAAAATATTTATATTGAACAAAACGAATCAGTTTCAGAAGTAGTTGAAAAAATTATTAATTCAGAAAGCGATAGTGTTGTTTTAATTATTCCTTACAACTCAAAAATTAGCGAATCAATTTTGAATTTTAAATTAATTAAAAGAGAAGCAGCGGCGGCGGACAAAAAAATTTTTATCAGCAGCGATGAAGAAGAGGTGATTTTAATGGCTAAAGAAGCAGGCATTAAATTGCTTGATATGGCAGAAGTTAATAAACCCAAAGTCAAACACTCCGCCATTCTAGGAGATATTAAACCGCCCAAAAGAAAAACAGTTAAAAAAACAGAAAAAGAAGAAGAGATCTTGCCAGAAGTAGAGGAAATTGTTAATGAGGTGGAGAAAAAAAGAAAAAGCGTTACCAAAGAAACAGAAAAACCAAAAGAGAAAAAATTTTTTACTGATTATTTTGATGAGGATCATTTTAGCGAAATTGAAATTGATGAAAAAGAGATTAAAAGAGAGCGACCAAAAAGAGCAATTCGATTTAAATTGGGCAAAGGAGGAAAAATTGTTATCGGAGCAATTGCCGGTTTTTTGGTTTTAACCTTTTTATTTATTTATTTTTTAGCCAAAGCAGAGGTTAATGTCATTTCCAAAAAAACAATTTGGCAGGAACAAATGCCAATCCTTGCAGCTTCTAATATGAATCAGGTTGATGAAACGATGTTTAAAATTCCTTTAACCGCTTATGAATTTAGGCGAACAGTTACTCAAAAGTTTCTAACAACTGAAATAAAAAATATTGAAAATAAAGCTAAAGGAACGATTAGAATTTATAATGCCTATAGCTCAGAGCCTCAGGTGCTGATTGCTACTACCCGTTTTCTTTCTAAAGAGGGAAAACTTTTTAGATTAGTTAATAAGGTAACAGTGCCAGGCGCTAAAATTGAAAACGGAAAAATAGTTCCTTCTTATGTTGATGCTGAGGTGATTGCTGATAAGGCAGGGGAGGATTACAACATTGGTCCAACCACTTTTACTATTCCGGCATTTGAAGGAACACCGCGTTATTCCAAATTTTATGCTGAATCTTTTTCGAAAATGACAGGGGGATATATTGGCAAAGCAAAAATTGTTGGTCAATCGGATTTTGAAAAAGCCAAATCTCAAATTATTAATATTGCTTCTATTTCTTTGAATGAAGAATTAAAATCCAAACTGAAAAAAGGAGATATTGTTTTGGATGACGCCAAAATATTTACATTGGATAATGTTTCAACTAACCCCCAAATTGGCGAAAAAGCTGATGAGTTTGAAATAACTGGCAAAGTTATTTTGAAAGCTTTAGTTTTTAATGAGGATGATATCAAACAAGTTTTTATTGCTGAGGCAAAAAAGAATAATCCCCAATTTGAAGATAAAGAAATATTCAGTTATCAGTTTAACTATGGCGCGCCGCGCGTTGATTTTGACAAAAAATTACTTTCTTTCCCCGTTGAGGCGCAGTTAGTCTTTCGCGAAAAAATTAATCCCGATGATTTCGTCAATAATTTAACAGGAAAAAGCATTAAAGAACTCGAATCATTCTTTAAAAAATTTAGCAATATTGAAAAAGTTGATATTTCTATCTGGCCTAACTTTTTGAAGTTTACGCCTTTAAATTCCTCTCGGATTAAACTTTTAATCGATAATTCAGCGTTTTAATGTTGACTAATTTAAAAACATTTTTATAATACAAAATAATCAACCCGTTGGTTGTTTAAGTGTTTTTTATGAAGAAGAATCAATTTGAGGGCACTGTTATCGAAGCTTTGCCAAGCACTACCTTTAAAGTTCAATTGGATGATGGGCGAGAAATTCTCGCTCATTTAGCTGGAAAACTGCGATTGAATTTTATTCGGATTATGGTTGGTGATCGGGTGGTGGTAGAACTAAGCCCTTATGATGAAAAACGGGGGAGAATCATTTATCGTAAATAAAAAATTATGAAAGTAAGAGCGTCGGTTAAAAAAATTTGTCGTGATTGCAAAGTGGTAAAGCGCAAAGGCCGCGTTTTTATTATTTGCAAAAAGAACCCGAAACATAAACAACGACAAGGTTAAAAAATATGGTGCGCGTTTTAAATGTAAATATTCCTGATAATAAACCAATTTTTGTTAGTTTATCCTATATTTATGGCATAGGGCAATCTTTGGCTAGAAAAATTTTAAATACAGCCAATATTGATCAGAATAAAAAAGCAAAAGATTTAACAGCTGAAGAATTAAATCGTTTGCAGACAATTATTGAAAATAATTATAAAATCGAAGGTGATTTGCGTCGAGAGATTCAAAGCAATATTCGTCGTTTGAAAGATATTAATTGTTATCGCGGGATCAGACATAGCCGTCGTTTGCCAGTGCGTGGACAAAGAACAAAAACCAATTCGCGAACTATTCGGGGAAATGTTCGTCGAACTGTTGGTAGTGGTCGTCGTAAATTAGAACTCAAGTAAAATGGGAAAGAAGCGTGTTGCTGTTCAAGATGAAAATGTGGCGTTAGAGGAAAAAGAAGTATTGGAATCAGCTTTAAAAAAGGCTGAAGCAAAAGAAGTATCAAAAAAAGGGAGCTATCCTTTTGGTTGTATCTACATCTCTGCAAGTTACAATAATATTATTATTACTGTCACCGATCACCAAGGTAATGCTTTAGCCTGGTCTTCGGCGGGACATTTACAATTTAAAGGTCCGAAAAAAGCTACTGCTTTTGCAGCAACAAAAGTTGCTGAATCAATTGCGCAAAAACTTAAAAAAGTTCATATTCCCGAATATCATGTTTATATCAAAGGATTGGGTGCTGGTAGAGAAGCGGCTTTAAGAAGTTTTATTGCGCAGAACTTTAATATTGTGAGTATCAAAGATATCACTCCAGTTCCTCATGGAGGATGTCGACCACCTAAACCTCGAAGAGTATAAAACTATGGTAGTACTAGATGCCAAATGTCGAAAATGTCGTCGTGCTGGAGAAAAGCTTTTCTTGAAAGGCGATCGTTGTTATTCAATAAAATGTCCTTTAATTAGAAAACCTTATGCGCCGGGCATGCATCGCAAAAAAGTAACGAAAGCCACTTCTGAATACGGCCGACAATTAAATGAGGTAAGAAAGGTAAAATTAACTTATGGCGTTAATGAGGCCCAAATGAAAAAATATTTTAAGGAAGCAAGAAAAAGTCCTCAATCAACAAGTGATATTTTCTTCAAAAAATTGGAGTTGCGTTTGGATAATGTAGTTTTTCGAGCTGGTTTTTCTAACTCCAGAAAAGGCGCGCGTCAATTAGTCAGCCATGGTCATATTTTGGTGAATGGCAAAAAAATTGATGTACCAGCCTATGAGCTTAAAAAAGGCGATATTATAACAATTAGACCTCAAAGTCTTAATAAGGCACCATTTGCCAATTTAGCTCAAAGATTAAAGAAATCGTCGGTGCCAGATTATTTAAGTTTAAATCCTGAAAAATTAGAGGTAAAAGTAATTGCTGAGCCAAGTTTGGCGAAACAATTACCACCCTTTGATTTTAGACAAATCGTCGAATTTTATTCACGTTAAAAAATATGACGGGATTTATTTTCCCAACAAAACCAAAAATTATCAAAGAGACGGAAAAAGAAGGTGTGTTTGAGATAGAAAATTTGTATACTGGTTATGGTTTAACTCTTGGCAATGCTTTGCGTCGTGTGCTTTTGTCTTCTTTGAAAGGTTCGGCGATTACCTCTGTAAAAATTAAAGGTGTTCCTCATGAATTTTCAGTGATTGATGGCGTTTTGGAAGATGTGATTCAAATTATTTTGAACTTAAAGAAAATTCGAGTGAAAACTTATACGCCTGGTCCTCATACTCTAACTTTATCTGTGAAAGGCGAAAGAGAAGTGAAAGCAAGCGATATCCAGAAAAATTCAAATGTTGAAATTATAACTCCTGATGTCCATATTGCTACTTTGACTGATAAAAAATCAGAATTGGAAATGGTTTTAACTGTTGAAGAAGGATTGGGATATTCACCCGCTGAAACTCGTCAAAAAGAGAAATTGCCCATTGGTACTATTAGTTTGGATGTTGCTTTTTCGCCAGTAAGAAAGGTAAATTATGAAGTGGAGAATATGCGCGTCGGCGAGCGCACTGATTATAATCGTTTGAGATTATACATTGAAACCGATGGTACAATAACGCCGAGCGCAGCCTTAAAACAAGCAGCTGAGATTTTACAAGAGCATTTTAAAATAGTTGCCGATTTGCCAGTTCCTGAACAAAAAGAAGTCAAAGAAGAAGAGGAGGAGAAGAAAACAGAAAAGAAAAAAGCAAAGTCAAAAGAAGAAAAAACAAAAAAGAGTAAAAAATAATAATTTTTAAAAAAATATGCGTCACTTAAACAAAGGTAGAAAATTTGGAAGAACTCGCGGCGATCGCAAACTCTTTTTAAAGAGTTTAATTCATAATTTAATTTTGAATAAAAAAATTGAAACTACTGAAGCACGCGCTAAAGAGTTAAAAACTAAAGTTGATAAATTAGTAACTTTAGCGAAAAAACAAAATTTAGCTTCATACCGTTTATTAATTAGTCGAATTGGGGAGAAGGCAGCAAAAGAATTATTTTACAATATTGCACCGAAACTTGAGCATCGGAAAGGAGGGTATACCCGAATTATTAAAAGTCCACGCGCCCGCAAGCGCGATGCCGCTCCCTTGGCTATCATTGAATTTGTTTTAGAAAAATAATATGCGTGAATATAAAATTGATGCGACAAATCAACCATTAGGACGTTTGGCTTCAAAAATAGCCGTTATTTTGCAAGGAAAAGATGCGCCTGATTATGCGCCCAATAAAGTGGCTGATGTTAAGGTAATTGTTGAAAATGTTTCCAAAATGAAATTTACTGGTAAAAAGTTTTATCAAAAAGTTTATCGATATCACACTGGCTATATCGGACATTTAAAAGAAAAGAAATTAAAAGAAGTTTTTGAAAAAAATCCTACGGAAGTTTTAAGAAAAGCGGTTTTAGGGATGCTTCCCAAAAATAGTTTAAGGTCAAAAAGAATTAAAAATTTAAAGATGTATGCCTAGAAGAAAAATTACCACTGATGAAAAAATTGAAAAAGAGGAAGTAAAAAAAGAAGCAACTGAAGAACAAACTGAAGAAAAAAATTTATCAGAGGAGGAAATAGAAATTAAACCAAAATCAAGAAAGGCTAAGGCTTTTTATCAAGGTGTTGGTTCAAGAAAGACAGCTACTGCTACTGTTCGTCTTTATACTAAAAACAAAGAAATTTTAATTAATGGAAAGGATTACAAAGTTTATTTCCCCTTCCGAAAATTGCAAGCAAAAATTGAAGCGCCTTTTGAAAAAATGAAATGTTTGGGAAAATTTGGTTTGACTGCTTTAGTGAGCGGCGGAGGATTGTCAGCACAAGCTGATGCTATTCGAATGGCAATTGCTCGAGCGCTTGTTGATTTTAATCCTGATTTCAAAAAACGTCTTCGCCGCGCTGGATTTTTGACACGCGATGCGCGAATGGTTGAAAGAAAGAAATATGGTTTGAAGAAAGCTCGCCGCGCGCCTCAATGGAGTAAACGTTAGCCCCGCACCTTTCTGGGATTAAAGATTATCTTTGATATATAGTTGTCTATAAACTATTTTAAACATTTTTTGTGATTTTTTTCAAAATTCGTGATTTATTTTTTTATATTTTTAAACTCATCTTTCTAGATGCAATTTCTTTAAAAATCCTGCTCTTATATAATAAAACATTTCTGACTTTTAAATAATGACTGACTATCCCTGAAAGGTGCGGGGTTGCCCCGCACCTTTTGAGGATTAAAGATTTTATTCAATATTTCTTTGGAATTTTTTATAGACTATTCCGAAAATTGTTTATAAATTCTTTTCAAATACTTAATTTTTAAAATTATTTTGCTAAATACAGATTTTTTAAAAAATCAGTTATTATCTTACAAAACATCCCCTTATTTTGAGTAATATTTAACCATCCTAAAAAGGTGCGGGGTTGACAAAGCTTAATTTTGGAATAAAATTGATTAAGTTAAAATAAGTTATAAGAGCACCTTAACAATTATAAATGAGAGAAAATAAATTTTTTCTTCATTGTTTCGTGTTGCCC
>Ga0315298_1011633_pt1 | contig 10280 bp, 11 predicted proteins | sample WHS_1_MG_FD_203077 | JGI IMG/M metagenome (GOLD analysis project Ga0315298, IMG submission 203077) | Extremophilic microbial mat communities from Washburn Hot Springs, YNP, Wyoming, USA - WHS_1_MG | ecosystem: Environmental > Aquatic > Thermal springs > Hot (42-90C) | place: USA: Wyoming...
TTCATTGAAGAGGGTGTGAACATCCCCATCGAAAAGCCAGTGACAACGACTCTCGAAGAGGCGAAGGAACTCATGGAGATGGCAGCACGAAAAAGCGTCATCCTTCAGGTAGGACACATTGAGCGGTTTAACTCTGCTGTTGTGGAGCTGGCAAAAATTGTGGACAATCCCATATTCATTGACTGTTGTCGCATGGGCCCCTATGCGAACCGAAACACCGACGTGGGTGTGGTTTTAGACCTTATGATCCATGACATCGATATCGTCATGAGCATTGTGAGGAACAGTGTGGTGAAAGTGACAGCCTTTGGGCGTTCTGTCCTCTCCCGCCAGGAAGATATTGCCAATGCACAGCTCGTTTTTCAAAACGGTTGCATTGCAAGCCTCACGGCAAGCAGAGTTACCCGAAAGAAGATTCGTCGCATGGAGATCACCCAGGTGGACTCTTTCATATCCATTGATTACCTTGAGCAGGAGTTGGCAGTCTATCGAAAGGCTTCCTCGCCTCTCCCCCAGCTTCTCATTGAAAAACCTATGATGCAGAAGGGGGAACCGCTGCGACTTGAGCTTGAGCACTTTGTCCGCTGTGTGCGCAACGGAGAGAAACCGCTTGTGGGACTTGAAGAGGGGAAGAACGCTCTGGAGGTGGCTCTGCGCATTTTAGAGGAAATCAAGAAGAACCAGGGTGGCAGTGATGGAAAAGTATGACGTGATCGTTGTGGGTGCGGGACCAGCGGGTATTTTTGCCGCCCTTGAGCTGGCTGAGAAGAGCAATCTTCGGGTTCTTGTGCTTGACCGAGGGAGAAACATTGAGAAACGTTTCTGTCCGGCACGGGAAAACAGCCGTATTTGCCAGAAATGTACTCCCTGTTCACTCCTTTGTGGATGGGGCGGGGCTGGGGCTTTTAGTGATGGAAAATTAACCCTTTCCCAGGAGGTTGGTGGACAACTTAACACCTATCTCGAGGAGGGGGAGTTTGCTTCTGTTGTCGAATACGTGGACCAAGCATACCTCCGTTTTGGGGGAGCCACCCGTATTTATGGTACCGACGGGGAGCGAGTGGAGGAGCTTCGTAGAAGGGCTGAAAAAGCCGAGCTGATTCTTGTTCCCTCTCAGGTTCGCCATCTGGGAACGGAACGCTGCCGAGATATCTTGCGAAACATTTTCGACTATCTCAGGGAACGGGTAGAGATACGAACGACGAGCTCGGTTGGGGAAATCATGGTACGGGATGGGGAGGTCGTGGGGGTTCGTCTTGAAACTGGAGAAGAGCTGATGAGCTCTTTTGTAGTGGTAGCCCCGGGAAGGGTTGGTGCCGATTGGCTTCGCAAGGAATGTCTGCGTTTGGGATTGCCCCTCAGAAATAATCCCGTGGACCTTGGGGTACGGGTAGAAGTTCCTGCCTCGGTCATGGAGGAATTCACCAACGTTATGTATGAGCTCAAACTCGTGTACTACTCCCACACCTTTGACGATCGGGTGAGGACGTTCTGTATGTGCCCTCATGGGGAAGTGGTGACGGAGTACAACGATGGTATTGTCACTGTTAACGGCCACAGTTACGAGGGAAAGCGCACTCCCAATACCAATTTTGCCATTCTTGTAAGCACGAATTTTACTGAACCCTTCCATGAGCCCATTGCCTTTGGAAGATATGTGGCTCAACTGGCCAACATGCTGAGCGGGGGTGTCATCATTCAGAGGTTGAGAGATTTGCAGCTTGGCAGGCGTTCCACTCCCGAGAGAATCGCCAAATCGGTGATAAAGCCAACGCTTGATGGAGCAAGTCCAGGCGACTTGAGTTTCGTTCTTCCCTATCGTTTCCTCCAGGATATCCTGGAGATGATTTCTGCTCTGGACCGTTTCATCCCCGGCATCAGTTCTCCCCACACTCTTCTTTATGGAGTAGAGGTTAAGTTTTACTCCTCTAAGGTGCAGCTTCGGAAGAACCTGGAGAGCAATATTGACAATCTCTTCCTCATCGGGGATGGTGCGGGTATTACCCGGGGCCTCGTGCAGGCTTCTGCTTCCGGTGTGGTGGTGGCACGAGAGATTGTGAAGAGGGCAAGGAGCTATAAAAAACATGGATAGGGTTCTCATTACCAATGACGATGGCTTTGAAAGCCCGGGGATAAGAGCTCTGGTACGAGTATTTCGGCGGGAAGCCACGGTCGTTCTTGTGGCCCCGAAAGATGAGCGAAGCTGTTCAAGCCACAGCATCACTGCCCGTCACCCCTTGCGGGTGAGGGAGGTGGAGGTTGAGGGGGTACGAGGATATGCGGTTGATGGAACTCCTGCCGATACGGTCATTTTAGGATTAAACCTTTTTCGAGACATCGATTTTGTTGTTTCTGGTATCAACCGGGGACCCAATCTTGGTTTTGATGTCTTCTACTCGGGTACAGTAGCAGCGGGTCTTGAGGCAGCGATGTCGGGAATTCCCTCCCTTGCTGTTTCCCTTGTTCTTGGTAAGTTTGGGAACTATACCCTTGCGGCTGAGGTTGCCTTGGAGGTGTGGAAGACTTTTAAGGAAATCCTTCAGGGCGAGCGAAACCTTGTTCTCAACGTGAACGTGCCGGATGTGCGAAACAAAGAGGACCTCCAGGGTTTAAGTATTACGGAACTCGGGGATCGATTTTATGTGACTGGAGTACGGGAGATTGTCCACGAAGACGGTGAGCGAGCGTTTGTCTTTGAAGAAGTCCAGAAGGACCCTGTCTTTCTGGAAAATTCCGATTTTCAGGCAGTCTGGCACAACAGGGTGTCTGTAACTCCCCTGCGACCAAACCTTACCGATTACCTCTTGCGGAGAAGGCTTATGGAAATACTCAAGAGGTGAGGGCGGTGGAGCAGTGGCTTCAGGGTCGACTGGTACTCAGGGGAAGGGTTCAGGGAGTTGGTTACCGGTACTTCGTGCTTCGGAAAGCACAGGAGTACGATGTCGTGGGAATGGTCCGCAACCTCCCCACAGGGGAGGTGGAAGTCATCGCTGAAGGAAAGGAAGAAGAAGTGCGTCGCTTCTTTGAAGAGGTCAAAGCGGGTCCTGTTTCAGCATATGTAGCCTCTTGGACGGAAGAGTGGTCCCCTTTTAGTGGTCTCTATCACGATTTTCGGGTGGGATACTGATGCCTGAGGAGGGAATAGAAAAACGCCACCGGGCGATGGTGGAGGAACAGCTTGTAGCCCGGGGGATAAAGAATCGGCGTGTTCTTGATGCCTTTCTGAAGGTTCCCCGTCATCTCTTTGTTCCTAAGGCGTATGAAGAGCTTGCCTATCAGGATTCCCCGCTCCCCATAGGGAGTGGTCAGACCATATCCCAACCTTACATTGTCGCCCTTATGCTTGAACTTCTGGACCCCCAGCCTTTGGATCGAGTCCTTGAGATCGGTACTGGTTCCGGTTATGAGACCGCTCTTTTGGCTGAGCTGGTGGGCGAGGTCTACAGTGTGGAACGGATTCCGGAACTCCTTGCCGAAGCCAGGGAGCGCCTTTCCCTTTTGGGATACACCAACGTGACGCTCTTTGAGGGGGATGGAAGCAAGGGTCTCCCGGAGTTCGCCCCTTACGACAAAATCATCGTGAGTGCCTGTGCAAAGAAAATTTACGGAACGTGGATGGAAGAGCTCAAAGACAACGGTATTATCGTTTTGCCCCTCGAGAGTGCCTGGGGCCAGAGTCTCGTGAGGGGCAGGAAAAGGAAGGATAAGCTCAGTCTTGAGAACCATGGAGGATGCGTTTTTGTGCCCCTTATCGAGGAGCACTGAAAGTTGCAAAAAATTCCTCGTTTTCCCTTGAGGGTGCAAGGACCCCTAAAAGCGCGTAGACCCCGAAAGTGATGACAAGCACCGAAGGTGCTGTCCATCCTTTGAAGGGATTCCATCCCGCAAGCTGGAGGAGTACAAGGAAAGCCCCTGCGAGCATGCTTGCAAGTGCCCCTTTTTCGTTCCCCCATCGAGTGAAGAACGCTCCCAGAATGGTGGGAACCACGCTGAGAAGACCGAGAGAAGAAGTCACTGAGAGAAGAGCAATGAGATTGAACCTTCCTAAGGCAAAGAGAAAGACGGCGACACAGAGAGTGGGAATGAATATGAATTGGGCAAGGAGCAATCTCTTTTTTTCTTCTCCTTTCTTAGGATAGAGGTCAGAAAGAAACATCGACGAGAGAGTGAGGATGATAGAATCGGCCGTGGAGACGGCAGCGGAAATAATGCCCAGAACAACAAAGAGAGCAATCCAGGAAGGGACCGAAAAGCGCGAAAGTATCGTCGGTGTAGCAAGGTCAGGATTGGCAAGTCCCGGAATGAGGCAAAGAGCAACGAACCCCAGAGTGACAGTCACCAGCGTATAGACAAAACCGAACCCCAGGAAACCGGTGATGGTTTTTCGCATTTCCCTTAAAGAGGCGGGGACAAGAAGCCTCTGAAGGACCTGGGGGTTTGAGATGCTAAAGAAAAACCAGGGAAGAGAGAGATTCAAAAACATCCGGAAGGTGAAGAATCCATTCCCCGGGACACTCAGCCACTGAGGATAAGAGGTCTCCACCTGATGGAAGAAATGAGCAAGACCTCCGAAGAACTTCACGATGAGGAAGAGTACAAGCGTTAAGGAGCTCGCCATCATGACGCCTGCCTGAAGACTGTCTGTTGCTGCTACTGACCGTAGCCCAGCAATGGCCGTCCAAAGGATAATGAAGAATACGGCGAGAGCCAACCCCCCGAGGTAGCTTATCCTGCCTTCTGAGAGAACCTCAAGGAGATAGGCGATTCCGGTGAGCTGTACCGAGGTATAGGGAATGAGAAATCCCAGGGCAAGGAGGGTGTATGCTGCGCCTACAAGACGGCTTCGGTAACGGAGGGTAAGGATTTCTCCCGGACTCACACATTCGTAGTGCTTTCCTGCTTTCCAAAACCTCGGCCCTACAAGAACTGCCCAAAAAAGCCCGGAGAGATAGACGAGCTCAAAGCCTAAGGCACCTACTCCACCTCTGTAGGTAAGACCAACAAGCCCAAGCATCATAAAGGCGCTGTAGGTAGTCGCACCGTAAGAGAGTGTAGCGATGATCCAGTGGAGTTTGCGTCCCGCCAAGAAGTACTCAATGAGACTCAAGCGGATTCCCCTTTTAGCGGCCAGGGCGAATACGCTGCCCCATCCTGCGTATAAGGCTATGGCAAGCCAGAGGTACTTTTCACTCATTCCAGGGCCTCATCACCAGGAGGAGTACAAAAATGCACAAGAGAGCAAAGGCATTCCAGAAAAGGAAACTTCCAGTAAAGCGCTCAATTTTGGAGAGAATGGTGAAAGGCACAAGGTATGCCAGAACAACCAAAATGCCGTAAAATACAAAGAATTTCCTCATCTTTTTCTCCTTCTGCTACAATGTAGCAAATACTGCAGAACAAGTAAAGGGGGCAAAGGCATGGGAAAGGCCTTCCTGGTCATTGATATGTTGAACGATTTCGTCCATCCTCAGGGGATGCTCTTTGTGGGGGAGCAGGTGAAGGAGGTTGTGGCCTCCATCAAGGGGCTTCTTGGAGAACGACGGAGGGAGAATACTCTCGTGGTGTACGTCTGTGATGCCCACCGGGCAGACGATGTGGAGTTTACGCTCTTCCCATCCCACTGTGTTGTGGGTAGCTGGGGTGCCGAGGTCTTTCAAGACCTTACCCCCCAGGAAGGGGATATCGTCATCCCCAAGACGAAATTCAGCGCTTTCTGTGGCACCCCTCTTGACCTTGTGTTGCGAGAGAGGAGAGTTTTTGACCTGGAGGTTGCAGGGGTGTGTACGAATATCTGTGTTCTCTACACCTGTGCCTGGGCCAGAATGCTCAACTATCGGGTTACGGTTTTTCGTGATGCTGTGACCTCTTTTGACCTGGAAGCCCACAGATGGGCCCTCCAGGAGATGGAAAGGACCCTTAAGGTGGAGGTGAGGCCGTGAGGGAAGTTATCCAGAGTGCTATCAACGTGAGTACTTCTTCTCCGCCGGTGGTTGAAGAAATAGTATGGCGAATCTCTCAGGTTGGGAGTATCGAGGTGGCCAACTGCTCCTCTGATCCCGACCATAATCGCTCGGTCATCACCCTCCTGGGAGGTCGCGAGGGTCTTGAGGAGGCAGTGTTTCGCCTTTTTGAGGTTGCCAGGGATCGTCTTGATATCCGTCTCCACAGGGGGGAGCACCCTCGGATTGGAATCGTCGACGTTGTCCCCTTCACCCCTTGGAGAGGTGTCACCATGGAAGATTGCAAAGCTCTGGCCTGGAGAGTGGGAGAGGGCATTGCCTCTCGTTTTCGGGTTCCAGTGTATTTTTACGGGGAAGCGGCCAAAAGAGAGGAGCACAGAGACCTTTCTTCGATTCGTCGTGGGGGATACGAGAAACTTCGAGAAGAAATCGCTTCTGTTCCCGAGCGCCATCCTGACTTGGGGCCAAGGGAAATCCACCCCACCTTGGGGGCCACGGCGGTAGGAGCCCGGGGACCACTTGTGGCTTTCAACGTTAACCTCAGGACGGAGAGAGTCGAGGTTGCTCAAAAGATCGCGGCGCGGCTTCGGGAGGGATTAAGATGGGTGAAGGCTATCGGTGTGAGTCTCAGAACAAGGGGTATGGTGCAGGTTTCCATGAATCTTCTTGACTTTCGCCGGAATTCCATTCCCCAGGTGATGGAGCTGGTGCGCCTCGAAGCTCGCCGATACGGTGTGGAGATTGCTGGGGCAGAAATTATCGGTCTTGTTCCTCTTGAGGCCTTGCTCGATGTGGTGGGAGTTGCATTGGGTATTCCAGATTTTGGGGTGCAACGAGTCCTGGAGTATCACCTCGTGGAGCAGAAAAAATTTTTTGACTTTTCTTGACCAACCTCTTGACAGTTTGACCTTCTCTGATTATAATAGGGGTCGGAAAAAGGAAAGGTGAAAGGAGGGATGGTCCATGGTGAGACGGAGCGTTCCTGCTCGGAGAGAAGAGCGAAGGGTGAGTCCCATAAGGCGGCTCTGGGATCTTTTCGATTTGCGTAGCGATCTTGATGAGATTTTCGACGAATTGATGGAAACTCCATTCTTCAGCCAGCCATCGTGGTTTGGTACCTTCCCGGCGGTGGATGTGGCTGAAACCGAAAACGAGGTAATTGTCAAAGCTGAACTTCCAGGAATCGACCCCAAGAACCTTGAAGTGCATGTCACTGAGGATTCGCTGAATGTAAAGGGCGAAGTCAAGGATGAGTGGGAAGAAAGGGATGTCGGGTACTGCCGTCGGGAGCGGTACTGTGGTACCTTTGAACGCGCCATAGCCCTGCCCGCTAAAGTAAGACAGGACGAGGTCAAGGCACAGTACAAGGATGGAGTGCTCACCATTACTCTGCCCAAGGTTGAACCGAGCAAACCCAAAGCTCGAAAAGTGGAAATCGAAGTAGCCTAAGGACTTCTACCCAGGTCCCGGGGAAACCCGGGGCCTTTTTCTTTTTGGAGTAATGTAGTACAATACACCATGTGTCGGGGCGTAGCGCAGCCTGGTTAGCGCACACGGTTCGGGACCGTGGTGTCGGCCGTTCAAATCGGCTCGCCCCGACCATCTTTTATTTGGCCTTGGAGGTTTCTGCCCTTTTTCGCTCTTCACTTACCATGAGGCAAGGACGGCTTCAAGGGGAACTTATGATTGTCTGAAGATGGAAGGCCTGGATTGTCATAGAATCTTCTCTTCGTGCTCGATTACAGTGTAGAGGAGGACTTCTATGTTTTTGCTTTCCTCCGTGGTACAATAGAAACCGCTGGCGTGGAAAGCTTGGTGAGGACTGTTAAGGTATGATTTATTACATCTGTAAGTACCTTGCTCTTTTCCTTCTCAAGGTTTTCTGCGCTTTTCGCGTGGAGGGAAAGAAAAACATCCCCTCTCGTGGTCCCTGTTTCATCGTGGCCAACCACTCAAGTTACCTTGATCCGGTTGTTGTGGGGTGTGCTTCCCCCCGTCGGGTGTACTTTGTGGCGAAAGAAGAACTTTTTTACAATCCTCTGGCTTCCTTTTTCTTACGTCAGCTTGGTGCTTTTCCTCTGCGAAGAGGTGAGGTGGATAAGGAGGCGGTGCGAACCATCTTCGAGTTGGTCAAAAAGGGGAGGGTGGTTTGCTTTTTTCCAGAAGGAACCCGGAATGACGGTTCACTCAGTACTTTTCGAAGAGGAGCCTTGAAGCTTTTGCTTAAGGCCGGTGTGCCTGTGGTAGTGGCGAGCATTCGTGGTACCTACGAGAGCTTTTCAAAACACCGGAAATTTCCTCGGCCCTTTCCTATCCGAGTGGTTTTTTCTCCCCCTTTTCTCCCTGAGAATCTTCCTGTGGAGAATCTGGAAGAAGAGATACGCAGAAGAATGGAGGTTGCCTTCCTTGTCTCTTAGAGCCCTTGCTCTTGTGGTTTTGGGAGGGATGTCTCTGTGTTTCTTTTCTTTTTCGGCCTTTGGTCTTCAGCTGAGAATTGACGCGACGATTGAAAATGTGGGTGGAGAGGCCCCCTTCTTCGATTACCCGGTGGGTGTTGCCGTTGATGAAGCGAGGGGAAGAATTTTTGTCAGCGATTGGGGAAACAATAGGGTTCTTGTCTTGGGGAAAGAGGGCAATCTCTTGCAGGAGATAAAGAATCTTAAGAGTCCTGCGGGGGTAGCTCTTGACAGAAGCAGAGGCAGACTCTATGTGGTGGAACAGAAGGGCAATCGTGTAGTGGTTCTTGACCTTGATAGTCTCAAGGTGGTGGGAGACCTCAAGCCGAAAAAGACTCCCTTTTCTGAACCACGGGGTGTCTGGGTAGCCCAGGATGGGAGTGTATACGTCGCAGATACCGGACGCTCAAGAATTGTGGTTTTCGGGGAAGGAAGGGAAGAAACCTTCTCTTTTGGTAGAGAAGGAATCGGGGATAATGAGTTTTACAACCCTCGGGGTGTGGCCGTCGACCCTCGTGGAAACATCTGGGTGGTTGATACTCTTCACCATTGCGTTAAAGTCTTCGACAGACAAGGAAAGTACCTTTTCCGTTTTGGAGAGGGATTGAACCAGCCTCGCTATGTCGGTTTCTTTGAAAATCTTGCTTTTCTCGCTGACTATCGCAATCATCGAATTGTAGTGTGCAACCTGGAGGGGAAGCTTGAGGAGGTTATTTTGGAGGGAGTTCTTTCCTTTCCCGAAGGTCTTTGTGTGGATGGAAATGGGAAACTTTGGGTGGCTGACGCAGGGAATAATCGTGTCTTGAGGGTCGACCTTGGATACCTCACCAATCCAGAGGAGTACTTGAGGACCCTTCTTCAGGAAGGAAAGGGCGAGGAATTCTTTCAGGTCCTCGGACGCCTTTCTCCGGAGTTGCGCAAAAAGCCGGAAATTGGCCGACTTCTCTTTGAGTTCTACAAACAGAGAGAGGACTTATCAGCCATGGTGACGCAGGCCGAGGAGCTCTTTCTTTCTGATGAGGTGCAGAGGGGAGAGTGGAAAAAGATTTTGAGCAACCTCTATGCCGAACAAGGCCAACGACTTCTGGAACAGGGGTCTCTTGAAGCAGCAAAAGAACTGTTTTCCCGTTCTTTTCAGTATGGCCGTTTTGCTTCGCTGTTCTCGTATCTTTGGATTTCTATGGTTATTGTGGGAGGCAACTATCTTGGGGTTGCAATTCTTTTCCTCCTTTTCCTCGGTTTGCTTTTCGTGTATCTGCGGTTGCGGACTGAAAGAGAAAGGAGGTGGCGGAGGTGGTGAGAAAGGAGGCGGTGGCAGGGTATTTCTACCCCAAGGATGGGGAAGAACTGCGGACGTTTGTTGAGCGCTTGACCTCTTCATCCCATGGACCCTTGGGACGACTTGAAAGACCAGAAGGCGTGAGGGACATGAGTGGAGTTATAAGCCCTCATGCCGGGTACATGTACTCGGGAGCGGTGGCTTGTTGGTCCCATTATCTTTTGAGTCTTTTCCCACCCTTTGAGACTATTGTTGTTCTTGGGCCAAACCACAGGGGTGTGGGGAAAAGAGTGGCCTTAAGTGGAGCAGAGTATTGGCGCACTCCTTTGGGTCTTGTCCCTGTGGATTTGGAAGCGGTGGAATTCCTCGTTGCTCGTTCTCCACTTTTTGCCGTAGATGATCTTGCTCATTTGGCCGAGCATTCCATCGAGGTTCAGATTCCGCTTTTACAGTATTTCCTTCCCTACGACTTTCATATTCTTCCCGTTCTTCTTCTTTCTCAAGACAGAAGAACTGCTCTGGCTCTGGGGGAAGCCTTTTTTGAGTTATCAAAGAAAAAGCGTATCGTCCTTGTTGCCAGCAGTG
>Ga0315298_1011634_pt1 | contig 10278 bp, 9 predicted proteins | sample WHS_1_MG_FD_203077 | JGI IMG/M metagenome (GOLD analysis project Ga0315298, IMG submission 203077) | Extremophilic microbial mat communities from Washburn Hot Springs, YNP, Wyoming, USA - WHS_1_MG | ecosystem: Environmental > Aquatic > Thermal springs > Hot (42-90C) | place: USA: Wyoming...
CAGCTGGGTCTGCTGCGTTGCCTCAGCTTCAGGCGGCCTTTTCAACGCCGATTATCGGGGTGATTCTTCCGGGGGCGCGGGCGGCGGTGCAAGCCACCAGAGAGAGAAGGGTGGGCCTGATGGCTACGGAGGCCACCGTGCGGTCTCATGCTTATCAGCTGGCTCTCCAAACTTTGGATGCGGGCTTGGAAATATTCGCGGTGGGATGTCCTCGCCTTGCTCCTTTAATTCAGAACGGAGATGTTTTTTCGGAAGAGGTAGAGCAGGCTGCGCGCGAATACGTGGCGCCACTCAAAGAAAGCCGAGTCGACACGGTGGTTCTGGGTTGCACGCATTATCCGTTGATTGCTCCCATGTTGCAAAGACTTTTCGGACCCGAAGTAACCCTGATTGACCCAGCCAAGGAAACAGCGAAGGAGGCGGTGGAACTTATCCGGCGCAAGGGCCTCAGCAACGCTTTGGGTCGTGAGGGCACTTGCCGCTTCTTCGCAAGTGGGGACCTGGAGGAATTCAAGACTGTGGGAGCGCGTTTTCTCCAGCTGCCTATTCGCGAGGTGGAAAAGTTATGAGCATCGTGCCTCGCCGAGCAAACCGAAGAGAGAATGAGCTCCGTCTCCTTAAGATAACGCCTGATTTTGTGCGTACGGCAGATGGCTCTGCGCTTGTGGAGCTGGGAAGAACGCGCGTGTTGTGCACGGCGCAGCTTGTGTCTGGGGTCCCCGCCTGGCGCCGCGGTTCGGGGGCAGGCTGGCTGACCGCGGAATACTCGCTGTTGCCTGGGAGTACGAGGGAGCGTACTCCGCGTGAAGCTGTGCGAGGGCGGCAGGAAGGGAGGACGGTCGAGATCCAGCGCTTCATCGGTCGCAGCTTGCGCGCGGTGGTGGATCTTGCAGGAGTGGGGGATCGGACAATATATGTAGACTGTGATGTTCTTGAGGCCGACGGCGGCACGCGGTGTGCGGCTGTCACAGGGGGGTACGTAGCGCTTCATGCGGCTCTGAAAAGAGCAGTAGACGCCGGGATCATGCCCAGCCTTCCCCTACGAGACACGGTGGCGGCTGTAAGTGTCGGAGTGGTAGATGGAGTTCCGCTGCTTGATCTGGAATATGAAGAAGACTGCGCCGCCGAGGTAGACATGAATGTGGTCATGACTGGGCGTGGGGAACTTATTGAGGTTCAGGCCACAGCTGAGGCGCAGCCGTTTCCGCGGAATGTGCTGGACGAGTTGCTTAATCTTGCCCATACGGGAATCTCTCGCATACACGAGGTCCAGATGGAGGTTGTTAGCCGCCTCTATACCGAGAACTTAACGTGAAGGGCAACAGCTGCTAGCTGGTATGAAAATGAGGCTGGTCTTGGCAACTCGCAACCTGGGTAAGGCCGCGGAGATGGAGCGGATGCTTGGTGAAGCGTTCCAGGTATGCCCTCTACCCGACTGGGTGTCTCTTCCTATAGAACACGGAGAGACTTTCGCAGAGAACGCTCAACTTAAGGCCCAGGAGGTATTTACAGCCCTGGGCGGTGCAGTGCCGGCGCTAGCCGACGATTCTGGCCTTGAGGTGGAGGCGTTAGGCGGGAGGCCAGGAGTTTATTCGGCGCGGTATGCCGGGCAGGGGGCCACTGATGAGGACAATGTGCGAAAGCTTCTTAGCGAGCTTGAAGGATGCAGCTATCGACGGGCACGCTTTGTCTGTGCTCTTTGTCTCATCCTTCCTGCAGAATATGCGGCGGCCTCGAGCACGCAGGTCATAGAAGCCACCGGAGAGTGTAAAGGGACCATTGCACTTGCTCCGCGGGGACAGGGTGGCTTTGGGTATGACCCAATTTTTATCCCCGATGGGTGGGCCATTACCCTGGCGGAGGCTTCTCCGGTTGACAAGGACAGAGTTTCGCACCGAGGAGCCGCAGTAAAGGCTTTGCTTGCTCGATTGCGGGAACAAGGGATTGTGTGCGGTGGACATTGAGAAATTCGCAGAACTAGTGGAGGAGGCGCTGCGCCTGCTCCCACAAGAGTTTCTTGACCGCCTGGAGAATGTCCAAATTGACATCGAGGCGTGGCCGACGCGTGCTGATCTGGAGGCTGCTGGTTTGCGACCTGGGGATAAGTATGCACTTCTAGGGCTGTATCATGGAGTTCCGTTAACCAACCGCGGGGCTTATTACGCAGCTTTGCCCGATCGCATCACTATTTATCAAAAACCGATCGAAGCTGTTGCAGGACCGGATGAAGAAGCCATCCGCCAACAGGTCGCCCGAACTGTAATCCATGAGATCGGTCATTACTACGGCATAGAAGAGAAGCGTTTAAGGGAGCTTGGCTGGGCGTAGTTTGCTATCGACAAAGTCGGCGGGCAATCTCAATTAGCAAGCGGCGGTCAGCGGGACGCATGCGGTGAGCGAGACGCACGAGCTCCCTAGTTTCGGCATCCTCCTCGGCGACATCCTCGAGGCTTAGTTGTTCCGGCTGTAGAAACGGATCCTCTTCGTCAAGGGCAGCATGGTACAAGAGTTCGCGTGGCGGTACACCCAGCGCCCTGGCAATAGCCTCGATCACTTCGGTGGTCGGATTTTTCCGCCCTTTTTCAATGTCGCCTAGGTAGCTTTTGGAGATACCCGATTCATCAGCAAGAGCTTGCAGGGTAAAGTCCCTGTCCATCCGCAGGCGGCGGACTGTAAGGCCGATATAGTCAGCTAACCGCTTCTGAGCCACTTTGCGTCGCCGAAATATGGAGGTAGCATGACCTCAAATAGCTCGTTTGTTTTGCAGTGTATGAGTTTGTAGGGGAGTTTGCAACTGGCGACAAAGCGCAGGAGTAGAGTCGTGGATACAGAGACGCGGTGCGCAAGGGCTATCTATCTTGATCCATGGTCGGGAATCTCTGGTGACATGCTTGTGGCAGCACTTCTCGATAGCGATCGGGACGATGGGCGGTTGGAAAAAGTGTTGCGAGAAGCGATAGCAGCTTTACCTATCGGGGAAGTGGAGCTGCAAATCGAGCGCGCTACTGAGTGGGGGGTAGCCTGCACGCGTTTTGCCGTAAAGGAAAAGGAGGCTGCTCCGCTTCGTCATCTAAAGGACATGGAGAAAATCCTCGCCGGTTCTTCGTTGTCCGAATGGGTAAAAAGTCGTGCGCTTTCCGCAGTTGTTCGTCTGGCCGAGGCAGAAGCAGCAGTCCACGGATGCGACGTGAACGAAGTACACTTTCACGAAGTGGGCGCCGTGGATACCCTGGCTGACATCGTGGGTGTTTTTGTTCTCATTGAGGCTCTTGGGGTGACGGAGGCCTATGTCGGCTCAATCCCTGTGGGCGGAGGATCGGTTGAGATAGCGCACGGTCGCATGGGAGTACCTGCCCCGGCCACGGCGCGCCTCCTAATGGGGTACCAAGTTACAGGGGGACCAGAGCCGCGAGAACTGACCACACCTACAGGCGCTTTGCTTGTTTGCGAGCTGGGATGCCGCCAGACGGTGTTGCCGCCTCTCTGCCTCGAGCGAGCTGGCCACGGCGCCGGAGTAATGAAGCTGCAACATGGTCCCAACATCCTGCGAGTACTGATTGGTTCGGTGAGCAGCGAGCCTTCTGGGGGGACAGTTGTCGAGCTGGCTACGACGCTTGATGATGTCTCTCCCCAGGTTGTCGGACACGCGGTGGAACACCTACGCCAGGCGGGTGCGTTGGACGTCTGGGTAACCCCCGCTCAGATGAAGAAAGGTCGTCCCGGGACGGTGCTTCATGTTCTTGTGGATCCCGCCCGGGAGATGGCCTTGACAGAAGTGCTTTTTGCCGAAACCGGGACCCTCGGGGTACGGCGACAGCTCAGCACCCGATATGTGGCAGAAAGAGGGTTTGTCGAAGTCAACGTTCATGGGCGTCCCATTTCTGTCAAGTGGGGTAGTTGGAGAGGCAAGGTCATAAGTCTGCACCCTGAGTACGATCAGGCCGCTCAGGCGGCTTTTGAGACCGGAGTCCCCTTGGCCCAGGTCATGTTAACTGCCACGGCGTTGGCACGCGAGCAGCTTGAATCTTCGAGGGGCTCTTGTCTCTAGGCGACCGGTATTTGGTACCATAAGCCGGATTGTGAGCCACGGCTACTCGGACGGTTTTCTTACGGTCCGGTTACCAGTTCCGCCTGTGGATTTCGGGCGACGGTTCCAGAGCGCGGAGGTAGGGAGCCCCGACGTGCCAGTCATGCCAGTTGCAGGCAGAGTGGGTAAGGCAATTTTTGTGTCGCAGGAGGAGAGAGCTGTAAACGTGCAATTCGGTTTGCGGAAACTCATCAAGCACACACTAGGTCGAGGGACGGCAGAATAGATGGGAACTCGGGTTTCCGACCGGCCGCTTCACCTACGCAAACCATCCTGGCTGAAGGTACATTTGCCTAATCCGCAGAGCGCCCGGCCAGTAGAGCGGATTCTTCGTACTTGGGGCCTACACACTGTGTGCGAGAGTGCGCTGTGTCCCAACCGCGCCGAATGCTTCTCATGCGGGACAGCGACGTTTCTTATCATGGGCGACGTCTGTACAAGGGCTTGCCGGTTCTGCGCGGTACCCAAGGGTACGCCTACTCCCCTTGACCCAAATGAGCCAGTCCGAGTGGCTGAGGCTGCAGGTGTTCTGGGCCTACGACACGTGGTGGTTACCTCGGTGAGCAGGGACGATCTAATGGATGGAGGGGCCGCTCATTTTGTGGCCACCATAAGAGCTGTGCGCTCTTCTCTTCCCACGGCAAAAGTCGAGATTCTCATCCCCGATTTTCAGGGCCGCTGGTGGGCCTTAGACCAGGTGCTTGAAGAGCGCCCGGAGGTTCTTAATCACAATTTGGAAACCGCTCCCAGACTTTACCCGCTTGTGCGTCCTGGAGCCGACTACAAGCGCTCTCTGGATCTGCTTAGTCGGGCGGCAAAGGCTGATGGCGTGGTAGTCAAAACAGGGTGGATGGTCGGACTGGGGGAGAAAGAGCAAGAGATTCTAGCCTTGTTTCGCGAGGTGGCAGCAGCGGGAGTGCAGATTGTCACGGTGGGCCAGTATCTGAGACCTACTGTCAGGCAGCTTCCGGTAGCGGAGTACGTGTCGCCTGAGAAGTTTGCTTTCTACCAGGAATATGGGGAAAGTCTCGGTCTGGTGGTTTATGCCGGCCCGCTTGTGCGTAGCTCGTATAGGGCTGGTGAGTCTTTATCTTTGATCTCGGTAAGTGGGCGTCCGGGAGGAAGCACGTAGATGACCGCAGAAAAAAATGTCGCACTAGAAGGATGTGAGAGTCTGCTTGAGGACTCAACAGTAAATCCAGAGCTTAAGCAGCAATTCCTTGATTTGTTGGAACGATACCGAGGAGAGCCTGGAGCGGTCATCCCTCTTTTGCAGGGAGCGCAGGCCATTTTTGGGTATCTTCCGCCGTGGGTTATGAAACAGGTGGCAGAAGTCGCGAATGAACCTCTTAGCAAGGTATTGGGTGTTGCCACTTTCTATGCTCAGTTCAGGTTACAACCGCGGGCTCGCCATACTATCCGCTGCTGCCATGGCACTGCCTGTCATGTCTCAGGTGCCGCGCGCATATCTGAGGAACTGGAAAAGTTTCTGGGCATTGCGCCGGGGGAAAACACTAAGGACATGTTGTTTACCATAGAGGAAGTGCACTGCGTGGGTGCCTGCGGAATGGCCCCGGTGGTGATGATTGATGACCGTGCGTACGGGAAGCTAACTCCGGAGAAAGCAGTGGAGGTAGTCAAAGCATTCCGCGCAGAAGTTGAGGGGGAGGAGGGCCGGTAATGGCGACTTTGCGAACGCTACAAAGACCAGCGCCTCAGCGCCCACGACTGACAACTCCGGAGGTCGAGGTTAGCGTGTGTTTGGGCACCGGGGGCGTAGCGGCAGGAAGCCGGGAGGTACTGCGGGCGTTTGAGGAGGGGCTTAGCCAAAGCGGTGTCTATGCAGTGGTTAAGCCTCGCGACGAAGAGTGCTCCTGCCGCTCGGCCTCGGTTGTGGGCACGGGCTGCAAGGGCCTATGTGCCATGGATCCGTTAGTGGAAATAGTCACCAGGCGGGATGGTACTTCGACTTCGGTTACTTATGGGCTGGTGACGCCCGCGATGGCGGGAGAAATTATCCGTCGGCACATCCTAGGGGGCGAAATCATTCAAGAGTGGGTGGTCCGCACCGATCAGCACGAAACGGAGCACGACTCTTTCTATCAGCGACAAGAAAAGCTTGCTTTGCGCCATGTGGGGATCATTAATCCCGAAGATATTGATGACTATCTTGAAGCCGACGGCTACCAGGCGTTGTACAAGGTTCTCTCCGAGATGTCTCCGGCTGAGGTTAGAGAAGAGATCAAGCGCTCAGGGCTGCGGGGGCGAGGAGGGGCGGGTTTCCCCACAGGACAAAAGTGGGAGTTTGCTGCCCGGTATCCGTCTCCTGACGGGGTAAAGTATTTTATTTGCAACGGAGATGAAGGAGACCCAGGCGCCTTTATGGACTGCTCGGTTCTCGAAGGCGACCCTCACGCGGTACTTGAGGGCATGGCTATTGGTGCCTACGCCATCGGAGCCTCTCACGGCTACCTGTACATTCGCGCGGAGTACCCTCTTGCTCTGCGGAGAATCAAGATTGCCCTCAAAGCGGCTGAGGAAAGAGGTTTTATCGGAGATAACATTCTGGGGTCAGACTTCTCCTTCCACGTCAAGGTAAAAGAGGGAGCGGGGGCGTTTGTGTGCGGAGAGGAGACTGCCCTGATGCAGTCTATTGAGGGGGACCGCGGCATGCCCCGCTTGCGGCCGCCTTACCCGGCCGAGTCGGGTTTGTGGAAGCGGCCCACCAATATCAATAACGTTGAGACCTTGGCTCTAGTGCCCTGGATCATTCTAAACGGGGCCGACGCTTTTGCCGCCAGAGGGTATGAGCGTTCTAAAGGTACCAAGGTTTTTGCCTTGGCGGGTAAGGTCAAGCGCACTGGCTTGGCCGAAGTGCCCATGGGCATGACTCTGCGCGAGGTCATTTTTGAAATAGGAGGCGGGATCAAGAAGGACAAGAAGTTTAAGGCTGTCCAGCTGGGGGGGCCGTCCGGGGGCTGTCTACCTGAGTCTCTTCTTGATCTGCCTATCGACTACGAGACCATTAACCAGACCGGAGCGATTGTGGGATCCGGAGGCATGATCGTCATTGACGAGGACAACTGCATTGTTGACACGGCCCGCTATTTCCTTAGCTTTACCCAGTCCGAAAGCTGTGGGAAATGTCCTCCTTGTCGCATTGGGACAAAGCGCATGCTTGACTTGCTTACGAAGATTTGTGAGGGCAAAGGCACTCTGGATGATCTGGATTTCCTTGAAAGGATCGCGCAGCAAGTAAAGATAGGCTCGCTATGTGGCCTGGGGGCTACTGCTCCCAATCCAGTACTCACCGCCCTTAAGTATTTCCGGCAAGAGTTTGAGGAGCACGTGGTCCAGAAGAAATGCCAAGCGGGCATTTGTACTGCGCTTGTTACCTACTGGATCGATCCGGAGAAATGCACCGGATGCCGCGCATGCGCTCGTGTGTGCCCCGTGGGGGCGATCACGGGGGAAAGGAAAGAGGTCCACGTGATAGATAAGGAACTGTGCATAAAGTGCGGCGCCTGCTACGAGAAGTGCCGTTTTGACGCTGTGAGGAGGTCGTGATGTCCGCTGCCGCTGATGCCTCAGGGGGCCAGCTTATCACTTTGACAATAGATGGGCGGGAGGTTCAGGCACGGCCTGGGCAAACCATCCTGGAAGTTGCTCGGGCTGTAGGCATCGAAATTCCTACCTTGTGCTATGACCCGCGGTTGGAGCCGTACGGTGCCTGCCGCATGTGCTTGGTCGAAGTAGAAGGAGCTAGAGCTCCTATGGCGGCGTGTGGGACCGCAGTGCAAGAAGGAATGAAGGTCCACACACACTCCGACAAGATTGTGCAGCTGCGGCGATTTGTCCTTGAGCTTCTTCTGACAAATCACCCGCTGGACTGTCCGGTGTGCGAAGCTGCTGGAGACTGCCGACTGCAGGACTACGCCTATGAGTATCTGGTTGACATGGTGCCCTGGGGCTGGCGCGGACCGGTGACAGGCAATCCAGGCAACCATCCGAACATCGCTCATTTTGGAGCGCGTTGCATCCTGTGTGGCCGCTGTGTACGGATCTGTCGAGAGGTGATGTCCATCGGCTGCTGGGGCTATCTGAACCGCGGCTACGATAGCGAGGTTGATACCCCCTATCGCCTACCGCTGCAGGAGATGGGGTGTGTTTCCTGCGGGCAGTGTGTAAGCACGTGTCCCGTGGGCGCAATAGTACCTCAACGCAGCCAGGATGGTGCGCGTGCCTGGCAGACAGAAAAGATCTCTAGCACCTGTGGGTACTGCAGTGATGGATGTCAGATCGTTCTTCACACCTACCGAAACAAGGTGGTAAAGGTCTCGGCTGACCTCGAAAAAGCCCCCAATGGTGGAAACCTGTGTGTGAAAGGGCGATTTGGCTTTGGATACATTTCTGCTCCTGATCGTCTTACCGCGCCTCTTATTCGCAGTGCCTCGGGAGATCTTGAAGAAACCACCTGGGAGCACGCTCTTGAAATCATCGCTGACAAAGTGCAAACGGCAAAGGCGAGCAAGGGGCCGCAAGCGGTGGCGGCTTGGGCAGGCACACGTCTTACAAACGAGGGAGCTTACTTGCTGCAGAAACTCATGAGGGCAGTGGTGGGCTCTGATAACGTGGACGCGGCGGAGCGGGAGGATGCGAGCGCTGTCGAGGAGGTTTTGCGCAGTGCTTTCGGGACAACGCTCAGGGCCGTCAAGCGTGAGAACCTGACCCAGGCTGATGTCATCCTGATCGTAGGATCAAATATTACTGAGTCGCATCCTGTTCTTGCCCTGGAAATCATCAAGGCGTTGCGGTCGGGCAAGCGCGTCATTGTCATAGATCCACGTCGCACTGAGATAGCCGGCAAGGCTCACATCCATCTTCCGGTGCGCCCGGGCGGGGATCTCGCGGCCTTGCGTGTAATGCTACGGCAGGTTTTGGACGCGAGACTGGCCAGCGGCGCTCCAGTGGGAGCCGAGGGCAACGGTTTTGCGGAATTGCGCCAGCAGCTTGAACGGGCTGACGTGGAAATGGAGGCGGCTCTTGCCGGTATCGAGAGTGCTCGGTTAAGAGACGCTGGCTTGGAACTGGCGCAGGCAAAACGGCTGGCAGTCCTTCTTGGGACAGGCGTTTCAGCTTCGCCCCATGCGGATGCTGTGGTGGCGGCTGTCTGGGACCTTCTGCTTGTTATGGGTCAGGGCCGTGAGCCGGGCGGCGACATTTTCTTCTTGCGCTCCGGGGCGAACTCGCAGGGTCTGGTTGACATGGGGGTGCGGCCTGGGCGGTTGCCTGGAGATAGAGCGATGTCCGACCAGCAGGCCCGGAGCAAATGTGAAGAGGTTTGGCAGGCCACGCTTGCTGGTATTGCGTCGGGCCGCGGTGTGAGGGAGATTGTGGCCGATGCGGATGGCGGAGACCTCGCCTGTCTTATGGTTTTTGGGGCTGACCCCGTTCTTGAGCTTGCTGGGGAAGAGGCCACGAGAAAAGCGCTTGAGAAAATCGGTTTCCTTGTGGTTTATGACAGCTTCCTAACCGAGACGGCTAAGATGGCTCACGTCGTCTTGCCGGCGTGTCTGCCCAGCGAGACCGACGGGTCTTTTACGAACGGTGAGGGTCTAGTGCAGAGGTTGCAGGCCGCTGTGGCTCCGCCGGGGGAATCCCTGGCGGATTGGGAAGCGATGCAAAGGCTTGCCAAGGCTTTGGGTGCGGACTGGAGCTACCGAGACTCGGCGGAGATTGAGGAGGAAATCGGGCGGCTCCTGCACGATATGGCTGCCACGAAGGAGCGGATCCCGGTACGGCCTTATATGCCTTTGCCCGAACCGCAAGCTGACGAGCAGGACCCGAACTGTCCGTTTGTGCTAATCACGGGTTCAGTACGCGAGCACCACGGCACTGGGGAATGGACACGGCGGGCCCGGGGAACCTCGGCTCTTGCGCCAGAGCCTCTGCTGGAAATTAGTACCGGGGATGCCGAGCGTCTCGGTCTACAGGATGGCGCGTATGCGGTGGTGAGCAACGCTCGGGGCTCCGTTGAGGCACGGGTGGAGGTGACGAGTCGGGTACCGCCAGGTGTGGTTTTCCTCCCGCGGTTTAGTCCTCAGGTGCCGGTGAACCGGCTGTTTGATCCTCATGAGCCTAACGCTGCCAAAGTGCGGCTGACGGCTAAATAGCAAGAAAGAGACGGAGAG
>Ga0315298_1011637_pt1 | contig 10276 bp, 8 predicted proteins | sample WHS_1_MG_FD_203077 | JGI IMG/M metagenome (GOLD analysis project Ga0315298, IMG submission 203077) | Extremophilic microbial mat communities from Washburn Hot Springs, YNP, Wyoming, USA - WHS_1_MG | ecosystem: Environmental > Aquatic > Thermal springs > Hot (42-90C) | place: USA: Wyoming...
CCGCCGATCAGCGCGCCGCCGACCTCCGGAATGGCGAGAAGTGTGGCGGCGTTGCCCGGTTTGACCGAGCCGCCGTAGAGAATGAGCGTGGTTTCGCCCGCTTCGCCGAGTTGTTTGCGCAGGGCGGCGCGGATGCTCGCGTGCATCGCGGCGACATCCGCCTCGGTCGGTGTCTTGCCGGTGCCGATCGCCCAGACCGGCTCATAGGCGATCAACCCGGCGAACCCGTCCGGCACGCTGCCGGCGAGCTGGGCGCGGACCACGGTTTCGGCCTCGCCGGACTCGCGTTCGGCGAGGGTTTCACCGACGCAGATGATCGGGATGAGCCCGGACGTGATCGCGGCGCGCGCCTTGTCGCGCACCAGCGACGAGCGTTCGCCGTGATCGGCCCGGCGCTCGGAATGGCCGAGGATGACGTGGCTGGCCCCGAGTTCCGCGATCAGGCTGGCGGAGACGTCACCGGTATGGGCCCCCGACATTTCGACGGCGCAATCCTGCGCGCCGACCGCGATGCCGGCGGGAAGTGCTGCGATCATCGGGCCGATCAGTGGAAAGGGTGGGCAGATCAGCAGGTCGACGCCGGCGATGCCCTGGCCGAGCGCCGAGGCGTAGGGCGCAATTCCGGCCAGCGTGCCGTTCATCTTCCAGTTACCCGCAATCATCTGCCGCATCATCGTGTCCCAACCCTTGAAAGATCATCGGCCTTTTCGCACCGGAAATACCGCGCTGCTTCCTAGCCTCACCCTGTGCCGGGTGGCAATCGCCGGCGCGCGTGGTAATACGCGCCTCTCTCGCTGCACAAGGTTGGAACCGGATGCTCTCGACGATCCGCAAACTGCTCGACAACTGGCTGGTCCGCGCCTTTTTCATGGTGCTGATTGCCGTTTTCATCTTCTGGGGGGTCTCCAGCGTGATCACGCAGCAGGGGGCGAGCGAGGCGGTGGCGACGGTGGGCGGTGAGCCCATTCAGGCCAGCGAGATCAGCAACGCCTATCAGCAGCAGGTCACCGCCTACGCCCAGGCGCATAACGGTGCGGAGCCGAGCCAGGGCGAGCGGCGGCTCTATGCCGGGGCGGCGCTGGGGCAGGCGATCGACCGGGCGACGATGGCGCTCGATGCGCGGCACCTCGGCGTGGTGGCGCCGCCGGAATCGCTGCGCCAGCAGATTTTCGCGATGACCGTGTTCGATGGGCCGAACGGCAAGTTCGACAAGGCCACCTTCAATCAGGTGCTCGCCCAGCACAATCTGACGCCGGCCGCCTTCATGGCGGATATCGCGCGGGGGCTGAATGCCAGCCAGATCGTGCAGGCGATCACGGTGGGGGCCGTCGCACCGGCGCCGCTGGTGCGGCAGATCTATGATTACGTCGGTCAGGAACGCACGATCGAGTATGCGCAGCTGCCCTTCGCCGCCGCGACGCCGCCGCCCGCGCCGGCGACCGACGTGCTGCGGCGTTACTGGCGCGATCACCCCGAACGGTTCTCGACCCCGGCGCTGCGCAAGGTTCAGGTGGTGATACTCTCGCCGGCGCTGCTGGCGGCCGACCAGACGGTGACGCAGACGGAAATCGAAGCCGAATACAAGGCTGAGGCGTCGAAATTCGGCCGGATCGCGAGCCGCTCGGTCGAGATCATCACCGCCGAAGATGCGCCGAGTGCCGCGAAACTCGCAGCCCTTTGGGCGAAAGGCACGGATTGGGCGGCGATGAAGCAGGCCGCCGGCGCAGCTACTGCGACCGCCGTGACATTCACCGATGCGCAACCCGATCAGTTCCCCTCCGGGCGGTTGGCCAAGGCGGTGTTCGCGGCGAAACCCGATACCGTGTCGGCTCCGGTGACCGGCGCGCTCGGGACCTATGTGTTCAAGGTGACCAAAGCCAATCCGGGCGGCACGACGCCGCTGGCCCAGGTCGAACCGCAGGTGAAGGCGGCGGTGCAGCTGCGCAAAGCGCGCGAGGTGGTTGATGCCACGGTGACGAAATTGCAGGATGCGTTGGCGGGCAATACCTCCCTCGATCATCTGCCGGGGGATCTGCATCTCGTGGCCGTCGAGGGGACGCTCGATGCCGAGGGCATGACCGCGGAGGGCAAACCGGCGCCGATTCCCGGGCCGAAGGCGTTGCGCGCCGCGATCGTCAAGGCCGCGTTCGACACCGCACCGGGGGCGCAGCCGCGTGCGATCACCGGGCCGGATGACAGTTATTATGCGGTCTCGGTGCAGAAACTCATCCCGCCCGCGCTCAAACCCTATGACAAGGTCAAGGCCGATGTGCTGAGCGACTGGACCGGCGATCAGGTCAAGCGCCAGGAGGAGATCGCCGCCGCCGCCCTGATCAGTGCGGTGAAATCGGGCAAGACCTTCGCCGAGGCGGCGAATGCGGCGGGCCAGCCGATCACCACCTCGCCGCCGATGACCCGCGCCAAGCCCGCTGCCGGGATTCCGGCGAAACTGCTGCCGATCATCTTCACGCTCAAGCCAGGCGAGCCGACGATGGTGGAGACCGAGAGCGAATTCGTGGTCGGGGTGGTGAAGAGTATCACTGAGCCGAAACCGGGCAGCGACCCCGCGATTCTCGGGCGGATCCAGACCTCGCTCGACAATGCGATGCAGACCGATATCCTGCAGACCTACGCGACCGCGCTGCGGACCCGCTATCACGTGAAGATCAACGCCGCGAAACTGCACCAGATCAGTGACTGAGGAGAGGTTATGAACGCCGTGCCCGACCCGATGACCGGATTCCGCGCCGCCTATGAAGCCGGATCGGGCGCGCTGGTGTGGCGGGTCCTCGCGGCGGATCTGATCACGCCGGTCGCGGCGTTTCTCAAACTCGCGCATGGACGGCCCTATTCGCTGCTGCTCGAAAGCGTCGAAGGCGGGGCGGTGCGCGGACGCTATTCGGTGATTGCGTTCGAGCCGGACCTCGTGTGGCGTTGCGAGAGCGGGGCGGTGAGCGTCAATCGCGATGCGGCGCGCGATGCCCACGCATTCAGGGCCGATCCGCGCGATGCCTTCGCCAGCCTGCGCGCACTCCTCGCGGAAACCAGGCTCGATCTGCCGGAGCATCTGCCGCCGATGACCGGCGGGTTGGTCGGTTATCTGGGCTACGACATGGTCCGGCTGATGGAGCGGCTGCCGGCCGACAATCCCGACGTGCTGGGGATTCCCGATGCGGTGCTGATGCGCCCCGGGTTGTTCGCGATTTTCGACTCGGTGAACGATGAAATCACCCTCGCCGCCCCGGCCTGGCGGCGGGAGGGCGTGGCGGCGGCGGATGCGTATCAGGAAGCGACCGCGCGGATCGAGGCGGCCGAGGCGGCACTCGACCAGCCGACCCCGCACCTCACCGGCTCGATGACCCCGGCCGGCGCACCACGCTCGAACATGAGCGAGGCGGATTTCAAGGCGATGGTGCTGCGCGGCAAGGAGTATATCGCCGCCGGGGATGTGTTCCAGGTAGTGGCGAGCCAGCGTTTCGCCCAGGACTTCACCGCCCCGCCCTTCGCCTTCTATCGCAGCCTGCGGCGGATCAACCCGGCACCATTCCTGTTCTTTCTCGATTTCGGTGCCTATCAGGCGGTCGGCTCCAGCCCGGAGATTCTGGTGCGGCTGCGGGACGGCACCGTCACCATCCGCCCGCTCGCCGGCACGCGCCGGCGGGGGGTAAACCGGATCGAGGACGAGGCGCTGGAAAGCGAGTTGCTCGAAGACCCGAAGGAACGCGCCGAACACCTCATGCTGCTCGATCTTGCGCGCAACGACGTCGGTCGGGTGGCCCGGATCGGCTCGGTCGCGGTGACCGAGAGTTTCGCGATCGAGCGGTTCTCGCATGTGATGCACATCTCCTCGACAGTGGAAGGCACCATCCGCGCCGATGCCGATGCGCTGGATGCGCTGATCGCCGGCTTCCCCGCCGGCACGCTCTCTGGCGCACCGAAAGTCCGCGCGATGGAGATCATCGAGGAGTTCGAACCATCCCGGCGCGGCCTGTATGGCGGCTGCATCGGCTATTTCGCGGCAAACGGCACGATGGACACGTGCATCGCGCTGCGCACCGCGCTGATCAAGGACAAAACCCTCTATGTGCAGGCCGGTGTCGGCATCGTCGCGGATTCCGACCCCGATGCTGAATATGCCGAAAGCCTGCAGAAGGCGCGCGCCCTGTTCCGCGCCGCCGAGGATGCGGTGAACTACGTGAGCGCGAACCGGAGCGCCCCATGATCCTGATCATCGACAATTATGACAGTTTCACCTTCAACCTCGTGCATTTCTTCGGCGATCTGGGTGCGGATTGCGTGGTCCGCCGCAACGATCGGATCACGCCCGAGGAGGCGCTGGCCTTGCAGCCCGAAGCCATCGTGCTCTCACCCGGTCCCTGCACGCCGAACGAGGCCGGCATCTGCCTCGATCTGATCCACGCGGCCGCCGGCAAGGTGCCGATCCTCGGGGTCTGCCTCGGCCATCAGGCGATCGGCCAGGCGTTCGGCGGTACGGTGAAGCGCGCGCCGCAGCCGATGCATGGCAAGATGGCCGCGATCCGTCACCAGGGCAGCGACATCTTCGCCGGCGTGCCCGACCAGTTCGAAGCGACGCGCTACCATTCCCTGATCGTCGAGCGCGACACCCTGCCCGAAACCCTGATCCCGACCGCCTTCACCGAGGATGGTCTGATCATGGGGTTGCGCCACCGCGACCTGCCGATTTTCGGCGTGCAATTCCACCCCGAAAGCATTGCGACCGCGCATGGCCACACGCTGCTGCGCAATTTCCTGGCACTTGCGCGCGGCCGCAACCAGGGCTCGGCCGAGATACTGGCCGATCTGAAACCGGTGCTCGATCGGCTCGCGCGCGGCGACAAACTCAGCGAAGACCTGTCGGAAGCCGCGTTCGGCGCGATCATCGATGGTAAATCGAACGATGCGCAGATCGCCGGCATGCTGCTGGCGATGCGGGTGCGCGGCGAAACCGTGGCGGAACTGACCGGTGCGGTGCGCGCGATGCGCGAGCGGATGCGCGCGATCAAGGCGCCGCCGGGGGCGATCGATGTGTGCGGCACCGGCGGGGACGGGGTGGGCACGCTGAATATCTCGACCGCCGTGACCTTCGTGCTCGCCGGTCTCGGCGTACCGGTAGCCAAGCATGGCAATCGCGCGCTCTCCTCGCGTGCCGGTGCGGCCGATGTGCTCACCGCCCTCGGCGTTGCGGTGGAACCACCGTTCGACCGGCTTTCGGCGATCCTGAACGAGGCGGGCTGCGTATTCCTTTATGCGCCGCGCCATCATGCCGGGCTGCGCCACGCGGCGGCGGCGCGGATCGCGCTCGGCACCCGCACCATCTTCAACCTGCTCGGCCCGCTTGCCAACCCCGCTTCGGTGCGGCGGCAGCTCGTCGGCGTGTTCGATCCCGTCTGGGCGCGGCCGATGGCCGAAACCCTCGCACGGCTCGGCACCGAACGGGCGATGGTGGTACATGGCCAGGGCCTCGATGAACTGACGCTGGTGGGCGAGAGCCGGATCGTCTCGCTCGACAATGGCGTGATCACGGAGAGCAGCGTGACGCCGGAGGATGCCGGGTTGCCGCGCGCGCCGCTCGCCGCGATCATCGGCGGCGATGCCGCGCATAATGCCGGCCGGCTGCGCGCGCTGCTCGATGGCGAGGCCGGCGCCTATCGCGATGCCGTGCTGCTGAATGCGGCGGCCGGGCTGATCGTGGCGGGGAGGGCGGATGAGTTCCGCGCCGGCGTGGCGATGGCCGCCGGATCGATCGACAGCGGTGCGGCCCGCGCGGCGCTGGAGCGGCTGCGGCGCGCCAGCGCGACAACCCTGGAGCCGGCCCGATGAACGACGCCCCGCCCGATATTCTGCACAAGATCTGCGACGATACCCGCGCCGAGGTGGCCCGGCGGCGGGCGGAGGTCGATCTCGACGCGATCAAGGGCCGCGCCAAAGATGCCGAACCGCCGCGCGGCTTCGCCCGCGCCCTGATGGACGCCGCCGCATCGGGGCGCACCGGGCTGATCGCCGAGATCAAGAAAGCCTCGCCGAGTGCCGGGCTGATCCGCCCCGATTTCGATCCCGCCGCGATCGCCGTTGCCTATAAGGAGGGCGGCGCGGTGTGCCTTTCGGTGCTGACCGACGGAAGGTATTTCCAGGGCGACATCGCCCATTTCACGGCGGCGCGCGCGGCGGTCGACCTGCCGATACTGCGCAAGGATTTCATCCTCGACGAGTGGCAGATCTACGAAAGCCGGGCGATCGGGGCGGATTGCATCCTGCTGATCATGGCCGCCCTCACCGATGACGAGGCACGGCGGTTCGAGGAACTGGCGACCGCACTCGATATGAGCGTGCTCGCCGAGGTGCATGACGCGTCCGAACTCGAACGCGCCCTCGGGCTGCGGGCCCGGCTGATCGGCATCAACAACCGCAACCTCAAGACCATGACCACCGATATCGGCCTGTCCGAACGGATGGCGGCGGATATTCCGCCCGAGCGCTTCGTGGTCGCGGAAAGCGGCATCCGCGATTTCGCCGATATCGAACGGCTCAAGGCCGCCGGGGTGCAAGGGATTCTGGTCGGCGAAAGCCTGATGCGCCAGGACGACATCGTCAAGGCGACCCGCGCACTGCTCGGCGTCGGCGCATGAGCCTCACCCATATCGACGCGACGGGTGCGGCCCGGATGGTCGATGTGTCTGACAAACTGGCCACCGTGCGCGATGCCACCGCCGCCTGCCATGTCACGATGCGGCCGGAAACCCTCGCACTCGTCACCGCCGGCACGACCAAAAAGGGCGACGTGCTGGCCACCGCCCGCATCGCCGGCATCATGGCCGCCAAACGCACCTCCGACCTCATCCCGCTCTGCCACCCGCTGGCGATCGCATCGGTCGGGATCGAACTGACGCCCGATGAGACCCTGCCCGGCATCCGCATCGCCGCATCGGTCCGCACCACCGGCCCCACCGGCGTCGAGATGGAGGCGCTGACCGCGGCCTCGGTCGCGGCCCTGACGATCTACGACATGCTGAAAGCCGCCGACCGGGCCATGCGGATCGAGGCGCTGCGCGTGGTGGCAAAGTCGGGCGGCAAATCGGGTGATTTCAGCCAGGATTGAGCCATGTTGAGCGTCGACGAAGCCCGCACCCGCATTCTCGCACTCCTCGCCTCCACCGGCGACGAAATCGTCACCCTTGCCGATGCCGCCGGTCGCGTGCTCGCCGCGCCGGTGGTCGCAAGGCTGACCCAGCCGCCGTTCGATGTCTCCGCGATGGATGGTTTCGCGCTGCGCGCCGATGATGCAACGATCGGCACGCAACTCCGCATCATCGGCACCGCGCCCGCGGGCCATCCGTTCGCAGGCGCGGTCGGTCCGGGCGAGGCGGTGCGGTTGTTCACCGGCAGCGTCGTGCCCGCCGGGGCCGATTGCATCGTGATCCAGGAAGACACCGAACATACCGACACCACCGTCACGATCCGCGACGCCGGCCACCGCGGCAAACACGTGCGCGGTGCCGGGCTGGACTTCACCACCGGCGATACGCTGCTTGAGCCCGGACGGCGGCTGACCGCACGCGACATCGGCCTCGCCGCCGCCGCGAACCACCCCTGGCTGACCGTTCACCGCAAACCGGTCATCGCCATTCTCGCGACCGGCGATGAAATCGCCATGCCGGGCGAGACGATCCCGCCGGGCGGCATCGTCAGCTCCAACTCCCATGCCCTCGCCGCCTTCGTCCGTGCCAACGGCGGCATTCCGGTCATTCTGCCGATCGCGCTCGACGATCGGGCGACCATCGCCGCCGCCGCCCGATCCGCCGAACACGCCGATCTGCTGATCACCACCGGCGGGGCGAGTGTGGGCACGCACGATCTGGTTCAGGCCGGCTTGTGCGACCTCGGCCTTGATGTCGATTTCTGGAAAATCGCGATGCGGCCGGGTAAACCGCTGATGTTCGGGCGAATCGGCCGCCTGCCGGTGCTCGGCCTGCCCGGCAACCCGGTCTCGGCGATGATCTGCGCGCTGCTCTTCGCCAAACCCGCGATCGAACGACTGTCCGGCCTGCCCGGCACGGCACCCCGGACCGAACCCGCCCTCTGCACCACCCCCCTGCCCGCCAACGACCACCGTGCCGATCACCTCCGCGCCACCATCGCCCGCGCCGATGACGGATCATGGACTGTCACCCCCTTTGGCCCCCAGGACAGCTCGATGCTCCGCCGCCTCGCCCGCGCCGACGCCGTGGTGCTGCGCGCGCCCGATGCACCCACCGCACCGGCCGGCACGATCGTGGATATCATTCGACTGACCGACTGCGGCCTATGAGCCCGGGCAACGGCCGGCACATCCCGCCGCGTCGAGGTGCGCTGAAGTTTTCATGAAATTTTTCTTGCGATCCGTTCCGAACTGACGTAGACACTAAACCGCAATCGTTTGCGGAATACGTTTGCGGAGAATGATACCGGCACAAGCCGGTACAGGAGGAAACAAATATGTCCAGGCGTTCAACGCCCCCGATCAATGCGGACCATGTGCGTGCCGGTGCACAGGCACTGGTCAGTGCGACGCCCCCCGCCCAGCGCGCCGCCGAGCGCGGCCCGGCAACGATGCGCGATGTCGCCGTTCTCGCAGGCGTTTCGATCTCCACAATCTCTCACGTCCTCAACGGAACCCGCGCCGTTCCGCAAAGCACCCGCGATCGCGTGGCCGAGGCGATCGAAGCCACCGGCTATACGCCCAATTCCGTCGCCCGTTCGCTCAAGCGCGCCGAGACACGCACCATCGGCATAGCGATCGGCGATATCACCAACCCGCATTTCACCGCTGTGGTCGATGCCATCGAAGCGGAGGCGCGGGCGCGAAATTATACCGTGATCCTGGTCGGGATCAGTGAATCGGCGGCACGCGAGATCGAAGGGCTCGACGCCCTGCTCGGCCGACGGGTCGATGGGTTGATCCTGGCACCCTCCGCCGATGGCGGCAGCACCGTGCTCGACCGGGTGCGCCGGCATAATATTCCGGTCGTGCAGATCGACCGCGTCGCCAGCGCCGAATGCGATGCCGTGGTCGTCGCCAATGCCGATGGAGCGCGCCGGTTGGTGCGGCATCTCGCCGCGTGCGGTCATCGCCGGATCGGCATGCTCACCGGCCTTGCCGGTTTGAGCTCCACCCGCGAACGGATCAACGGCTATCGCGCCGGATTGCGCGACGCCGGCATCCCCTACGATGCCAAGTTGCTTGCCTGCGGCGATTACAGCGCCGAGCCGGCCCGCCGCGCGACGAGCGAATTGCTCGCCCTGACGAACCCGCCGACCGCAATTTTCGCTTCGAACAATCTGATGACGCTGGGCGCGATGCAGGCCCTCGCCGATCACCAGTTGAGCGTGCCGGATGATATTGCCCTGGTCGCCTTCGATGATTTCGCGTGGACCGATCTGTTCAAACCGCACCTGACCACCGTGGCACAGCCGTGCCGGGAGATCGGCGCGACAGCAGTGAAACTGCTGCTCGAACGACTGGCCGAACCGGGACTCAAACCGCGCCTGGTGCGGTTGCCGGTGACATTGCGGCACCGGGAATCCTGCGGCTGCGCGGTAGGTGAGGGGGTAATTTTATGATGAAAAAGGAGAGGGAGATTAGTTTAAGACAGGTTAGGAGAAGACTTCTTTTTGTGAACAAAAAGAAGCAAAAAAACTTTGTGATCTGGGACTGTGGCGTTGAAACCGCCTGAGATCCAGCAAATAAAAGTTTTTTGCTTCATTTTTACAAAAAAGAAGCGCTTCCTTGACTATACTTCGGCACTCAACAGTAACCGAACAAACTGAACCAGTAAAACCAGTATCGACTTTACAGGAGCAAACCATGTCCATTCGCAAGACCATTGCAACCAGAACCGTTCTATCGCTCGCCCTTGCCGGCGCGCTGGGTGCGTTCGGCATCGCCACCGCGCAGGCGGCGCCGATCCGGGCGTGTCTGATCACCAAGACAGATTCCAACCCGTATTTCGTGACGATGCGTGAGGGTGCGCTGGCCGAGGCGAAGAAGCTCGGCGTCGATCTGAAGACGTATGCCGGCAAATATGATGGCGACAACCAGTCTCAGGTCAATGCGATCGAGACCTGCATTGCCGACGGGGCCAAAGGGATTTTGATCACTCCGTCCGACACCAAGGCGATCGTGCCTACCGTGGAGAAGGCCCGCAAGGCCGGATTGCTGGTGATCGCGCTCGATACCGCGCTCAGCCCGACCAGTGCGGCGGACATGACCTTCGCGACG